>JAANMV010004427.1_pt1 | contig 11052 bp, 12 predicted proteins | sample 7279661 | NCBI WGS metagenome assembly JAANMV01 (sample SAMN14094540, study PRJNA606508) | bioreactor metagenome | isolation source: A lab-scale SPAN reactor treating ammonium-rich wastewater day 121 | place: Ireland: Galway | collected 2017-05-16 | reverse complement strand
GTGTGGTACAAGACGATCATCTACGCCCACAGCGGTCGCTGCCGGGGCCGGGCGCTGGTGGGCGAGTTCCTGCGCGGCTACCTGGAAGGCGGGTACTTCGTGCCGAGCGAGACGCAGCGCAGCCAGCGCCTGGAGGAGATCAAAGGCCAGGTTGTCACCATGGATCAGGGCGAGGGGCTGGTGACCTTTGAGATCGTCGACGCCGTGTACCTGGACGAGGACGTGGTCGCCGATTACGCCGCCGATCCCGGCTCGCTCGATCGCTTCTTCCCCAGCGGCGAGCAGCCCGGCAAGCACGAGATATTCCTCATATTCTGCGGAAGCATCGGGCCGCTCCAGTCCGCCAACCCGATGGACTTCTTCACCTCGCGTTATGTGCTGCGCCTCCAGGTCATGGACGGCGCAGAAGTCGCGCAGCCGTAACACCCTGCCCGCAAACAGCCCAATTAAGCTAGTCGCCGCTCATGTATGGGCGGCGCGCTTCTGATCAAGACAAGGTGTAGGAGAAGGTCTGAGACCTTCCCCTACCAGCGTGGTGCAGCCGTCGAGCGACGGGGAAACAGAAAAGGGGGAGCGCCGCACCAGCCGCTCCCCCTGCGTATGTGTGATATCTGTGAGCGCGTTACGAGGTGACGACTGGCACGCTGTTCAGGTCACCGTTCACCGTCGCGAACCAGGCTGCCACCCAGCCGCGCGTCCCGCCGATCTCGACCAGTATCCAGCTCGAGGCGCTGTTGCGGCCAATGACCTTCATGCTTGTGCCGCGCGCAGCCAGCCCAAGCGTGGCTGCGGTGGTCGAGGGTTCGGCGCGCACCCGCAGGGTGGCGGTCGTGTTGGCGGTGACGGATGTCGCTGCCGGGGCGGCGGGCTGCGCCTGGGCCTGTGGCTGCGGCGGGGCCGGGGCTGCCACTGCTGCATTGAGCGGCTGGACGTTCACCAGCGTGCCGCGCACGGCCAGCAGCAAGTCATAGGTCTGCGTCGCCGGGTTCCAGCCATCGCAGGACATGAGCGTCACGATCTCGCTGTTTGAGCTACCGATCACCCAGGTATCGCGCCGCGTGATCTGGAACTGCTCGGTCACACTGTAGGTGTAGAGCTGGCCTCCGTAAGTGACCTGGATCTGGTCACCGGAACGCAGACTGTCCATTGCGGCGAATGGGCCGGGGTTGGTGGGCCGCCCGTTCGAGATGCCCAGGAAACGGTGCGAGACGAGGACGACGTTGCTGCCCTGGCCAGGGGTGGCAGTACCCTCCATGTGGCCGACCTGCCAGGTCAGTTGCGTGGTGTCCCAACTGTTGCCAGAGCGCGGCGTGTTGACGATGACCGTGTCAACGCCGATGGCCGGGATGGCGATCCGCTCTGCGTCTTGCCCGAATGCGCTCTGGGCGCTTGCCACCGGGGCGGTCACCTGGGCGTGGGCGGGCAGCGCGCCCGCCATCAGGAAGACGCTCAATAGGCCGATGACTACCAGTGTAGTGAGTGTCAGTTTTTTGATCTTCATGGTGTTTTGCCTGCCTTTGCGCTCGGTAAGGGCCATGTCGCTCAAGCCCCGAAAACATTCCGAAGGAAATGGAAATTATTTATGAAGATTTCATGAACTACTCTAACCCGGAGGGGGTTGACTTCATATAGGGGCTTACCCTACCGGACGCCGGTACCAGGGGCCGTTGGGTGCTTCTGAAGGTCACCCCAGGCCGGGCGCAGAGAGGTTTGGGGTCAGGCTACGCGGCTGTTCCACCGGGGTTTGTGGGGCGCGTGGGCGCGAGGTTACAATGGTCGCAACGAGCAAGGGGATAATATGGGTATGGAATGTCTTTAATAACCGGGGGCAGGATGGGCTGGCAGGTGGGGCTGGCTGCGCTGGCATTTGCCGCGCTGGCCTGCTCTGTTGGGCCGTATGGCCGCCAGCAGACCGGCGGGCTGGGGATCGACCAGGGTGGGGTGACTGGTTCCGGATCGACTGTTCAGTTCAGCGGCATGAACCTCCAGCAGCTTGATAGCTACGTGGCCGAATACACCATCGGCTTCGAAGGCGAGCGGGCCGGGGTGGCGGTCAACATCACGGCGCAGGGCAGCGTGCAGCGGCAGCGCGACCCGCTGCTTGTATCGGTCGGCAGCCAGATGTCCGGCCAGGGTATTGTCCGGGGCGTCTCGCCGCTCAGCCCGCTGGCTGACCAGGCGGCCCTCGATAGCGAGGTCGTGACCACCGGCGACACCACCTATCTCACCCTGGGCGTTGCCGGGGAGCAGTCTTGCGTGTCGTTTGCGGGTGGGGATGGCCGCATTGCCTCGCTCACCGAGGCGCTTGGCCTGGGCACGATTCAGATCGAGGATTTCATCCATACCAGACCCGGCCAAAGCCCGGTGACGCTTAACCTGATCGGCGCGGAGACCGTCAACGGTGTGGCCGCCGAGCATTACCGCGCCGTTGATGTCGAGCTGGGCAGCCTCACCGCTGGGAATGTAGACGTTTGGTACATGCCGGACCAGGAGTACGTCACGCGGCTGGCCGTGCAGGGGCAGGCGGATATCCGCATCTATGGAAAAGGGATGGTTGATCTGGTCTACGACATCGTCGCCGTCAACCAGGGAGTCGAGGTGTCGCTCCCCGCTGGCTGCCAAGCGTTGTCGCTGGAGGACCTCAACCTGGATGACTTCAGCCTGGACGACCTCAGGCTGGACAACCTCGGCCTGCCGTTGCCGGGTGGCTAGAGGGCTGTTCCCCGGCCAAGCAGAAGGCGGAAACACAGAAAGAGGCGGCCAGGATCGTCTGGCCGCCTCTGGGAGTGTGGCTGTGCAGGGACATTCGTCTGGCGGAGAAGTGCAGAACTTCTGGGCTGGCAAGGCCCAGACGGTGTATACTGGATGGTAGAGGCGTCTGTGACGCCTACCAGGCCCGGCTGTTGGATAACAGCCATAGTCCTAGTTGAGGAGAGAACACGATGCTACGAGGCATTGGCCCAACTGAGCTTCTTATCATTCTGGCGATCATCCTGCTGCTCTTCGGCGTCGGGCGCGTCTCGAAGATCGGCAAGGAGCTTGGCTCCGCCGTCAGCTCCTTCCGCAGCGGCCTGAAGGAAGGCCAGGAGGAAGACGCGCAGGAAGACGAAACCCCGCACCAGGCCTGATATTATGCCCGCCGAGAAGCGCGAGATCACGCTGGAAGCCCCGCCGCAGGCGTGCTTCGACGCGCTGGTCGAACTGCTGCCCGCGCTCGGCTACGAAGTCTGGAAGACGCGGCCAATGGCCTACCTGGTGATGGCCAGGGGCCAGGTCGCGGGCAGCCCGGCCACGGTCAACACCGTGTGCAGCATGTTCGCGCCGGCGCGCGTGACCGTAACCTGCGAGAGCAGCCAAGCGAGTGGCGAGCAGCTTCAGGCGGCGGCCAGCGCCATCCTGGATGGGTTGGCGCAGCGACTCTCCTCCTGACTGGCGTCCGCCCTCAACCTGTTGAGGGGAGCCATGCCCGTCGAGCTATCCATCGTCATACCCTGCCTGAATGAGGCCGAGACGCTCGCCAGCGTGATCCGCAAGGCGCACGAAGGCGCGCGCCGGGCGGGCGTCACCGCCTACGAGATCGTCGTCGCCGACAACGGCAGCACGGACGGCTCGCAGGCGATTGCCGGGGCGGAAGGCGCGCGTCTGGTGCTCGTCCCGGTGAAGGGTTATGGCGCGGCGCTGCAAGGCGGCATCCAGGCTGCGCAGGGCCGCTACGTGATCATGGGCGACGCCGACGACAGCTACGACTTTGCGGCCATCGAGCCGTTCGTCGAGAAGCTGCGCGCGGGCTACCAGCTTGTGATGGGCACCCGCCTCAAGGGTGAGATCAAGCCGGGGGCGATGCCCTTCCTGCACCAGTACCTCGGCAACCCCGTGCTGACCTTCCTCGGCAACCTGTTCTTTGGCTGCGGGCTGAGCGACTTCCACTCCGGGCTGCGCGGCTTCGACCGCGAGGCAATCCTGGCACTCAACCTGCACACGCGTGGCATGGAGTTCGCCAGCGAGCTCGTGATCCGCGCTACGTTAGAGGGCCTCTCCCGCACCGAGATCCCGATCACGCTCTACCCGGATGGCCGCTCACGCCCGCCGCATCTGCGCACCTGGCGTGATGGCTGGCGCCACCTGCGCTTCATGCTGCTCTACAGCCCGCGCTGGCTCTTTCTCTACCCTGGCATTGCCCTGGCAGCTGTCGGGCTGCTGCTCTCGCTGGCGCTGCTGGCCGGGCCGTTGCGCATCGGGCGGGTCGAACTGGACGTGCATACGCTGCTCGCCGCCTCGTCGATGGTGGTGGTTGGTGTGCAGCTTGTGCTGTTCGCGGTGTTCTCGCGGCTGTACGCGGCCCACAACGGGCTGCTGCCACGCCAGCGCCGTCTGGAGGAGCTGCTGGAGCGGTTCTCTTTAGAGGCCGGATTGGTGGCCGGGGTGCTCGTCGCGCTGGGCGGGGTGGGGCTATATGTGGCGGGGCTGATCGTCTGGGGGCAGGGCGGCTTTGGCCCGCTCGACTACCAGCGCACGCTGCGGATCATCATCCCCGGCACGGCGCTGCTGCTCGTCGGGGTGCAGGTGTTCTTTGCCAGCTTCCTGATCTCGCTGCTCGACATCCGCACGAGTGGCGAATAGCTGATGGCCAATAGCCCACCATCTGCCACCAGCTATCGAGGTGGCGCAGCCACCGAGCCATCTGCTACCTGCCGCATCACAGCGCCGCCTGCAAGATCGCTGCCATCTCGTCCGGGGTCAGCCTGACCGGGTTGCCCTGCATCGAGCTGGCGACCGCCGACTGCGCGACGATGGCCGGGATGTCCGCCGGGCGCATGCCGTAGGCCACCAGCCCCGGCAGGGCCAGCTCCTCGCCCAGCGCCAGCACCCAGGCGACCCCGTCGGCGGCGCGCGCGGCAGGGCTGCCAGCCAGCGTCTGCGCGATTGTGTCGTAGCGGCGCAGCGCGTCACTGCCTGGCTCGCGCTCAAGCAGCGCACGGACGTTCGCCGCCATCACAAAGGGCAGCAGCCGTCCGCACACCGCGCCATGCGGCGCACGCTCAAACAGCCCGCCAATAGGCCCGGCGAAGCCGTGAACCGCGCCGAGTTTCGCGTTTGCCAGCGCCAGCCCCCCGAACAGGCTCGCCAGTGCCATATCCTCCCGCGCGGCAGGGTCGCCCGCGTGGAAAGCCGGGCGCAGCGCGCGCGCCACGCGCCGCAGCCCCTCGCGGCAGATCGCGTCCGTCAGCGGGTTGGCCTTGTTGGAGACAAAAGGCTCGACGAGCTGGGTCAGCGCGTCCATACCTGTGCTGGCCGTGATGGCCGGAGGGAGATTGTAGGTCAGTTCCGGGTCGATGATCGCCAACCGGGGGGTCATGCGCGCGTCGCGCAGGCTGGCCTTGACGCGATGCCGGGGTGAGGCGAGCACTGCGTTGCGCGTCACCTCTGCGCCCGTGCCTGCCGTCGTCGGGATCGCGATCACGGGCAGCGGCGCGGCTTCGAGCGGCCTGCCCGCCCCGATCACCTCCACGTAATCGAGCGGATCGCCCGGATTCGTCGCCAGCGTGGCGATGGCTTTCCCGGCGTCGAGCACGCTGCCCCCGCCGACGGCGATCACGAGGTCGCACTGCCTGGCGCGCGCTGCGCTTGCCCCATCGCCGACCAGCGTGGTAGTCGGCTCGCCAGCGACGGGGAAGATCGTGAAGTCGACGCCCTGCGCGACCAGATCGGCGATCAGCCGGGCGGCCTCCGGCGGGGTGGCGTCCTCGTTGGCGCGCGTGACGACGAGCGCACGCTGGCCCATCCGGGCGGCGGCGGGCGCTGCCTCGCTGAGTGTGCCTGGCCCAAAGACAATGCGGGCGGCGGTTGCGAATTCAAAGCGCATAGCTTCCTACCGGTGGGGCGTTCACAGGCTACACATTAAAAGGGGTGAGGCGGGAATGGATGGGAGTCGAACCCACCGGGGCTTGCTCCGCAACCCCCCAACGGTTTTGAAGACCGCGCGGCCCACCGGGACCGAACCACTCCCGTATCAAGCTGGCTTGCTGCCCCAAGAATAGCCCGCCGGGGGCGGGCCGTCAACCTTCAACGCGCTATCTGGTCAGCAGGAAGGCGAGGATGACGAACGCGGCGAAAGCCAGCCCCAGCCCCATCTCGGTGAAGCCGAAGCGCCTGACGTTATCCAGCGGCGGCCTGCGCCGTGCGTCGATGAGCGCGCGCAGAAGCAGCAGCCCGACCGGGAAAGCCACCAGCCAGGGCAGCCAGCCCGCAAACACCGCCCCTGCCACGCCAAGCAGGCTCAGCGCGTGCGCCGCAACGACCCAGATCGCCTGCCGTCGCGACGCGCGCCCGTGCTGCTCGTCGATGCGCAGCCGCACGTACAGCACGCTGATGACGTTGTGCGCCACGCACAGCGCCCACACCAGCCAGGCCGTTGCGCCCAGCGCGCCCGTTGCGCTCACCGTGGCTGCCGGAGCGACCAGGGCCAGCCCCGCGACGCCGACAAGCTCCGTCGAGAGCTGGCGGGGGCCGCGCCAGGCGGTGAGCGCGAGCGTCACGGTGAGAACGGCCAACGCGGGCAGCGCCAGCCACAGCACCGGCCAGCGCTCCAGCGCGAGCAGCCCCGCGCCCGCCATCCCGGCGACGGCCAGCAGCGCCGCGCTCCAGAAGCGCGCTGCTGAAAGGTCGGCCTGACGGCCCCGCCCGCGCCGGATGCGATCCCATAATGCGATGGGCTGGCGCGCCAGGAATACGCCCAGCGCGGCCAGAAAACACAGGGTAACAGCAAGCGCCGCGTTGGGTGCGGGCGAAGCCAGGCCCACCCCTGCGCCGATGATGAACGGCACAAGCGCCAGCGACCACGAGCCGTGCTCGGAGGGGAAGATGATCCGGAAGCGCTTCAGCCAGCCCAACATCATGCGTCCGCCTGCGCCGCTCTACGCCCTGACCACGATCCGCGTGCCGTGCAGCCGGTTGCGAACCCGCGCAAAGAAATCGTCGAGCGGGTAGTGAGGCGTCGTCCAGCGCCACAGCCAGCGCGCGGCGTCTGACGGCACGTTGACGCACCCGTGGCTGCGTGGGCGGCCATAGTCGTTGTGCCAGTACGTGCCGTGCAGCGCGATCCAGTTGTCGGTGAAGTAGCACACATAAGGCACGCCCGGCAGGTTGTAGAAGTCCGGGTCGTCCGAGGCAGTGCTGGCGACCATTCGCTCGCTGATGCGCTTCTCCCACACGTAGTAGGTGCCGACCGGCGTGGCCCACCCTTCGACGCCGCTGGAAACCAGGTGCGTCCAGACCGGTTGATCGTACTCGTAGGCGGTGACGGTCTGCTCCGTCAGGTTGATGACCAGGTGCTTGTCGCGCACCTCCACCTCCGGCGAGAGCGGGGCCAGCTCCTCGCCGGGGATCAGGCGCAGGTGCGTCGCCCGCAGGTAGATCGTCTGGTACTGCTCCTTCACGCGGTACCAGGCCCGCCCATCGGCGCCCGTCACCAGTTCGGTGACGCGGAAGGTGCTGCCGTAGTACACGCGCCCCTTGCTTGCCTCGGCGTCGAACGGGTCGGGGGTCTTGAAGGCCTCCGAGTAGGGCACGATCAACTGCGCCCAACGCCCTTCGCCCAGATCGGCCTGCGGGTGGACGGGCAGGTGGAAGCGTAGCGGCTGCACGAACGAGGCGTAAAGGTAGCCGTACTTGGTTTCCAGCCACAGGTCGGAGTTGGGGAAGACGTGCTGGCCGCGCACCAGCCGCCACACGCGCACCACCCGGTCACGCAGCAGCTCGGTCACCACGTCCGAATCGGTGTGCGGTTCGGCGCGCGCGAACTGGTACGCCTGTGTGACGCGCGCCAGCGGCTCGCCGTTCCAGCGATCCGGCGGGGTCGTGATGCCCTCGGCGCGGGCAGTCCGTGCACCGGCATGGCCGCCGGGCAGCGCGACGCGCGCCGCCGCTGCTGCTGCGCCCATCCCCACCAGCCCTATCGTCTTGAGCACTTGCCGCCGTGATGCCATCCTGATCCCGTTGCTATCCCTGCCTGCGAACCCGGCGCAGAGTATACCACGCCCGCCGGGGGCCGGGCATTGATCTGGATCAAAAGGGTAAGTAGGGGGCAGGTCGGCGACCTCTGGTCGCATAGACCTGCCCCTACGCCCAATCGAATGCAAGACACGCCACCAACACGCAACTGGTAGACTATCCGCCATCTTGCGTCTGCGAAACGGGTTAATTTGGACTATAATAGTATAGAAAGCTGGCATTCTGGCCTGCCTGTGGCGGCATGGCAATTCCGGCACGGTGTGGAAGAAAGGAGCGCAGAAAGTGGTCGATCAGCCAGAGCAAGAAGCAATGGTTAATGAGGTGTGGCGGCGCTACCTGGTTGAAGGCGAAGAAACCGGCGCGATAAACTGGAAGCACGTCTTCCGCCACCTGCCAAGCGATCCGCGCTGCAAGATGTGTAACGCGCCGTTTCACGGGCTGGGCGGGCAGGCCGTGCGGCTGGTCTTCGGCAGGCGTCCGTTGGCTGCCAACCCGCGCCTGTGCAGCAACTGTGAAGATTTTGCGCGCAAGTATCCAGGCGGCGCTGAGATCGAGCTGTCGATGCTGTTTGCCGATGTGCGCGGCTCGACGGCTCTGGCCGAATCGATGGCCCCGGCTGAGTTCAGCCGCCTGATCGAACGCTTCCTCAAGGCCGCCACCGCTACGCTGGTGCGAACCGACGGCCTGCTCGACAAGCTGGTGGGGGATGAGGTAGTGGCGCTCTACGTGCCGGGTATGGCCGGGCCGCAGCACGCACGCCAGGCGATAATGGCAGCGCAGGCGCTGCTGGACGCCACCGGGCACACCGATCCCGGCGGGCCGTGGATCCCGGTCGGGGTAGGGGTACACACCGGGGTAGCCTACGTGGGTACGATGGGCGGCAAGGACGGGGTGGTGGACATCACCGCGCTGGGCGATGCCGTCAACGTGACGGCCCGCCTGGCGTCGCAGGCGGGCCCTGGTGAATTGCTCGTGTCGGAGAGCGCGATCGCGGCGGCGGGCATTGCGGCGGACGACGCTGAGCGGCGCCGCCTTGAGCTGAAGGGACGCAGCGAGCCGATCTCGGTGCGCGTGCTGCACGCCGAGCGCATCCCGGCTTAAGGAGCGCCAGGCGGGTCTACGCGCTCACCCGCCCGTAAACGGGGATGGCCGCACCGTGAATGGCGCGTGAGGCATCCGAGGAAAGGAACAGCAGCACCTCGGCCAGCTCCTCGGGCTTCACCCACTTCTCATAGTCGGCGTCGGGCATCGCCTCGCGGTTCATCGGCGTGTCGATAACCGAGGGCAGCACACAGTTGACGTTGACACCATGCTCCTTGATCTCGGCGGAGAGCGATTCGGTCAGGCGGATGACCGCGCTCTTGGAGGCCGCGTAGGCGCTGTTGCCCTTCTTGCCGCGCAGCCCGGCGCTTGCCCCGATGTTGACGATCTTGCCATACCCCTGCTCGATCATGTGCGGCGCGGCGGCGCCCGCCATCAGGAACACCGACTTGGCATTGAGTGCCATCATGAAGTCGAACGTGTCCAGGTTGGTTTCCCAGAGCGGCGAACCGGAGCGATGGCCGCCCACGATGTTGATCAGCACGTCGAGGCGCTCCCTCTCGCGCAGCACCATCTCGATCAGCTTGCCCACCGAGCGGGCGTTTATCACGTCCGCGTTCCCGATGAGCAGCGCATCATACTCCTTGCGCAGGTCGTCGCAGGCCTCGGCCAGCCGGTCGGGCCGGTTGTCCACCAGCACCAGCTTCGCCCCTTCGACGGCGAAGCGGTGCGCAGCGGCTGTGCCCAGCTCACCCGCTGCCCCGCTGATCAGCGCCACCCTGTCTTTCAAAATCATCGCTCTGTCTCCCCTTTCTGCCTAATCCTTGTGAGGTAATGCTTCAATCTGCCTGATGAGTGCAAAATCCCGCTCGGTGACGCCCTTCTCTGAGTGCGTCATCACGCTGATCGCCAGGTAGCGGTAGTTGTGGATGAACAGGTCAGGGTGGTGGTCGGCGGCCTCGGCGAGGTGCCCGACGGCGTTGGCAAAGAGCATCGCTCCGGCGAAGTTCTTAAAGATGTATACCCTGTGAAGCTGGCCGTCCTCGGCCAGTGACCAACCGGGGAAGGCGGCCAGCTTCTCGTTGATCTCGCTCTCGCTGAATACCATGCTGTCGGCTCCTGTGGCTTGTTCTGCTAACGTGTGCCTGGATTATACGTCACGGGGCGCGCGCGTTTCACCTGAAGTTCCCAAAGCCTGTCAGGGCAGCAGCTTCAGCGGGTGGGGCCGGATGCCCGGCGCGCCCGCAAATTGTGTGGCAATCTCTCCCAGCGTCCCGCCTGTCAGCGGGTGCACAAACTGCGGGTCGAGGTCGGCCAGGGGCAGGGCGATGTGCGCCCGCGTCAGGATTTCCGGGTCGGGCAGCCTGACGCCGCGCGCCGGATCGTCGATCACGGCGCTGCCGTAGAGCGCGATGTCCAGGTCGATGGGGCGTGGGGCGTACTTGTCGGCGGTGCGAACCCGCCCCATGCTCGCTTCAATGGCCCTCAGCACGCGGAACTTGAGCACGTCGGGCGGGGTGTCCTTCCGTATCTCTACAAGCACCGCCGCGTTCAGAAAGGCGGGCTGGTCGAGCAGCTCGCCGTCCGGCCCCAGCGCGGTCGACTCGAAGACGCGCGAGGCACGCAGCACGCTGACCTGGTCGCGCAGCAGCCCGGCGGCCCAGGGCAGGTTGCGCTCCGGGGAGAGGTTCGAGCCGAGGGTGATGAAGACGGGGATCATGCCCGCGTTCAGGCGAAATCTTCGGGCGTGCGCTCGATCTCGACGCCCACCGACCGGGCGAAGCGCAGCGCGCCCGGCTTCTCGACGCGCACGACCGCCCGCGCGGCGCCCCCCTCGATGCAGATGCGCGCGATGGCCGTCGCCAGCGCCTCGACCGTGTAATGCGCCGACCCCTCGACGTACTCGATGACCTGCTTGGCAATCGTGCGGTAGTTCAAAGTGTCGTCAATCGAGTCTGCCTGCCCGGCGGCGCGTACGTCGGCGGACAGAATCAGGTTCAC
>JAANMV010004423.1_pt1 | contig 11066 bp, 12 predicted proteins | sample 7279661 | NCBI WGS metagenome assembly JAANMV01 (sample SAMN14094540, study PRJNA606508) | bioreactor metagenome | isolation source: A lab-scale SPAN reactor treating ammonium-rich wastewater day 121 | place: Ireland: Galway | collected 2017-05-16 | reverse complement strand
GTTCCATCGCCGTCGGGAGCGGCGGCCCCGCCGGCGCCGGCCTTGAGGCCGACGGACTTGAGCAGCGCGTTGACTTCCTGCGGCTCCAGTTCGACGACCTCGCCGCGCTTCAGCACCGGCGGCATCGCGATGCGCCCGTAGCGCGTGCGGATCAGCCGGCTGACCGTCAGCCCCAGCGCTTCGAACAGCCGCCGCACCTCGCGGTTGCGTCCCTCCCGGATCGCGACGTTGTACCAGTGGTTGGCGCTGTCCTCGTCGCCGCCGCCGTCCTCCACCTTCTCGCACTTCGCCGGGCCGTCCTCCAGCTCGACGCCGGTGCGCAGCTCCTGCACCTGCGCGTCGGTGAGCCGCCCCATCACGCGCACCGCGTACTCGCGCTCCACCTCGTAGCGCGGGTGCATCAGCCGGTTCGCCAGCTCGCCCGAGTTCGTGAAGAGCAGCAGCCCCTCGGTGTTGTAGTCGAGCCGGCCGACGGCGATCCACTTGCCGTCGCGGATCGACGGCAGCTGCTCGAACACGGTGGGCCGCTGGTCGGGATCGTCCCGCGTGACGAGCTCGCCCGCGGGCTTGTGGTAGACGAGCACGCGCGGCTTCGGCTCCGCGAAGCGGATCTTGACCGGCTCGCCGTTGATGCGGACCTCGTCGCCGGGGCCGACCTTCTGCCCGATCTCGGCCGGCATCCGGTTGACCGTGATGCGGCCGGCGATGATCAGCTCCTCCATCGCGCGGCGCGACCCGAAGCCGCAGGACGCGAGGATCTTGTGGAGCCGTTGCGGCTCCGAGAAGACCTCGTCAGTGGAGGACTTGTGCTTGCGGAGCGGCGTCTCCTCCGCGATCCTCTGCAGCGCCAGCGACGTCTGCTGCGCCGGCATCGGCGCCGAGGATCGGGCTCGCGAGCGCGAGTGGCGCTTCGGCGGCCTTGGTGGGGGCATCGGGGGTCTCCAGGAGATGGGAGGGGTCGAGCTCGGCGAGCGGAGGGAGTTCCGCGAGGGAGGTGAGGCCGAGGTCGTCGAGGAAGGTCTTCGTCGTCGCGTAGAGCGCCGGTCGCCCGGGCGTCTCGCGATGGCCGACCGCCTCGATCCATTGCCGGTCCTCGAGCGACTTGATGACGTTCGTGGACACGGCGACGCCGCGGATCGACTCGATGTCGCCGCGCGTGACGGGCTGCTGGTAGGCGATGATGGCGAGCGTCTCCATCACCGCGCGCGAGTACTTCGGCGGCTTCTCCGGCGAGAGCCGGTCGAGGAAGGGCTGCACCTCGCGACGGCCCTGGAAGCGCCAGCCCGACGCGACCTGCACGAGCTCCACCTTGCGCTCGCTCCAGTCGGCGCGCAGGTCCTCGAGCACGCGGCGGACGAGATCGGCGGGCAGCGGCGGGTCGAAGAGGCGCGCGAGCGTGGACGCGGGGACGGCTTCGCCGGCGACCAGCAACGCCGCCTCGAGCACGCTCTTGATCTCGCGCACGTCGCCCGCCGCCGCGGCCGCCTCGCCGCCCGCATCGCCGGTCCGTGCAGGCGCAGCGTCGTCGGGGCGCGTCTCGTGCGCGGCGGCGGGCGGCTGCGGGGACACCGGGAGTTCGTCGTTCATGGCATGTCGTCGGACTGCAGCGCGAAGGGTTTCTCGCCGCGTCCCTGCACGTAGATCGGAGCGTACGGCGCGGCCTGCGCCACCTCGATCAGCTGCTCGCGCGCGAGCTCGAGGATCGCGAGGAACGTCACCACGAGGTGCGGGACGTCGGCGTGCTCGTGGAAGAGCCGCGTGAACTCGGCGTAGCGGCCGGGCTCCAGCGCCTTCAGGATCCGGCTCATCTCGGCCCGCACCGAGAGCTGCTCGCGCGTGACCAGGTGATGGCGGTGGATTCTCGCACGCTGGATCAGGCCTGCCCAGGCCGCACGCAGGTCCTCGGGCACCACGTGGGGGAGCCGCGCGGTGGCGACCCGGTCGAACCACACGCGCACCGGCTCGAAGTCGCGCCCGGCGAGCGGCAGCGCGTCGAGCGCGCGTGCCGCCTCCTTCATGCGCTCGTACTCGAGCAGGCGGCGCACCAGCTCGGCGCGCGGGTCCTCGCCCTCGTCGCCTCCCGCCGCCGCCGGCCGCGGCAGCAGCAGCCGCGACTTGATCTCGATGAGCACCGCGGCCATCAGCAGGTACTCGGCCGCGAGCTCGAGCTGCGTGCGCCGCATCATCTCGACGTAGCCCAGGTACTGCCGCGTGAGCTCGGCCATCGGGATGTCGAGGACGTTGACGTTCTGCCGGCGGATCAGGTAGAGCAGCAGGTCGAGCGGTCCCTCGAAGGTGTCGAGGAAGACCTCGAGCGCCTCGGGCGGGATGTAGAGATCGTGGGGGATCTCGTTCAGCGGCTCGCCGTAGACGCGCGCGACCGGCCGCGGCGCGGGCGACGGGTGCGCGAAGTCGAGCGAAGCTTCACTCATACCGCAGTCCCATCGCCTCGCGGACGTCGCGCATCGTCTCCTCGGCGAGCGTGCGCGCCCGCTCGCAGCCCTCGGCGACGATGCGCCGCACGAGCTGCGGGTCGTCGACGTAGGGCTGTGCGCGCTCGCGCATGGGCGCCTGCTCGCGCAGCACGGCGTCGATCACCGGCTGCTTGCACTCGAGGCAGCCGATGCCCGCCGTCGTGCAGCCCTGCCACACCCACTCGCGCGTCGGCGGGTCGGAGTAGATCTGGTGCAGCCCCCACACGGGACAGCGCTCGGGATTGCCGGGATCGACGCGACGCACGCGCGCGGGGTCGGTCTGCATCGTGCGGATCTTGCGCGTCACCTCGGCGGGGTCCTCGCGCAGGAAGATCGCGTTCCCGTACGACTTCGACATCTTGCGGCCGTCGAGCCCCGGGACCTTCGGCGTCTCGGTCAGCAGCGCCTGGGGCTCGGGCAGGATCACCCGCCGCGTGCCCTCGAGGTAGCCGAACAGGCGCTCGCGGTCCGCCGCGGCGAGGTTGTCCGCGCGCTCGAGCAGCGTCTTCGCCTCCGCGAGCGCTTCGCCGTCGCCCTGCTGCTGGTACGCCGTGCGCAGCTCCTCGTAGCGCCGGGCGCGCCGGCCGCCGAGCCGTCCGACCGCCTCGCGCGCCTTGTCCTCGAAGCCCGGCTCGCGGCCGTACAGGTGGTTGAACCGTCGCGCGAGCTCTCGCACGAGCTCGAGGTGCGACACCTGGTCCTCGCCCACCGGCACGAGGTTCGCGCGGTAGATCAGGATGTCCGCCCCCTGCATCAGCGGGTAGCCGAGGAAGCCGAAGGTGGACAGGTCGCGCCCGGCGAGGCTCTGCTGCTGGTCCTTGTACGTGGGGACGCGCTCGAGCCAGCCCACCGGCGTCATCATGCCGAGCAGCAGCGTCAGCTCGGCGTGCTGCGGCACGCGCGACTGGATGAAGATCGTGGAGCGGAACGGGTCGATGCCGGCGCCCAGCCAGTCGATCACCATCTCCCAGGCGTTGTCGGCGACCGTCTCGGGCTCCTCGTAGTGCGTCGTCAGCGCGTGCCAGTCCGCGACGAAGTACAGGCACTGGTACTCGTCCTGCAGCCGCACCCAGTTGCGCAGGGCGCCGTGGAAATGGCCGATATGCAGGCGGCCGGTCGGGCGCATGCCCGACAACACGCGGTCAGCGTACATCGTCTCGATTCGTCGACGGGCCTCCGCGCGGCGCGGGGGCGTTCAAAGGCCGATCAGCGCGGCGATCAGTCGTTCCGCGCCCACGATCAGCGGGCGCATCAGGTTGTCGAGCAGCCCGAGGAACAGCAGCCCGAGGAGGATGAACAGCCCGAACGGCTCGATCCGCCCGTAGGCGGCCGCCGCCCCGCGCGGCAGCAGGCCGGCGACGACGCGCCCGCCGTCGAGCGGCGGGATGGGCAGGAGGTTGAGCGCCAGGCCCGCCGGGCCGCCGCCGACGACGGCCACCGACGCGTCGCGCTCGACCGGCGGCGGCGCGAACGACCAGCGCTGCGCGATGGCGAGGTCGCCGACGAAGCGCTCGAGGCGGCAGATCGACAGCGGCTCGTCGTAGCCGCTGCGGTTGCACGCGCTCTCGCACGGGTGGTGGCAGACGCGGCCGGCGATCGCGGGAAACGGGTTGTGACGGGTCAGCGCCTCCCACGCGCCGCGGAAGTCGCGCTCGCGGGCGAGGCGGATCCACGTCGCGATGTCGCCGTTCACCGGGCACGCGAGGTGGCAGGGGGACGGCGCCTGCACGTGCCGCGGCAGCGCCGCGCGCCACGACCCGGTGTGCACGGCCTCGGTGGTGGCCGTCGTCCACGTCGTGGGGACCGGCGGGGGGATCATCTGGTTCATGCGGCCCTCGCGACGCACAGCGCATCGACGGCGCGGCAGCCGGCCTCGCACGCGGCGACGTTCTCCTCGACCAGCCGCGGCGAGCGCTCGCGGATCGTGCGCTCGAGCGTGGCCATCGGCGGGTCGCCGAGGGCGCGCGCGAAGGCGCCGAGCAGCGCCGAGTTGACGATGCGCCCCAGCCCAGCACGACGGGAGATCGCGATCGCGTCCACGGGGATCACGCGGCGGCCGGGCAGCGCCTGCGCGAACGCCTCGGGACCGCGGCCCGAATTGACGACGATCAGCGTGTGCTCGTGCGCGGTGGCGAGCAGCGGGCCGTCGAGCAGCGTCGCGTCGAAGCACAGGATCGCGTCGGCGCGCTCGATGTCGCAGCGGACGCGCACCGGCGCGTCGTCGACGCGGATGAACGAGGACACGGGGGTCCCGCGGCGCGCGCCACCGTAGCTCGCGAAGCTCTGCACGTGGCGGCCGCCGGCGAAGAAGGCGGCGGCGAGCAGCGCGCCCGCGGTCTGCGCCCCCTGTCCGCCGCGTCCCTGGATCACGATCTCGAGCATCGGCCTCCTCCGCTGCGCCCGTGGGCGCCGGCCGCCGCGCGCCCTCGCCGGCGGCCACCGCTCTCCGTGGCGTTCCGCGGCGGACTGTAGGTCCCGGGGGCGCATGCGTCCAATCGATTGTTGGAATCGGGTATATTCACCCGGTGCATGGGAAGGGCGCGATGAACTTCCGCCAGCTCGACCTCAACCTCCTGCGCGTCCTGGTGGCCGTGAACGCGACCGGCTCGGTGACCGGGGCGTCGCGCCAGCTCGCGCTGTCGCAGCCCGCCGTCAGCCACGCGCTCAACCGGCTGCGGGGCTTCTTCGGCGACGCGCTGTTCGTCCGCTCGAGCAGCGGCCTGCACCCGACGCGGCTCGCCGGCCGCATCGTCCCGGCGGTCACCGCGTACCTGCGCGCGCTGGAGGCCGCGCTGGCGGCGGCGTCGGCGTTCGACCCGGCGGCCGACGCCGCGCGCTGGCGGCTGTCGATGTCCGACCTCGGCGAGATGCTGTTTTTGCCGCCGCTCGCGGCGGCGCTGCGCCGCGAGGCGCCGCACGCCCGCGTCGACAACGCCAGCGTGCCCGCGCACGCCGTCGGCGCCGCGCTGGAGTCGCGCGAGGTCGACCTCGCCATCGGCATCCTCGCGCCGACGCAGCGCGACGTCGTCGGCGAGACGCTGTTCCACGAGCGCTACGTCGCGGTGACCGGCCGCGACTGGCGTGCGGCCCCGGGATCCGCGCGGCGGCGCGCGCTCGCCGCGCGCGACCTCGCCGCCGCGTCGCTGGCGGTCGCCTCGCCGACGGCGACCTATCACGAGACCGTGCAGCAGATGCTCGACGCGCAGGGGCTCGCGGAGCGCACCGTGGTGCACGCACGGCACTACGCGGCGCTGCCCGACCTGGTCACGTCGACCGACCTGCTCGCGATCGTGCCGCAGATGTACGCCCGGGCGATGGCCGTGCGCTGGCCGGTCCGCGTCTGGTCGCTGCCCGGGGACGCGCCGCAGTACGACGTGCGGATGGTCTGGCACGCCACCGCCACGCAGGAGCCGGCCCACGCCTGGCTGCGCGCGCTGGTGCGCCGGCTCTTCGGCCGCGACGGCGCGCCCCCGGCGCCGCGTCCGCGGCGTGGCCGGCACGCCAAGTGACTGAAAACGCGGAATTGCGGGGAAAACACCGTAGTGCTCCGCCGATGGCGTACGCGCTGTAGGGCACGGTCCCTGCATGGTGCGGGGCTATCCCCACGACGACCGGGTCCTGCACCATGACCAGCCCACGGCAGCTCGAAACCCTCCTCGACCGCCAGCTCCGCCTGCGCGGCCTCGCCCGCGTCCCCGGCACGCTCGCCTACGCCCACCGCGGCGACCCGGTGCGCGTCGCCATCGGCGAGAGCGTCTACCGCGGCCTGATCGTCACGGTGCACGAGGGTCCGAACCGCGCGCGTCAGTTTCGCGCGGTCGACGGCACCTACGACTGGGACGCGATCGCCGCCTGCATCGTCGACGCGGCGGAACAGCGGCGCCTCGAGCGCCGCGGCGTGCGCCGGAGCCCGCCGCGCGCGGGCCCGCGGCCGCCGGCAAGCGCCCCGTTCACGATCGCGCCGTCCGCGGCGCCGGGGCGGATGCGGGTGAACGTCGCGGACATGGACCTCGACCCGGCCGCCGCGATGCAGCTCTACGCGCTGCTGCGCCAGGCGGGCGCGGTGGCCTGAATCCGGCTCGCCCGGCCGCGCGCGACCGCCCCGGCCTTAAGTCTCGTCTAAGTCTCGCGTCCTATCGTGGCGCCGTGAGCGGGGATGCCCCGCACGACGCCATCCACGAAAGGACTGCAGAGATGACCACGAAGACCCCCTTCCGGCGCACCGCGCTCGCGCTCGCCCTCGTGGCGGCGCTGGGACTCGGCGCAGTGGGCGCCGAGCGCATCCTCCCCGACTCCACCGCCGCGGCCGGCGCGGCCGCCGTGCACGCGACGTCGCCCGCCGCCGCACCCGCGGGGACGGCAATGCAGCGCGCGCTGCCGTCGTTCGCCGACCTCGTCGACCGGCAGGGGCCGGCGGTCGTCCAGATCCGCTCGACGCGCGAGGCACGGCGCGTGACGCTCGACCGCGACGCGACGCCGCAGCTTCCGCCCGAACTCGCGCCGTTCTTCCGCAACTTCCCCGCGCCGCGCGTGCCGCAGCCCGGCCCCTCCGGGGGCGTCGGATCGGGCTTCATCGTCGACAAGGACGGCCTCGTCCTGACCAACGCGCACGTCGTCGCGGGCGCGGACGAGGTGCTGGTGAAGCTCACCGACCAGCGCGAGTTCCGCGCCAAGGTGCTGGGCAGCGACGCGACGACGGACGTCGCGGTGCTGAAGATCGACGCGAAGGACCTGCCCGTGGTGAAGATGGGCGACCCGGCGCGCACGCGCGTGGGCGACTGGGTGGTGGCCATCGGCACGCCGTACGGCCTCGACAACACCGTCACGTCGGGCATCGTCAGCGCGAAGTCCCGCGCCCTGCCCGGCGACGGCGTGGTGCCGTTCATCCAGACCGACGCCGCCGTGAATCCGGGCAACTCCGGCGGCCCGCTGTTCAACCTCGACGGCGAGGTGATCGGCATCAACTCGCAGATCTTCTCGCGCACCGGCGGCTTCCAGGGCGTCGCGTTCGCGATCCCAATCGACGTCGCGCTCAACGTCGCCGGGCAGATCCGCGAGACCGGCACGGTGCAGCACGGCCGCCTGGGCGTGACCGTCCAGCCCGTCGACCAGGCGCTGGCCGAGAACTTCGGCCTGCCGGGCCCGAAGGGGGCGCTCGTGGGCTCGGTGCAGAAGGGCAGCCCGGCGGACAAGGCCGGCCTCGAGCCCGGCGACGTGATCGTGGGGTTCAACGGCCGCGCGATCGAGCGCTCGACGGACCTTCCCCCGCTGGTCGCGGCGACGCGGCCGGGAAGCACCGCGAAGGTCGACGTCTGGCGGGACGGCGCCGCGAAGTCGCTCGACCTCACGATCGGCAGCCGCGAGGCGCCCAGGCGCGTCGCGAGCGCCGACGACGAGGCCGCGCCGACCGGCCGCCTCGGCGTCGTGGTCCGGCCGCTCACCCCGGAGGACAAGTCGTCGTCCGGGCTGGCGCGCGGCGTGGTCGTCGAGGAGGTGGGCGGCGCCGCCGCGAAGGCCGGCGTGCAGCCGGGCGACGTGATCGTCTCGGTGAACCGCACGCCCGTCACGAGCCCCGAGGCGCTGAAGGCGGCGATCGACAAGGCGGGCAAGTCGGTCGCCCTGCTGGTCCAGCGCGACGACGCCCGCATCTTCATCCCGGTGACGATAGGCTGACCGGCCGGCGGTCGCCGTCCGGGCGGGCGGCCCCACGGGGCCGCCCGCCTTCGCGCGCTCCCTCCGCGCGCAAGCGCCTCCCCTCGCGGACCGTCCGTCGATCCGCGTTGCGGGTCGACATCATGGTGATATCATTTCGATACGCCGGTCGGAAGGCACGGGGCCCCCGAGCCGGCGACTCGAACCAAGGGAGGCACCATGGCGGGCACCTCGGGCGATCGGTCGGACGCGGGCACGAGCCTCGAGCGTCCGATCGGGACGTGGAACGGCTTCGTCGCGCTGGCGATCGGTCTGGCGCTGGTCGGCGGCGCGGTCTGGCGGACGGTGGCACTGGCCGGCGCCGGCCGCCCTGCGGCGGGCGCGGTCGCGCTCGTCGTCGTGCTGCTGCTGGCCGGGCTGTTCGTGCTCGCCGGCCTCTACACGCTGCAGCCCAACGAAGCGGCGATCCTGCAGCTGTTCGGCGCCTATCGCGGCACCAGCCGCGCGGCCGGGCTGCGGGCCACGAACCCGTTCTACACGCGCAAGAAGATCTCGCTGCGCGCGCGCAACCTGAACGGCGAGAAGCTCAAGGTCAACGACAAGCGCGGCAACCCGATCGAGATCGCCGCGGTCGTGGTCTGGCGCGTCGAGGACACGGCGAAGGCGACGTTCGACGTCGACGACTACGAGCACTACGTCAAGGTGCAGAGCGAAGGCGCGGTGCGCCACCTCGCCTCGTCGTTCGCCTACGACGACGACGACGCGACCGGGGGCGCCCGCGGCCCCACGCTGCTCGGCTCCGCCGAGGCGGTCGCCCGGGCGCTGGAGCGCGAGCTGCAGGAGCGGCTCGACAAGGCCGGCGTCGTGGTCGAGGAGGCGCGCCTCACGCACCTCGCCTACGCGCCGGAGATCGCGCAGGTCATGCTGCGCCGCCAGCAGGCCGAGGCCATCATCGCGGCGCGGCAGAAGATCGTGCACGGCGCGGTGTCGATGGTCGAGATGGCGCTCTCGGAGCTGTCGGCCAAGCGCGTCGTCGAGCTCGACGACGAGCGCAAGGCGTCGATGGTGAGCAACCTGATGACGGTGCTGTGCGCCGAGAGCGAAGTGCAGCCGGTCATCAACACCGGCACGCTGTACACCTGACGGAGGTTCGCGATGACCCGACTGGCGGGATGGCTCGTCGTCGCGCTGGTGGCCGCGGGGGTCGTCTTCGTCGCGGCGACCGCCGGCCAGCTGCCTCCGACCGTGGCGACGCACTTCGGCGCGGGCGGCGCGGCGAACGGCTGGATGTCGCGCGGCGGCTACACGGTGTTCGCGCTCGCGCTGACCGTCGTGCTGCCGCTCGTGCTGTACGCCGGCTTCGGCTGGCTGCCGCACCGCTTCGAGCGCTTCGTCAACCTGCCCAACCGCGACTACTGGCTCGCGGCCACGCGCCGCGAGGCGACGATCGCGTGGCTCCGCGCCGCCGGCACGGCGCTGGCGATCCTGGCCGCGCTGCTGTCGATCGGCGTGCACGCGATGATCCTCGACGCCAACGCGAAGCGGCCGCCGCGGCTCGACGAGCCCGTGTTCCTCGCCGGCCTGGCGGTCTTCGTCGTCGGCGTCGTGGGCGTCACGATCGCGGTGCAGCGGAAGTTCCGCCGCGTGCCGGCCCGCCGCTGACCTCGCCGATGGGGCAACGCAAGGCGTTCCTGCTGCGCGTCGACCCGCAGCTGTGGGCGGCGATCGAGCGGCTCGCGCAGCGCGAGCTGCGCAGCGCGAACGCACAGGTCGAGTACCTGCTGCGCGAGAGCCTGGCGCGGCGCGGCGCGCTCGGCGGCGAGCGCGCGCAGGACGCGCGCGCCGCCGACGACGACGGCTGACGGCCGCCGGCGCGCGCCGTCATGCCGGCGGCGCCAGCACGCGGGCGACGAACCGGCCCAGCGCCTCGATCTCCTCGGCCACGGCGCTGTGCTGCATCGCGTAGCGGTGCCACTCGACGCTCCAGCCGCCCGCCGCGAGGACGTGGCGCGACTCCTCGCCCCACGCGCAGGGCACGACCTCGTCCTCGCTGCCGTGGGCCATGAACACCGGCAGGTCGCGGTTCGCCCACGACGCCTCCTCGCGCACGGCGCCGGCGTCGACGAGGTAGGCGGACAGCGCGGCCACCCCGGCGAGCCGCACCGGGTGCCGCAGCGCCGTGTACAGCGCCATCGCCCCGCCCTGCGAGAAGCCGCCGAGGACGATGCGCCGCGACGCGATGCCGCGCTCGCGCTCGCGCGCGATCATGCGCTCGATGCGGGCGTGCGAAGCGCGCACGCCCGCGAGGTCGGCGCGCAGGTGGAAGTCGGCGTCGTAGAGGTCGTACCACGCCGGCATCTCCACGCCGCCGTTGAGCGTGACCGGCATCTCGGGCGCATGCGGGAAGACGAACCGCACGCGCAGCGCGCCGGGGAGCTTCAGCGCCGGCACGACGTCCGACCAGCCGTGCCCGTCGTCGCCGAGGCCGTGCAGGAAGAGGACGGCCGCGTCGGGCTGCGGCGCGGTCTCGATCTCGACGGCGGGCAACAGCGCGAACTCGGACAAGGCGCGAGCCTCCTGGTGCGATGCAGCGACCCGCGTCCGGCGGGTGCCGGCGATTGTGGCCTGTTCAGCGCCGGGACGGAAGCGTACACTCCGCGCCCGAGACGCGGGGCGAGGCGGTCGACCGCCCACCCCACGGCCATTCCCCAGACCGCCAGCAGGGCGAAGAGCAGGAGCGCGCGGCGCGGGAAGAGCGCCAGCATCACGAACGCCTCGTCCCCGCTGGTGGCGACCATGTTCGCCACCAGGGCGCCGAAGGGGAGCGCGCCGTGCGCGTAGAGGCTCACCGCCGCGAACGAGCCGAGGCAGCCGGGGGCGATCCCGAGCAGCACCGCGCCGGTGTACGCGCCGAGGCCGGGCCGGGCGGCGAAGCGCTGC
>JAANMV010004421.1_pt1 | contig 11075 bp, 9 predicted proteins | sample 7279661 | NCBI WGS metagenome assembly JAANMV01 (sample SAMN14094540, study PRJNA606508) | bioreactor metagenome | isolation source: A lab-scale SPAN reactor treating ammonium-rich wastewater day 121 | place: Ireland: Galway | collected 2017-05-16 | reverse complement strand
TAAGTAAGCTGCTCAAGATAATCGCCGTAGCTTACACCATCATCTCTTAATGTGTGGCAGTAATTCCAAACTCGTTGTACTATTGATGCTGTTGTCATATTGTTTTACTATTTTTATTGCAAATTAAAGAGCAATTTAATTTAGAAGCTTGTCCTTAAACTTTTCTGTTAAATAATATCCGCCTGTTTTTGGAACACCTATGAATTCTATGGTTTTATAAAGTTTCAAAATCTTAATATACCTTTCTACAGTTGGTTTTGATTTTTCCATTTGAATCGCGATGTCAGTTGCTTTAATTCCGGGCTTATACATCAGAATTTTTAATAATCTGATGAGTTCCTCTTTTACACCATCACTTACACCATCATTTACTCCCTCACTTACTCCCTCATTTATTGCCTCATTTAAAGCTCCATTTAATGCTTCATCTATTTCGATTGTTACTACGTCTGTAACAGCAATATCTGAAGATACTGAGATGGAAATCTTTACTGGGATTATAGTTTTAAAGACCGAATTCTCTATGAACTCAGGTTTGGAACCAGAAGAATAATGCTTCAAATACTTGTTCACATTTATAATTCCTGAACCAAGTTCCTCAACCCTTCCAATCTGAACAAAAAATTTGGAAATAATGGGGTCCTTTGGAAACGGAATAAAATTACTAATTGAAATCGGACCGCTGCCATTAGGATTATTAGCATTGAGGATTTCAACCCGATCTTTATAAATTGTAAAAGCTGCAGCATTGGCATTTGTGTATTCACGATGAACTATAAGATTCGCTATCACCTCCCTGAATATTCTTTCTCTTAAACTAATTCGTGTATCACCTTCAAGATAAAATTTATCGGGAAGATGTTTGGCTGCAAAATCCATTAATTGATTATATGCTTCGATTAAATTTGACTCGATAATTAAACGATCATCGTATCTGTCTAAATCTTTAATTTTTACTAATGCATCGATTTTAAAATGAGGCAGAACGTCTTTTATTACTTCATCTTTCCCGAGTAATAATACTGCTGCTAAAGTAAATCCTTCTTCACCAGTTTGATAGTCTCTCCTGAGCAAGCCTGAGGTTCTAAAAAACTCATCATCAGACAATCCAAGCCAGGGATGATTTGGCTTATTGTCTTTAATAAGGTATCTGACCTTTGCTAATAGTCCTTCTTTAAAATCACCCGGTTGTAAGTGCGGATAAATTTTCCCTTCTGTAAAGTGTGACCGCTTACGGTTGTAAATCTCAGCTATACCTTCAGGACTTGTAACCCTGAAATCTCCATCCGAACTTCTATCGAATATTACTCCGTTACATTTATGAACCTGCGAACTTGCCGGAACCTGAATATGAATGATCTTTCTCCCTTTAATTTCTACTTCGGATGAGAATAATAAGAAAGTTGGATTTAATTTAGTTGAGTTGTTCGAAAGAGAAGAAATATCTGCTTTCATCTGAGAAACTGAAGAAGAATCGACCCCTGCTACATTTCCTTCGTTATCAACTCCCAAAAGAATTGAACCACCTTCGCGATTTAAAAATGCACAGACAGTTTCAAATAGATTTTCAGGTATGTAGTTCTGAGCCCTTTTAAATTCTATCCTAATTCTTTCCCGCTTTTTTAATAATGATTTTACGAGTTCTATTGACATTAATTGTACTTGCTTTTTTATCCAGATTTAAAAAGAGGATATACCTCAGAATTAATTTAATCATCTCTTAATGTGTGGCAGTAATTCCAAACTCGTTGTACTATTGATGCTGTTGTCATTTTTCAATTACAAATTATAAATTATTTTTAGTAAAAAGTTTCAGGTATTCTTCAAAGCTGAATAACCGATATCTTTTTCCACCGGTAATCTCTTTAAGGATGCCGAGATTAACAAAATCCTGAATTAAAGAATTTGCTGTCGCCGGTGTAATTTTAAGAAATTCTGTTACGTCATAAGAATTAATTATCGGACTTGAATAAAGTTTATTCATTAGCTGTTTTGCATTCGGAATCTTCTTGCCGAGCTTTATAATTTTCTCATTCTCAATTTTATCTTTTAATTTCAATATTTCCTGAAATGTTTCTGTTCCTCGCTTACTTGTTTCAATAACTGCAACAAGAAAGAATTTTATCCAGTGAACCAGATTGTTCTTAACTCTTACCATATTCAGATTATCATAATAAATTGTTCTATGCTTTTCAAAATAATCAGAAAGATAGAGAGTCGGTTTCGATAGCACGCCTGATCCAACTAATTGTAACGTAATCAGCAATCTTCCGATTCTTCCATTACCATCAAGAAATGGGTGAATTGTTTCGAACTGATAATGACAGATAGCTGTCTTTATCAATGGAGGTACATTTATATTTTCATTGTGAATAAAATTTTCCAGATCTCCCATTAGCTCATTAACCTGTGTGTGCGGCGGGGGTACAAAAACTGCGTCATTAATAGAAGCGCCGCCAATCCAGTTTTGACTCGTTCTGAATTCACCGGGAGTTTTACTTTCTCCTCTTACACCCTGCATTAAAATTTTGTGAGACTCTTTTAACATTCGTGTCGAAACAGGCAGTGTTTTTAATTTTGAGATTGAGTAGTTCATTGCTTCAATATAATTCTGCACTTCTCTCCAGTCGTCTCTTTTTTCCGGTTGAATATCCTCATCTTTTAATAATGCTTCTTTCATTTCCGTTCGCGTTCCCTCTATCCTGCTGGACTGAGTTGCTTCTTTCACAAGATGCATTCTGATAAAAACATCTACATCAGGAACATAAAGCGAGAATGCATTCAGATTGCCAAGACTTAAATTTGCCTCCGATAACAGTGAGTTTATCTTAGCATCGCTCCATACCCATTCGTGGTTTATTTTGTTAGGGATGAAGCTCTTATATTTGTATTCCTGCCGGGAGTGTCCAGCTTTGAAATCTTCGATTTTCATTAATTATCTCTGTTTTACTTAAAATTAGCTTTTAGCTTATTTTAATTTAACGTTTTCCCCTAAAATTAACCAAATCTTATTTTACTTTACTGAGAATCCTAAAAATAAGTCAATAAACTCCACTATAATTTTCTATGGTGGATTTTAAGCTCTTTTCATCAATTATAATTAAACTTAATTGAGTTTCTTTGAGTATATCAAATTGGAGTTAAATCAGCTTAATTATAATTATTTTGGCTGAAGCCCGGGTGTTTGGGGTGTATCCTATATCCTCGAGTTAAAACTCGGGGCTATTTATACCAACCTCCCTTCAAACGCTTGTTTTAAAATGCTCTGCCTTAACGCCGCCGATTTTTCCAGGCTATCATCTATCGCTTTTTCAAGATTGTCTGCTTCAGAAAAACGTTTTTCTATTTCTTCTACGATTTGGGTTTGTTGATTGAGTGGGGATAATGGTAAAGGAATTTTATTTAAGTTTTTTTGAGTTAGTTTGGGTTGAGCAGAACCGGTAACGTAAGATCCCAGTGAAATTGAATTAAAAAAATAATTTAAGTATTTAATTTTTAATCCATTCTTCGTTTGGAGAACGTGTGCATGATTATTTACCCAAAACTTGCCATCAACGATAAATGATAGGGGTCTTGATTTAGATAATAGATTCGCACCATCTTCACCGATTAAAAGATAAGTGCCATCGAAAATATAATCATCGATATAATCAATAATTTCTGTCGCACCGAAATACCTGTATTCACCTTTTCTTTTGGCCCGAACCTCTTTACTTAATGGAATTCTTTGTCCATCAAAATTATTAGTGACCTCACCCAACTTCACCCATTTCCAGCCGTGTGGTAAACCACTAAGGACACTTAGTTCACTAAGATTCTCAGTGTTCTTAGTAAACTTAGTGGTTAATTTACCTGAGAACGCACTTACCAACACACTCTGCCTGTAAAGTTTAATTTGTTCTTTTGCTTTTTTAAGAGAAGCAACCCCGCTATCCAATCCGCTGAAAAGCTCTTCTATCTTCTCAACAATTTTTTTCTACTCGGCGAGTGGCGGGAGTGGGATTGGAATATTTCTAAGAGTCCCTTGGCTTATATTCGGTTGTGCACCACCGATTCTTTGAGTTAATAATTTTTCGCGGTAACTAAATAAAAACCAATAAAGGAATTTGCTTGATAAGTTCTTAGGAGTAAATATTGCAGCAACAGCTTGATTTGTTGCAGCTTCGATTCCTAGAAATGCTAATCTACCAACGGTCGCTCCATAAAGTGCAATTAGTAAAGTTCCCTTTTCAAGTATTTTTGCATTCGAATTTTCAATTGCATCCGCTGTTATTTTTTCTTCTGAATCACGAATTGTGTTAAAGTTTAATTCCCCCGATTTTATCCAGGGGATTTTACCATCATAGTATTTGGGATTTTTTCTTGAAGGAGTGCCTCCGCTAGTAGTTTCACAAACTTCACCAAGTTTAACCCAAGACCAGTTGCGACCACTAAGGTCACTAAGTTCACTAAGATTATTAGATTTCATTCCAGAGGTAATTTTGAAAATTCTTCAGTTACAATAGGTATTAATGATTTAGTAATGTTTTCACAATTAAAATTTATTAATAAGCCTTTTGGTTTCTTTAACAATTTTAAATATGTAATTAATTGTGCTTGAAATAATGGCAGCAGATTTTCAACAGCTTTTAATTCAACAATTATCAAATCTTCAACTAATAAATCTAATCTTAAATCCGAATCAATCTTTTTACTTTTGTAAATTACTTCAACAGGAATTTGAGTCTGTACTTTTAAACCATTTAATTTTAATTCATACTTCAGACATCGTTCATAAATATTTTCGAGCAGACCTGGTCCTAATTGTTTATGAACTTCGATAGCACATCCGACAATTTTATAAGCAATATCATTTATATATTTTTGCGTCAACATCTTAGTCTTCTTAGTGATCTTAGTGCACTTAGTGGTTACATAGTTCTGTATTTATTTCCTCCAGCAGCTTCACATAACCTGATCCGAATAATTGATGAAATTTTCCAAGACCACCTTCCCTGTCGAAAGGTGTACGATCAAAATCATCAACTTCCATTCTTACAGAAGAGATAATGTGGTCTTTAATCATTCTCAGCCATTTCATTTGCTCGTTTGTAAACTGCACAGGTCCGGCGTTGCGCTTAAAGATCCATTCTTTAAATCTGCGGTTAATCATTTCGCTGTATTGTTCAAGTGTGTTATCTATACTAAGCTCAAATCTTATGAGAGAAATAATATCAGTTAGTATTCCAACAGTTGTTCGGTGTTTTACCCGCTTTGGCTCTGTTTTTTCATAAGCACGCCAGATTTGTTCAACGGATAATAAGTACGGCGGGGACATCAGTGCGTCGCGGAGTTCTTTTATCATATTGTAGTTCAAAGATGACATCTTTTTAAAAGATGTCATCTTTTGCCCATAAAGAATCTTTAATGCAATAATCTCATCTTTATTCTCATCAATAAATTTCCGGAAGTTATTAATTATTTCATCTGCATTTTCTTTTGCAGTTGTATCAAACTCGCTTCTTATAATTCTGTCGGGATTTGTTTCATCAATTATCTGGTATATTTTCTGCCGGACTGTTTCAATGAAATCTCTCAGCTTCGGATTATCGAAAGGTCGAATGCTTGATTGGATGATTGGCTCAATGGCGGCTTGAATTTGTTCTTCTGTCGGTTCTTCATCAGTGGGCAGATTACTAATCTGTCCTACTATTTCTAATTGGTAATCGGGATCATAAATATTAACGAGACTACTTGCTATTTCGTTAATATCCTTTCCATCAGCAAGCTGTTTAAATTTTTCCCTGTCCGCATCAGAGATCTGTTTATCCAATCTCAGCAAACGTGCTGCAAGCGAGGTGCAGTTATCTTCATCCGGCTGAAGGATTACCATTTTCATTAAATCTTTTAGCGTAATGGAAGGTTTTTTATCAACTACCGGATAATCAACTTTAACAGATTTAAATACACCAACTGCATCAATAACATAAAATCTTTCCTTATTAAGTTTTGCACCGGGTGTAACCTTTACAAGCTCATCCTTTGTGAATGAACGTGTTCCCCTGCCAATCATCTGCTGAAAATAATTTCGTGAACGTACATCACGCATAAATATTAAAACTTCAATCGGTTTTACGTCCGTGCCTGTTGCTATCATATCAACTGTAACAGCGATTCGTGGATTGTATGCCGTCCTGAATTGCTGAAGAATTGATTCGGGATCTTCATCCACTGCTTTGTAAGTTATCTTTTTACAGAAATCGTTTCCTTCGCCAAACTCCTCACGGACAATGTGAACGATATCTTCGGCGTGGCTGTCGGTCTTAGCAAAGATCAGAGTTTTAGGGACTTCGAATCCTTCATCTCTCTCGGGATAGAATTCTGCTCTCAAAACTCTTTTATATTCTCTGATGATATTTCTTATCGTGCTTGGATTAACAACATCCCTGTCAAGCTGGCTTCCTTCATAATTAACTTCATCTTCAAGCTGCCGCCATTCTTTCTTGCGCGTCATCTTGTTTCTTAAATCAACATACTGCTTTGCTTTAATAGTTGCACCATCTCTTGTTATTTCTGTTTCTATCGTATAAACATCATAACCAACATTCACTTTATCGGCTATAGACTGTTTGAGTGTGTATTCGCTTACGACATTTTCGTGGAAGAAAGCATAAGTTCGTTTATCGGGAGTTGCTGTTAGTCCAATCATAAATGCATCAAAATAATCAAGCACCTGTTTCCAGAGATTATAGATTGAACGGTGACATTCATCAATAATTATAAAATCAAAAGTTTCAATCGGGATTTCCGGATTGTAAGCAACTTCAACAGGCTTATCAATAGTTTTTGATTCATAAGGTGATTCATCTTCAAGTGATTCATCGAGTTCTTTTCCTTTAAGGATTGAATACATTCTCTGAATAGTACTTATACAAACCTGTGCAGAAGGGTCAATAAAGTTTGTTTGCAATCTTTGAATAGTATAAAGTTCAGGAAAAAGTCGTTTATCATCGTTTGGTTTGTACGCCCGGAATTCCTGTTCTGCCTGTTTACCGAGATTGCGTGTATCAACCATGAATAAAATCTTTTTTGCTTTCGCAAACTTCAGCAAACGATAAACAGAAGTAATCGCTGTAAATGTTTTTCCTGCACCAGTAGCCATCTGCACAAGTGCACGCGGTTTATTTTCAGCAAAAGATTCTTCAAGATTTATTATCGCATTAAATTGACAAACCCGCAATCCTGTTGAACCAAGCGAAGGTAAATTTCTTAATCGCGAACGAAGAGTATTTTCCTGCTTCAACCAATTGAATAAAGTTTCAGGTTTATGGAAATGAAATATTTCTCTTTGTCTTGGTGAAGGATCTCGTGCATCTGTAAATAAAGTTTCCGTTCCTGTAGATTCATATTGAAAAGGAAGGATTTCATCCTTGCGAATATATTTCAAATTATCAGCAGAGTAACGCGAAGTTTGGTCGTGAACCTGGCTTAGTGTGTGACCTTCTTTTTTTGCTTCAATAACACCAACCGGTTTTCTATCAACGAAAAGAATATAATCAGCAGAACCGGATTCGGTCGGATATTCTTGAACAGCAATTCCAAGTCCGGCTGAAGGGCTAAAGTTTTTTAAATCCTGTAAAATCCAACCAGCTTGAGAAAGTTGTTTGTCGATGTTTTGTCTGGCTTGTTGTTCCGGTGTAAGCAATATGCTACCAACTAAAATTATTCTACATTACTTTCAAAATATAACTTAAAATAAAATGAAAATATTGAATTTTTATGAGTATTGGTAAAAAGATCTGAATAAAAAAAGGAAAATAAAATTTTTAATGGAAAAGATAATTTACTTTTATAAAGTAAAGTTATAAACGAAATTCATCAGTGCAAATCCAATCAAAGATAACTAATATGTATAGCAGAAATGAAAGCTCAATAACAGCCATTAATTAAGACTACGAATGTTTTAACTCTACTTATACTTTTCCTTAATCTGAATTCTATTATTAGCTCTTGCCAGTGCTGCCTCTGCTCTTGCAATATTTATCTTGCTGTTTTTTGCGGATAATCTTTCTTCTGCTCTTTGTTTTGCTTTCAATGCTCTTTCTTCATCTATTTCAGACACTTCTTCTATCGAGTCGGCTAAAACAAGCACTTTATTATCAAGAACTTCAATAGTACCACCGGCAGTAGCATAATAATTTGGTTTTTCATCTGGAAGATCAACTTTAATCACTCCAATTTCAAAAGTACTGATTATCGGTGCGTGATTTATGAGCACCTGAAATCTACCTTTTGAACCCGGAACAGTGATAGCTTTTATCTTGCCGTTAAATGCAGATTTTGATGGGGTAATTATTTCTAAATTCAATCCGGACATCAGACAGCCATCTTTTTAGCGTTTTCAACTGCTTCTTCAATTGTACCGACATACATAAACGCTGATTCAGGAAGATCATCATATTTACCATCAATGATTCCTTTAAAACCTCGGATAGTATCTTCTAACTTAACATACTTACCTGCTTTGCCTGTAAATGCTTCAGCAACGTGAAAAGGCTGACTAAAAAATCTCTGTATTCTTCTGGCTCTTCTTACCACAATTTTATCTTCATCAGAAAGTTCATCCATACCAAGTATGTTGATGATATCCTGAAGATCTTTATAATGCTGAAGAATCTCTTTACAATTTTTTGCAACATCGTAGTGTTCCTGCCCTAAAATACCAGGCTCAAGAATTCTTGAAGTTGAATCAAGCGGATCAACTGCTGGATATATTCCAAGTTCTGATATCTGACGACTTAATACAGTTGTAGCATCAAGGTGGGCAAATGCTGCCGCAGGGGCTGGGTCAGTTAAATCATCTGCAGGAACATAAATTGCCTGAACAGATGTAATTGATCCTTTATCTGTAGAAGTAATTCTTTCCTGAAGCGCTCCCATTTCAGTTGCGAGATTAGGCTGATAACCAACGGCAGAAGGCATTCTTCCTAAAAGTGCTGATACTTCTGAACCTGCCTGTGTGAAACGAAATATATTATCAATAAATAATAAAACATCTCTGCCCTCTTCTTCTCTGAAATATTCAGCAATTGTTAATCCTGTTAAAGCTACGCGCAATCTTGCACCAGGAGGTTCATTCATCTGCCCAAAGACTAATGCAGTTTTATCAATAACACCAGATTCTTTCATTTCGAGCCAAAGATCATTTCCTTCACGTGTTCTTTCACCAACACCGGCAAATACAGAATAGCCTCCGTGCTGTTTTGCAATATTGTTAATCAATTCCTGAATGATTACTGTTTTGCCAACACCTGCACCGCCAAATAATCCGGTTTTACCGCCACGACTATAAGGCTCCATTAAGTCAATAACCTTAACGCCGGTTTCAAACATTTGTGTTTTTGTTGTTAAATTTTTAAAAGAAGGAGCAGCCCGATGAATTGGATATCGCTTTTCTGATTTTATTTCACCAAGTCCGTCTATTCCATCACCAATTACATTAATCAATCTACCAAGAGTTGCTGGTCCAACGGGAACAGTAATGGGTTTACCGGTATCAAATACATCCATACCTCTTACTAATCCATCTGTAGAATCCATAGCAACAGCCCTTACTCTATCTTCACCAAGATGCTGCTGAACTTCAACCACAAGATCCTCCTTTTTTCCTTCCGTGGTTACTCTTGGAATTCTTATTGAGTTATAAATTTTGGGAAGATGATCACCTTCAAATTCAATATCAACAACAGGTCCGATAATTTGAATAATTTTGCCTTTTATCTCGCTCATTTTTTACCTTATTAGTTATAATTTAAGTAGTAAAGTTAAGTTTTATGCCCTTTTTTTACAACTATTTTAACTCATAAGAATAAATATATCATAGCAGTCCAAAACTGCTGATAATTAAAATATTTTACGCTTTCCCTTGCTCATTTTGGAGAGTGTTGGTTTTATGAATCAAACAGTAAAAGCAATTGTAATCATCTTTTACTTTGTCAGTTGATTTAGCTATTTTTTATCTCAAATAAATAACTGTATTTATTTAATTATGACTTCTATTAAAAAACAACTATTAGTTATTCCATCAATCGATATTCAGAACAGAAAAACTGTAAGAATTGTTAAAGGGATTCCTGAACTTGACTGCCGGGATTATGACAATGATCCCGTTGAGATGGCAATGCTTTGGCGTGCAGAAAATGCCAAGATGCTTCATATAGTTGATTTTGATGGGGCATTTGATCACTCCAATAAAAATTGGGATATAATTAAAGAAATATGCAACTCAGTTATAATACCAATTGAATTTGCTGGTGGTGTACGGAGTATTGATGAAGCAGAAGCAATCTTTGAACTTGGAGTTTACCGTATTGCAATCAACACAATGGCATTGGAAAACCGTTCTGAGTTTATAAAATTATTTGAAAAGTTCGGACCGACAAAAATAGTGCTCTCAATAGATATTCTTAATAGTAAGTTGGTTACCCGCGGCAGACAAAAACAATTAGATTTAAACTATTTTGACTTTGTAAATGAAATGGTTAAAATAGGAATTGACCGCGTTATTGTTACAGATGTCAATCGAAACGGTGTTATGCAAGGACCAAATATTGACTTATCAAAATCTATTGCTGAAAAATGCAAAGTAAAAGTAACTCACTCAGGCGGAGTTCGTAATAAAGATGAGCTATTTGATCTTCAAGAATTATTACCAATTGGAGTAGATTCTGTAATAATTGGAAGAGCATTTTACGAAAACAGATTCCCCTGCCAGAAATTGTGGCGTTTAGCTGAATCCGGATTATTTAATTAAGGGTTTTATATGGAAAAAGAAAAAGTTGTTCACAGTAGTTTTTGGGTAAATTTTTTTAATTCATCTACTGAAGAAACTGATTTAAAAAATTCACTTAAGTCTATTCCAATTTTCAAAGAACTCAATAAGAGAGATCTCACTTCATTGATAAGCATTATCCATAGCCGTACTTATGTTGCCGGTGAGTTTATTTTTATTCAGAATGATCCCGGAATTGGTCTTTATCTTATTCGTGAAGGTGAAGTTGAAATCAAAAGGAAAAATGATTTTGGTGTAGAAAATA
>JAANMV010004420.1_pt1 | contig 11075 bp, 10 predicted proteins | sample 7279661 | NCBI WGS metagenome assembly JAANMV01 (sample SAMN14094540, study PRJNA606508) | bioreactor metagenome | isolation source: A lab-scale SPAN reactor treating ammonium-rich wastewater day 121 | place: Ireland: Galway | collected 2017-05-16 | reverse complement strand
GGCGCGGCGGCGCTGGGTGCGGCGTTGGCGTTGGGCGAGTTGGCGTTAGGTGCGTTGGGCGCGGTGTGGCCCGCGACGGGCTCACCCGTGCCGGGGGTGTGGCCGGGCGTGTGACCGGTGTGAGCGTGGCGATTATCGGCGTGGCTGCCCATCACCCTTTGAAACAAATGGACACAGTTGCGGCCCCAAAAAACAGTTGCGCCCCAAAAATCGCCCGGCCCAGCCCCGCGTGTAAACGCCGGGCTGTTCAAGCAACGCTTGGGGGCCGCAGGGCAACTACCCCGGGGCTATTCGTCGGCTTCAATGGTCACGACGAGGGGAAACTTCTGGCCGCGCGCGGCCGAAACAGTCTGTTCCTGCTTGAGCTCGGCCACTTCGCGGGGGTAAACGCCGGCGATGCCCTGTCCTGTCTTGTGGACGTCGAGCATGATTTCCGTGGCGCGTTCGAGGCTGTGTCCGAAGAACTGCATGAGCACATAGATCACGAAGTTCATCGTGGTTTTGTTGTCGTTGTGGAAGATGACCTTCCACAGGGGGGCCTTGCGGGCGTCCTGGTCGGTCTCGCTCTCCTTCTTGCGTGTGGGAAGCGGGGCGGTGCCGGGCATGGCTAATCCAGCGGCTCGAGGGTCGCCCTGAAGGGGTACTTGCCCCGGGCGGCCTCCTGCACCTGGCCAAGCTTGATGCGGCCTACGGCCTGATTGAACTCTCCGGCCACAGCCTGGCCCTTCTCCGCGAGGCGCCTGACGATTTCGCGCGCCCGAGCCTCATCCTGACCGCAGAAGCGCTCGAGCAGGTGCAGCACAAAGTCCGCCGGAGTCTCGGGGTCGTCGTAAAACACCAGGGCGACCTTCGGCGCCACCACCGTGGGCAGCTCCGAGTCGAACTCCGTGTCGTCCTCCTGCCGCTGGGTCGGTGTGTCGTCGGGCATGGGTCCAGTATAGCGTTTGGCGCGGCCCTTTGAATCGCGATGCGTTGGTGCCCTTTGCCGCGCTCTTGCTATTGTCTCGCGCCCATGGAGACGACCAGCGTTCCCAGTCTGCGAACGCGCCGCATCGCGACATTGGCGCTGACGAGCGTCTGCGTTTTCTGGGGGGCCACGTTTCTGCTGATGAAGCTTGGCACGCGGGCCATTTCCGACGCCATGGGGCCAGACTGGAAGGTCGCCGGCGGCGCGTTCTTTCTGTTCGTCCGATTTGCCCTGGCCTCGGCCCTGATGCCCCTGCTGATTCCCGCCAGTGTCAAGCGGCTCAGCGCCTCGGCCTGGAAGTACGGCTTTGGCATCTCGCTGGTGTTCTCGGCGGGCTTCATGCTGCAGATCTTCGGCCTGTCGCAGGAAGACTTGCCGCCGGGCCAGAGCGCCTTCCTGACCAGCCTGTACGTAGTCAGTACGCCGATTCTTTCGGCCCTGCTGCTGCGCAAGGCGCCATCGGCGGGCGTGCTGCTGGGCCTCGTGTTCGCCACCCTGGGGGCGGCTTTCATCGCAGGACCCCCCAAGGGCGGCCTGAGCCTGGGAGCCTGGGCCACCATCGGCTGTGCCGTGGCCTTTGGCGGGCACATCGTCATGACCGATTCCTACACCCGCAAGACCGATCCCCTGGCACTGACCTTCACGATGCTGGTTTTCAGCACGCTGTGGATGGGTCTGATCATGGCCGCCACGCCGCAGGGGCTGAGCCGCCTCCAGCCGCAATCGCTGGCTGCACTGTTCGGCGACGGCCGCTTCATCGTCAGCGTCACGCTCTGCGCCGTGCTGGCCACGGTCATCGCGCTCTCCGTGCTCAATCGCTGGCAGAAAGAACTAAGCCCGTCGCGCGCGGCCATCGTCTATACCAGCGAGCCTGTGTTCGCCGCCTTGATTTCCATCCTGTTCGGGGAAGAGCACTTCACCGGCTGGCTCTTCTTCGGCGCGGCCATGATCCTGCTGGCCAACCTGAGCGCGGAGTTCATCGGGCGCAAGGCGCCCCAGGGGGGCGCGCCATGAGCGAAGTGCCCAAGCGCGAGCGCCTGGCCGTGGCGGTGCTGCTCCTGGTCTGCCTGATCTGGGCCGGAGCCTTTGTGGCCCTGGAGACGGGCCCCGCCGCCCTGCGCGCGGTGTGGGGCGACGAGCGCGACTACGAAATCAGCACGTTCTTTCTCGCCGTGCGATTTGGCCTGGCCGCGCTGTTCATGCCCCTGATCCTGCCCCAAAGCCTGCGCCATATCAGCCGCTTCAACGTGGGGGCGGGGGTGCTGCTGGGATTCACCTTCGGGGTTCACCTGCTGCTGCAGGTTATCGGCCTGGCCTATGCCGACATGCAGCCGGGCCAGGCCGCCTTTCTGGTGGCCCTGTTCGTCGTGTTCGCCCCGCTGTTCGGGCTGGTTTTTCAGGGGCGCAAGCCGCGATTGGGGGTGCTGGTCGGCATTCCGCTGGCGGTGGCGGGGGCAGCCTTCATCGGCGGCCCGCCGCAGACCGGCCTGAGCGTGGCGGCCTGGCTGAACATCGGCGCGGCGGCGGCCTACGGCGTGCAGATTCTTATCACGGACCGGGTCACGCGCCAGGGCGACACGACCTCGCAGACCTTCTGGATGATTTCAAGCTGCGCCGTGATGTGCGGGCTGGCCTTTGCCGCATCGCCGAGATCATGGGACATGCTCAACGCCGGCGACCTGGCCGCGATTGGCGCCAGCTTCGAGTTCTGGCTGGCCGAGATGTACCTGGCGCTGGTTTCAAGCGTGATCGCCCTGGCCCTGCTCAACGCCTGGCAGAAGGAAGTCAGCCCCAATCATGCGGCCATCATCTTCACCATGACGCCCGTGTTCACGACCGCCCTGAGCGTGCTGCTGGTCGGCGAAGTGGTGACACCCTGGCTGATATTCGGCGCGGCCATGATTCTGCTGGCGAACCTGAGCGCGGAATTCATCGGCCGCGGCAAGCCATAAGGTCCACGCTCGGAAGGCTTCAGGGGCATTGCAGGTCCAACCGTCACCGGCCCCTGATCCAGCGCTCCCGATCCGTTGCGATACCGCACTCACGGCCCAGATCGCATGGGCAGACCAGCTTTCGGAAGCAGGCCACCTGATGCGGGGGCTGGTCAAGGCCATGGGCTCGCCGTGAGGCACAAGCCCGCGTGTCATGGGGATTCGGCCTGTTCGGCCAGGCGCTCAAAGGCGTCCGCATCGGCGCTCTCAATCTCGACGAGCTGATCCTCAATGCCCTCGATCAGCCGCACCACCAGCCTGCCGCCGGCAAGATCGCGGCGCGCCAGAGCGGGACGCTGCACCTTGCCCAGTTGCGAGGGCGACACGGGATCTCGCGGAGTCAGCCGCCCGGTGCTGCCCACGCCAAAGCACTCCAGCTCCGCTACGCCCAGCCTCTCACACAGGCGCTGCACGTCGGCCGGCGTCAGATCGTTGAAGTCGAGCGTCCACTGGGCGGACCGCACCCCGGCAGCCTTGAACAGCGTGACGGCGCCATCCACAAATGCGGCGGCCGACTCTCGCGGCTTGCCGCGCAGCGCCCACAGATAGGGGCCGGCCTTGACGTCCATGTGGCCGTGGGAAATGTTGACGGAGACCTCGCGCTGGTCCAGCAGCGCCGTAACCCAGACCGTCTGCCCCGCGGGCACCGCCGTCTCCTGCTCAAGCCTTTCGAGCGTCCTGGCCTTCAACTCCGGCGGTTTGGTGTCCCGGGCGACGATGCCATGGCTGGTGTTCAGAAAGAAGCGGCCCTGCGGGTAGGCTTTGAACAGCCCCATCAGCGCGTCATGGGGCAAGCAGTTCGATCGCGCCATCATGAACCCCTGCGAGGACGGCGCCGCAGACGGCCCCTGCTCTTCCATGGCGCTGGGAGACTGGCAGGCAGCCAGGAAGCACACCAGGCAGAGGGCGACAAGGCCAAGGCGCATGGGACCTCCAGGTTGCGGGTTATGCCGGCGGCGCCGGCGGTTGAGGCTGAGGCGCCGGTGGCTCGGCGAGGGCCTTGCCCTCTTCCTCAAGAGTCTGGCCAAAGCGGCGCTTGAGTTCGAGGAAGCCCTCGCGGATCTGCCGCACCTTGTTGCGGGACTCTTCCACGGCGCCGCTGGTGCGCTTGACGTAGTCGAAGAAGGGGCCGAAGGACTCGCGAATCTTCTCGATGGCGTCGCGGGCCTCTTTCTGGATCTGCTCCTGCAGCACTTTGGTGAGGCCGGCCTTGAGTTCGAGCACTTTGTCGGAAAACTGCTGGCGGATCTTGCGGCGCTGCATGGGCAGCACCAGAAGGCCGCCGGTAATCGCCGTCAGGCCAGCCACGATGCCGGTGATGTCCACGACGGTGAAGCCCGCGGCGGTCGTCAGGGCGATGACCGCCACGGCGCCGCCGACGCCGATGAGCGTTCCGCCAAAGGCGGCGTTGATGCCCATGCCGGCCCGCGACAGGAAATGACGCACCTGGTCGTCGTAGTCGAAGTTCTTGATCTGGTCTTTGGCGTTGGCGCGCACCATGTCGTAAATGCGCTCGCGGTTGTACTCGAACTTCGCGCCCACCTTGCCGACCATGCCTTCGTGGGGCCGCTTGGCCGCCTGATCGGCGAAGTACTCGGTCGTGTCCTGCCAGACCTTGAGGTATTTCTTCATGAACCAGTCGACGGCCTTGTTGAGCACGTCGTCAATCTTGACCTCGTAGTCCTTGACGACTTCATCCTTGAACCGCGCCCTGAACCGCTCAGCCGAGCGCAGGATGCCCAGGTTGGTAATCTTGACCGTATCGTCGATCCAGTTGCGGCCGCGGCGCTCCATCTCGTAGATGACATTGTCGATCTCGAGGATGAAGCGGCCGTAGTTCTCCTTGAGGTCTGACTCGCTCTGGTCAAGCTGCGAGCGGATGTTTTCCAGCACCTTGCGGTCGTCGCGCAGCCCCTCGAGGCGGCGGTCAAATTCGGCGATCACCTGGTCGCAGATGGCCACGCTGGAATCGATGGGGCTTTCCAGCTTGAGCCTGAGCTTGTCGCCCTCGCTCAGGGTCTTGAACAGGTAATCTTCGAGCGCCTTGAAGCCGCTGGCTTCATACAGCGCGTTGTCGCCGCTTTGCTTGGCCTTGCGCGCCTCCTTGGCGCTGACGATGAACAGCAGGGGTTCGAGGTCGAAGAACTTCTTCATCTGCTCCATCACGAACTTGCGGATCTCTTCCAGTTCGTGGGGTTCCTTGATGTCCTTCTTGGTCAGGATGAAGAGTATCTTCTTCGACCAGTTGCTGACGATCAGGGAGAGAAACTCCTTCTCGGTCTCGCTGAAGGGGCGGTCCACGCTGGTGGTGAACAGCACGAGGTCGCAGCGGGGGATGAAGCTCTCCGTGATTTCGCCGTGGCGCTTGACAATCGAGTTCGTGCCGGGCGTATCGACGATGTTGATGTTCCGCAGCGCCTCAAAGGGAAGCTGGCGCTCGACGAGGAACTCCTCGTGGATTTTCTCGCGCTCGATGTCTCCGTGCTTGAGGATGTGGATCTTGTCCGTGGTGGGAATGGCGCCCACCTTGCACACGTCAGCGTTGAGCAGGGTGTTGATGAAGCTCGACTTGCCGGCCTTCACCTCGCCGACGATGACCAGCAGAAACAGCTCTTCGAGGTGGTCCTTGAGGCTCGTGGTCTGGTCTACGATCTGCTCGGCGAAATCCTGCTTGATGAGCAGGTCGCGCAGGTCGTTGAGCAGGTGCCGCTCTTCCGACAGGCCGGCGGCAATCTTTTCATCCAGCCTTTGAGTCAGCGTATTGGGTGAGCCACCCGCCATGTCCTGTTCCTAGCAGGCCGCTGAGAAAGTCGAAAGGCTGACTTTTCCAGCGGAAAGCAACGTCCGGATTGCGGGGCAAAGCCCGTCAATCCGCCGGCCCGTGCAGCCGCGCGGGCCGGGCAGACTGCTGAAAAAGCCTTCTTCCTCAGTCTGCTTGGGTTGCGCCCCTTGAACTAACAGGGATTACCGCCAAAAGTCAAACGCCATTCAATCGAAGAGGCGCCGCCAGGCCTCCAGGTCCGGTGCAAACTCGCGCACCGGCTCACTGCCGCTGGCCCTGGCCAGCGCCGGCGGGCTGCTCTGGATCAAGCGCGCGGCAATCACCCCCATTGACGTCAGGAGCAGCCAGACGCTCTGCATCTGGGGTGTGCCGGTGTTGAGCAGCACCCACAGTTCGTTCTTGAGCAGGGGGTGGCGCCGGTGGATGTCCTTCAGGGCGCGGGCCAGGGCCGCCGCAATCTGATCGTGGTCTGTAGGGTCCGAGAGGGATACGCACAGGATGTCTGTGGGGCAGGCAGCACCCAAAGAGGCCAGCTCGCGCACGATAGCCTCGGCGTCTTCCAGGGTTTCGGGCACCGAGAGCAGGTAATGATGCTGAAACGTGCCCGCAAACGGCGAGTCACGCAGCACCTGCAGGTGGGTGCCGGCGCTGAGCACGCCGCCCCGGAACATGTAGGGCTCGCGGCGGCTGCCCGTCCAGGAGACGAGTACGCGCATGTCAGCTCCCGGCTTGGCGCGGGCGCGCCAGGGCCACGCCCAGGGCGAGCAGGCCCAGCAGCCAGAGTTGCAGGGCCGTGAGGAAACCCTGGGCGGGCGCGCCCGAAAGCGGGGTCCAGTGTCCGAAGTAGAGCAGGGTCTTGCGCAGCGGGTCGGCGGTGTGCGCCGCCTGGGCAAAGCCGAGCCAGGGGCAACCCTGCGAGGCCCAGGCCTCCAGAGAGGCGCCCAGGGGCGCGCCGGCGAGCCGGTGATAGAAGAACGGCAGCGCGCCCAGCATCAGCCAGAGGGCGCAGCCGAAGGCGCCCGCGGCCGGCGCCGCCGAAGCGAGCGCGGCTCCCAGCAGCGAGGCCGCGCAGAACCAGGAGGCCGCGACAGCGAAGTGCCCCCCCACGCCTGAGAGAACCAGTGAAAGCGCCAGGCCCGCCGCCAGGGCTTGGGTTGCCGCGGCCCGGGCCGGCTGACCGGCACCAAGCGCGCAGGCCAGGGGCAGAGCCAGCATCAGGCCCATGAGGCCAAGGGCCAACGCATCGTTGTCAAACCAGGGATAAAGCCCGCTGCAAAGACAAAGCAGCGAAGCCGTGAGGAGGCCGGCCAGGCCCCCGAACAGGCTGTGGCGGGCCAGACCCCGAAGGTCAGCCAGCCAGAGATCAATCCAGGTGGGCGGCGGCGCCATTGAGCCTGAGTTCCTGTTCCTTCGAAGGCCTGACGGCTATTCGTCGTCCTCAAATTCCGTGGGAATGTCCAGCAGGTCATCACCCTCTTCGAAGGTTTCCCACTGGGCCAGAAGCTCGGCCAGGGCAATCTTGGCGGCACGCTGCTCGGCTTCCTTCTTGTTGCGGCCAATGCCGGGGCCAAACGCACGCTCCCCGATTTTCACCATCACGTGGAACTCCTTGGAGTGATCAGGGCCAAATTCGCCCTGCACGCGATAGATGGGCGCGCGTTCGTTATGACCCTGCACCAGGTGCTGCAGGGCGCTCTTGTAGTTCTGCTGGAACTGGTGGGAAGTCACGCTGCGGATCACGGGCCCCAGGTCGCGCTCGACAAACTCGCGCGCGGCAGCAAGCCCCCCTTCCATGTACAGCGCGCAGAGCACGGATTCATACAGGTTGGCCAGCACGCTGACGGGCAGCTTGGCGCGGCCGTCACGGCGTATGCCCTTGCCGAGGTACATCAGCTCGTGCAGGCCAAGCTCGCGGCAGCGCTGGGCCAGCACTTCGCGGGAAACGGCCACGCTCTTGACGCGGGTCAGCTCACCCTCAGGGTAATCGGGATGTTCGCGGAACAGCTTCTCGCTGACGATCAGGCCCAGCACGGCATCGCCCAGAAACTCCATTCGCTCATTGCTGGGATTGTCGTCGGATTTGGCGCTGGAATGCGTCAGCGCCACGCGGAGATTCTCGAAGTTGCTGAGCCTGAACCCCAGCACGCGCGAGCAGCGCTCCATGCGTTCGGCGTCGCTGCCGCTGAATGCGCCTGCGTCCGGCACGGACTGCAGGGATCCATCAGACCCGGACATGGAATCAGACACAACGCCTCCTTCATGCAAGCGCGACAAAAACCCGCGGCCCATGAGGAGTCCGAGGCGCCCCTGCGCATGATCTTGGGGCGGCTCGGACAACCCACTGGCGCCATCATAAAGGGGCTTCAAGGCAGCGACAAGCCGATCAGCCCTCGACCGCCTGCCGGCGCTCCAGCGTCAGGGTGTTGTAGCGCCGCGCACGGTCCAGCCTCGGCAGGATGATCAGCTCCGAGGCGATGGCCACGACATAGAGCCCGATGGTGGTAACGATGACCCAGGTGAAGCGCCCGCCGGCGGCATCAATCAGGTAGCCGCTGGCGAAGTTCGCCACCACGAAGAAGAGCTGCCGCGACGTGTGCACGACCACGGCCACAGAGTTGCGGTCGCGGGGGTCTGCCACCTCCTGGGCAAACTGGCGATAGACAGGGTCGCTGAGGTTCATGAGGGTCTGGCGCATGATGAAGGCCACGATGGCCGCCCACAGGAAGTTGCGCAGGGCCAGCTCCACGAAGAACGGCAGGCTCAGGACCTGGCTCAGGAGGATGACTTTGACGGGTCCAAAGCGCTTGATCAGGGGTGGCGCGAGCAGGTAGCTCACCACCAGCACCAGGAACATGAGGGTGAAAATGGGCGCGATTTCGCGGGGCCCGAGACTCCACTCGTTCTGGAAGTAGACATTGAAGAAGGGCACGGTCAGGCCCGCTCCAAAACCGATGATCATCTCCGGCAGCCCCAGCAGGAACAGGCGCCCGCGATTATGGACCGTGAGCAGGGCCCTGATGCTCTTGTGCGCGCCTTCAGGCTTGGGCTCGCGGATAAGGGCCACGGGCACAAGCCCCAGCAGCACGATGGCCGCGCCGACCAGCAGCGCAAAGCGATAGCCAAACAGGTCGGGCGGCACGCGTTCGCCCATGAAGTTCACGCCCTGCCCGGCCCAGGCCTGCGCTGAACTCTGAAGCCAGCCCGAAAGCCAGCTGCCCACGACGCCCGAAAGCGGCCAGCTCACGGCGCTCTGGATGGAGAAGGCAAACACCCGCTCGGCCAGCCCCGTGTTGCGCACCAGAAAGGGCGCCCCCAAAGCCACGTTCAGGCCCATGGCCAGGCCCGCGCAGAAGGCCGACGCGCGGAACACATCCAGGTTGCCAAACAGGGCCTGCGCGGCGTAAGCCAGGGCGTTGACGAGCGCGACGACGGCCAGCAGCGAGCGCGCCGAGCGCCGGCCGATGATGACGATGGCGGGCAGGGCAATCACCAGCGTGCCCAGGGAGTTGAGGCCCTGCACGCTGGTGAGGTCACTGCCGCTGAGCTGCAGCGCGTTGAGGTACTGGTTGCGCAGCACCTGGAAAATCTGGCGCCCGATGCCCATCAAAAGCGCGGCCAGCAGGAACAGCCAGATGTTCCTGGAGAACATGCCGACATGGGCCAGATAGTTGCGCAGGCCCCCTAGCACGACGCCTCCAGAGCACGCTCCAGGGCGTCGCCCTTGGCCAGGGTTTCGTCCCACTCCGCCTGCGGGTCGCTTTCGGCGGTGATGCCGCAGCCGACATGGTAGCTCACGCGGCCGGGCTCCTGCAGCAGGGTGCGGATCAGGATGTTGCTGGTCAGGCTGCCGTCCACGCCCAGGGCAAAGAGGCTGCCGGTGTAGGGGCCGCGGCGCACGGGCTCAAGCTCATGGATGATTTCCAGGGCGCGCTTCTTGGGTGCGCCGGAAATGCTGCCGCCGGGAAACGTGGCGCGCAGAATCCGGCCGATGTCAAGGCCGGCGCGCAGGCGGCCCTGCACCGTGGCCTCGAGATGGTGCACGCGCGCATAACTGTGGCAGGCCGCCAGCTTTGGCACCTGCACGCTGCCGGGCTCGCTGATGCGGCCCAGGTCGTTGCGTTCGAGGTCCACGATCATGGTCAGTTCCGCGCGGTCCTTCTCGCTGGCCAGAAGCTCCTGCTTCAGGGCCGCATCCTGCGCGGCATCGGCTCCGCGCGGACGCGTGCCCTTGATGGGCCGCGTTTCCAGCAGGCCGTCAGCCAGCGTGAGGAACTGCTCGGGAGAACTCGAAAGCAGTCTGCGGCCCAGCCCGCAATCCAGATAGCCGCCATAGGGCGCGGCGTTGAGGCGGCGAAGCGCGGCGTAGAGCGTTGACGTGTCAAGCTCTCCCTCGCGGGAAATCATGCGCGTGAGGTTGGCCTGGTAGATGTCGCCTTCGAAGATGTGGCGCTTGACTTGCCGCACCTGCTCCAGCCAGGCGTCGCGGCTGGTGTGCAGGCATGGCAAGCCCAGGCGGCAAGCCGCGGACGCGGGCGTCGGCCGCTGAAACAGGCGCGCGAGTTCTTCGGCCAGCTCATGCACACTGGCAGGTCCGCCCGGGACTCCGGCCAGCAGCCGCAGCTCGCAGCGTTCTGTGGCGTGGTCGAGGCGCAGACACCAGGGGTAAAAGCCCGCCGCCAGATCGGGAAACAGCGGACCCTGCGGCCGGGGCCAGGGCAGGCGCTCGACAAAGCAGCGCAAGTCAAAGCCAAAGAGCCCCATCCAGCCTCCGCAGAAGCCCGGTTTCAAAGGCGAACGCAGGGGCATCTCCGCCTGGGCGTGATGGACGACACGGGCAAACAGGTCAATGGGGTCGCCTTCAAGGCGCGAGCCGTGGCGCGCCCGCTGAAACGTCACGCTCTGGCCCGTGGCCGAAAACCACATGGCGGGGGCAAAGGCGATGATGCTCTGGCGACTGAGTTCTCCCGGCAGGGCGCTGTCGAGGATGCAGGCGTGGTCCGACAGGCGTTCCGGCGTCGGAGGCTCTCCGTGCCGGGCGAGGTAGGCGGGGGCACCGACCACCACGATGCGGACGTCGCAGAGCCTGCGGCTGACGAGACTGGAATCGTCCGGTCGCCCGACACGCACCGCCATGTCGAAGCCCTCGTCGACGAGGTTAACCACGCGGTCCGAAAAGCTGACGTCGAGTTCGATCTCGGGAAAGCGGGCGGCGAATGTGTTGAGAGCCGGGGCCAGTTCCACCGTGCCGAAGGTCAGCGGCGCCGTCAGTCGCAGCCGGCCGCGCGGTGCTTGCGAGATGCTTCGGATGTCCAGATCCAGCGCCTCGAGTTCGTCG
>JAANMV010004417.1_pt1 | contig 11078 bp, 11 predicted proteins | sample 7279661 | NCBI WGS metagenome assembly JAANMV01 (sample SAMN14094540, study PRJNA606508) | bioreactor metagenome | isolation source: A lab-scale SPAN reactor treating ammonium-rich wastewater day 121 | place: Ireland: Galway | collected 2017-05-16 | reverse complement strand
TTGGAATTAACAAAGATCAAAAAATAGCCTTTATTGCTAAAAACGGTTCGGGAAAAACTACCATCATGAACATGATTAATGGTTTGGATGAACCTGATACTGGTCAAGTTATTATTCGAAATGAGATTAAAATGGCGTTTTTGTCGCAAAACAACAATTTGCAAGACGAATTAACCATTGAAGAAAATATTTTTGCTTCGGATAATGAAATTCTGAAAGTAATTGAACGTTATGAAAAAGCGTTAGAAAATCCGAATGATGAAGAAGCGTATCAAAGAGCTTTTGACGATATGGACCGACACAATGCTTGGGATTTTGAAACGCAATTCAAGCAAATTTTGTACAAACTGAAGTTGGAAGACTTGAAAATGAAAGTCAAAAACATGTCGGGTGGACAAAAAAAGCGTTTGTCGTTAGCGATTATTTTGATTAGCAAACCTGATTTATTGATTTTAGACGAACCAACCAATCACTTGGATTTAGAGATGATTGAATGGTTAGAAGATTATTTTGCAAAAGAAAACATCACCTTGTTTATGGTGACGCACGACCGTTTCTTTTTAGAACGTGTTTGTAACGAAATCATCGAATTAGATAACGGAAAAATCTATCAATACAAAGGAAATTATTCCTATTATTTAGCTAAAAAAGAAGAACGATTGGCTTCAGAAAATGCCACGATTGATAAAGCGCAAAACTTATTTGTAAAAGAATTAGCTTGGATGCGTCGTCAACCAAAAGCTAGAACGACCAAATCGAAATCACGTCAAGATGATTTTTACAAAATCAAAGCGGTTGCTGAAAGTCGAAGAAAAGAAAATATTGTGGAGCTCGAAATCAACATGGAGCGTATGGGGAGCAAGATTATCGAAATGGTAAAAGTGAATAAAAAATTTCCTGATAGAACCATTTTAAATGACTTTTCCTATTCGTTTCAACGTGGTGAACGCATTGGAATCATTGGTAAAAACGGAACAGGAAAATCTACTTTCTTGAACATTTTAACCCAAACAATTCAACCTGATTCAGGGAAAGTAATTATTGGTGATACGATTAAAATTGGCTATTACACGCAAAGTGGAATCAATCCAAAACCGGGACAAAAAGTTATTGATATCATCAAAGAATATGGCGAATATATTCCGTTAACGAAAGGTAAAATTATTTCCGCTTCGCAATTATTGGAACGCTTTTTATTTGATGCAAAAAAACAATACGATTTCGTAGAAAAATTAAGTGGTGGCGAATTGAAACGTTTGTATTTATGTACGGTTTTAATTCAAAATCCAAATTTTTTGATTTTGGATGAACCAACGAATGACTTGGATATTGTAACGCTGAACGTTTTAGAAAGTTTCCTTTTAGATTACCCAGGATGTTTATTGGTTGTGAGTCACGATAGATATTTCATGGATAAAATCGTAGATCACTTATTTGTTTTTAGAGGTGAAGGCGAAATTGAAGATTTCCCAGGAAATTATTCTGATTTTAGAGCGTATGAAGATTCGGCTGAACCAAAAGTTTTGAATTCGGTAAGTACAGAAAAAACCAATTGGAAAGAAAAACAAACTTCAACTAGTGGTTTGAGTTTTAATGAGCAAAAAGAATTCAATAAAATTGAAAGAGAAATCAAAGATTTAGAAATTCAAAAGAAAACTATCGAACAAGAATTCGCCGACGGAAAAGTTTCAGACGATAAGATTGAAGCCAAAGCCAACGAATTACAAAAAATCATTCAGTCTTTAGAAGAAAAAGAAGAACGCTGGTTTGAATTATCGAGTAAAATGGAGTAAAGTTTCACAATGTAACACTAAGTTTTACACAAAGTTTCACTAAGTTTTTTTTTCTTATAAATTCTTTGTGTTACTTTGTGCCAAACTTCGAGAAACTTCGTGTTACAACAAATAAAATCATACATAAAATTCCTTTTCCACTCCAAAAATGAACATGGAGTGCACTCGCCATTTGTGTTTGATTTGGTTACGAAATGTTTTTATGATACAACTAAATACCCAGAATACGGAATATTAAAATCGTACAGAAAATCACTTTTAGAAAATAAAAACACAATTGAAGTAACCGATTTTGGTGCTGGTTCACGAGTTTTTAAATCGAATGTTAGAGGAATCTCAAAAATCGCACAAACCGCCGGAATTACGCCAAAAAATGCAGAGTTACTTTTTAGAATCGTTCGTTATTTTCAACCTAAAAGCATTTTAGAAATTGGCACTTCATTAGGATTGGCAACTTCGGCTCTTTCTTTAGGAAATAAAAATGCAGAAATCATCACTTTAGAAGGTTGTCCGAATACGCAAAAGCAATCGCAAGTTCAATTGCAAGAACAAAATTCAAATTTTCAAAATATTGAATTCGTTAATACCGAATTTTCAAGCTATTTTAAAACCATACACCTTTCATCCATCACCCATAACCTAATTTATTTCGATGGCAACCATTCCAAAAAAGCCACTTTAGATTATTTTGAGGCTTTACTTCCTACGATTTCAAATGATTCTGTTTGGATTTTCGATGATATTCATTGGTCGGCTGACATGGAAGAAGCTTGGGAAATCATAAAAAAGCATTCTAAAGTTTCGGTGACGATTGATACTTTTCAATGGGGAATTGTGTTTTTTAGAGCTGAACAAGAAAAAGAACATTTCATCATCAATCCGAATAAAACCATAAGTTCGCATTTGTTTGAAAGAATTCGTTTTTAGTTGTAACAAATTCCTTTCTTTTTCTACTTATAATAGAATCGGAATTTAAAACTTCTGAAATCATAATTCGTTAATCAACATTCGACATTCAAAATGGCAAATCCGTTAATCAAAATAACCAATATCAAAAGAGATTTCCCTTTAGGAAACGAAATCGTATATGTATTAAAAGGCATCGATTTAGAAATTAATAAAGGGGAATATGTAGCGTTGATGGGACCTTCGGGTTCTGGAAAATCCACTTTGATGAATATTTTAGGTTGTTTGGATACGCCAACTTCTGGAACTTATGTTTTGAACGGAAAACACGTAAGCGAAATGCAAGATGATGAATTAGCAGGAATTCGTAATAAAGAAATTGGATTCGTTTTTCAAACATTCAACTTAATGCCAAGAACAACGGCTTTGGATAACGTGGCTTTACCAATGGTTTATGCAGGTCATTCTAAATCGGAACGAGTTGAAAGAGCTACCGAAGTATTGACACAAGTGGGACTTCAAGACCGTATGGATCATAAACCGAATCAGTTATCGGGTGGTCAACGTCAGCGTGTCGCGGTTGCTAGAGCTTTGGTTAACAAACCTTCTATCATTTTAGCCGATGAGCCAACTGGAAACTTAGACAGTAAAACTTCAGTGGAAATCATGAATTTATTCAACGAAATTCACGCCAACGGGAATACGGTAATCTTAGTAACTCACGAAGAAGACATTGCCGCTTATGCACACCGAATCATTCGTTTACGAGATGGACTTATTGAAAGTGATACCATGAACACTAATATAAAAAAGTAAATTCACTTTAAATCCCGAATTACTTAAATGGATAATGTGGAGAAAATATATCCCGCGGTAAACGTAAAATCACTTGTCTCCTTTTTTTGGTTTATTCTAGTACTTGCAATATCTGTTATTGCATCTATTTTTGGGTATGTTTTAATTAGAGATGGCTATTGGAAAATTTCTTTTTTCACTTTACCCTTTATTTTATTAACTCCTTATATAATATTTTTTAGCTTAAAATCTAAAATAATTTTAACTAAAGATTCTATAATTAGGAAAGTTCCATTTAGTAGAAAGGAAATAAAATATTATGAAATTAAAACTCTTAAAATTTACGATACAATAGGAAATGGATATGGCTCTGTTTCTTATTTAGAAAGTGAAAAACCAAATTCAAAAAGGCTATTTACTTTAAAAACAATTTTTGTATCGGATATAGAAAATTCTCATCCAAATAAATTCACAAAGGGAAAACAATTTACTTTTCATGACACAAATGATATTTACTCATTACTTGAAGAGAAAATTTCTAGTAATCAAGTTCATTAAGTAATATTTTATTATTGAAAAATCTTTTTCAAAATAACTACCTTTGCTCAAAATTGCCAAAATGACTTTTTCCGACTACTCTAAAGAATTTTCACAAAACTTAAAACTCGCCTATCCTATTATTTTAGGAATGTTAGGTCATACTGTTGTGGGAATTGTAGACAATATCATGGTCGGAAAATTAGGTCCAACCGAATTAGCGGCGGTTTCATTAGGAAACAGTTTTGTATTCATTGCCATGTCATTGGGAATTGGATTTTCAACAGCCATTACGCCTTTAGTAGCGGAATCAGATGGAAAAAATGATGTAGCTGGCGGTCGTTCGGCTTTTCATCATGGATTGTATTTGTGTACAATTTTAGGTGTTGCTTTATTTACTTTGATTTTCTTTTCGAAACCTCTTATTTCATACATGGGGCAACCGGAAGCCGTAGTGGAGATGGCAAAACCGTATTTAGATATCGTTGGTTTTTCGTTAATTCCGCTAATTATGTACCAAGCGTACAAACAATTTGCTGATGGATTGAGCGAAACAAAATATTCAATGTGGGCAACCATTATTGGAAATATTACCAACGTTACATTAAACTATTTTTTAATCTATGGAATTTGGATTTTTCCACAATTAGGTATCGTTGGAGCAGCCATTGGAACTATTGCTTCTCGATTTGTGATGTTAGGTTTTATGCACTACATGATGAATTTAAAACCGAAATTCCATCCCTATTTTAAAGGATTTAGCTTAAAAGAAATTAAGAAAGAAGTCAACCAAAAAATCATTAAAATTGGAATGCCTTCTGCCATGCAAATGTTTTTTGAAGTCGCTTTGTTTACTGGAGCTATTTGGTTGTGCGGAATGATTGGAACTACCAGTCAAGCTGCGAATCAAATTGCGTTGAGTTTGGCATCTATGACTTTTATGTTTGCCATGGGATTGAGTGTTACTGCTATGATTCGTATTGGAAATCAAAAAGGATTAAATGATTATGTTACGCTTCGAAGAGTTGCTATTTCTATTTTTTTACTAACAATTATTATTGAAGTGGTTTTCGCCTTGCTATTTGTAGTATTACACACGAGTTTACCATATATTTTCGTGGATATAAACGATGTAAAAAACCTAACCGAAAACTTAGAAGTAATCGCAATTTCAGCCAATTTACTTTTAGTAGCTGCGGTTTTTCAAATTTCGGATGGCTTGCAAGTGGTGGTTTTAGGAGCGCTTCGTGGTTTGCAAGATGCGAAAATTCCTATGTACGTTACGTTTGTAGCGTATTGGGTAATTGGTTTTCCAATATCGATTTACTTAGGATTAGAAACCGAATTAAAAGCCGTTGGCGTTTGGATTGGACTTTTAGCCGGATTAACAGCTGCCGCATTATTTTTGTATATTCGCTTTAATTACTTAACGAAAAAACTAGTTCAAGAGCAAACCAATCCCGAAGCTTCGAGACAAGTTTAATTACAATAATAAAAGAAATTTAAAACATAAAAACATGAACTTACCAAAATTTGTTATCGGAGACAATACCGATTTTCCAGAAGATATTTTCGTAATCCATTTAGAATATCCAAGATTCGTAATCAATTTAAAAGATGACGAAGTAGAATTTTTAGAAGATATCGAAGAAGAAGACGAAAAAGAATTGGAATCAGAAATGGAACATTTAATTACCATTGCTGGAGAATTCTACGATAGAGAAATTGAACGTTACGAGCAGGAATAGTGTTCAGTGATAAGTAAAAAGTGTTCAGATATTAAATTAATTAGAGAGTAATGTTTCTTTCAATTTTAGAATTTCAGTCAAAAAGCTGGGAAATTTTTTTCTACACCTGTTTTTTCTTACTTTCTGCATTTATATTTTATGGATTAAAACAATGGAATATTTCTGTAAGAAGAACGAAAAAATTTGAAGAAATAACAACAAAAAGCAATATTATAAAATATTGGATATTTATTTTTATTTGTCTTTTTGGGGCATTTATCTGTTTAATAAAATTAATTCTTAGCCTTTAAAATATCGTTCCAACAAACTCATAGCCGCTGCAAAAGGTGAAATTTCATTGTTTTGCACGGCTTTTTTATTTTCTTCTAATAGTTGCATGATATTCGGATGATTGTAAAAATGATTTTTTAATTGTTCATTAATTGTTTCCATCATCCAAAATTGGTTTTGATTCTGACGCTTTTCTTCGAAATAGTGATTCGATTTTACCAATTCGAAATACTCGGAAATAATTTCCCAAATCCCATCAATTCCGGTTTTCTCATATGCGCTACAAGTCGTCACTTTCGGAATCCAACCCGAAGATTTGGCTGGAAATAAATGTAACGCTCTATTGAATTCGGTTTTTGCTAATTTGGCTTTCGCAATATTATCTCCATCGGCTTTATTGATTACGATAGTGTCTGCCATTTCCATAATACCGCGTTTGATACCTTGTAATTCATCACCAGCGCCTGAAATTTTCAACAACAAAAAGAAATCGACCATACTGTGAACAGCGGTTTCACTTTGCCCTACTCCAACGGTTTCAATAATAATCGTATCAAAACCACAAGCTTCACACAAAATAATAGTTTCACGCGTTTTTCTAGCAACACCACCTAACGTATCGCCAGAAGCACTTGGTCGAATATAGGCATTTTCATCTTTCACCAATTCTTCCATGCGGGTTTTATCGCCCAAAATACTTCCGTGACTGATGGACGAACTCGGGTCAACCGCTAAAACAGCTACTTTCTTTCCGATAGAAGTTAGATATTTTCCAAAAGCTTCAATAAATGTACTTTTTCCAACACCAGGAACACCAGTAATTCCAATACGAACGGAGTTATTCGCATATGGCAAACAACCTTTTATGACTTCATTCGCTTTGGCTAAATGTTCAGGATTGGTACTTTCAACTAAAGTAATAGCGCGACTCAAAGCGGTTTTGTCTCCTTTTAAAATTCCAGCAATCAATTCCTCTGCCGAAGGTTGTTTTCTTCGAAATTGTTGAATTTGATGCGCTACAACCGTGCTCAACGTTTCGGGTTGGTCCACGCCGTGAATTTCTGAAAGTGCCGATTTTTTATTAGGTGTTTTCAAAAGAGTTTTGCTTTGTGTAAAAATACAAAAAATGTAGGAATATGAAACATCGAAATCTCAAGGTTTAATTACCTTTGTATTCTCGATTTTCGACATATGGAAAACATCATTCTATTATTTTTATGTTTGATTTTGGGTGTTGCGCTTCAAAAAGTACCGCAATTTCCTAAAAACGCTTATCAGAGTTTGAATCAATACGTGATTTACGTTTCGCTTCCGGCTATGGCGTTGTATTATATTCCGAAAATCACTATTTCATTGGCTCTGCTTTATCCTTTAGGAATTGCATGGTTAGGTTTCGGATTATCGTTCGTATTTTTCTATGCGTTGGGAACCTATTTCAAATGGTCAAAAAAGTTAATTGGTTGTTTGATTTTGACTGGTGGATTGAGCAATACTTCATTCGTAGGATTTCCCATCATTGAAGCTTTATTTGGATCTGAAGGATTGAAAACTGCCATTATCGTAGACCAACCCGGTTCATTCGTAGTAGTAACTACCTTAGGAATATTAGTTGCAGCGAGTTTTTCAAGAGGTAATTTAAGTACTTCTGAAATCTTACTGAAAATTGTAAAATTTCCACCATTTATTGCTTTTACAATCGCGCTTTGTTGCACACTATTTTCATTAGAATTTCCAGAAGCATTACAAAACTCGTTTTTACGAATCGGAAATACCGTAACACCAGTTGCTTTAGTAGCCGTTGGTTTGCAATTAAAAATTGATACTCGAAGCAAACATTGGCGTTTTCTAACTCTAGGCTTACTTTTCAAATTGATTTTGATGCCCGCTTTTTTCTTCTTGCTTTACAAAATGGTGTTAAACGGAAAAGGATTAGAAATAGATGTTTCTATTATGGAATCAGCGATGGCACCGATGATTACAGGAGCAATTTTAGCATCCAATTACGGATTAAAACCGAAATTAAGTAGCATGATGATTGGGATTGGAATTCCGCTGTCGTTGTTGACGGTGGCTTTTTGGTATTGGGTTTTGAATTTGTAACACAAAGTTTCTCAAAGTTTAGCACGAAGTTACACTATAAATTTTTAAACATATAAGTCATATAAGTTTAAGTTGAATTAATTGTGTACTCAAGTTCATAAAAGAGATGCTTGCAGCATGACAAGATTGTGGTTAAAAAATCTGTGCAAATCCGTCCAATCTGTGTTATCTGCGTTCCAAAATAAAATAGCAAAATATTATCCAAATCTTTATCTTTACACTTCAATTTTACACTATGAATCCTGAAATATTACTGGCGCTTGAAAACATTGTAGGTTCGGCTTATATTTTTACTGATGAGGCAACTCGTAAAACGTATGGACACGACGAAACGGAAGATTTGAGTTTTCCGCCTCATGTGGTGGTGAAACCTGCGAATACCGAAGAAGTGGCGCAAATTTTAAAAGTTTCCAACACCTATAAAATTCCGACAACGCCGATTGGTGCGCGTACAGGTTTAAGTGGTGGTGCTTTATCGATTTATGGTGGCATTGCGATTTCAATGGAACGCTTTAATAAAATCATTGAAATTGATGAGAAAAACCTTCAAGTTACTACCGAACCAGGTGTAATTACGCAAGTTTTACGAGAAGCTGTTGCTGAAAAAGGCTTGTTTTATCCAGTAGATCCAAGTAGTATGGGAAGTTGTTTTATAGGTGGCAATATCGCAGAAAATTCGGGTGGTGCGAGAGCTTCGAAATATGGTGTTACGAAAGATTACGTCTTAAATTTAGAAGTCGTTTTACCAACAGGTGATATCATTTGGACAGGTGCGAATACCTTGAAAAATTCGACAGGCTATAATTTAACGCAATTGATGGTCGGAAGTGAAGGAACTTTGGGAATCGTAACTAAAATTGTATTGAAATTATTACCTCAAAACAAACATAACGTATTGCTTTTGGTTCCGTTTTATAAAGCAGAACAAGCATGTGAAGCGGTTTCAGCGATTTTTAGAGCGGGAATTGTACCAAGTGCTTTAGAGTTTATGGAACGTGATGCTATTGATTGGACTTTAAAATTTGTAGATGGCTTAAATGTGGAAGTAAAAGACAACGTTCAAGCGCATTTGTTGATTGAAGTAGATGGCAATTATCCAGAAATTTTGATGCAAGAAGCCGAACAAATTTTGGCAGTCGTAGAGCAATTTGAAATTGACGAAGTATTATTTGCCGATACTGACGAACAAAAAAATGCGCTTTGGAAAATGCGTCGTTCTGTGGCGGAAGCTGTAAAAGCGAATTCTATTTATAAAGAAGAAGATACGGTAGTTCCAAGATATGAATTGCCTAAATTATTAAAAGGTATCAAAGAAATTGGAGCGAAATATGGTTTCCAATCGGTGTGTTATGGACATGCAGGTGATGGTAATTTACACGTCAACATCATCAAAGGCAACATGAGTGATGACAATTGGAAAACAGAAGTTCCAAAAGGCATTCGTGAGATTTTTGAATTAACAGTTGGTTTAAAAGGAACGCTTTCTGGTGAACACGGCATTGGTTTTGTACAAAAAAACTACATGGATATTGCGTTTTCAAAAGTACATTTGGAATTAATGGAACGCATTAAAGCCATTTTTGATCCTAATAATGTATTGAATCCTGGGAAAATTTTCCCTGATGGGGAATAAATTCTATTTATTTCTTAATTGAAATTGATTTATCTTATTTATAATAAACGAATAAATCAAAACAAATAGTCCAAAAAATATTATCTTTAATATAATTGAAAGAATAAAAATAGAAGAATATATTCCTAAATCATTATACATAGTCCATGAACTTGGTAAATAATCTCTGTGTAACGAAGTACTTAATATAACCAATCTTTCAATAGAAAATATCAAAAAGAAACTTGTAAAAATTCTTATCAAAATATTATTTGAAAATCTTTTAATTCTAAAAGTCTGTGACAATAAAAACCAAAATATAGGTTGAATCCAAATGCCAAACCAATATTTCCCAAACAATCTGTTTATCATTTCTGCTCTTTCTGTAGGATTACTTTCAAAATAATACACAAAAAGGCCTAAAAACCAAATAAAAATATATAAAACCCCAATAAAACAAATAAATTTCTTTGCTTGTTCATCAAAATTATATAGTATCGCTTTTTTGATAAAAAATGATAAAATCAAAAAAAGAAAAGAATACAATCCAAATGCTGTGAAAAAATCCACAGTTAAAGTTTTAAGAATAGAAATGATATTATCATTCATTTTTAGTATTTCATTTACAAATTACTTCGCTAAAAACTCCACCAAATTCGCATCCGCATTTTTAAACGTTGGCGGTTGCTCGATAATACTGGCGTTTCTTTTTTTGTTGATTTTCATAGTAATATCGGCATCCGTAGTAAACAATAAAACTGACATAAATGGATTGGCAATGTAAGGCGTTAACTCTGCTTCCATTTCCTCCATTTTGATGATTTTTTCTACTTCTTGTAAGCCTTCATTGTAAATTTTAAACGTAACGGAAAGCTTCAAAACGCCATCTTGAGCAATGGTTCTCACGTAAATATTTTGCAATTCGGGTTTTCCGATGGTTTTGGCTAAAGTGAGTTTTGCGAAAGTTCCGTTGTTGATACTTTCGTTAACATGATTGAAAAATTCGTTGTAAATAATAGTATTTTCGTTCATATTACAATCCTAAAGCTTTTACAATTTTCGCATCAAATAACATTGAAAACATTTTGTTCTCTTTGTCTTTATTTAAAAATTTCCATTGGTTTTTTGTCAAATCATCCGCAACTGCAATTAGTGTAGAGTGCATTTCAATTCGGAAAGAATTTGTTGCTTTATCATACGTTACTTTTTCAGCATTCATCGAAGATTTAAAAATTTCCACCATTGATTCGGAATCTTCCATTGGTTCTTTAAATTTCATTGACATCACATTATTGTGATCAACAAAACAAAATGTTT
>JAANMV010004414.1_pt1 | contig 11080 bp, 17 predicted proteins | sample 7279661 | NCBI WGS metagenome assembly JAANMV01 (sample SAMN14094540, study PRJNA606508) | bioreactor metagenome | isolation source: A lab-scale SPAN reactor treating ammonium-rich wastewater day 121 | place: Ireland: Galway | collected 2017-05-16 | reverse complement strand
GGATGCGGCGCAGCGCCTCAGCGCGCGTGGTGGGCTCGCCGCCGCTGAGCATGCGCAGCAGGTGCAGTTCGGCGCTGAGTTGCAGGGGGTTGATCGCGAGGGCGGGCAGGGCTGAGTGGTCAGGCATGAATCCTCGGGGGTGGGAGAGCGGGTGCGGGGGCGGCGGGGCGGGCGGATTCAGTGGCGCAGGACGTGGCTGTAGATCCACTCCCCGGTGTCGGCGTCCTGGGCGTCTTCCACCTCGTCGAGCGTCACGAGGTGGTGCAGGGCGCCGCGCACCAGGTGCTCGGGCGCGCCGTCGAGGTCCGGCAGGGCGGCCAGCGCCTCGAAGGGGTGCACGTCGTCGGGTGCACCCTGGAAGTGCGCGCGGAGCGTGTCGAGGATCACCAGGAACGGCACGTCGCTGGGTTCGGCCAGGCTGTAGTCCGCGGGCGGCTCGTCCAGGCCGATCAGGCCTTCGCCGCGCAGTTCCAGCAGCACGGCCTGAATCTCCTGCGGTTGATCACTCAGGTCCCACACGACCGTCGGCGCGGCGGTGAACACGCCCAGCACGTTCCGGCGCAGGGCTCCAGGGGTCGCCAGGCTGACGGGGTCCATCCAGCGGTAGTGCTCGCCCGTTTCACTGATCACCACCCACTTGCGCTCCATGGCGCTGGCCATGGCCCGCCCGATGGGCGCGACGATGATGCCCAGCGCGGCCGCGATCTCGCGTTTGTCATAGGCCCGGCCGGGCTCCATCTCCGCCTGCACCCAGTCTTCCAGCCGGGAGATCAACGGGCGCTTCCCGTTGGGCGGGTCCACGTGACCGGCACCGTCCTGGGCGTGCGGGGCCGGTTCCGTCGGCTGAGTCGGGACGGGAACCGAATCAGCCTCAGGGGCAGGCTCCGGCTCGGGGGTCGCCGGGGGGTTGGCATGTTCGGCCGGCTGGTCCTCGGTGGCGTGGTCGCCGCTCAGGGTGCTCCCGTCGGGCAGGGGAGTCGGAGCCGGGTGGGGTTCAGCGGCGGATGGGTCCTGGACGTCCGGAGTGAGCGGTACGGCGTCCAGCGCTGGCGCGGGCAGGTCCTGGGTGGGCGTCCCGCGGATGTGCTCGCGCAGCTGGGCGACGCGCTCGCGGCAGGCGGCGGCGCTGGCCAGGATGTCCTGCACGTCCAGGATGTGCTGATCGAGTGATGAACGCTGCTCCAGCAGGCCCTGGAGGTTGCCGGCAATGTGGTCATGGTTGGCCGCGGACGCCTCCAGGCGGGTGACGTAGGCGGTGAGGGATTCGTCTTCGCGGATCTGGAGGACGTCCTGGGCGTGCGGGGCGGGAGTGGTCATGGTCGGTCTCCTTGGGGTGGACGGCACCCTGGCCTGGGGCGGCCGGGGTGCGGGAGCGCGTGGGGGCATGTCGGCGGCAGCGGGCAGTTCGGTGTCATTCATGCGGTTCTCCTCTGTGCATCACGGCGCCTCCAACGCACTGCGAACGGCCTGCCAGCCGGCCCTGAAGGCCGCCTGAATCTCGGGGTCCAGGTACCGGCAGGCGGGGTCTGGCATCGGACCGGCGGGGTGCGCCAGGGCGTGGCACATCCCGGCAAGTTCCGCCTGGGCCTCGTCGCGCTTTCGACGTACTTCGTCCAGCGACCCGCGTAGGGCGGTGATGGCGTTTCGGTAACTGCTCCACTCCTCGCCCATGTCCGCCGGGGTGGGCCCGCGCAGGCCGTCGCCGTCCGCCGCCCAGAGCGTGCCGTCCCCGGTGGGGTTCAGGGGGATGCCCAGGGCGAGCAGCGTGCGCGTGTGGTCGTTGTGCATTCCCACGGCGTAGGACCGCGCGCCGTCGCAATACCGGCGACTCGTCCAGTGAAGGTCCTTCACGGCGTCCATGACCGCTTCCGCCGCCCGGGCAAGGGCACGCACCTCGGGGTTGCGGCTGCCTCGGTGCTTGTCGATCAGGGCGGGCAGGTTCGTGCCGCCCGCCTGGACGTTCAGTGCGGTGACCGCAGCGCGGACCTGCTGCTCAGCACCGCTCACTGGTCCGCCCTGGGCGGATCGACGGTCCGGCACAGGTAGTCGCGCAGGGCGCGGGCGGCCTCGGGGCTGAGGCGTTCGAGGATCAGGCCGGCGTGCAGGGTGCGGATGTGCACCAGGTGGGCGGGGCCTTCGGCGGTCAGGGTGACGTTCACGCCATGGTCGAGGCGGATGACGTGTGTGGGGGCGGGCTGGGTCATGGGGGCTCCTGGGGTCACAGCAGGCGGTCCTGGCCGTGGATGCGGGCCATCCGGTCGCGGCGGGCCAGTTCGGCCTGGCGCGCGTTCCGGGCGGTGTCGCGCTCGTACAGGGGGGCCTTGCTCAGGCCGCCTTGCGGGTTGCGGTACACGTACAGGGCGACCGGGTCACCCGTGGGGACCAGGCCGGCCTTGCGCAGGTCGGTTTTGGTGGCGAGGTGCTGGGGTTTGGTGCGGTGCTCGGGGAGACGCATCAGGGACCTCCGCGCCGGCCGGGCGGCGCTGGGTGGGGGCCGCACTGCACGGACACAGGCGGCGGGCAGGGGCGGTGGCGGCCGGGTCAGCGCAGGAACGCAATGAGGCAGACGAGCATGAAGCCCAGCCAGCCGAGCAGCGTCACCAGCGCCTGGGTGGCCTGCTCGTCCAGGCGGGACCGGAAGACCCGCAGGCGGTAGGCCCGGTCGGGTTCCCCGGGTTTGGGGAGGGGTGGAGCGGTGCGGCCCATGTGGCCTCCTGGGGGGTTATCCGAGGTCCGCCCAGCGGCGCAGCTGGGCGCGCAGGAGGCGGCGGCCGTCCGGCACGCCCTGGTCCTGGACCACGGTGAGGGGGGCGGTGACCGTGGCCGCGCCGGTGGGGCTGGCGGAGGGCTCGGCGACCAGCGCCGCGAACAGCAGCCCGGCCCGCTCGGCGCGCGCCTGCAGGGGCCGGATGAACGCGTCGGCGAAGGCCTGCGCGGTCATGCTGATGTCAATGTCGTCGTCCAGGACCGCCTCAGTCGGCTGCAGGGCCTCCTGAAGGAGTGCGGCACCTTCGGGCGTGACGTGGTCGGCAAGCTGGCGGACGTGCTCGTCGCGGATCAGGTTGTTCGCCATGGGCCTCCAGAGCAAGGGAAACCGCCCGGCTGGAGGGCCTGGGCGGTGCGGGGGGGCGTGGGGTTGTGGGGCGTCAGGGGTTGGCGTTGGACCACGAGATCAGGAGGCGCGTGAGGGTGACGCGAGCGCAGCCGATCACCGCGGCCAGGGTGGCCTGATTCACGGTTCGGGGGGCCAGGTCCCGGCTGGCGAACGTGAGGCGACGGTCGAGCGGCACCTGGGCGCTCTGGAGCAGCAGTGCATGCACGAGCGCAATGCCGGCCTCGATGTCACGGGGCGTGGGCGGGCGGGCATGCACGGCGGCGCCCCGGATGAGGTCCGCGCCTTCGGGGAGAATCTGTTCGGCCATCCAGTCGGGCAACTGGTCCAGTCCGGGCCAGGTGGCGCCGGCGGGCAGGCAGATGCTGATCTCTCCGCGCACGGCGACCAGCCCGGACGTGACGGTGAAGGGGCGCGTGATGTCCGGGCCCTCGATGCGGCGGTTGTACTTCACGGGGGTGGCCTCACTTCCAGCCGGGCGCCTGTTCGGGCGTCCAGCCGATGTCATCGTCATCGATGATAAGCCCCTCGGGGAGCGTGTCGGGCACAGCAGGTGGGGCCGTGGCGATCGCCTGAACCAGGCGGGCCAACGCGAGGGCGCCGCTGCGGGCGCGGTGAATCTGGCCTTCCCCGGGCACCCGCTGCTGGAGACAGGCGTCTTTGAGGCCGACCCAGCGCCACTCCTGGTCACGGCGGAGCGCCCACCCGAGCGGGGCGTAGGTGGTCATGGCGCACGGCCAGAACGGCGCCTCGCCGAGCGGGTCGTCGTCGATTCCGTGGGCGCGGCTGGTCCGGGCGATCACGTCCCGGTCGAATCCGGCGTTGAAGGCCAGCACACGCCGGCCGTGCAGGACGGCCGTGAGCTGCTCACGCACGTGCGGCCATCCGGGCGCGCCGGCGAGATCAGCGTCCGTCAGGCCGTGCACTTTGGTGGCGCCTTCCTCGATGGGGACGGTGGGCCGCACCAGGGACTCGAAGAGCATCTCGCCCTGGACGGTCGCCACGGCGATCTCGATCACCTGACCCTCCAGGCCGGTGGTTTCGGTGTCGATCAGCCGCAGGTTCGGGTCCGCGTGCCAGCGTGCGAAGGTGCGCAGCGCCTTCCGGAAGTCGTCCTGGCAGTTGCTCAGGGCGTCGTGCTCGGCGTCGCGGCAGGCCTCGGCGTACTCCTGCAGGATCTGCTCGCGGCGCACCCGGCGGGGTGGGGTGACCGCTTCGCGGGCCTTGCGGCGCTGGTACTCGGCCTTGGTGTCGAAGGCCTCGGTCTGGGTGGCATCGTACAGGTCACAGCGAACGTGGCCCTTCCGGGTCCAGTACTCGTACTGCGCGACCGGCTCCCCGGTGGGCTGGAGGCCGAGTTTGCGCAGGCCGGTGCGGTGGTTGAGGCCGGGCGGGATCTCCTGGTACATGGGGAGCGTCACGCGCGGGCGCCCTTTCGCCGCGGCCGCCAGCGCCACCAGCGCTCCGGTACGGGGGCGTGCACGTGCGCGGCCTCGTCAGCCAGAAGAAGGCCGGCTGGGGAAAGCAGCCGGCCCTGGGCCCGAACGTGGAAGGCAGATGGGTCGAGGTCGTCCAGGATCTGCCGGGTGGCGTGCATGGTGACGATGAAGGGCGTCTGGTCACTGACGCTGGGGCAGACCTTGAGGCGGAGCAGCCCGGCATGCCGGTCCAGGCGGATGAGCTGCCCGGTGACGCGCAGGTGCGTGCCGTTCGGCCCTTTCGCCGCGCGGACACCGGAGCGGAAGGCCATCAGGTGGCGCAGGTACCCTTCGGCGTCCGTTTTCGGGTACCCGGCCACCGTGACCCGGGCGGGTGGACCCTCCGGCGGCCGCCAGTGGGTGCGGACCAGCAGGCCGCCCACGCGGATGCCGCGCTGCGCGTCGTCGGGTTCCGGCCAGCCGGTGACCTGCAGGACCGCCGTGTGGGGTACGCCGGTCAAGAGGCCACCCGGGCAGGCGCCGGCGTGACCAGCTGGTAGAGGCGGGAGAGGTCCAGCATGCTGATGGTCTTGCCGTTGTCGAGCTTCAGGCCGGTCGGGGTACGGTCCTCGATGCGGACGGTGTCGGGGCCTTTCTTCTGCTTCCACAGCGCGCCGGGCTGGAAGTCGCCGTTGACGGGCTCGTCGGCGTCCGGCTGGGGCGGGGCGCTCTGCACGGCCGCGCCCGCACCGGTCACCTGGTAGGCGCGGCCGAGCGGAGTCTCATCCCTGCGCTCCGGTTCGGTGCCGGTCAGGCGGGCGAGGGGGACGGGCTCGCCGATCAGGCGCTCGAGCGCGTAGTAGCTGGCGCTGGGAAAGCCGCCCTTGACGAGTCCTTTGTCCTGCTGCGCGGCGTCGCGGGCAAGCTCCAGCTCCTGGTCGGTGAGGCGCCGGCACAGCTGGCGGGACAGGCCGCTGGGGGTGATCACCCCGAGCTGAGTCCGCAGGTGGTCGTCCCGGGACGCGGCGGTCGCGGACATCAGCGCGCGCAGGACCTTGTTCCGCTCCCGCTGCCCGAATGGATCGCGTTCGGGGCGGGCCAGCAGCTCGGCCATGGGGATGGGCTGCAGGGCCAGGATCGCGGACCCGCCGGTCGGCGCCGCCGCGGCCGCGGCCGGAAGATCTTCAGTGTCCGCGGCTCGGTTCAGTTTCGTGCCCTTCACCTGAGCCCCGCCGTTTCCGGTGAGGGGCAGGTCCTCGCCGCCTTCCGGCGCTGCCTGACCAGGCGTCCCTTCATGGGTTTCCCCAGATCCTTCCCTTTCATCCATCCCGGGGGTCGGTTCCTCACTCCCACCCTTGGGATGGATGAATGGATTCTCTGGGGGAATCTCTGAAGGACTCTCTGGGGGAATCTCTGCCGGAGTCTCTGTATAAGAATTTGCCCTTTCGGCAATTTGCATATTGCCCTCGGGGTAATTTCCATTTTGCCCTTTGGGTAATTCTGAAATTACGCTTTTGGCAATTTCCAAATTGCCCTTTTCGTAATTTCGGGCTGGAGCCCCCTCGGCCGGCCCGTCGCCGTCCTCACCGGCTTCCGCGGCGGCCGGGGCTTCGGGCGGCTGGTTCTTCCGCCAGTTCCCGGAGCGAGGCTTGGTGCCCGGGTTGCGGTATTTTTCACGCTTGGCCTTGGCTTCGATGCGGCCCGCCTGACGCTCCTCGAGGGGCGTGTCGAGCATCAGACTCCAGAGCGCCATGAAGCGGTCTTCGTTGATGCTGCTGTGTACCGTGGGGACCCCGGCGAACTTCCAGACCTTGAACTCCACCAGGCCGCGCTGCTCCAGCACCATGCGGGCGCTGCGGGCCTCCTTGTCGGTGAGGCGGATCTCGCCCCACCAGTCCTTGTCGGACTTCGCCAGCCACTTGCGGCCGTCGCGCTCGATGGTCAGGCGGCTGTCCTCCTCCGACCGGTTCTTGCGGGGCAGGCGCCAGTACACCATCTGACTGAGCATCAGCCCGGCCTTGAGATCGCCGGCCATGTCGACGTAGATCTTCTTGAAGTCGATCGTATCGCTGGCTTCGCGTTCCCAGATGACGAAATCGCGGAAATCGGCGCTGGGTTTCACTGCAGCCCTCCTTGAGAGGGCGTGGCTGCTGACTCGGGCTGGTTCGGGCGAGGGGCGCCCTGCCGGGCTGGTCGCCGGCCGGGCATCTCGCAACAATGCTTCTTCACGACTTCTCCAGCGCGATCCTGGGCTTGTTGGGCCCGCCCGGTGGTTGACCGGGCACCGGCATGCCGCGTAACATGCAGGTAGGCGAGGTAAGCGAAGCCTCCAGCGTTGGTTCGCTGGCAAAATTCGGAACTTGAAGCCCTCGGTGGATAACGATCCTGGCAGATCCCACTGGGGGTTTCCCTTTGGTCGTTTTGCGTTAAGGCGGCGCGGTTGACCTCCGGGTTAAGGGAGAGCATAGCGGATTCCGCAGCGAATTGTGAGCAGGTCCAGCGTGCCAGCGCTGGCCTGTTTCACGGCTGATCAAGTTCACGCGCGACGCCCTCGCGGAGCGCCTGCGTTCGCTGCTGCCGCTGGCGGTGCACCTGCCACGCGGCCAGCTCTCCCGGGTACTTCTGTCTGACCCACTTGAGCATGTCCCGCAGCTGGCAGCGCCGGGCGGCGCGCAGGTACGCGTCGCGGCTGCCGGGCGGCCCGCGCAGGGTCAGGCAGCCGTCCTGCCAGGGTCCCGGGTGGTCGAGCAGCGCGCGGATCTCCTCGTCGGGCGGGTCCCGGTCCACGTCGACGTCGGCGTCTTCTTTCTTGCCTGCGGCCGCGCGGCCTCGGGGCGTGCCGACCGGCGGGTCCTCCCAGGGCGCGTCCTCCGGTTCCGGCGGGCGGTCGGGGCGCAGCACCAGGTACCGGACCTCCTGGCCGCCCTCGGTGCGGGTGAACCACTCGGTGCTGTAGTACAGCCACCCGGCCTCCGCGGCGACGGTGGCCGCCTCCTGCATGTCGCTCACGCTGCCCTTGCGGCTCAGGCCGATCACGTCGCCCTGGGCGGTGTTGATGGTGAGCTGCAGGCCGCTGCTGAGCACGTGCACCTGGCGCTTGTCCTGCGGGGCGGCCGCGGCGCGCGAGGCGGCGAACAGCTGGGCGATGGTGGCCGCCAGCTGCCCCGGCTCCCGGTCGGGCGGGCCGGTGGCGGCTTCGGCGTCCAGGGTGGGCATGGCGGCCGCCTTCCGGCCGCGCTTGGTCTTGGTCATCAGAGCCTCCAGCGCGGAATAGCGCGCTCTGGACTGACAGGGAAGCGGTCGCGGCGCAGGGCGTGCACGCGCGTGCCCTGCCGGGCCGCGAGCGTGGCCAGGGTGGCCGCCCGGGCGCGGCGGGGGCCCAGGACGTCCACCAGGGCGGCGGCCCGGGTGCGGGTGTCCATCTGGTGCAGGCCGGTCAGCCGGTGCGGCCGCAGCAGTTCGGTCAGTTCATCACCCCACAGTTCCGCCACGAGGTGCGCCACGGTGAAGCGCTCGGGGCGGTCTTCGGGGCAGCGCTGCCAGCCCTGCACCCGGTGGGTGTCCGGGTCGAGCACCGCCACGCCCCACCAGGCCGGGACGTGCAGCCGGCCGAGGTGGCGGGGCGTCACGGCGACCGCGCAGCGGGCGTACGCGCGGCTGTACCGCTCCACCTGCCCGGACAGGCGGCTGAGGGTGTCCCGGTCCGTTTTGATCTCGATGCCGAGGCTGGTGCCGTGGTCCGGCAGGACCAGCAGGTCCGTGCGGGGGCTGCGCTGACTGCCGGCGCCGTCGAGGCTGGCCTCGGGAATCGCCCAGCACGGTGCCAGGCCGGCCAGCAGGCCGTCCCGGGCGGCGGCCTCGTCCAGGCCGCGGCGGCTCTGGTTGGGTGGGCGCTGCACGCGAAACGCGCGGGGGGCAGTGACCATCACCCCGAACCACTCATAAGTGGCGGCGTACCAGCCCTTGCCCTCGTGCACCACGGTGGCGGTGCTGTTGAATTTGACCCGGGCGTGCTGGAGGGCCGCGGCGTCCCGGTCCGGGGCGTCGTAGCGGCGCTTGGTGTTGGTCCAGCCGGGTTCGCCCGCGATCCACGGTTGCGTGGTCATGGGCGGATGACTTCCACCACGCCGGGCTGGTCACTGCGGATCAGGTGGTAGGGCGGCCGGACGTAGGCGCTGTGCCGGGTGGCGGCGTCCGCGGCCAGCCGGAGCATCTCCCGGGGCGTGTGCTCGGTACCCCCTGAGCGGCGCAGGGTGCCCAGGGCGTGCAGGGCGCCCTCGGCGTAGGACTCGCCGCAGCCCACCGCGGCGTAGGGATGGGTGTACTCCAGCACTGCGAAATCTCCTTGCATTGTGAACAGCCGTCCGTCCACGCCGATCAAAAAGACGCCCCCGTTATCGTTTTTCCCGTCCCCGAACCCGTTCCCTTCGAACAGGGCCCGGACCCGGGTGGCGAAAATCGTGCGCAGCCACGTGCCGGCGTCCAGGGCCCGGTTGCGGGCGGGCAGGTCCAGCCCGTGCTGCAGCAACTGCCCCATCCGGAACGAGGTGGTGTAGCCGATCAGCAGGTCCTGGACGAAGAAGACCTTCGGTTCGGTCACGAGATCCACGGTGTACTGGCTGACGTTGCCCGCCACGCTGTCGCCGAGCAGCGTCACGACGCCGCCCTCGACGAACCCGGCGATCAGGGTCACGCCGGCACCCCGAGGCTCAGGGGCGGGGCGTCCACGCCGATCAGGCGGTCCACCCACATCACGTTCACGTCGAGGAGCGTGCGGAACACCAGCAGCGGGTCCAGGTCACCGTCGCCGCCGGTCCACTGCTCCGGCTCACGCCGCTGCGCGGAGAGAACCACGGTCAGCACCACGTTCAGCAGGTCGAGCTGGTCGTCGCTGAGGTCCGCGAGGCTGCGCTCCGGGAGGGCCAGGGCCAGCTGGTCGAGGTCCTCGCGTTCCGCCGCGGCGGGCAGCTGCGTGGCGAGGTAGGCGGCGAGGGACGCCAGCAGCGTCGCCCGCTGCTGCGCTTCGGGCAGGGCCGTCAGGACGTCCGCCGTGGTGACGGTCTGCGGGTCAGGTGCGGACATGCTGGGCTCCCTGGAGGTAGGCGCGCACCGTTTCGTGCAGTTCGGTGCGGTCGGCGTCGGTGGCGGCGTGTTCGAACACGTGCATGGCCGGGGCGGGGTGAACGTCCCCTTCGACGTGCATGGCGTCCGGCGGGATCAGCAGGATGATCAGGCCGGTCACGCCGGCGTGCCGGGCGTCGTGCAGGAGCATCTGCGCCTCGTCGTACAGCGCCTTGCGTTCCGGCCGGCGGGGTGCCGCGCCCTGGGATCGCTCAGGTGTGTCGTGGGTGAGCGGTTCAGGCATGCGCCACCAGGGGGGCGGGCGTGTGGACGTGCTTCAGGGCGCGCTCGACGTCCGCGCAGGTGAGCTTCCGGTGGTGGGGCGGCTGCTCGACGACCCCGGCCTCGACCAGGGAGAGCGTGCACAGCAGCGCCCGGGTCAAGGTGCGGATCTGCTCGGCGGTCAGGTCCAGCGGCTGGTCGTTGGTGAGATGCCGCTCGAGCAGGGGCTCCAGCTCCTGGTAGGGCGCCAGCCTCGGAGACCCCTGATCGAGGGTCTGCTGGGTGAGGAGGACGGCGGCGTAGAACACCCCGGCCAGGGGGACCGGGGTGAGGGGCACGCTCAGGGGTGCGGGGGGATGGTGGCAGGTCAAGGGTGATCACCTCGTGGGATCAGGAGAGTTCGCATAATAGGCATTACTGGTCAGGCATCCTGCTGCTGTTCTGCTGCTGGATGAGCCCTTGATTTTCACTTGAAACGGCGTCCGCTTCCGGACACGCTGGGGGTATGACTCAACGAGTTGATTCGGTGTCCCTGCAGCTGCTTCAGGCTGCCGCCCTCCTGGTCAGGAAGCTAGGGCGGGCGGCAGATGCGGTCGGGCGATGGTGGCGTGCTCAGTACACTCGACGGATGGAACCTCTAAAAGCGGAGCTGAACTACTCGGTAGCGAATATCGGCGGGGAAATGCTCGAGTGCTACCAGATGACCGTCACGAACCTGACCGCCGAACCTGTAACGCTCACGCAGTCGTGGCTGCTGGCGGACGATGGCCGCCAGTTCGCGTTCCGGTCGGACCTGCCCGGCGTGTTCAGCACCCACCGCATTCCCATCACGCTGGCGCCTGGAGAGAAAGCGGAGGTTTCTGTGACCAGAGATCTGGTCCACATGGCCTTCACCCGGAACGGCGGTCCGCGGCCGCGGTCCTTCCGGGCCCGGTTCACGGCGCAGGGCCGGACAGTCGATTCGGCCGAGGCCAGAGCACTGCCCGACGCCTGAACTCGGCGTTAGAGCGGAGCGCCGGCCACCACCCGGGCGGATGCCACCCGGCCGTCCTCGATCTGGCACTGCACCAGGTCGCTCGCCTGCGGGACCGGCGAGCGACCCTGCACGATGACCGAGCGCGGCTGCCCGATCGGCGCGGTGGTGGACGTGATATGCGTCCAGCCACGCGCCTCGGCGTAGGCACGGCAGAGGTCGTAGCTGGTGGCC
>JAANMV010004409.1_pt1 | contig 11086 bp, 9 predicted proteins | sample 7279661 | NCBI WGS metagenome assembly JAANMV01 (sample SAMN14094540, study PRJNA606508) | bioreactor metagenome | isolation source: A lab-scale SPAN reactor treating ammonium-rich wastewater day 121 | place: Ireland: Galway | collected 2017-05-16 | reverse complement strand
TGTGTGGTTGATCATTGTCCTGTCCTCAGAATGCTGGTGGCTGGTATTGATAAACCGTCATTCTACTGCTTCCTCTTATATTCTGCAACGACTCTAATGGTGCGTGTTCCTGGCCACCCTCGATCCCGTGAGCGGATCGGAGCAGGGCGGTCGGCGTCCTGTCTTAGTTGTGAGTAGAGAGCGGATCAATCAGCTCTTACCGGTGGTGAATGTCATCCCCCTGACCTCGAAGAAATCGGCTGATCGGGCCATCTATCCTAACGAAGTTCTTTTACCGGCTGGAACAGCAGGTTTACTCGTAGATTCAATTGCATTGTGTTATCAAATTCGCACATTGGATAAGAATAGATTAGAAAGAAATATTGGTGAACTGGCTAGTTATGGACTGCGTCAGAAAATCATTGAGGCTATGCGTTTTCAACTAGACGTGTGATGGCGCGTCATTCTGCATAGTTCCGGGAAAACGTTCATAATCGTACCGGCTCACGAAAGACGCCGTACACGCCCTTGAGCACGCTCATGATCTCGCCCAGGGTGGCGTAGGCGCGCACGGCGGCCATCAGCGCCGGCATGGTGTTCTGGTCGGCGGCCGCGGCTTCGTGCAATTGGGTCAGGGCCGCGGCCACGGCCTGCGGGTCGCGCCCGGCCTTGACTTCGGCGGTGCGGCGGATCGATTCGGCGGCGTCCTCCACGCGGTAGGGGTGCATGGCCACCTCCCGCGCCTCCTCTTCCATGCGGTAGCGATTCACGCCCACCTTGGCGATCTCGCCCGACTGCATCTTGCGTTCGGTCTCGTAGGCCTGCCGCGCCACCTCGGCCTGGATGCGGCCCTCGCTGACGGCCCGCACGATGCCGCCCCATTGCTCCTGCACCCGCTGCATCTCGGCCAGCATCCGGTTTTCCATCTCGTTCGTCAGCCATTCGACATAATATGAGCCGCCCAGAGGATCGACTGTGTCGCCCACGCCCATCTCTTCCAGCAGGATCTGCATCGTGCGCAATGAGATCAGCGCCGCTTTTTCGGTGGGGATGGTGTAGGCCTCGTCGTAGCTGCACAGGGCCATGGTCTGCGTGCCCGAAAGGGCGGAGATGAGGGCGTAGTAGGCCCCGCGCACGATGTTGTTCTCGGGCTGTTCGATGGTCAGCCCGCCGCCGCCGCCGCCGGCGATCATTTTCATCTGCAGGGTGCGCGGGTCTTGCGCGGCGAAGTCCTCCTGCATCAGCCGGGCCCACAGCCGCCGCGCCGCCCGGAATTTGGCGATCTGCTCGAAGAAGTTGCCAAAGATGTCGAAATTGAAGGAGATCTGGCCGGCGAACTCGTCCACGGCCAGGCCGCGGGCCAAACCGCGGCGGATGTATTCCTGGGCGATGCAGAAGGCGTAGGCGATCTCTTGCACCGGGTTGGCGCCCGACTCGCGGATGTGGTAGCCGCAGACCGAGACGGGGTAGTATTTGCTGGCGTGGCGGGCGCAGAATTCGATCGTATCGCCGATCAGCCTGACGCCCGGCTCGACCGGGAAGACCCAGGCCCCGCGGCCGATGTGTTCTTTGAGGATGTCGTTCTGGGCGGTGCCACGCACCTGGGCCAGGGGCACGCCATGTTTTTCGGCCACGACGAAATACATGGCCATGATCGGGGCCGCCACCGCGTTCACGGTCAGCGAGACGCTGATCTGGTCGATGGGGATGCCGGCGAAGGCCACCTCCATGTCGGCCAGGGTGTCGACGGCCATGCCCACCCGGCCCACTTCGCCTTCGGCCAGGGGGTCGGCGGAATCCAGCCCCATTTGTGTGGGCAGGTCGAAGGCCACGTTGAGCGCGGTCTGACCGTTTTCGATCAGGAATTTGAAGCGTTCGTTGGTGGCCGCGGGCGTGCCAAAGCCGGCGTACTGGCGCATGGTGAAGGGGCGCTGGCGGTACATCAGCGGGTGGATGCCGCGGGTGAAGGGGAATTCACCGGGCCGGCCGATGCCAGGCGGCGCTTCACCCCCGCCGATCTCCTCCGGCCCGTAGACCGGCTTGACGGGGATGCCTGATTCGAGGATGACAGGGCGGGTTTTGGTTGACATGGTCAGTAGTCAGTGGTCAGTATTCAGTGGTCAGTATTCAGTGGTCAGTATTCAGTGGTCAGTATTCAGTGGTCAGTATTCAGTATTCAGTATTCAGTATTCAGTATTCAGTGTTCAGTGGTCAGTATTCAGTGTTCAGTGGTCAGTATTCGGTATTTAGTGTTCAGTATTCAGTATTTAGTATTTAGTGGTCAGGTTGCAGTCAACTTGACACTTGACACTTGACACTTGACACTTGACACCTGACACCTGCCACCTGCCACTCATCCCCTGCTGGCGATGAAGGCGGTGATGTCTTCGAACCGGCTGCTGCTGGGGAAGACGGCAGCCACGCCCAGGGCTTGCAGCGCGGGGATGTCGGCGGCGGGGATGTTGCCGCCCACCAGCACCAGCTTGTCGTCTACGCTCTCGGCCTGCAAGTGTTCCATCAGCCGGGCCGAGATGGGCAGGTGGGCGCCGGAGAGGATGGACAGGCCGATCACATCTACGTCCTCCTGGATGGCGGCTTCGACGATCTGCTCGACGGTTTGGTGTAGGCCGGTGTAGATCACCTCGAAACCGGCGTCGCGCAGGGCCAGGGCCACCACTTTGGCCCCGCGGTCGTGGCCGTCCAGCCCGGGTTTGGCAATCAGCACGCGGATGGGTTTGTTGGTCATGGTTGGTTGGTTGGTTGGTTGGTTTGTTGGTTTGTTTGTTGGTTGGTTGGTTTGTTTGTTTGTTGGTTGGTTTGTTGGTTTGTTGGTTTGTTTGTTTGTTTGTTTGTTGGTTGGTTGGTTTGTTGGTTTGTTTGTTGGTTTGTTGGTTTGTTTGTTGGTTGGTTGGTTTGTTTGTTTGTTGGTTGGTTTGTAGATTGGTGCGAGAAACTACCCCAATTTACCAATTTACCAATCTACCAATTTACCAACCAACCAACCAACAAACAAACAAACCAACCAACCAATCTACCTGCCACCCGCCAGGTCGCGGGCGATCATCGTGCGAAGGATTTCGGAGGTGCCGCCGCCATAGAGCAGGAAGCGGGCGTCGCGATAGTAGCGTTGGGCGTCGTATTCCATGGCAAAACCATAGCTGCCAAAGACGCGGGTGCATTCGTCGGCGATGAAATTGGCCGTCTCGGTGGCGAAGAGCTTGGTCATCGAGGCCAGGGTGTTGTCGCGGCGGCCCTGGTCGATGTCCCAGGCCGCCCGGTAGACCAGCGTCCGCGCCGCCTCCAGCCGCGTGCCCATCTCCGCGATCTTGTGGGCCACGGCCTGATACGTGGCGATGGGCTTGCCGAACTGCACCCGCTCGTTGGCGTAACGGATCGAGGCGTCGAGCGCGGCCTGGCCCAGCCCCAGCGCCAGCGCGCCCGTCATCACCCGAATCTGGGTGAGGATGGCGCCCAGGTTGCGGAAGCCCGCGCCCTGCGCGCCCAACAGATGGTCAGCCGGCACAAATACATCATCCAGGATCAGCTCCGAGGTTTCGGACGCGCGCACGCCCAATTTCTCGATCCGCCGGCCCACGCTCAGGCCCGGCATCCCCTTCTCCACCAGGAAGAAATCGATACCCTTGAACCCCGCGTCCGGGTCGGTCTTGGCGGCCACGCTGAAGAAATCGGCTACCGTGGCCGAAGTGATCCACATCTTGCGCCCGCTGAGCACCCAACCCTCGCCGCTGCGCTCGGCCCGTGTGGTGATCCCGCCCAGATCGGAGCCGAAATCAGGCTCGGTCATGGCGATGGTTCCGATCTTCTCCCCCCGCAGCGCCGGCTCGATCAGGCGGGCGCGGTGTTCATCCGTGCCAAAACGGAAGACCAGATCCGTGCCCATCAGCGTTTGCATGGCCACGATCGAGGCCAGGGCCAGCGAGCCGGCCGCCAATTCCTCGATCATCAGGCAATAGGTGAGGAAATCGGCGTCCATCCCCCCCACCGATTCGGGATAGCGCAGGCCAAAATAGCCGTTGGCCGCGCAGCGCCGGAACAACTCGTGCGGGAACTCGCCTCGCTCGTCCATCTCGCGGGCCGCGGGCGCGATCTCACGGGCGGTGAACTGGCGCACGGCCTCGCGAAAGCGGATTTGCTCAGTCGAGAGGGAAAAATCCATCAGATCACTCCTTCCGCCGCCAGTTGGGCGGCGTCCAGGCCCAGGCTGCCAAAGATGGCGGCGTTGTGCTCGCCCAGCCGGGGGGGAAAGGCCGCGCGCAGCCCCTGCTCCTGCAACTGGGCGGGGATGACCGGCGGCGGCGGGATGGCGATCTCCAGCCCGGAGCGGGGGTCGGTCGCCCGCACCATCCTGCCGGCCAGCAGAGGGTCGGCGCAGACATCGGGCAGGGTGTTGACGCCGGCCGCGGGCACGCCCAGCGCCTTGAAGGTCTCGACCCAGGCGGCGGTGTTGCGCCCGCGGGTGATGGCGGCGATCTGCCGGTTCAGCGCCTCCACATCGGCGATGCGGCCGGCGTTGCGGCTATACCCATCCTGGGTCAGATGGGCAAAATCGGGCAGATCGGCGATGGCCGCCCACTGCCGGTCGTTGCCCACGGCCAGATAGAGATAGCCGTCCGCGGTGGGATAGACCGACGCCGGCGCGAAGAAGGGGTGGGTGTTGCCGTGGCGGGTGGTGGGCTGGCCCAGGCTCTGGCTGAGCAGGATGGGCGAGTTCATCCAGGAGAGGGCGGATTGAAACATGGAGATGTCGATGCGGCTGCCCTCGCCGCTGAGGGCGCGGTGGTAGAGGGCCTTCATCACCTGGCCGTAGGCATGCTCGCCCGCGCCCAAATCCACCATCGGCAGCCCGAAGACCATGGGATCGCCCTCCTTCTCGCCGGTCAGTTCCATGAACCCGGCCCGGGCCTGCAAGACCGGGTCGTAGGCGGCCTCGTCGTTCTCTGGCCCAAAGCCGGTGATGCCCAGCCAGATCAGGTCGGGCTTGAGGCGGGCCAGGGTCTCGTAATCGATGCCCAACTTCTGGTAGCTGCGCGGGCGCTGGTTGGTGGCGAACACATCCACCGGCAGCTCGCGGATCAGGCGGTGGAGCAGGGCCTGGCCCGCGCGGCTGCCCAGGTTCAGGGTGATCGCCTCTTTGCCCAGGTTGTTGGGCAGGAAATAGGCGTTCATGCCGGCGTCGCCTGCGATCACCTCCGGGCCAACCCAGCGGTTGGGGTCGCCGCGTGGGGGCGCTTCCACCCGGATCACGCGGGCGCCCTCCAGGGCCAGCCGCAGGGTCATGAAGGGCAGGATGGTGGCCTGTTCGAGGGAGAGGATGGTGAGCGAAAGGGGGGTGATTGACATGACGGGAAGGGTTTGCGATACTGTGACTGCCAAAAATCGGTACGCCCGGTTTTGCCCACCCACCGAAAAGTCGCTGTTTAACGGCCTGTTCGACCTAGCGTCGAACTAGGTGGGTGGGTTTATTGTGGGGCCGGACGTTTCTCAGCCAGGTGGATGAGCACGCCGTAGGCGTCTTTGGGGTGGACGAAGGCCTCGCGCCAGACTTTGCCCTCGAAAGTGACGCCCTCGGCGTAGGTGTGGCGATAAGCGATGCGCCCTCCGCGGCGTTCCAGCTCGGCCACGGCCTCGTCCAAGTCATCCACCTCGAAGGTGATGTGGTGGACGCCGGGGCCGCCGTTCCGGGCCAGAAAGCGGGCCACGGGGCTGTCGTCGCGGGTCGGCTCCAGCAATTCCATGCGGCTTTCGCCCACCTGGAAGGGCCGGTAGCGGATGCCCATGTCCTCGATCATCTCCTCCGGCTGGAACACGGCCCCAAACCAGGTCTCGAAGAGGGCCTGCGCTTCCTCCAAATGGGGCACGGCCAGGGCTACGCGTTCGATATGCTTGACATAACTCATGTGCAGTTCCTCAGGCAGGGGGGGGCGGCCAGGACGGCAGCCAGGGCGGCGACGAAGGCGGTATTCTCGGCCGGGCTGCCCACGCTGACGCGGACGGCGTTGGGCATGCCGAAGCCGGCCATGGCCCGCACGATGAAGCCGCGGCGCAGCAGGGCCGCGGTCAGGGCCTCGGCCGGCTGGGGCGGGTCGACGAAGGTGACGAAATTGGCCTGCGAGGGCAGGCAATGCAAGCCCAGGCCGGTGAGGGCCTCGCGCAGATAGCGCCGCCCCTCCTGCACCGCCTGCGTCTGCCGGGCGATGAACTCGGCGTCGTCCAGGCTGGCCAGGGCCGCGGCCAAGGAGACATCGCCGGTGTGGAAGGGCAGCTTGGCGCGGGCAATGTAGCGCGCCAGCTCCGGCGGCCCCACCAGATAGCCCACGCGCAGGTTGGCCAGCCCGCCTACCTTGGAGAAGCTGCGCACGATCAGCAAATTGCGGCCCGCCAGCAGAAAATCCAGGCTGGCCGCGTAATCCGGGTCATCGACATATTCGTAATACGATTCGTCGAAGACGACCACGACCTGCGGCGGCACGTGGGCCATGAAGTACTCCGCTTGCTGCTGCGAGATGGTGTGGCCGGTGGGGTTGTTGGGCGAGCAGAGGAAGACCAGGCGGGTGTCTTCATCGATGGCGGCCAGCATCGCCTCCAGATCCAGGCGGTAGTCGGGGCAGGGCGGCGTGATGCGCGGCTCGCCATTGAACATGGTCGTGAAGATCTTGTACATGGGGAAGGTCGCCTGCCCCATCACCACATTGCCGCCGTCGAACACAAAGGCCTGCGTGATCAGCCGCAGGATGTCGGTGCCGCCGTTGCCGATTACAAACTGATCCTCGTGCAGGTCGGGATGCAGGCGGCGGGCCAGGGCGCGGCGCAGGGTGCGATCCAGGCTGCCCGGATAGCGGTGGGCGTGGCTGAGGAAGGCCCGCGCCGCCTCCACCGCCCGCGGGGAAGGGCCGATCGGGCTTTCGTTGGAGGCCAGCTTGATGATCTGTTCCAGCCCCAGCTCCTCCTTCACTTCGTCCACCGACTTACCGGCGACGTAGAGGGGGAGGCTGAGCAGGTTGGGATTCAGGCGGGGTGAGGTCATGCGCTCTCCAGGTCGCGGTGCAGGATGGCCGCCAACACCCGTTCGGGCGTCATGGGCAGCTCGGTCAGGCGGATGCCGATGGCGTCGTAGATGGCGTTGGCGATGGCGGCGGCGGTGGGTGTGCCGCCCATCTCGCCCACGCCCTTGGCCCCGAAGGGGCCGCCGGGGTCGTCGGTCTCGACGATGATGGTCTCGATCGGGGGCATGTCGGCGGCGGTGAAGAGGCGGTAGTGATGGAAATCGGGATTCAGCGCCTGCCCGTTGGCCACGATCAGCTCTTCCGAGAGGGCGTAGCCCAGCCCCATCTGCGCGCCGCCTTCGATCTGGCCCTCGACCGCCATGGGGTTGATCGCCCGGCCCACGTCGTTGGCGCAGGCCAGGCGCAGCACCCGCACCTGGCCGGTCTCGGTGTCCACTTCCACCTCGGCCATCTGGGCGCCAAAGCCGTAGGCGGCGGAGATGTTGCCTTTGTAGGTATCCTTGTCAACCATCTGCGTGGGCGGGTCGTACCAGCCTTCGCCAACCACGATCTGCCCGCCCTGGCGGAAGTGGCGCTGGCGCACGACCCTGGCCAGGGGCAGGGCCGACGTCGGCGCGCTCAGTCGGGGCGGCAGATCGGGGGCATCCGCCGCCCGAATGTGGCCTTCGCTGGCGATCAGGCAGTCAGGCGCGACGCCCAGCATCTCGGCTGCGGTCTCGAAGATCTGGCGGCGGGCCTCGAGCGCGGCCAGGCGGGCGGCGTTGCCGGCGATGAAGGTGGTGCGGCTGGCATGGACGCCCACATCCCAGGGCTTCAGGTCTGTGTCGGCGTTGATCACCGAGACATCTTGGGGGTGCACGCCCAGGGTTTCGGCCACGATCTGCGCCAACACGGTCTCCGACCCCTGGCCGATCTCGGTGGAGCCGGTGATGAGGGTGACGTGGCCGAAGTCATCCACCTTGACGGTGGCGCCGCAGCCATCGCTGCGGTAGATGCGGGCGCCGCCGCCGACGTTGAGGGTGGCGGCGAAGCCGATCCCACGTTTGTGGGCGCCGGCGGCGGGGTCGAGGCGACCGTGGATTGGCTCGACCGTCGTTTGTTCCCCTGGCCGATCCGCGCCCCGGTCGGCGGTGGCGGCCACAGCTTGCAGGCATTCCTTCATGCCGCAGGAGGTGATGACTAGGCCCTGCGGGGTGGCGCTGTTCGGCTCGTTGGCGTTGATCAGGCGGAACTCGACCGGGTCCAGGCCCAGCGCCTCGGCCAGTTGATCCATCATCGTCTCCACAAAAAAGGTGGATTGGGGGTTGCCGTAGCCGCGCATGGCCCCGGTGACGAGATTGTTGGTGTAGATGCAGTCGGCGCGGAAGCGGACGTGCGGGACTTTGTAGAGCGAGGCGGTGGTCTCCATCATCACCAGCGGCGTCACCGACCCCCACGACACGTAGGGGCCGATATCGAGTGCAGCGGATACCTCGCGGAAGGTGAGGCGGCCATCCAGCCGGGCGCCGGCGCGCAGGCTTACTTCGGCGGGTTGGCGGGCGGGGCCGGCCAGGAATTCTTCGCGGCGGGAGAAGGCCACGCGGACGGGCTTGCCGGCGCGCATCGATAGCAGGGCCGCGATCGGCTCGAAGGGGTAGATGTCCAGCCCGCGGCCAAAGGCGCCGCCGATGGCGGTCTGGATCACGCGGATGTGGCTGCCGGGGATGCCCAGGGCCTCGGCCAGGTCGCGTTGCAGCAGGAAGGGGATCTGGGTGGTGCTCCACAGGGTCAGGCGGCCGCCCTGCTGGTAGTGGGCGACGACGACGCTGGTTTCCATGCAGGCATGGTTGACATAAGGTAGGCGATAGGTGCTCTCTAGGATCAGATCCGATTCCGCTTCGCCGCGGGCCGGGTCGCCGTGCTCGTAGTGATAGGTCTGGAAAAGGTTGGAGCCATGCGCCGGGTGGATGAGGGGCGCGGCGGGGGCCAGGGCGGCGGCGACGGAGAAGACCGGGGGCAGCGGCGCGTACTCCACCTCGATCAGGCTGAGGGCGTGGCGGGCGGTGTCCAGGTCGACGGCGGCGACGGCGGCGATCTCATCGCGCAGGCTGCGGGCCACGGTTTTGAAGGGGGTCTGATCCTTGCCGTAGCCGAAATGGGTGGGGGGATTGTCGGCGGCGGTGAGCACGGCCTTGACGCCCGGCAGCCGTTCGGCGCGCGCGGTGTCCACGCGCAGGATGCGGGCGTGGGCATGGGCGGAGTAGAGGATCGCGCCGTGCAACATGCCGGGCAGGCGCACGTCGTGGCCATAGGTGGCCCGGCCGCTGGCTTTGTCCGCGGCGTCGAGTTTGGGGAGGCGCTGGCCGATGTGGGTAGACATTGGGGTCAGTGTTCAGTGGTCAGTATTCAGTATTCAGTGGTCAGTAGTCAGTAGTCAGTACGCAGTGGTCAGTGGTCAGTGGTCAGTGTTGAGTAATTAAAGATAGAAAATGGTATTTCTTGCTTTCTGTATGACAAAATAAGATGAAATATTACGAAAACTCAAATAGCAACTGAACACTGAATACTGAACACTGAACACTGAACACTGACTACTGAACACTGCCCACCGCCTCGACAATCTTGGCGTAGCCGGTGCAGCGGCAGAGGTTGCCGGAGAGACGGGCGCGGATGTCGGCTTCGGTGGGGTGGGGGTCGTCGGCGAGGAGGGCGAGGGCGTTCATCACCATGCCGGGGGTGCAGAATCCGCACTGGATGCCCCCTTTCTCGACCAGCGCCCGCTGCACCGGGTGCAACGCGCCCTCCTGGGCCACGCCCTCGATGGTGAGGATGTCGCTGCCGTCGTAATCGACAGCCAGAAGCAGGCAGGCGTTCATGGCCAGTCCGTCCACCTGGATGGTGCAAGCGCCGCAGTTGCCGGTGTCGCAGCCGCGGTGTGTGCCCATCAGCCCCAGCTCGTTGCGGATCACATCCAGCAGGCTGTGATGCGTGGCCACGTACAGCTCGCGGCGGTCGCCGTTGACGGTGAGGGTGATCGCCTTCTTCATGCGCCGCCTCCCAGGCTGGTGAGCGCCCGGCGCACCAGCACCTCGACCATGTGGCGGCGGTACCAGGCCGAGCCTTTGGCGTCGTCGATGGGCCGGCTTTCAGCGGCGGCCGTGCGGGCCGCGGCTTGGATCTGGTCTGCGGTCAGGGAGGCGCCGGCCAGCAGGGCTTCGGTCTGCCGCGCCCGCAGCGGGGTGGGCGCGACCGCGCCCAAGACGACGCGGGCCTCCTGGCAGACGCCGCCTGCCATCACCAGCCGGGCGGCCACACACACCACCGAGATGTCCATGAATGCCCGCGGGATATGTTTGATGAAGATCGCCTGGCCGCGGGGCGGGGGCGCGCTGATCGACTGCAACAATTCGCCCGCTTGCAGCGCGGTCTGGCCGGGGCCGAGGAAGAACGCGTGCAGCGGCAGCGTGCGCGCGCCGTGCGGGCCGACCAACTGCACGGCGGCATCCAGGGCCAGCAGCGGCGTGGCCTGATCGGCCGAGGGGGAGCCGTTGCAGAGGTTGCCGCCCACGGTGGCGAAGGCGCGGATTTGCTCCGAAGCCATCTGGCTGGCGGCGTGGGAGAGGATGGGGTAGTGCGTCTGGATCACGGGGGAACGGTGGATCTGGCGCAGGGTGGTGAGGCTGCCCAGGCGCAGGCCCTGGGTCGGGTCGAAGGCGATGCCCTGCAATTCGGGCAGGCGCTTGATGTTGATCACGGTTTGCGGCGCTTTCAGGCCGTTGCGCATCTGCAAGACCAGGTCGGTGCCGCCGGCGATGACCTGAGCGCCGCCGTTGGCCCGGCCTAGCAGGTCCAGGGCCTCGGCCAGGGTGGTGGGGGTGTGGTGATCGAAGGGGAGCATGGGGGGCAGTAATCAGTAATCAGTGTTCAGTAATCAGTGTTCAGTAATCAGTAATCAGTAATCAGTGGGCAGTATTCGGTATTTGGAGGAAAAACCCTAAGGGTCTTTTCTCTACCGGACATTTTCATGAAGGATTAGCTCGGGAGGTAAATCGAAGCGAACAGGCAAAGTCCAGCCGACCTTGAGATGATGCTTGAACCAGTCA
>JAANMV010004408.1_pt1 | contig 11091 bp, 8 predicted proteins | sample 7279661 | NCBI WGS metagenome assembly JAANMV01 (sample SAMN14094540, study PRJNA606508) | bioreactor metagenome | isolation source: A lab-scale SPAN reactor treating ammonium-rich wastewater day 121 | place: Ireland: Galway | collected 2017-05-16 | reverse complement strand
GAAGGAGCGGCAGAAGATCTCGATGTAGGCCTGCGGCGGGTTGGCACCGCTGGCGTAGATGGTGAAGTCGTTGATGTCGTACGGCTTCGGCACCGCGACCAGCTTGCGGCCGCCGATGATCTCGGCCGTGTAGGGCAGGTCGTCGTCCTTGTAGTCGGCGCTGTAGAACAGGCCGTGCTCCAGCAGGATCGCCGCGGTGTTCGGGCTGCGGTGGCCGCCGGGCGCCACCCAGCCGACCGGGCGCTGGCCGGTGACGCGCTCGATCGCCTCGAGGGACCGCCGCAGGTTGGCGCGCTCCTCCTCGGCGCTGAGGCGGAAGACGCGGATGTCCTGGGCGTAGGAATGGGCGACGATCTCATGCCCCGCCTCGGACCAGGCCCGCGCGAATTCGGGATAGCGTTCGACCGCGAGGGCGTTGAAGAAGCCGGAGGCCGGGAGCCCGTATTTCTGCATCAGGTCGAAGAACCGCCAGACCCCGACCTTGCCGCCATAGGCCTGCCAGGATCGCCCCAGCAGGTCCGGGCGGCCGAGGCGCAAATCCTCTTCGGTCAGGCCCGGGATCTGGCTGCGGCCGGACTCCACCTTGTCGCCGGACCAGATCTCGAAGACGAGTTGCGGCAGCACGGCGATGCGGGCCCCGTTCGGCCATCGGATGGGCGTTCTGCGTGGCATCGGTCGATCCCGTTCAGCATCCCGGTAGCGCCGGCCTGTCCGTCCTCCTCAGCCGGGAGGACGGCGCGCCGACACGAAGCTCCCGTAGTCCATCCAGCTCAGCAGCGAGCCCCCATCGACGTCGAGCGAGACGCCGGTGATGAAGTCGGCCCTGCTCGACGCGAGGAAGGCGACGGCGTAGGCGTGGTCCTCGGGCGTGGCGAAGCGTCCGGCGGGGATCATCTTCAGCATCAGGTCCCGGCGCTCCTGCGGGACGCGGGGCGCGAGCTGCGCCGTGAAGGTGGTGCCCGGGCACACCGCGTTGACCTGGATCCCGTGCGGCGCCAGCTCGTAGGCGAGCTCCCGCGTCAGGCCGAGCAGCCCGGTCTTCGCCGCCACGTAGTGCGCCGCGCTGAAGATCGAGGTCCGGTGCGCCGAGACCGTCGACATGTTGACGACCTTGCCCCGTCGCGCTGCCTTCATGATCGGGATCGCGGCCTTGCAGCAGAGGAAGGTCGCGGTGAGGTTCACATCGACGACCCGGTGCCATTCTTCCTCGCCGATGTCCTCGAACATCAGGATCCGGGACAGGCCCGCGGAGTTCACCAGGATGTCGAGCCGGCCGAAGGTCGCCATGGCGCGGTCGAACAGGCACTCGACCTCGCTGCCGCGCGTGACATCGGCGGCGACGACCAGCGCCGATCGGCCCAGTGCCCGAACCTCCTCGGCGACCGGTGCGGCGAGCGCCTCGGTGAGGTCGTTGAGCACGATGTCGGCGCCGCCGCGCGCGAGCTCCAGCGCGATGGCGCGGCTGATGCCGCCGCCGGCGCCGACGACCATCGCCACCTTGCCGCCGAACTCTGCTGGTGGGATCGCTCCGCTCACGCATTCCTCCCGAACAATGCCGGACCCTGTCCGCCCGCTATTCCAGGTTCGTCAGCCCCGCCTTGGTGATCACCTCGTCCCAGAAGCGCGTCTGTCGGCGGATGCTCTCGGCATAGGCCGCCGGATCGCCACCGACCGGGATCAGGTTCATCCCGCGCATGCGCTCCTGCACCTCGGGCGCGCGCGCCGCCGCCGACAGCGCGGCCCCGAGCCTGGCCATCACCGCAGGCGGCGTGCCCACGGGCGCCAGGACTCCATAGGTCGAGCCGACCGAGAGGTTCGGGAAGCCGGCCTCGGCGAAGGTCGGGACGCTCGGCAGGGCGGGCACGCGTTCCGTGCCTGCGATGGCGACAGCGCGCCCGCCGCCGCTCTCGATCAGCGTGAGCGCCGAGGTGGTCGCCAGAAAGGCCGCCTGAACTTCACCGGTGAGCATCGCGGTCTGGATCGCGGAATCCCCACGATAGGGGACGTGCAGCAGGTCGATGCCGGCGTCGGCCTTCAACGCCTCACCCATGAGGTGCGGCAGGCCGCCGGTGCCGGTCGAGGCGTAGGTCAGGCGGCCTGGGCTGCGCTTCGCCAGGGCGACGAAATCGGCGACGGTCCGCGCCTCGACGCCGCGGTGCAGCACCAGCACCAGCGGCACGTCGCAGATCTGGCTCAGCGGCGCGAGCTGCTGCTGGTAGGTGTGGCGACGATTGGTCAGCGGCAGCACGACCAGTGCTGAGGTCGATGTGAAGGTGAGGGTGTAGCCGTCCGGCGGCGCGTTCGCCACGGCGCCCATCGCGATCGCGCCGCCTGCGCCGGTGCGCGGCTCCACCACGATCGGCTGGCCGAGCGCGGCGCTGGCGCGTTCCGTGATGAGCCGCGCGACGACGTCCGTCCCGCCGCCGGCGGCGAAGGGGGTGATCATCCGGATGGGGCGGGACGGAAACGCCTGCGCCGCCGCGGCGCCGGGGCGGACAGAGATGCCGAAGCCGGCGCCCAGGGCCGCCACGGTCGCTGGGGCGAACAGGCTCGCGACCGCACGCCGCCGGTCGAGCGACATGGGGGCATCGTCGCGCACAGGATCGGTCATGCTGCTCATGGGACGCCTTCCTCCTTCAACCTTCGCTGCCTGCCGACGCAGGTGCCGCGGATGCCGGCCGGCGCCATCGTAGCGTCAGGGCCATCGTCACGGCCCCATGCTCAGCGGCGCGTCGATGGGCATGCGGTCCGAGAGCAGCAGCGGGCCGCCCTCCGCGCGCACGAGCACCATGTCCTGCAGGTGCCAGTTCTCGACCTTCGGCTCGATCGCGATCACCATCCCGTCCTCGAGCGGAACGTCGCTGCCGGGCCGGATGATCGGCGCCTGCTGGTGCCACCAGCAGCCGACGCCATGGCCGGCCAGGATGGAGCGGTACTGCCACCCTGCGGCGCGGAGCGCCTCGACCATGAAGGCATAGACCTCGCCGGCGGTCACGCCGGGCCGGCAGCGGTCCAGCGTCGCGCGGTGGACGTCACGCACGGCGCCATAGGCCCGGAGCTGCTCCGCATTCGCCGGACCCATGACCAGGGAGCGCGACTGGTGGCCGGGGTAGCCGTCGAGATAGGCCACGTAGTCGTTGCGCACGACGTCGCCGCGCAGGATGGGCGTGTCGCTCTCGCCCGCATAGGGGATGGGGTTGCGGTGGGTGTTGAGGATGCCGTGCGCCCAGTTGGCGCCGCGGCGGATGCAGGCGGCGACGATGCGGCTGTGCACCGCCCGCTCCGTCTCGCCCTCCCGCACGCCGGGGAACACCTCGAGATAGGCGTCGTCGAGCAGGTCGGCGCCGGCCTTGATGCGCGCCACCTCGCCCGGGGTCTTGATCCAGCGCACGCGGTCCATCAGCGCCGAGCAATCGACCGCCCGGAGCCTCGGCAGCAGCGTGCCGAGCCGCTCGAAGTCGTTGGCGCTGACATAGGATTTCTCGATACCGACCCGCTCCGTTCCCAAGCCCAGCCGGGTCAGTACCCGCGCCAGCCGCTCGACCGGCGGCTCGGCATAGCCGGCGTAGACCTCGATGTCCTCGATCCAGGAATCGCGGCGCGTCAGTTGCTCCGCATAGGCATTGAGGATGATGACGGGGCGCCCATGGCGCGGCCAGACAACGAAGGTCCCGCGCGGCGAGTCCGCATGCTCCAGATGCCGCGCCAGCGTCCCGGGATAGGCGATCCCGGCGAGGTAGGTGACGTTGGTCCCGGAACGCACCACCACCGCGGAGAGCCACGCCGCGTCCATATGCGCGTGCAGCCGCTCCACATTCGCGATCACCGTGCGCCCCGGCATGCCCCGACGCTCCCTCAAGGCTGCTGCGGCGCGACGCGCATGGCGAGCGTGCCCTCGTCCGGGCTCGGCGTGTAGACGACGCCGCGCCGTGTCGCCCAGACCAGGATGTTGGTGTAGAGCGGGATCACCGCCAGGTCGGCCATCGCCCCCTCCATCGCACGCCGCTGCACCGCCTCGCGCCGCGCCGGATCGAGGATCGTCGAGGCCTCCTGGATCAGCCGGTCCACCGCCGGGTTGCTGTAGCGGCCGCGGTTGAAGCCGCCGAGGCCGAGCGCGCGGTCCGGCGAGTGCAGCACGCCGCGCAGCCCGACCAGCGAATCGGCGCCCTCGTTGGCCCAGCCGATCAGGATCAGGCTGTTGTCGTTGCGGCCGGCGCGGGTGAAGAAGACGTTGCGCGGCTCCGCCGTGAGCGCGACCTCGATGCCGATCCGCGCCAGCATCTGCGCCACCGCCTCGCAGACCTTCTGGTCGTTGATGTAGCGGTCGTTCGGGCAGTGCATGGCGAGCCGGAAGCCGTCCGGCAGGCCCGCCTCGGCGAGCAGCTGCCGCGCCCGCTGCGCGTCGAAGGCGGCCGGCGGGATGGCCGGGCTATGGCCGAACATGCCCTCCGGCACGAGCTGATTGGCCGGTACCGCCAGCCCCTCCATCAGGCGCGAGGTGATCGCCTCGCGGTTGATCGCCAGGGAGAGCGCCCGGCGGACCCTGACGTCCTTCAGCGGATTCGGCACGATCGGCCGGCCCTCGCGGTCGGTGACGTAGGGGCTCTCGTCGCGGAAGTGGTCCGGCACGAGGTACATCACCAGGGTGCTGGGGTGGCGTGCCAGCCGCACCCGCTCGTCGCCGGCGAGGCGCGCGACGTCGCTGACCGGCACCGCGTCGATCACATCGACATCGGCGCTGAGCAGGGCGGCGAGCCGCGCGCCGTCGCTCGGGATGATGCGGAAGGTGACGCGCTCCCAGGCCGGGCGCTCGCCCCAGTAGCCGTCGAAGCGGGCGAGCTGCAGCCGGTCGCCCGGCGCCCAGCGCACCATGCGGAACGGGCCGGTGCCGATCGCCGCCGCCCCGCGGTTGAAGTCCGGCGTTTGCGCCGTCGCCGCAGCGCGCGCCGAGACGATCTGGACCAGGTTCAGGTCGGCCGGAAGCTGCGGATAGGGCGTCGCGGTCCGGAGCCGGATGCGGTGCGCATCGACGACCTCGATGCCGGTGATCGCGCGCACGTACTGCGTGAACGGCCCGGGGCTGTTCGGCACGGCGGGGATGCGGCGCAGGCTGAAGGCGACGTCCTCCGCGGTGAAGGGCGTGCCGTCGTGGAACCGCACGCCCGGCCGGAGCTCGAACTCCCAGGTCGTCGCGTCGACGGCGGTCCAGCGCGTCGCCAGCCCGGGCACGAGCCGCAGCGCCGTGTCGCGCCCCACCAGGGCGTCGAAGACGTGCCGGTGGTAGGCCGTGTTGGTGATCACGCGGTGGAAATGCGGATCCATCGTTGTGGCGTCCGCGCGCACGCCGATGGTGAGGTCCGCTGCCCGCGCCGGCCCGGCGGCGGACACCGCCAGGATTGACAGCACGGACGCAAGCTGCAACCAGCGACGAAACCGCATGTACCTTCCTCCCCCAAGTAGAACCTGGCCGGCCCGGCCGCGGCGGATCCCGTGATCGACCGCGCGCTGGAACTGCTGCGTGTCCTCGCCGAGCGCCCGAGCAACGGGGCACGCGTCCCGGAGATCGGCGCGCGCCTCGGACTGCACCGGGTGAGCGTGCACCGGCTGCTGAAGGGCCTGCTCGACCTCGGCTATGTCGAGCAGGGCGAGGACCGGCGCTACTATATCGGCCTCGAGGCCTGGTATCTCGGCGCCGCGGCGGCGAGCCGCTTCCGCGTGCCGGCACGCGCTCTCGAAGCGATGGAGCGGGTCGCGGCGGAGACGCAGGACGTCGTGTTCCTGATGCGGCGGACCCGCCTGGAGGCGGTCTGCGTGTCCCGCCGGGAGGGCTCCTACCCGGTGCGCTCGCTGGCGATGGATGTCGGCTCGCGCCGGCCGCTCGGCGTCGGCGCGACCAGCCTGGCGATCCTCGCCGCCCTCGACGAGGCCGAGGCGGCGGCGGTGATCGCGGCCAACGCCACCGCCTACACCCAATTCGGCCGGCTCGATGCGGCGGCGGTCGCGCGCGGCGTCGCCGAGACGCGCGCGCGGGGGTACTCGCTCTCCGCGGGGCTGGTGATTCCGGAGGTCTACTCCGTGGGTGTGCCGATCCGCGGTCCGCAGCATGGCCAGGTCATCGCCGGGCTGAGCGTCGCGACCATCGAGCCGCGCCTGCGCGCCGAGCGGCAGGCCGCCGTCGCCGCGGTGCTCGCGCGGGAGGCCGCGGTCATCGGCGACAGCCTCGGACGGCTGGGCGGCGCCCCTCAGCCCGCAGACCAGGCGGCCGTGACGCCGACCACCGGCAGACCGCGGCGGCGCGGGGCGGGGCGGACCTAGCACGGGCCGGCCTCCGGCGGCAGCCGCGCGATCTCGTCCAGGAACCATGCGGTGCTCTCGCCGAGCCGCTCGGACCGGCGGGCGACGGGTGGCCGCTGCCCGTCCGTGCGGTAGGGCGCCGCGACGGCGCGCAGCGTCTCCATGCCGTCCACCGCGACGAGCTGGCCGCACGCCTCCAGCTCCGGGCTGTCGATCAGCTCGGCGACCGAGTTCACCGGCGAGGCCGGCACGCCGGCCGCCTCGAACAGCGCGAGCCACTCGGCCGCCGGGCGGGTGCGCAGCCGCTCGGCGATCGCGGCGTCGAGCGCGGCGCGGTTCGCCTCGCGCGCCCGCACGGTGCGGAAGCGGTCGTCGGCGGCCATCTCCGCACGCCCGATCGCCGCGGCGAGGGCGGCGAACAGCTTGTCGGTCGCCGCCGCCAGCGCGATGTCGGCATCCGCCGCCGGGTAGACGCCGAGCGGGACGAACTCCTTCAGCCCCGTCCCCCAGCGCCGCGGCGTGCGGCCGGTGAACTGGTACTGGCCGATCTGCGCCGACATCAGGAACGCCGCGGATTCCAGCAGCGAGGTCTCGATCACCCCGCCCTTCCCGGTCGCCTCCGCGCGCGCCAGGGCCTGCAGGATCGCGATCGCGCCCCACAGCCCGGTGGTCAGGTCGATGGCCGAGACGCCGAGCCGGCAGGGCGGGCCGTCGGGCTCGCCGGTGATCTGCAGCATGCCGGAGAAGGCCTGCAGGATCAGGTCGTAGCCCGCCTTGCCCTCGCTGCGCGTGCGCGCGGGCCAGCCGCTCATGGCGCAATAGACGAGGCGCGGGTTGTCGCGCAGCAGGGTTTCCGGGCCGAGGCCGAGGCGCGCCACCACGCCGGGACGGAGGTTCTGCAGGAACACCTGCGCCCGCGCGCCGATGAAGCGCCGCAGCCGCGCCACCTGCCCGGCGGATTGCAGGTCGATCGCGACCGAGCGCTTGCCGCGGTTCATCATGTGGAACAGCGAGCCGGACTCGAAGAGGTTCGGGTCGCCCTGACGGCGCGAGCTGTCGCCGCCCCGCGGGTTCTCGACCTTGATGACGGTCGCGCCGAGATCCGAGAGGACCTGACCCGTGGTCGGCCCGGCGATCGCCTCCGTCATCTCGACCACGACCAGGCGTGAGAAGTCGATCGCCATCACGCCACCTGTCCGCTCGAAGCGGTCGCGGCCGCCGCCTCGCGGCGGCGCAGCGCGCCGCGGTCGATCTTGCCGGCCGGCGTCTTCGGGATCGCATCGACGAATTCCAGCCGGCGCGGGTACTGCGCGGCGCTCAGCCGCTGCTTCACGAAGCCTTGCAGCGCCTCGGCGAGGGCGCCGTCCGCGCCGCCATCGGCGACGACGAAGGCCTTCGGCACGAAGCCGCGGACCGGATCGGGCGAGGCGACGACCGCCGCCTCGCGCACCTGCGGGTGCTGCAGCAGCACGTCCTCGATCTCGCGCGGGCTGATCGTCCAGCCGGCGGAGATGATCACGTCGTCGCCGCGGCCGGCGATGTGGAAATAGCCCTCCGCATCGCGGAATCCCAGATCCTTGCTCGGATACCACGCGTCCTTGCGGCGCAGCTTGACCTCGCCCACCTCGCCGTCCGCGGCGATGCTGCCGTCGGCGCGGAACACCTCGACCTCGCGGCCCGGGAGCGGCTTGCCGAGCGCGTCGGGCTTCACCGCGAAGCCGGAGAAGCCGCAGTAGTTGGCGAGGAAGCTGCTGACTTCCGCGGTGCCATAGACGCCGCAGGGCGGCGTGCCGAGCCGCTCCGAGAGGAAGGCGAAGGTGTCGAGGTCCATCGCCTCGCCGGTGTAGGACAGCTTGCGGATGGCGAGCGCTGGAGAGCTCTCCAATGCTCCGCTGTTGCGGATCTGGCGGTAGACCGTGGGCGCGGCGGAGAGGTTGGTGATGCCGAACTCGGCGAGTGCGGCGACGAGGCGCGCAGGATCGAACCGCCCGGACCAGGCGCCGACCGCGTTGCCGAGGGCGAGCGGCGCCACCGTGCCGAAGGAGAGCCCGTGCCCCCAGCTCGGCGGCGAGACGCAGAAGCAGCGGTCGCCCGGGGCGATGCCGTAGCCGTAGATCGCCGGCAGCAGCGCGGTGACGACGGAGCGGTGGCGGTGGTGGATCGGCTGCGGCATCAGCCGCGTCGTGCCCGAGGTGAACTGGATCAGCGCGTCGTCCTCGGCCGCGGTCGGGCAGGGCTCGACGACCGGCTCCGCAGCGGCCAGCGCCTCGGCGCAGCGGTCGGCGCGCAGCACCGCCGCCCCGCCAGCGCCCGCGGCCTCGGCCAGATGCGCGGTCGCCGCCTCGACCAGCACGAGGCGCGGCGCGGCGTAGGACATCCGGGCCCGCACCCCGTCCGGCCCGAACAGCGCATGCAGCGGCACCGCGACGGCGCCGAGCTTCAGCGCGCCGAACAGGGCGGCGTAGAAGTCGAGGCAGGGCTGGAGGATCAGCGCGACGCGGTCGCCCCGGCCGATGCCCTGCGCGCGCAACAGCCCGGCCCAGCGTGCGGCGCGGTCGGACAGGGCGCCGAAGGTGCAGCCGGCATAGGTCCCGTCCTCGAAGGCGATGCGCAGCGCGGTCGCCTGGCGCGGGTGGCGATCGACGCATTCCCAGGCGATGTTGAGCCGCTCCGGCGTGCCGTCCACGAAGCGCCACATCAGCTCCCAGGAGAAGCCGCGCGCCGCCTCCTGCCAATCCGCCGGGATCGCCGGGAAGCGCTCCGCCGCCGGCGTCGTGCTGCGTTGGCTCATGCGCGGCTCGGCAGGCGGATGACGGCGGAGCCCTCGGCGGAGAGCGCGTCGTCCTGGTTGACCGCCCGGATGGCGACGTCCACCACCGCGCCGTCCTCCTCGGTGCGCCGCTTGGCCGTGACGGTGCCCTCGATGCGCAGCAGCTCGCCCACCATGTTGTGGCGGCGCAGCCGGACCACGAGCTCCACCAGGAAGCCCGCATCGCCCATCCAGTTGGTGGCGAGATGGCCGAGCCAGGAGCAGCGCTCCGAGCCGTAGTCGTAGACCCCGGGCGCGCCGACGAGCCTGGCGTAGTCCTCGCGCCAGTGCACCGCCTCCGGCACGTCCGGCACGCCGTAGCGGTCCGGGATGGCGAGCGCCGGCAGCTTGCGGAGCTGGCGGTGGAACAGCTTGTGGGCGCGGATGTAGATGCCGCCCCAGCCCTGCAGGTAGGCGATGAAGCCGGTCACCGTCATCGGCCCCTTCGCGATCGGGCCGAGGCGGTCGCCGACCGCGACGTCCTCCCAGTACCGGGGCGCCGCGCCGCGGATCTCCTCCTGGTCGTAGAGGGCGAGGAAGCGCTCCAGCTCCTCCGGCTCGTAGCGCCGGCGGTGGTCGGCCTTGCTGCGGTCGTATTTCTCGCCCCTCTCGCGCGCCTCGTCGCGGTCGGTGCGGAAATTCCACACGTCCAGCCAGGCGAGCGGCGCCCCGCCCTCGCCGAAGAAGTCCATGTGGTGGATCTGCTGGATGGTGCGGCCGGAGAAGCGGGTGCGCTTCTCGACGATGTCCTTGATGGTCGCGCGGCTGGCGATGCGCTCGTTGCGGCGGATCGGGCGATGCCAGCGGAAATGGCAGCCGCCGAACATCGCGTGGATGCCGGGCATGCCGGTCAGCCCCATCCCGCCCGGCGAGCAGGCGAACAGCATGGTCGGCACCGCGACGATGTCGCCGAACGGCGTCGCGCGCGCATAGGCCTCGTCGGACCAGAGCGGATTGTCGTCGCCGATGCCGAAGGCGTAGTGCCGGCTGTTGTCGAGCGTCGCCTCGCTCACCCAGGGCGGGTGCGGGTCCTTCAGCACCTGGCCGATGCGCGCGCGCAGCGCGTCCGCCATCGCGTCGGTGATCCTGGGGAAGCGGCGCTCACTCGACATGTATGTATCGTATTCCGCTACAAATGGCTCGCATTCGTAGCGTGATGCATAAGCGGCAGACCTGTCAACGCGTCGGGCGGCCCGAAGCCGGGCCAGTGCGGCTTCACCGTACAATCCCGCCGCTGGGTGATCGAGCGCACCTTCGCATGGGCAGGACGCTGTCGTCGCCTTGCACGCGGCCACGAGGCCACGCCAAGCTCCGCCATCGCCTTCTTCGTCCTCGCCGCCGCCACCATTCTGCTCAGGCGATTGACGAAAGCGTTATGAATCTGATGCGGTGGACGGCCCCTGAGCGGCATCGGTGTGCCAGGCTCGCGGCTGTTGAGGGCTGTGAGCAGAGGAGCCGTCCGCCATGGCGGTTACCACGATCGGTCTGGACATCGCCAAGCGGGTGTTCCAGGCGCATGGAGTTGACGCCGCTGGCCGGGCGGTGCTGCGGCGCAGGCTGGGTCGGAGCGAGGTGCTCGACTTCTTTCGCGTCTTGCCGCCCTGCCTGATCGGCATCGAGGCGTGCGGCACCGCGCACCACTGGGCGCGCGAGATCCGGGCACTCGGTCACGAGGTGCGGCTGATCCCGGCGGCCTATGTGAAGCCGTATGTGAAGCGCGGCAAGACGGATGCTGCCGATGCCGAGGCGATCTGCGAGGCGGTGACGCGGCCGACGATGCGCTTTGTCCCCATCAAAACGCCCGAGCAGCAGGCGGTGCTGGTGCCGCATCGGACGCGCGACCTGCTGGTCCGCCAGCGTACCGTGCTGGTGAACGCGCTGCGCGGACACCTGGCCGAGTTCGGCATCGTGGCCCGACAGGGGACGGGCGGGGTCGGCGAACTGGTGGCAGCTCCTCGTCCAGCACCCGCCCGGCCACGACCTCCGGC
>JAANMV010004405.1_pt1 | contig 11100 bp, 10 predicted proteins | sample 7279661 | NCBI WGS metagenome assembly JAANMV01 (sample SAMN14094540, study PRJNA606508) | bioreactor metagenome | isolation source: A lab-scale SPAN reactor treating ammonium-rich wastewater day 121 | place: Ireland: Galway | collected 2017-05-16 | reverse complement strand
AATTTTTTTGTTAACTCTTTTACTTCTATGCTATTCATTTTTTTATAGATATTTTATAGAACGCTGACCTGTCTGTCATTAGGCAGATGACGCAGATTTAGCTAATGATCGCTGATTTTGATCTAAGAAAATCTGTTCGATTACTGTATTCTGTGTTCCATTCATTCAATATATTTTCCTGCCAATTGCAAGATTCAACCTGACCTTTACAAGTTCAAAATCCGCCTGAGAAATTGTGAGCATTGACCGGGAGTTAAGCAGTGCAACTTCAGCATCAATCAGGTCATTTGCGGTTGCAAGTTGATGTTCATACTTTTCATTAACGATCCGGAAGTTTTCCTCTGCCGATAAAACTGCAAGTTGACTTACTTTTATTTTTTCAGCATTACTATTCAACGCCAGATAGGTGTTATAAACTTCAATTTCAATTTGCTCTTTCAGAAGTTCCAATGATTCTCTGTTTTGAAGAACCTCTTCTTCAGCTTGTGCAGATTTTGATGAAGTGTTCCCCCAATTCCACAAGTCCCAACTCAGTGACAAACCTGCAAACCAGGCTTGAAGCTTTTCATTTTCCATTGAAAATGTTTCAGCATTTACATTATAAAGAAGAAAATTTCCGGATGCATAAAGTTTTGGCCACCAATTGGAGTTAGCGGCACTTATTTTATCTTCACCAGCAAGAATTTTAAATTCAATTGATTTCAATTCTTGCCGGTTGTTTTCTGCTTCCATAATTAATTCTTCATATTCGGGATAATCAGGTTGATGAAAGACTAAATCAGAATCAATCTTTGTTGAATCGTTCAATGGAAACCCGATTGATTGATTAAATGCGGCTCTTGAAATTTCACGTGCATTTTTTGCATCAATCAATTGCAGCCTGGTATTTGAAACCTGTAACTCTATTCTCAAATAATCGTTCATTGTAGCCAAACCGTTATCAACAAAATCCTTCGTCCTTCTCAGATCTTCATCAAGCGAAGTCATCCGTTCCTCGATAAGTTCAACCTGTTTCTGTGTTTTAAATAAATTCCAGTACGCCGAGTAAATCTCAAAAGCTTTATTATTAATATTTTTTTGATGATCTGAACTCATTGCTTCATAAATATTCTCTGCAGAGCTTTTTAATGATGAGAGTTGAAACCCTGTGAAAATTGGTTGTTGAATTGAAAGCTGCATTCCATACAGAGTGAATGGATTTTTAACTGTCATTGGGAAGGGACCAAAACCTATTTCTGTTGGATCATTCAGATTCATATATGTATAACCGGCACTCAGACTAAGCTTTGGAAGCATTTGAGAAGAATACTCGGTTATTTTCTCGTCAGAACTTCGTAAAACAGATTCTGATATTTTTATTTGCCGGCTGTTTTGCAATCCAATCCGCAGGCTTTCATCAAGCGTTAATTCTTTTGTTTGTGCAAATTGAATTACAGATAATACGATTGAAATAAAAAATATTTTTTTCATTTCCATTTCCTTTTTTATAATGCTTTACTTATCAGGTGAATAAAAACATTTTCAAGCGATGGCGGAATAACTCGATGATCATAAATAACAACGTTAGTATCAGTTAAGAGCTTCTCCAGATTTTTATACTGTTCATCGTAATTTTTTAATGCTACATTCAATCTATCGCCGTACATCTGAACTTCATATTCAGTATTAACCTTAATTGTATTGTATGCTTCACGAATTGGCGAACATACAATTTCCACTATCTGTTCCTTCAGTGAAGCTTTAACATTTTTAGGTGTATCGTAGCTTATTATTTCTCCGTTATTCATAAGAGCAACTCTGTTACATCTTTCAGCTTCATCAAGATATGGAGTGGTCATAAATATTGTTATTCCTTCTTTAAGGAGATTTGAAAGTATTTTCCAGAAATCTCTTCTCGAAACAGGATCAACCCCGGTGGTTGGTTCATCGAGGAAAATTATTTTTGGTTTGTGGATAAGTGTGCATGCAAGTGCGAGTTTCTGTTTCATTCCACCGGATAACTTATCTGCCAGACGATCACGAAACGGAGTTAACCTTGTGAACTCGAGTAGTTCATTTCTTCTTTCTTTGAAATTCTTTACTCTGTGGATGTCAGCAAAAAATTCAATGTTCTCATCGACTGTCAGATCACCGTACAGCGAAAACTTTTGAGACAGGTAACCGATCTCATTTTTTATTTTATTTTTTTGTGATTTAATATTAAAACCAAGTACTTCGGCATTCCCTGAATCAGCATTTAATAAACCGATTAAAATTCTTATTGTTGTTGTTTTACCAGCACCATCCGGTCCGACAAGTCCGAACATTTCACCTTTGTCAACAGAATATGAAACACCATTTACTGCAACAATATCGCCAAAGCTTCTTTTTAAGTTTTCTATTTTAATTACCGAATTCATTAATCTTTTAATTTTTAATCTTTCAATATTGTAGTCTTATTACAGCATCCGCGGGCATACCAGATTTAAGATAGTAGTCTTTGTTCTGAATTGTAATTTTAACTGCATAAACCAGTTTTGTCCGTTCATCTTTTGTCTGGATATTCTTTGGAGTGAATTCAGCTTCGGGAGAGATGTAAGTTACCTTTCCCTCGAAAGTTTTATCTTTAAAAGAATCAACTGATATATCTGCTTTTTGTCCCAGCTTAACGTAACCAAGTTCTTCCTCAGAAATATATATCTCCAGCTCGATAATATCGAGATCAGACACTTTGAAAAGTGAAGACATTGGTATTACACTTTCTCCACGCTCAATAAAAGTTTTTACGAGGAATCCGTTTATGGGTGAGGTAACATAACTATCGCGAATATTTTTTTGTAATAACTCAACACCAGCAACAGCTTTATCAAGATTTGCTTTTGCCTGATCGATCTCTTCCGGACGGAAAATCTTTTTCACTTTAGCATAATTTTCCTGTGCTGATTTATACTGAGCATTCATTAAATCATATTTTGCAGCAGCATCTTCATATTGTTTTTGAGTAATAGAATGTGTGTCGAATAAATTTTGCATCCTGATTTTATCTTTTTCAGCAGTTTCTAAATTTACTTTTGCCTGGTTGAGATTTTGTTCTGCCTGAATAATGTCTTCTTCGCGGGCACCTTTTTGCATTAACCTTAACTGAGCTTCAGCGGCATTCTGTACAGCAATTGCCTGAAGAAGCTGCAAATCAAGATGTTCGTGATCAATAATCAGAATTGTATCGCCGGCATTTATTTTACTTCCTTCGGTGAATTTAATCATTAAAATTTCACCTGAAGTTTTTGCGCTCACTATTACGTTTGTTGATTCGATAGTTCCGGATGCGTCAATTGAATCTGGTTGTTTGTTATTACCGCAGCCAGATATCAGAAAAATGAGTGTCACTGTTGACAGAATTATGAAACTTCTCATTGTAGTACCTTATTAAATGATTTATTAAATTCTTTTTTCCCTTTGTCGGTAAGTATCCCGCTGATAACAATTCTGAATGCATATCTGGCTGCTTCAATCAATGAATAATTATTATTCATAATAAAATCAGGATTAACAATTGTTCTTATCGAAGCTACGAGAACATTCATGATAATATTTGTCGGATAATCAATGAATAAACCTTCTTTTTTCCCCTGGTCAATAACTTTTGTGATATTACCAAACATCATTTCTGTTCTGAAACTATCAATGTCATTCCATAAAGAAGGGAAGTGTCTTTTCAGTTCCTCCATACGCGAGGCTGAAATTTTCTCAGAAACTTTTGCAAGTATTTTAATGAGATCACCAAGTTTCTCAATTGCGTTTTTATCTGAATTCAAAGCAGGAAGAATAGTGTTTTTCATTTTGTTCATAAAATATTTTGCAATTGCTTTTACAAGGTCTTCCTTTGAAGGGAAAAATTTGTAGATGGTCTTCTTGCTCATTTTTAATTCCGCTGCAATTTCATCCATCGTGGTTTTATAAAATCCATCACGAAAAAATTTTTCTTCAGTATGTTCAATGATTTTAATCTGATCATCCATTTTATCCTCTCGGAAACTATTATCGTATTTTTAGTTTCTAAAATAGTCAGTGGAAACTCATTTGTCAAGCCATAGTTTCCAAAGATGTGATTTATGGCAAAAAATGAAATGTTGTTAATTCCAGACTGAATAATTAAAATTCATTTCAAAAAAAGAGGAAACTATGAAACGGCAACATTTATTAATAATAATTCTGGGATTATTCGGAACTTTAATTTTATCAGCTCAAACAAAAACTGAAGATGATATGAATGCAGCTTATCAAAATGCCAAGAAAGGAATTTACTGGGCGCTTTCTAATATTCCCGGTAAAAAAGCCTCACTTTCCAATGACCTGATCGCCGATGATAAACTTTACGCATCAGTAAAAATCAGCAAAGAAGTTAATGGTGTGAAGGTAAATTCAATCGGATTTCATCAGACCAACCAGATTGAAATAATAATTTATAAATCTTATGATAGTTTGAAAGGTGAAGGATACAATGTTCCCGGCAGCGGCTGGGGAGAGGATTAAATTACACTAATCCTAATTTTAACCAACCATCATCTTATGAAAGTTTTAATGCTACAAATAATCAAACAAGGCTTTCAAAATTTACTTGGAGTCTCTGAAAAAACGTAGAATTATATGCTAAAGTATTTACTTGAATAAATGAACACAATTAAGTATTATAAGTCATAAATTTATAGTTGATAAAACACATAGCTCAATTACAAAAAACTGAAACTAATATTCATCAGTATTAAATACAGGAGTTATAAATATGAATACAGTAAATGATATTTTACAAACAAAAGGTTCATTTGTTTGGTCCGTTGCACCTGATTCTAAAGTTTATGATGCATTAAAATTAATGGCTGAGAAAAATATAGGTGCGGTTCTGGTGATGGAAAGCGGAAAAGTTGAAGGTATTTTTTCTGAAAGAGATTATGCACGAAAAGTTGTACTCGAAGGAAAATCTTCAAAAGAATTACCCGTAAAAGAAATTATGTCTTCCAGAGTTCTGTTTGTAACGGGTGAAGAGAGTGTTGATGAATGTATGGCATTAATGATTGAAAAAAAGATTCGTCATCTGCCGGTTTATGAAGAGACAAAATTAAAAGGGTTGATTTCAATCGGTGATGTTGTTAAAGCACTTTTGGATCATAAAGAATTTACAATCGGACAGCTTGAACAGTATATTACAAACAGAAGATAAAATTTCTTTGAATTATTTTAATTCTGATAATTGCTCTCTTGAAAATACAACATCAAATCTATCATAACATGATTTGAATAATCCTGATAAGAGCAGAAGGAAAAACTCCAAGATAAATCAATAATACCGTTAAAACTGTTAAAGCAACAGAAGTTACAAGTGAAAATTTAACGTTCGTTTTTTCAGCTTCAGATTTTGTGAACATTTCCACAACAATTCTAAGGTAATAAAAAAGTCCGATTGCACTATTGATTGCGAGGATAATTACAAGTGCCCATAAAGTTTTATCTACTCCTGCTGATAGTACATAAAACTTTCCTATGAATCCTGCAGTTAATGGAATTCCGGCGAGAGAGAATAACATTGCAGTAAAAGTTGCTGCAAGCCATGGATGTCTCCAATACAATCCTTTAAAATCTTCAATTCTAAATGCTTCTCTTTCTTTGTTTGAAAGGATTGCGACTACTCCAAAAGCACCGATCATTGTAATAAAATATGCGACGAGATAAAAAGCAATTGCTTCAGCAGCAAATTTTCCTCCAGCTAAAAATGCAACAGTTAAATATCCTAAATGGACAATTGATGAGTAAGCAAGAATTCTTTTAACATTGTTTTGCAGTAATGCCAGCCAGTTACCAATAAACATTGAAGCGATTGCAATTATGCTGAAGATAAGTATCAGTTCATAGAATCTGTAACCATCAATTATACTGAATAAGCGAAATAGTAATGCAAGCATTCCTCCTTTTGAAATGGTAGCAATGAATGCAGATACAGGAGATGAAGCACCTTCGTACACATCAGGTGTCCACATATGAAAAGGAACTACTGCAAGTTTAAATCCAACGGCAACAATTATCATTGCAAAACCGCTGATTGATAAAGCATCAAAGCCGCCTATTTTTAATGCACTTCCGAACTGGTAAAAATCCATCGTTCCGAATTCGTTATAGATCAATGCCATTCCGAATAAAAGAAAAGCAGAAGATGCAGCTGCAAGTATAAGATATTTAACTCCGGCTTCGACAGCAATTTCTTTTTTTCTTAGATAGGATATAAGCACATAAAGAGAAACAGAAAGAATTTCAAGTCCGAGGAAAAAAGAAACAAAGTGAATGCTTGCAACGAGCACGCAGGAACCAAGTAATGCGAGATACAAAAGAATGTAATATTCTTCTTTATTTTCTTCCTGAATGTTTAAAGTGTTAAATGAAATTAATGTTATAAAAAAAGATGAAGCGATTAATAATCCCCAGAAGAAAATTGTATAACCATCAATTATAAACAAGGTGCTTACTTTAATGGATGAGTAAATTGAAGCAGAGAACAAGCTGTAAAAAGCAGCAACAAAACCTATTAACGAGGTGACAAAAATTACCAGGTGATTTCTTTTTATTGCTATTGATAACATAATCGCAATCGGGAAGATTGATAAAATTACCAGTGGAATTATTGATTTGAATTCAGCGCTGCTCATTTATCATCTTTCTGTTGATTGGTATTTATTTCATTATTCACACTACTGTTCGTTATTATTTCTGTTTTGATAGAATTATTAATCAACAATATTTTCGCATCGTTTATTCTGTCGTGAATGGAATTAATTGATGAGCTGATAGTTGAAAATATTTTCTGTGGAAATAATCCAAGCCACACAATAACAAGAATTAGTGAACCAAGTATTATCAGTTCTCTTGGAATATAATCTTTAATTTTCCATTCTTTGGCTTTTCTTTCGTGCCAGACTTTCTGCATTATCCTTAAAGCGTAAATTGCTGAAGCGATCAATCCAAGTGAGCCGAGTACTGACCATAAAACTGAAGCCTGAAAACTTCCGGCAAGAACAAGAAACTCTGCGATAAAGTTTCCGAGTCCGGGCAATCCAAGTGAAGCCATTACAAAGACCATTGCAATTCCACCCATTTTAGGAACCTGTTCCCATAATCCACCCATCTCATCCAGGTTTCGTGTATGCAATCTGTCTGAGAGTAATCCGACAATAATGAATAACGCACTTGTGCTGATTGCGTGAGTTATCATCTCAAACACAGCTCCCTGATAAGCAAGTACATTGAATGAATAAACACCGAGCATAACAAATCCCATATGGTTTACACTTGAGTAAGCAACAAGTCTTTTGAAATCATTTTGAGCAAACGCAAGTTTGGCACCATAAAGAATACCGATAACTCCCAGAAACATTGCATAAGGTGCAAACTCAATTGATACATTAGGGAAAAGCGGAAGAACAAATCTCAATAATCCATAAGCACCTGTTTTAAGCAGAAGTCCTGCGAGTATTACGCTTCCTGCGGTTGGTGCTTGTGTATGTGCATCAGGAAGCCAGTTATGAACAGGAACCAGAGGAAGTTTGACAGCAAATGCTATCAGGAAACCAAACATTAAAAGCCATTCCATTCCGGATGGAAGTTGAGTTAGTAATAATTCAAAATAGTTAAAAGTGTAAATTCCTGTTTGATTGCCGTGAATAAAATATAATCCGAGAATTGACAGAAGCATCAATAAGCCGCTTGCCTGTGTAAAGATGAAAAATTTATATGCAGCATAAATTCTTTTTTCGTGTCCCCAGATTCCAATCAGAAAGTACATTGGAACTAACATCAGTTCCCAGAAAAAATAAAACAGGAATAAATCGAGCGATGTAAATACTCCAACAATTCCTGCAAGTATCCACAAGAGGTTGAAATGAAAGAAACCAATGCGGTCTTTAATTTCAGTCCAGGAAGTTAAGACTGAAAGAATTCCCAGGAAGATTGTCAATACTACAAGTATCAAACTCAAACCATCAAGTGCAAAATTCAAACTAATTCCAAACTGCGGAATCCATTCAGAGTTAAAACGAACTAACCAGTTATCGTTGGAAGTTAAGTTGATGGTAATCGGTTCACTTAACCAAAAAATCAGAATAATCATGAAATCAATTAATAAACCGATTAAAGAAATCCATCGCGGCAAATTTTCATTGAACTTACCTGAATACCAGGCAGCTAAACCGGTGATAATTAAAATCAATATAATCCAGATAATTATCATGAGAACGCTGCTATTGTTAAAGTAATTATTGCTCCAAGAACAATTGCCATTGCATACAATCTGACTTTACCGGTTTGTGTCATCGCAAACATTTGATTGAACATTCTGTTTAACCATGCAATGAAAGTATAAATATAATCTATGAAATCGTTCTTATTAATCTTTGCAAAGAATACAACCGGTCGAATAAAAATTTTATCATACAGCCAGTCAAATCCCCAACCCGAAAAGAGAAATTTCCGAATTAAACTCTGTTTAATATCTTCTGCTTCACTAACCGGAATTTTTATGTATAATCTATATGCGATGTAGATTCCCAGAAAAGCAGTTATGGCTACAATAATTTGCAGAGTGAGTTCACTTACACTTCCTTCAATTGTTTTCACCGCAGGTAAAGTTAAATCTAAAAAAGATGAAAAGATTGTTACATGTCCAAGTGTATCCGGGAGTTCTATAAATCCGCCGATGAGAGCAAATACTGCAAGAATGATTAAAGGAATTTTTATTAACCATCCCGGTTTATGAGAAACTTCAGAACGTTTATTTCCATAGAAAGTAAGAAACACCATTCGGAAAGTATAAATCGCAGTAATGAATGCTCCGATCCATCCTGCAGCCCATAATATCTCACTGCCATTTGTTGTACTTGACCAAGCAAACCAAAGAATTGCATCTTTGCTGTAGAATCCTGCAGTGACGAGTGGAAAAGCTGCAAGTGAAGCTGAAGCAATTAAAAATGTCCAGAATGTTACCGGAAGTTCTTTTCTCAATCCTCCCATTTTATACATGTTATGTTCGTGATGAACTGAAATAATGACAGCACCGGCACCAAGAAATAATAATGATGACTTTATCTGAAGTACAGAAATTTATAAATAACAAAGGAGGTTTTCTTAATAATTATATAGTTGATGTTGATGTAATCAATGAACCATTTCGTCAAATGCCTGCTGCTGATTTTATTTATGAACGCGCTGTACAAAATGGTGTAAATCCTAAATTTATTTTAGTACTATTACAAAAAGAACAGAGTTTAATAACGAATACAGCCCCCACACAACGTAATTTAGATTTTGCTACTGGTTATGGTTGTCCAGATAGTGGTAGTTGCAGTGAACGTTGGCGTGGTTTTGCTAAACAAGTAAACTCAGCTACCTTACAATTTCGTGATTATATAGATAATCCGCAAAGTTACAGATATCAAGTGGGTCAAACTTATACTTTTGTAGACAACCGCTATAATGTCGGTGAGGTTACTACTATTGTTACTCCTTTAAATAAAGCCACCACCGCTTTATACAACTACACACCTCACGTTTATAATGGTAATTATAATTTTTGGAAACTTTGGCATGAGTGGTTTTCATATAGTTATCCGCAAGGTACTTTACTGCAAGCTAAAAACGATCCGGTAGTTTATTTAATTCAGTATGGACTAAAAAGACCTTTTAAATCCAAAGCTGCATTATTAAGTCGTTATTCATTAAATAAAATTATAGTTGTTGAACCCTCTATATTAGATCAATATCCTCTTGGTGAACCAATTAAATATCCTCAATACGCTTTATATCGATCACCCAAAGGAACTGTCTATATGATAATAGATGATGTTAAACATGGATTTACTTCTGCTCAGGTTATGAAAAATTTAGGAATTAACCCAGAAGAAATTGAAGATATGAGCCAAACGTTGATTAATGAGATACCTGAAGGATCACCTATTTCTATGACCAGCGCTTATCCGATGGGTGCCTTATTACAAAATATTGAAACTGGAACTGTCTATTATGTTAAAGATGGTAAAAAATATCCAATTGTTCATCGTGATATTATGACGGTAAATTTTGGCGATAAACCACTAATTACCGCGGTCAACTCCGATCAACTGACAAATTATGTTTCTATGCCACCTCTTTATATTCAAGATGGAGAATTAATTACTAGTATTGATCCTGATAAAAATGCCGTTTATGTGATTTCGGATGGTTTAAAAAGACCAATTATTTCTGGAGAAGCTTTTGAAGCTCTCGGATATAAATGGGAAAATATCAAATATATAAATGACCAAGTAGTAAACATGCATCCTACTGGTGAGCCTATCGATTCTATAAAATAAAATATGTCCCTAGTTGGTGCAGCAATTTTGCCGCATAATCCCCTATTAGTTTCTTCTGTTGGTTTACAAAACCAAACAGATTTTAAAAATACCTTAAATGGAATTAAAAAAGTTTTATTTTTTATTGAATCATTAAATGTTGATTCAATAGTTATAATAAGTGCTCATAATACGATATTACCTGGTTCTTTTTTAATTAATCTATGTCCTGAGTATAACGTAAATTTCAATAAATTTGGCGATTTAAACACAAACTTAGTTTTTAGAGCAAATACCGCTGCGGCTTACCGGTTAAAAGAATCACTCGAAACCAAATTACCTGTTAGTTTAATTTGCGAACTACAATTAGACTATACTTTTGGTGTAATCTTGAATTTTTTAAAAGAAAAAAATAGTCAAAAATCAATAATTCCCATTTATAGTACCGGAAAGAAGTCCAATGAACAAGAAATAGATTTTGGTGAAGCAATTATGAATTCTTTGCAAAAAGATAATCAAAAATTTTTTGTAATTGTTAGCGGTGATTTGTCTCATCAAAAAACTAATGAACAAATTTTATCAACAGTTAGTAAAGAATATGACCATCTATTAATAAAATATTTAAAACAAAATAATTTTAATCAAATTGAAAGTATACCAGAAGAAAAAATAATTAATTCACATCAATGTATACATAATCCTCTGCTTATTTTGACAGGCATCTTACGTAATTTAAACTTTAGTACTGATATAT
>JAANMV010004390.1_pt1 | contig 11152 bp, 6 predicted proteins | sample 7279661 | NCBI WGS metagenome assembly JAANMV01 (sample SAMN14094540, study PRJNA606508) | bioreactor metagenome | isolation source: A lab-scale SPAN reactor treating ammonium-rich wastewater day 121 | place: Ireland: Galway | collected 2017-05-16 | reverse complement strand
CGGCCTCCAAGCACGCTGTGCTCGGCTTTACTCGCTGCGTGGCCCTGGAGGCGGCCAGTCGAGGCGTCACCGTCAACTCTGTCTGCCCCGGCTACGTGGATACCGACCTGACGCGGGCTTCGGTGGCCCGCATCATGGAGAAGACCGGCATGAACGAGGGTCAGGCCGTTCAGGTCCTGTGCAAGACCAATCCCCAGAACCGGCTCTTGACCTCCGAAGAGGTGGCCCACGCCGTGCTCGTGCTTTGCCTGCCCGAGTCGGCCGGCATCAACGGCCAGGCTCTGGTGCTCGATGGCGGGGGGTTCGTGGGATGAAGGATCCTCATCCTCGCCGGGCAAAGTTTCTCCCCGTGAAACGCTGCAGGGGGGTCGCGTGATGACCTCGCAGCCGGCCCAGTCTCTGGTGGACAAAGCCATGGCCCTGACTCAGGAGGGCAAGCACGACGAGGCGCTGCCCCTGATCGATGAGGCCCTGGCGGCGGATGCGACCTACTGGCCCGGCTGGCTTCATCGTGGCTATGCCCGGGCCCAGGCTACTCGTTTCGAAGAGGCCGTTTCCGACTGGGAGAAGGCCCTCGAGCTCGAGCCCAAGCTACCCATGAAGCTGCAGACCTCGGCCCAGGCCGCTCTCCACCGAAAGCTCACCGAGAGCGCACTGGAGCAGTTTCGCTGGGAGTTGACGCTGGCTCCCGAGAATGCTCGCCTCAACCTGCTGTATGGCCGAGCCCAGCGTGTCTTTGGGAGGCTCAGCCAGGCTCTCGAGTCGCTCGGGCAGGTCTCACCCAACGATCCCGCTCACCTGGACGCTCTCGAGCTGGCTGCCCGCATCCTCAGGCAGCTTGGCCAGAACGAGCATGCCCTCAAGACCTGGCAGAAGGTGTTGCAGTCGCGGCCTGAGTCGGTGGAAGTGAACTACGAGCTGGGCAGCCTGGCCCACAAGTCCAACGCCCTGGCTCTGGCGTTGCGCCACCTGGAGAAAGTGGTCGCGCTCAAGGGCGAGCACCTTCCGGCCTTGCTCGCTCTGGGTGAGATCTATCTCAAGCAGGGCCGCCACGACCTGGCCGAAGACCGGCTCCAGATGGTGCTGCGTCTGCAGCCCGACCATCCGACCGCCCTGGCCGGCCTGGCCGGTTGCCGCCAGGAGCAATACCTCTTCGACGAGGCGCTGGGCTACTACAAGCGGGCCGTGGAGGCCGATCCCAAGAACCCCGATTTTCACTTCCGAATGGGTTTTCTGGCTTTGCAGCTGGGCAATCTCGAGGCTGCCGTGAGCGCTCTGGAGAAGGGCCTGGAGCTGCGCCCCAACGACGCCGAGGTTCTCTTCAGCCTGGCCAAGGCTTACGAGCAAAAGAGCGACCTGCAACGCGCCAGCGAGTACTACACCGACACGCTGCGGGTCAATTCGCGGGCCGATCACGCCGCTTACAACCTGGGGTTGGTGTTCGAGGCGATGGGGAAAACCGAGGAAGCCATGAACGCCTTCCGCCGGGCCAGCGAGATCAAGCCCAACGAGCCGCATTACCTGGAGCGACTGGCTGCCGCCGCTTCCCGGGCCGACGATCACACGACCGCCACCGACGCCAGTCGGGCCGCGGTGCGCTCGGCCCCCGACTCGGCCGAGTCGCGCCTCAATCTGGCCCGGGTGCTGCAACGTCAGGGTCGTCAGGAAGAGGCCATGGAGGCCTACCGCCAGGCTTTGGCCCTGAATGCGAAAGTCAGCGCGCAGATTGAGAAGGATGCCCAGGCAGCCTATGACAGTGGAGCTGACGATCAGGCGATGGATTTCTATCGGCTGCTCTCGGAAACCGAAGGCTGGCAAGCCTGGGCCTGGGAGGGGATCGGCCGGGTCATGGCCCGCCAAGAGAAGGCTCTGCTGGCGATGGACTTCCTCTACAAAGCGGTGGTCACCGAGCCCTCTCGCTTGAGCGCTCTGCGCGAGTTGGGGGCGATCTGCCTGGCCAATCAAGAGCCCGCCCGCCTGCTGGAGGCCATTCGCGAGGTGCTGGTTCGCGAACCCCCCTACGCTGAGGTGGAAGGCTTCGTGGAAGTGCTGCTCGAGCTGTGGCACGGGGCCGAGCTGTCCAGCCTGGTCTTGCTGCTGGCCGATAGCCTGCACAGCCAGCTCGGGGGAGATGCACGAGCCCGCCAGGAAGCCGCTCGCATCTATCTCGAGCAGGCCCGCAAGCTCCATGCGCAGGGGGACACCGAGCGAGCGCGGGCCACGCTGGGACGCTTGTTCGAGCTCGAGCCGGCCCATCCGGAGGGGCTCGCTCTGATGAGCCATTGGGCCGAGGGGGCGGTGGTCGCGAGCGAGGGCTCGGTGGCCGAGGCCTTCGGGTTCGAGCCGGCGGCCGAGGGGGCGGTGGTCGCGAGCGAGGACTCGGTCGCCGAGGCCTTCGGGTTCGAGCCGGCGGCCGAGGGGGCGGTGGCCGCAAGCGAGGACTCGGTCGCCGAGGCCTTCGGGTTCGAGCCGGCGGCCGAGGGGGCGGTGGCCGCAAGCGAGGGCTCGGTCGCCGAGGCCTTCGGGTTCGAGCCGGCGGCCGAGGGGGCGGTGGCCGCAAGCGAGGGCTCGGTCGCCGAGGCGTTCGGGTTTGAGCCGGTCGGCGCGGCCGAAGAGTCTGTGGCCGCAAGCGAGGGCTCGGTCGCCGAGGCCTTCGGGTTTGAGCCGGTCGGCGCGGCCGAAGAGTCGGTGGCCGCGGGCGAGGGCTCGGTCGCCGAGGCGTTCGGGTTCGAGCCGGTCGGCGCGGCCGAAGCCTTCGGATTCGAGCCCGGCCCGACGGAAGAGGGCCTGGGGCCTCAGTCGACAACGCGGGCCGGCTTTGACCCGGCTCAGGAGGCCCCGGCCGAGCTGGAGGCATTCGGGTTTGAGCCGGTGCCCGCTCGACCAGGCCCCTCGGTGACTGATCCGCAAGACTTCGAACCGATTGCGCTGGCACTCGAAGGACCTGAGAAGCCCGAGTCGGAGGCACAGCGGCTGACAGCCACTTTCGAACTTGCCGACTCCGATGCGGTTGTTGACAGGCCTGCTCCTGAGGTGGCCTCAGAAGCTGAGGGTGGAGCTTTTGAACTGGCCGAGGGAGTTTCCGAGTTGGACTCCGCAGAGCTGACCAACGAGACAGTCGGTGCTGAGGCCCTGGACGCGACCGAGCCCTTCGAACTGGACGAGGTGGAGGTTCCCGCACCGGCGACCGAGGCCGAAGTCGAGTTCGCGGAGGGGGAAGCGCACGAGCCTGAGGAGGCTGTCCGGGTCGAGTTCCCCGTCAGCGAATCGGAGCCTGAGCCGGAATTCGAGCCCGCCCAGGAATCTGCGTCCCCGGGGGACGCGCTTGAGGATGAAGAAGGAGACGCCATGATCGCATCGGAGCCGAGAATCGACGATCGTTGGGGCCCGCTGGTGGGGGCCGTGCTTAAGGCTGGAACGGCTCAGGAGTTGCTTTTGAGTCTCCCACGCCCACAAGACACGAGAGAGTCTCTGGAGAAGATGAGCCAGTTGGCTCGCCGCCTTGAGCTGGCCGGCCGTCCCCAGGAGGCAGCCCTGGTGGCGCTGCGTCGTATTGAGATCGAGGACGGTCCTCAGGCACGCCACGAGCTGATGCGCATTCTGCAACTTTGGAGTCAGAGTCTGGCCGAAGTCGACCTGATCGAGTTGGTCGCGCGGCAGTCCGGCCAGCACAAGCCGGCCCGGACGGACATCGAGCCCGAGAAGGCGCCCCGATCGGGTCCACCGGTTTCCCCCATGCCACGGGGCCCGATCAAGCCGCCCGTCAAGCCACCCTCCGGTCGAACGGAGGTGCAGCCTGAGCTGAAGGCGCCGGTTGCGGACGAGAAAGCCCCTCTGGAGGGAGAGAAAGCGCCCGTCGAGGAACGGAAGGCTCCGCTCGAGGAAGAGAAGCCTCCGGTCGAGGAGCAGAAACTTCCCGTTGAGGAAGCGAAGGCCGCGGTCAGGGAGGTGAAGCCATCTGTCGTGGGGACCAGGCCCGCTCCCTCCCCGCCGGCCCTTGCGGAGGATAGCCAGAAGGCGGACAGCAGCGATCTCGACGATTTGCGCGAGCAACTCTTCGAGCACCCGACCGATGCCGCGCTGCGAGCCCGGGCCCTGGAGCTACTGGGCCAGGACCCATCGGGATTGGTCCGTTTTTACCGCGAGCTCTCGGCCCGTCTGCCCGAAAGCGCCCCTCACCTGCTCAACGTGGCCAGGGCTTACGTGCACAGCCAGCAAGATCAGCTGGCCGTGCTCAACTTCCAGAAGGCCCTCAAGCTGGAGGGCACCGCCGAAGGCTACCACGAGTTGTCTCAAGTCTACGTTCGCCTGGGCAAGAACGAGCTGGCCAGCAAGACGGCCGAGAAAGCCCGCGAGCTGGAAGCTGGCGGGTAGCTTTCAAGAACTTTTCAGTCCGCTCGAATAGGCTCCTCGGGAAAACCAAGACAGAGATTTCCGAGGGGAGACATCCGCCATGATCAACACCCAGTCAGCCATTTCCGGGAACTACCCAGTCAGCTCCGCCGGCTCGCAGGCCAGGCCCGAGCAGCAAGCCGAGGTTCCCCGTGAGTCCTTCGAGGGGCCCCGCCTGGGGTTCGAGCCCTGGATCGGCCCGGGCAAGCCCGGTCATCCCGAGCCGGCCATTTGCCCGAAGCCCGTGATGACCCCTGGTCCGGTCCCCGGGCCCACCATCGGCATTGAGCCCTGGCTCAGCGGCGAGCCCACCACTGACCCCCAGGTCGGCTCCAAGTTTGCCGACAAGCTGGTGCGCACGTTCGGCGAGCAGGCGCTGCTCTCCATCGACGATTCCCGCATCCACGGCTGCGAAGGTTACTACTTCAAAGGCTGGGAGAGCGTGGGTGGAGACGACTTCATCAAGGGCGTCACCCTGAGCCGCCTGGGCGAGGGCTGGGAGATGGTCGATTTTGGCAGCTACGAGCTGAAATCGGGCAGCGTCGGCCAGCGCCTCACCTTCGACATGGCCAACCGCCAGACCGTGCTCGAGAGCTACTACGAGGAGAACCGCTACGACACCACTCGCTTCAGCGAGATTCTCCGCCGCGACGAGGACGGCAGCATGCGCCGCGAGCTTCCCCCCGCCGGACTCTAGTCACATTACCCTTGCCGACCATCTGACCCCGACCCGGTCGAGCCGGGCCGGGGTCAGATCGCGCTCTGACGACCGTTCACCGTTCCCACCGGGCGGTATACCGCCTGCTCAAACCGGTAACGCTCTTAGCCCGGTAAGCAAGACGGATTTACCGCCCTCCCGGCGTTACCGTTCCCACCGGGCGCGCCGGTCAAGCCGCCAGACGACGCTCGAGGAGATTGGCAAACAAGCGTTCTTGGTTCGCGCGTCGCGAGATTTTCATAACCCAGCAACCCGCCTGACCCCTCCCAAGAGTATGCTGTGCCCACGATGGTCCGGCTTTCCTCGCTGCTGATCACTCTGGCCTGGTGGGGCTACCGACGTAGCCGCCTGAGCCTGCTGGCGACAACCGTGATCCTGGCATCGATCCTGGCCCTGCTGCCGACCCACCGGTGGGGCGCGCCCCTGAGCGACCTGCTTCCTCCCAGCGACCCCGACCGCATCCGCCTGGAAGAGCTCAGCCGCCAGGTTGGCAACTCGCAAGATCTGGTGGTGCTGGTGCGGGGGCTGGAAGCGGCCCAGCGCAAAGCTTATATCGACCGGCTGGCGCGCCAGCTGCGCCAAGACTCGGAGCGCTACGACCTGGTGCTGGCCCGGCTCGATCTGGCCTTCTTGCGCCCCACGCTGCTTTACTATCTGGGCCTGACCGAGCTGATCGCCCTGGAGCAGGCCACCCGCAACCTGCGCCCCCTGGTGACCCGCCCCGAGCAGGCCCTCAGCTCCGACGCACCACCCAATCCCAATCTGCTCAAGCTGGCCGGCCACTGCCTGGGCCAGCTCGAGACCAGCCTCAAGACCCGCGGACGCTTTCAGTTCCAGTCGCCGATGTGGAGCTTCGCCGATCCGGGCCAGCTCGACCCCCGCGCCCTGCGCCTGTTCCAGGGCCAGCCGGTGCTGCACTACACCACCCTCGAGGAGGGCGAGGTGCACGTGCTCCTGGTCCGTCCCGGCCGGTTGGGCCAGGATACGGCCCTGCTCGGACTGCGCTACGAGGCCAGCCGGATCGCCCGCCAGATCCCGGGCATCCGGGCCGACGTGACCGGCGTTGCGGCCCTGCTGCGCGAGCAGAGCCGGGGAATGCTGAGCGACCTGTCCCGGGCCGGAATGCTGGCGCTGGGTGCTCTGCTGGTGCTGTTCGGGCTGGTCTACCGCGATCTCTATCGCCCCCTCGCGGGCGGCCTGGCCAGCTTGCTGGGAGCGGTTTTCCTCTTCATGCTGCTGGCTCCCAACGCGATGCCGGCGGCCGTGGGCGGCCTGGTGGGCTGGCTGGCGGGCCTCTGTTTTGCGCTGCGCCTGGCCTGCAGTTATTCCGAGCAGCGCCGCAAGGGGAGCTTTCCCCTCAACGCCTGGCGCACCGCCATGCTGGGCCCCGGAAAAGGCTACGTGGGCGCCGTGGTGACGCTGGGGACGGCCTTCCTGGCCCTGCTCATGACCGGTTTCCCGGGCGCCATGGAGATCGGCCTGGGGGGCGCCATCTCCTTGCTCGGCTCGCTGCTGGGCACGCTGGTGCTGCTGCCGGGCTTCATGGGCCTGTACGACCCCAATCCCACCAACCTTCCCGCCCTTACCGACGAGCGACTGCGCCGGGTCGTGCACCGGGTGCGCCGCCAGCGCCACGGGGCCACCCTGGCTGCCGGACTGCTCCTGAGTCTGGGAGCCCTGACCGCCCTGACCCACGGCTCGACCTACCTCAACGACGACCCGGTGCTGGTGATCGATTCCAGTCTGCCGGCGGCAGACTCGGTGTTGAAGCTCGAGCGCAATGGCCACAGTTGCTTGCACGCCACGGTGCTGGCCCGCGATGCCGAGCACGCCCGCCAGATCGCCCGGTCCTTCAAGTCGCAGCCGCTGGTGGGCCGGGTGGACTCGTTGGCCAGCCTGCTGCCCCCCGAGGCCGAGGCCAAGGCCCCGCTGGTGGGCGCCATTCGCCAGAACGTGGACGGCCTGAAGCTGCCCGCCCCGCGCTCGGAGTGGCCGGCCGAGCAGATGCTCGACCTGGCGGCGCTGGCAGCCAGGTTCGAAGCCAGGGTGCGCCAGCTCTCTCCCCACAACCCCGAGCTGGCCTCCGACATCCTCACCCGCATGGCCGCCCTCAAGACGACCATTCCCAGGCTGGGCCCCGGTCCTCTGGAGGATGGGCTGCTGGCTTTCGAGCAGGCCTGCCGGGCTGACCTCTCCAACCTTTTGACCCTGCTGACCCGGCAGACCCCGGTGGCGCCTACGGCCCGCTCGCTCCCCCGCGAGCTGCAGGTCCGTGGCCTGAGCGGGGCCGGACAGCTGGTTGTGCGCATCTATCCCAAGCAGACCGGCTATGAGCCCGAGGATGCGTCCGCCTTCGTGGCCAGCCTGAAGTCGGTCGAGCCCGAGGTCACCGGACCGGCGGTGCTGCTGGCCCGGCTGGGCGAGCAGGCCCGCCGCGTCTCCTCGGCGGCGGCCGGCTTCGTCTGGCTGACCCTGTTAGTGGTGCTCATCCTGCGGCTGGGCTCGTTCGGGAACGCTCTCCTGGCCATGCTTCCCCCCACCCTGGCCTGGTTCTGGACGGCCGGGTTCCTGGCTCTATGCCAGGTCCCGCTCAATCTGCTCACCTTCCTCTTTCCTCCCGTGCTGCTGGGCCTGGGAGCCACCCTGGCGGTGGAGAGCCAGCGTCGCCGCAGCGCCCGGGGAGGCCGCCCCCTGCTGATGGCCGTGCTGGCCGTGGCGCTGGTGGCGGCCAGCCTGGGCGTCTCGGCCAATCCGGCCCTGGCCAGCCTGGGCCTGGTCCTGGCGGTGAGTCTGCTGGCCAACTGGCTGGCGGCCGCCTCGCTGCCCCCCTCGCGCGCCCGCGCCCGCTCGCGGGTCAAGCTGGTCCACCGGGTCCGCCCGCCGCGGGTGGCCACTCTGCCTCAATCCCTGTCGGCTCGACTTGCCAGGATGCTCGGATAGTCGCGTCATGATTGCCACGCAGGCGCTCAGTCTTCCCACCCGGCGTCCAGAGCAGACCTGCCTTCGGGGGGCGCGCTGCCCCTCAGCAAGCCTCATCGCCGCCATAGCACCTCGGCGGTCTTCTTCAGCTCGCCGATGAGCTCTATGGCGCAGTTGAGGGCTTGGAGAGGGCTGGAATCGCTAAGTGGCTCGTCTGTTCAGGTCTGGGTGGCTGTATTGCCACCTCAGGAGAGTCCGCCCGGCAAGCCCCGCGTCAGGCCAGGCACCACGTCCCACCGGTCGGACTCCTGGGCCAGACGTCGCTCGGAGAGCTCGCCTCGCTCAAGGGCCTGCCAGAGCGGGAGCAGGTGGCGGAGCGCGCCCGGATTGAAGGCCCAGGGGATGCGCTCGGACAGGGAACGGGCGATCTCGGGCTCTCGGTCACCGCAGTGGGCGCGGACCAGGGCCTGGAGAAAGGACGTGCGCGTTCCCTTATGCTCGCGCCAGTCACCCGACTGGATCCGAGACGCTTCACTCGGCTCGTGGTCATACAAGTAAGTCCAGGCGCGGCGGATCCGGCCGTCGCCTGCGTCCACCCGAACAAGCTCACGTCGGAACAGGTTCTCGGTCGAGGCAGGGCCCTGGAAGCCCTCGATCCGGTCGAGGAGCTCGAGGGTGCGGTGAATGTCCTTTACCCTCACGAAATCGCCCTGCACCAGCTCTTCGCCCCGGGTGGAACGCATCCCCGGATGCTCACCCAGATCATACAGACGCCCGAAAGTGCAGGCCAGCAGGACGCACTCGATCTGCTGGAGCAGCTCGGCCCGCTGCTCTCCCCGCATTAAGGAGCCGTAGACGAAGAGCGCGTCGGATGCGGGCGGGTTCGGTTGGTTGCGGGCCGCCCGGACTACCGGGGCAGGAGAGATGCCGTGCTCGGCGCAGCCGCGGGTGACGATCTCGACATACTCGCGCGTGGGCGGCACGAACTCCTCGCGGCGATGCTCGCAGGCCACGTAAGTGAAGGCGTCCAGCCATTCGCCCCGCGGGCACTGGACAAACACCCGGATCGGATCATAGAACGCACCGGCCCCCTCCTTGCGATCAAGTCGTTCCCGCCCCTCGCCCGGGCAGTCGAAGAGCACCCCGTCCACGACCCATCCCTTTTGCTGAGAAAGGGTGAGGGCTCCGCCTCCCCGGCCTGGCGAGTAGTAGCCGAAGCAGAGCTGGTGGTCGAAGAGTCGGGCCCGACCGATGGCGCGCAGAGTGTCAGGGGGAATCTTTCGATTGCGATCGACGCTGTCGAGGTTGGACCCGTAGGCAAAGTAGAGATCGTTCATGGCGGTCCTCCTGGTTGGGCTCTCCAGGGGAGCTCGCTCGCTCCCCTGACCTGACCTTACCAGGAGAAACGTGAGCCGGGTGTGAGCCGCCGACAGGCGCCTGGAGCTCTTCGTCAGGTCAGGTCGGGGTTGGCCGGCGGAGTGCCGAGAAATCTTGCAGGGAGCGCTCCATAAGCTGTTGGAGCCAGCACTCGGGGAACGCCCCGGCCGGGAGTGAGAACCCTTCCCGGGTCGACTCCAGCCAGCCTTGAAAGTTGCCTGCGGAGCTCGGTCTTGAGCGTGCGAAGTGCCTCGGGGCTGGCGGCTTCAAGTCTTTGCTCCAGCTCTCTGTTGTCCTGGCAACGACCCTGCAAGAGCAGGGCCAGCAATAGCGTGACCTTGTGGGGGACGCTCGTCCAGTCCCCCTCTCCGAAGCACCAGCGACCATCGCGTCCGGAGGGTCTCACCTCGAAGCGCACAACCTCGGGCCCACCACGGGACTGCAGCTCAACCAGCGCCAACTCTCGCGGGTAACGAACCGTTGCGGTTCTCGGGTCGGGACCGACCAGTGCCCAACTTTCGGTTTGTCCGAAGAGGTCCTCCCATCCCGAGGAGCCCAGACCTTCGAGCGAGTAAGTCGCGCCCGTGAAATACACGGCCAGTTCGAGCAGGTTATGGGCCGGGCTCTGGATTCCGGCACCGCGGTAGTTTGTTCGCCAGGGTCGCAATCGGAGCGCCTCGTGCGCCTCACGCAAGGCCCTCTCTACGTCGAGCCCCAGGCGGTGGCATACGGCAATTCGATAGATACAGGGCAAAGGGCCCAGAGCCTCGAGCGAAGCTGCCTCGCGGAAGAGCGCCTCGGCCTCGTTGAGCTCTTTACCTTCTCTCAAGAGAAGGTGGGCCAAACGATAGGCGGTGAGCTCAGGCCACGGCGAGCCGAGTTCGACCGCCTCCTGGCGGGCCTGTCGCAAGAGCTCCAGAGCGGATAGGGAGCTGCCTTTGAGCATTTTCTGGTCGGTGGCGCGGCAGAGCTTGGCGTCTACTCTCTCGCGCCTGGCTTCCAGGTCCATTTCCGGCTCCTCTAGCGGAACTCGATCCACGCCCCCTCGCTATCGCGCAGCTCGTAGGGCTTGAAGTTGGCCTTGTAGCTCATGGAGGGGCAATCACGCACGAACAGCCCCAGGTAGAGGTGCTCGCGCCCGGTCTGGCGGCAGAACTCCACTTCCTTGAGCAAGCTGAAAGCTCCCAGGCGCCGGTCCGGGAAGTCGAAGTGCCAGGCGAACATGTAGCTGTAGGCCGACCTGGGCGTGGGGTCGAGCACCCCGAAGCCGGCCATGCGGTCCTCCAGCCAGTAGGTGAACATGGCCGAAAAGCCATAGTGGCACTCGAGCAGAAACTGGAAATAGCTCTCGGTGGGTGGCTGCGAGTTGGGAAAGCGGCGTACCATGAACTGCAGATAGAGCTCGTAAGCCTCTCTGGTGGAATGGGGGGGGCCGATGCGCACTTCCACGTCCTGATTGCGCTTCCAGACCTGGCGCTGGGTGCGGCTGGCACGGTAGCGCAGAACGTTCAGCCGGATGGGCACGCACTCGCTGCAGTTGCGGCAACTGGGCACGTAGAGCGACTGCCCGAAGCGCTGGTAGCCCTGGGCAAAGAAGGGCTCCAACTCCTCGGGCGCGATCTCCTCCACGTGCATGGCGGCCGAGTGCCACCACCGGTTGGCCAGGTAGGGGCAGGCGCCGCAGTCCACCAGGTTGACGTCTGAGCGTTTCACCTGGCGACCCATCGTCCCCCCTCGAGGTGAAAC
>JAANMV010004388.1_pt1 | contig 11153 bp, 6 predicted proteins | sample 7279661 | NCBI WGS metagenome assembly JAANMV01 (sample SAMN14094540, study PRJNA606508) | bioreactor metagenome | isolation source: A lab-scale SPAN reactor treating ammonium-rich wastewater day 121 | place: Ireland: Galway | collected 2017-05-16 | reverse complement strand
CGGCAGTTCCGTCGAGGAAACCGGACGCGGAGGCGGTGATCGTTGTGGTTTGCAGACCGTCCACCAGATCGTCGTTCACGGCGTCGATCGGGAACTGAACCGACGTTTGCCCCGCGAGAATGGTGACGGTAGCGGGCACGGTGGCGGCTGCGGTGTCGCTGCTGGACAGCATCACCACCAGGTCGTCCGTTGTCGCGGTGTTGCGAGTCAGCGTGGCGGTGGAGGCGGCCGAACCAGCGCCTTCCGATACGGAGCTGACGCTCAACATCAAAGCCAATGTGGGGTCGTCGTCGTCCGTTACGTGGAGCGCATCAACGCCGTCCGAGAATCCCGCGGCGCTGGCGGTAATCGTGGCCGTTTGCAGACCGTCGTCCAGACCGTCGTCTACGGCGTTGATGGAGAACACCGCCGAGGACTGACCCGCGGGAATCTCGACCGTCGCCGGCACGCCCGCCTCACTCGGATCATTGCTGGCGAGCGTCACGGTTAACGCATTGGTCAAATCAGTATTGCGATGGATCACGGCCGTGGTGGCGCCCGCGCCCGCGTCTTCGCCAACGCTGTCGGCGGCGATGGTGAGCGTCAACTGCGCCAGATCGTCATCGTTGACCGTGATCGTTTCCGAACCCGGGAGGTAGTTCGTCGCGCTGGCGGTGATGGTGGCGGTTTGCGGTCCGTCCACGATTGCGTCATCGACCGCGGTGATGGGAAACTGCACCGAGGTTTCATTCGCGGGAATCGTCACCGTGGTCGGCACGCTGGCTTCGCCGAGGTCGTCGCTGCTTAGGTGGACGATCAACTCCTGACTCAAGTCCTCATCGTTGCGGGTAACGGTGCCCGTGGCGGCTGCGGGCGAACCGTCGGACAGCACAATATCATCCACCGCTATAAAGGCCGGCGTGTTCATGCCAAACATGCCCACGTCGGAAGACGAGAGCGAGAAGGCAAGTTGCGTAGCGCCGATCAGGCTCGATACGTCCACCTCAATCCAGTCCTGGACGATGTAATCCTCCTGTGAGTCAGGAGAACGGAAGTCGGCCAGGTAGAATTCGACTGTGCCCACGGGCATGTCGTCCGCATCGCGGCCTTCGATGGTCAGCAGGAACCAATCGGGATCGGCGCCCGTCTCTCCACCGAACTTCTTGGCGAAGGCGTCGCCGTCGCGCATCGAGAGCGCGGCGTAGGTGGTGTTCGTCACGCGCAGCGAATGAAACGTCAGACCGTCGGTTGCTTCGGTGAGCGCGATGGTGGGCGTCTGCACGCCGACGAACGACACGCCGTACGTCGCAGAACCGTTGGCGCCGCTGCCGGGATACGCGCTGTACTGGTTGAGGAATCCCGGCGTGGTGGTGTCGGTGGTGTTGGAGTACGACCACCCATCCCAGACGCCAAAGTCCGAGTTGTAGTTGTTGTTGAATGCCAGGCCGCCTGTTTCGAAGCCGCCAGAGCCATCGGAGCCGTTCCAGAACGATTCGGGCGCGAGCGTGGCGCCAACGTCCTCGAACTGCGCTGTCGGCGGCGCGTCGCTTTCGGAAATCGCGGCGGGGTGAATGGTCACAGTCAGTTGCAATGCGTCGTTGTCGGTCACCTGCAGCGAATCGGTGGCATCGGGGAAGCCCGCAGCGGAAGCCGTGATCGTAGTGGTTTGATCGCCATCGACCAACTCATCGTCCACGGCATCCACGTCGAACTGCACCGAGGTTTGTCCCGCGAGAATGGTGACGGACATGGGTACGGTGGCTGCCGTCGCGTCGCTGCTGCTGAGCATCACCACCAGGTCGGCGGCGGTCGAGGTGTTGCGGGATAACGTCGCCGTGGCGGCGCCCGCGCCGGCGCCTTCCGACACGCTGGAAACATCCAGTTCCAAGGTCAACGTCGGCATGTCGTCGTCGGTCACGTCCAGCGCGGCGGTGTTGGGAGCGTACCCCGCCGCCGAGGCTGAAATGGTGACGGCCTGCGTTCCATCCACCACCGCGTCGTTGACTGCGTTGATGGGAAACTGCGCCGAAGCGGCGCCTGCAAGGATGGTCACCGTGGCGGGAACGGTGGCGGCGGTCGGATCGCTGCTGGAAAGATTGACGACCAGCGGTTGGCTCAGGTCGGCGTCGTTGCGCCCCACGGTTCCCATCGTCGCTCCGGCGCCGGCTCCTTCGGATATGCTGCTCGCCGCCAGCTCGAGCGGAACTTTCTCTTGCGCCACCACCACCTGGTCGAGCGCCACATACGCGGGCGTGTTCATGCCAAACGCGCCCACGTCGGACGACGTGACAACGAACTCCAGGCTCGCCGCATACCGCAAACTGGCCAGATCGATCCGGCGCCAATCTTGCTGAATGTAGTCCTGGGAATTATCGGCAAAGCGATAATCGGCCAGATAGTGCTCGACGGCGCCAACGACAACACCGTCGGCGTCTTTGCCGGTAATCGTCAGCAGGAACCAATCGGGGTCATTGCCCGTGGGACCGCCGAACTTCTTGGCGAACGAGTCGCCATTCATCATCGACAAGACCGCGTAGGTGGTGTTGGCCACCATCAACGATTCGAAGAACTTGCCCGAAGCGGCATCCGCCAGGTCGATGCTCGGCGGGGGATAGTTATCGAGCACGTCGCGATACGAAACGGCATAGGTGGGTGAGCCGTCGGCGCCGCTGCCGGGAAAGGCGCTCATCTGGTTCGTGAAGCCGGGCGTCGTCGTATCGGTCGTGTTCGAATAGCCCCAACCGGTCCACGAACCGTAATCATTGGAATAGAAGTTATTGAGTTGCAGCCCTTCGCTATCGAATCCGCCGCTAACGACTTGGTCTCCATAAGGACCCGGTCCCGTCGTCCCGTTGGGATCGGGGCCATACCAGTAGGTTTCGTCCGCGAGCGTGGCGCCAACGTCTTCGAACCCGGCGGTTGATTCCACGTATTCGACCTGATGAATGACGCCCACCGCGTCCAAGTCAAACCCGGCGCTGCCGGTGGTGGGATGGGGATCGTAGATCGGATCGCCGCTGCTGTCGAGCGCCGTACCGTCGCCGACGATATCGACAATCTTCACATGCGTGATGCGATTCACATTCAATTGCGGATCGGATCCCGCCAGTTCGTCCAAATCGAAAGGCGTGCCGAATCCTTGAATGTACTTGCCGCCGTAACCGGTGATGTTCGTCGGATCCACGGCGCCAAACCCGCCGACGGGCGACGCGGTTAGCGAGTCGTTCGCAAAGCGGAAGAAGTTCACGCCGTCTGACGAAACTTCGACAAAGCCCAATTCCAAGAACGTGTGGTTGAAGCTGTTTTCGAAAACGGCAAAGTCCCACCCGGCGCCGTTGCGAATGGGACGGTCGAAGGTGAGCGTGATTTGACCGTTATTGCCTAAAACCACGATGTCGAAGCTGTCGCCCACCGCCGGCCCGATCGCCTTTTCAGGCGTCTGCCACGAAGCATTGACATTCGTTCCCGGAACGTAGTTTTCCCAGCCGGTCGCCCAAGCGACGATGGCGGTGTCGTCTTTATCGATGGCGGTTGTCCCAGGCTGATCGGCCGCAGGCGCGTAGGGTCCAGCCAGTACGCGACGACATTCGAGCGCCTCGGCGCCAAGCGTCCTGCGGCGCAGGCGGCTCCGGTTCGCTCGCACCTTGATGGCTCGCCGCGGGGACGTGCGAGAACGGGACAGAACGGTCCAAGCTTTTTGAATGACGGCGTGCATGTCAACTTGATAGGGATGAATAGGAGGCGAGGCCCGCGGTGTTCGCCGGAAGGAAGGGAAGGATCGACTTGATGAAACAACGAAGGAGCACTAAGCAACGTTAAAACGAGCCAACAACCTCTCCGCCGGCTCGAGTGCAAATGGCGGCGAGGATGTCCAAGGGCATCGTTTCGGGAAGGAATCGCGCCGAGCCGTCGCAAAACAGACCGTTGGCGCCTCCGGGGTGCAAACTGCGAATGTCGTTTTCAAACTTGGGCGCCTGGTTGATCGCGAAGGATTGATCAAAAATGTTGCGGCCGTTGATCCATTGCCCATCGGCAAAGCCGGAATCTTCCGAGACGATCAACGTGTTGGAGGTCCCGTCGAGCACGTCGGCGAAACCGAGCGCCACGTCGTACAACATCACGCCTTTCGGCGGCTCGTTGGGGCCGGTAATGCGCTCGCCGTAGATGCCGCCGTAATCGCAGGGGCCGCGCCCTTGGATCAACTGCGGCGAGTTAGGCGTGCTGGGGCAAAGGTAGAGCGGAATGATTTGCGCCGCGACCGCCGCATTCGCGGGATCGTCAAACGGCTTATTGAAGTCGATCTGCGTGGTCAGCGACGCTTGCTCCAAGTACGGCAAGAGAAACGCCGACCACGCAAACTGCCGACCGCTGGGCCAAATGGGCCGCGGCTCGATCCCGCCCGGCGGGAAACGCTTATGGACATCGTGATAGTTGTGCAACGCCAATCCCATTTGGTGCAGGTTGTTCAGGCATCGCATCCGGTTGGCCGCCTCGCGCGCCGCTTGCACCGCGGGTAACAAGATCGCCACCAGTAACCCAATGATGCCAATCACCACCAGTAGTTCGACCAAGGTCAGTCCAAGCCGCGAGGCGCGCGCAATCATCATGTCGAAACGTCCTTCCATACGTGGAGACCGCGCAGGATTGGAATTGGACCAATCCACCTTCGGACAGGAAGTGTTGGGGGAGGGAGCCGAAGAAAAATGAAAACGCGAGTTTCCAAGTCGATCGTGCCTCGCGATCGGCGACTTGGGCGTTAGGTGGTAGGTCTTCTGACTCTCGAGAAACTTCGCCCGGCCTTCTCGTCGCCCCCGGCGAACCGTAGGCAAACAATGGCTATGGGAAGATAGGGCGAATGCAAACGTGCTCGATTACAGCGGCGAGGACCGCTCCGGATTTACACCGGATTCCCTGTTATCGGGCGATTAAGATTAAGCACCCGAACACCACCAAAGCGAAAAGTCTATGCACTCTGCTCAAATTTGTCAATGAGCCGATGCTCGGAGCGATGCTGCGCCTTTAATCGCGACTCGTCAAGCCTCGTCGCGCGTCACGCGCTTGATTCGCAAAAGCGCTGAGTGCGGGTAAATCGGTAGAGTTTCCGACACCGCTCGTGAACGTCCGAAATTGCCAGCAGTATCCGAACAAGGCTGGTGCGCGTCGCGGTCTCGTGCGATCCGCTAAGGTGCGCAAGTCTTGTCGCCGGGTGCCACTGCTGGCTTGCCCAGCAGTGTTCGGCTCCAACGTAACACTGCTGGGCAAGCCAGCAGTGGCACAAGACGACAATCCACCCAAGTTCACTGGTCTGAACGCGTCCAAAATTCGGCAGGAATCTTGGTGATGCGCGGTAAGGCCGGATCAATCATGGCGGCGTTTTGGAGGTAGTAGCGGGCGTTCGACCAACGCCAATCAATGGCCCGCTCGCAGAGCTTTCGGCGGCAGGGGTTCTTGTGGAGGTAGTCGATCGACGTTTCCACAGCCGCCGGGTGCTTCAGGTTCCGGTCGTAACCGGGGCCTTCCTGCCAGTAGCGGAACGTGGTTACGCCGGGACGCTGGCGGATGGTCAGCTTTGGTAGCCAGACATTATGGGTTTCGATGAGCCGTTGCTTGATGCGGAATGAATAAGGCCGTTTGATGGCCTTGAGCAAGGCATCGACGCCCGACGCTTCCGGCAGTGGAAAGACCAGCAGGTGAACATGCTCCGGCATGTACACAAACGCTGCCAGGCCGAACCGATGGTTCTCCAAGGCCCGGTCAATGCTTTGGCTAAGGCAGGCCCGCGAGCTATCGTCCGTGAGCAGCGGATAACGGCGGTAACAGGAGAAGGTCAATTCACGACACGCCTCGGGATCTTCAAAATGCTTCACCCGCTTGCGATGGCCCTGTTCGTTCTCCATGAGCCGACTCCTCGAACCGGCCCAGGCCCCAAGTCAACCCGGCCCCAGGGAGTAACGTAACGGCACAGACCAGACATCGCAAGTTTCCGATCCCCCACTTCCCACGCTGCCAAGCCCTTGTGCCAATGTTGCCTCACCCAGCAGTGGCACATGTTGCAGGATTGCGACCTTACTTCTTCGGCCTTGGTACGCGACTGGCGGCGGCGCGTTTGCCTTTGCGGCCTTTGGCTTTTTGTTGGGTGGCGGCTTTGATTTCGGTTTCGGTGATCTCTTTGCCGATCGACTTTTTTAGCTCGATGATGCGGTCTCGGATGACGCCGGCGCGTTCGAATTCCAGGTTCTCGGCGGCGGAGAGCATTTCGGCTTCTAGCTCTTGGATGTACTCTTCGGTGATGTAGATCGAGTCGTTGTCGCGGCCGACGGCGGCGTTGGCGGCGCGGTGGGCGGCGGCTTCGGACTCGATGCCGCGGCGAATGTTCTTCTTGATCGTCTCGGGCGTGATGCCGTGCTTGGTGTTGTACTCCTCTTGCAAGGCGCGGCGGCGGCGAGTCTCGTCGATCGCGGCCCGCATGGCGGCGGTCATCTTGTCGGCGTAGAGAATCACCTTGGCGTTCACGTTGCGGGCGGCGCGGCCGATGGTTTGGATCAAGGAGGTTTCGCTTCGCAGGAAGCCTTCCTTGTCGGCGTCCAGGATGGCGACCATCGACACCTCGGGCAGGTCGAGACCTTCCCGCAGCAGGTTCACGCCGATCAGGCAGTCAAAACGCCCTTCGCGCAGGTCGCGCAGTAGCTCCACCCGTTCGAAGGCGTCCAGCTCGCTGTGCAGCCACTTGCAAGCCACGCCCTTCTCGGCCAGCCAGGCCGAGAGATCTTCGGCCAGCCGCTTGGTGAGCGTAGTGACTAGCACCCGTTCGTGGAGGGCGGCCCGCTCTTTGATCTGCTCCAACAGGTGCGGCACCTGGCCGCGGGCGGGGATGACTTCGATGATCGGGTCGAGCAAACCGGTGGGGCGGATCAATTGCTCGACCACTTCGCCGCCGGTCTTCTCCAGTTCGTAGTCGCTGGGCGTGGCCGAGACGTAGATCGCTTGCGGGAATTTTTTCTCCCACTCTTCAAACGTGAGGGGGCGGTTGTCCAGGGCGCTGGGCAGGCGGAAGCCGTGCTCCACGAGCGTCATCTTGCGGTTGCGGTCGCCGTGCCACATGGCCCGCACTTGGGGTATGGTCACGTGGGACTCATCCACAAACAGCAGGTAGTCTTGCGGGAAGTAGTCGTAGAGCGTGTGCGGCGCGGCGCCGGGCGCGCGGCCGTCCAGGTGCCGGCTGTAGTTCTCAATGCCGGGGCAGTAGCCCACTTCCATCATCATTTCCAGGTCGAAGCGGGTGCGGGCGTTAAGCCGCTGGGCCTCCAAGAGTTTGCCTTGCTCGCGGAAGAGTGAGAGCCGCTCGTGCAGCTCCTCTTCGATCCCTTGGACTGCAAAGCGGATGCGGTCTTCGGGCATCACGAAGTGCTTGGCGGGGTAGATGAAGATTTGCTCTTCCTGGCCGATCACCTCGCCGCTGACGGGGTTGATGATCGAAAGCTGATCGACCTCGTCGCCCCACAACTCGATGCGGTAGGCGAACTCCTCGTAAGAGGGCCAGATTTCCACGCAGTCGCCCCGCACGCGGAACCGGCTGCGCTCAAAGGCCACATCGTTCCGCTCGTACTGGATATCGACCAGTTTCATCAACATGCGGTCGCGGTCCAGGCTCTGGCCCTTATGCACCGCGACCATCATTTGCTTGTAGTTGTCGGGCGAACCCAAGCCGTAGATGGCCGAGACGCTGGCCACGATCACCACGTCTCGCCGGCTCACCAGGGAACTGGTCGAGGCCAGCCGCAGGCGGTCGATCTCTTCGTTGATCGAGGCGTCTTTCTCGATGTAAATGTCCCGCTGGGGGATGTAGGCTTCGGGCTGGTAGTAGTCGTAGTAGCTGACGAAATAATGCACCGCATTGTGCGGGAAGAACTCTTTGAACTCCGAGTAAAGCTGGGCGCAGAGGGTCTTGTTGTGCGAGATCACCAGCGCCGGCCGCTGGGCCTGGGCGATGATGTTGGCCATGGTGAAGGTCTTGCCCGAGCCGGTCACGCCGAGCAGGACCTGGTGTTGTTGCCCATTGCGCACGCCGCGGGACAGAGCTTCAATGGCTTGCGGCTGATCGCCGCCGGGCTGGAAAGGAGCGACAAGTTCAAACGGCACCGGAGGGTCCTTCCGTGCAAGGTAGGTAGTGAACGTATTTTTATTATATCCCGGCTTCCTTTGGAGGATCAGCGGCTCCCACGCTGGTCCGCAGTTGTCCGGAAAGAGCCGCGCGCGAGCGCGGGGCGGCTGCGGGGATCGTTTTCCGCTCGGAGGAGACGCTAGGGCTTGGGAAGTCGCTCCTCGGCAGGCAGAACAAAGACCAACGTGCCGGGACGCAAGGTGTGCAGGAGGGTCTGGCTGGCCGCCTCCCCCTCGGGAGACGCTTCGCCGCGGTTCTGGAGCAACGCGGGGAGCATTCCTAAGGCGGATGCGGGATTTGCGCGATAGGCGACGGCGACCGGCAGAGACTTGCGGATCAGGGGCCGCGCTTCCTCGACGGTAAGCCTCTTGAGCGACGATTCCAGGACGAGCAGCACCACGGCGTCGCGGGTGTTCAGGGTCGCAGGGGCAGGTTGGTGGTACACGGCGTTTGTGGGGCCGCCACGCAGCACGGTGAAGCGGGTCACAAGAAGGTTGCCGGCGTCATCCAAGCCTTCCGTGGCCACCAGCTCCAAGGGCACATTCGCTGCCGGACGTTTGGCGAGCGGTTGGCGGTGCAGGGTGACCGGCACGTCGTCACGGTCACGAAGCGTTAGCTCCTGGCCTTGGAGCTTGTAAGAAAAGATGAGGGACTGGGCCGCGGAACGTTCACCGGGTGGAGGCGTGGGAGTGATTCGCACCTGCTTGGCGGCGGGATCCACGCGGAGGGTTCCGGAAAGGCGGCCGGCGCTGCGGAAGCCAAGCATCTCTACCCGGTCGCCCTCGACCAGCAGTTCCGCGAGCACCGGCTGAAACACGGTTTCGCCGCGCATCCCGCCTCCCCACGAGCCGGACCAGAACCCTTCCAGCTCAGAAGTTGGGGCCTTTTCCGGCGCCGCCTGCGCGGATGCGCTGTTCACCCAGCACGTCAGGCTGAACATGCACACTGCCACGACACACCCTGGTTGGGCGCCTGGGAACATCTTAGCTCCTGGGAAGAGTGAGGCGCGTTAAGGGAAAAGGGAACGCAGGCCATGCTCGCGCGGGCAATGGCGCTTCGGATTATAGTCCTTCCGCCAGGGCGTGTTGGGCTAGGACCGTTGACGGGGGGCGTCGCGTTGATTATCTCTCAAGCATTCCGTGGCGTGAGCCGTTCTGTCCCAGAGGTTCTTATGGATGCTTCGAAACCTCCCTTGCGACGCTGGCGCTGGCAGTTCAGTTTGCGGGCGCTGCTGCTGTTGATGTTGGTCGTGGCGTCGTTCCTGGCAGGCAGGCTCTCACCCCAGCGGGAGCTGGAACAAGCCCGCCAGGCCGCCGTCGAGGCCCAGCTGGCCGCAGAGCGCGCCTTGCGGGCCGAAATCGAAGCCCGCTACGCGATGGCGATGGCAAAGGAACAGTCGAGGTTGGCCGAACTGCAAGCCGCGCAGGCGAGTGAGCCATGAGCAATCGCTTCGAGCGTGCGGACCTGCGGATCGCCACCGTTTGTGCCCTGTTGAGGAATAAGGTCCTGGCGTGCAACTGAACATCCGTCCTGAAACGTCCCAGGACCGTCACGCCGTGGAGCGCGTGCATCGGTTGGCGTTCGACCGCGAAGCGGAAGCCCGCCTGGTGAACGCCTTGCGAGACGGCGGCTACGCGCGGGTTTCGCGGGTGGCCCAGGTCAGGGGGGAAGTGGTGGGCCACGTCTTGTTCCATGCGTTGCAGATTGTGGACGGGCAGCGAGCTACCGAAGCGCTCTCGCTGGCGGTGCTTCCCGAGCATCAGCGCCTGGGCGTCGGTTCGCAGTTGGTGCGGGAGGGGCTAGAGGCGTGCCGGGCGGAAGGAGGCCAAATCGTGTTTGTGCTGGGTGAGCCGGCGTACTATCGCCGGTTTGGGTTTTCGTCGGAATTGGGGGCGCGGGTCCAGTCGCCTTATGCGGGCGAAGCGTTCCTGGGGCTGGAGTTGGCGCCCGGAGCTAGCGACGCAGTGCGCGGCGAAGTGCGGTACCCTCCACCCTTTGCGGAGTTAGAATAGGCGAGCATTTCCAAGCGGCGCGTCGGATTGAGCCGGGTAGAGTTAAACATCCCAATGAGGTTTGCATCATGGTTCGTCATCGTGGCGTGTGGGTGGCGTTTGCGGCCGGTGTGGTGTTGCTGGCGGCGTGGCAAGTGCTGCGCGTCTCGGCCACGGGGCAGGAGAAGGCCGAGAGTCGCGGCGGCCATCAACGGTCGGTCAACGTGCGCGACCTGGGCGCCCGCGGCGATGGGCAGGCCGACGATACGGCGGCCCTGCAAGCGGCGGTCAATCGCGGCGGAAGCGTGGTGTTTCCGCGGGGCGCGTATCGGATCACCCAGACGATTACGGTCGAACTGGACAAGACCGGCTTCACCTCGCTTGACGGCGGCGGCGTGGCCCGGGTGGTGATGGACGGCGCCGGCCCCGCCTTTCGCTTTGTGGGGACGCATGAAGGAACCGCCGATCCAAAGACGGTCCAAGACCCTGTGTGGGACCGCCAGCGGACGCCGCGGGTGACCGCGCTGGAGATTGTCGGCGGCCATGACGAAGCGGTCGGGATCGAGGCCGCCGGCACCATGCAGTTGACGCTTTCGCACCTGACGCTGCGGAAGCTGCTGCATGGCGTGCATCTGGTCAAGCGGAACCGGAACGTGCTGATCGACGCCTGCCACATCTATGAGAATCGCGGCGTGGGCGTGTATTACGACAACGTGAACCTGCATCAGTCGAACATTGCCGCCAGCCATATCAGCTACTGCGGCGGCGGGGGCGTGGTGGTCCGCGGCGGCGACGTGCGGAACATCCACATTGCCGGCTGCGACATTGAAGGCAACCACGACCCCGAAGGCCCGCCCACGGCCAACGTGCTCTTGGACTGCACCGACGGCTCGGTGGCGGAAGTGGCCATTGTGGGCTGCACCATCCAACATTCGCATACCGCGCCGGACTCGGCCAACGTGCGCGTGCTGGGCAAGAGCTCTTACCGCCGCGGCAACGAGTCGCACGAGGCCAACTGGGGC
>JAANMV010004384.1_pt1 | contig 11164 bp, 9 predicted proteins | sample 7279661 | NCBI WGS metagenome assembly JAANMV01 (sample SAMN14094540, study PRJNA606508) | bioreactor metagenome | isolation source: A lab-scale SPAN reactor treating ammonium-rich wastewater day 121 | place: Ireland: Galway | collected 2017-05-16 | reverse complement strand
ATGATGCTCCTCCTGGGGCGACAAAGAATCTGCGGCCAGTATGGTCCGGCGCCGTATGCCCGTCAATTCGCACTCCGCGGGCGCGGACGCGGGTCTTAGTCTTCCTCGTGGCAGCACAGGTCGATGACCACGGCGCAGGCGAGAATCAGCACATCGTCTTCGCCGTCAGCAATGTCGATGCCATACGTATCGGTCCAAGCGAAGAACCGCTTGGAGACGGTGGCAATGGTGCGCCCGTCGCGCGTGAAGCGATACTCACGGTCAAAGAAATCGCCGGTGGCGTCCAGGTCGCCAGCGGCCGCGTCTTCAATGTCAAAGGCGTCGCGGAATAGCTTGAACAGTTGCTTCTTGACCGTCGCCACCGGCTGCCCGCCACGGTAAACGTAGTAGGTTTTTTTCAGCGACAGCAGCTTTTGCTCGATGCGAGCCAGTTCGCGCCCTTGCAGGTCTTGAAACGAGAGCTTATCGCCCAACGAGAACGCCTTGCCGTCCACAAAGTAGCAGTCGCGGCCGCCCTCGTCACGAATGGTGAAATCCTCGCCCCAGGACAGCATCTTCTGCTTCATGATGTAGCGCATGGCGTTCTCCGTGCGAAAGAGCGGGCGGTTGCCTTGGAGAAAGCAAAAACCCATGCCCGATTGTCGCACGGACGCGACACAGCGGCTACTCGGCGCGGGAGCTTTGACCGCCCGCGTGAGGGTTCATTCCCATTGCTTCAAAGATCGAGTCGCGCAGGCGCAGGTAGCCGGGCGAGTCGAAGTCGCGCGGGCGGGGCAGGTCAATGTCCAGCACCGTTTGTACTGTCGCCGGGCGGCGGCTCATGACCACCACGCGGTCGCCCAGTTGCACAGCTTCTTCAATGTCGTGGGTCACGAAGAGAATGGTCTTACGCTCCTCCTGCCAGATGCGCATCAGGTCGGCCCGCATCTTGAGTCGGGTCAGGAAGTCGAGCGCCCCGAACGGCTCGTCCATGTAGATGATCTCGGGGTTGGCCGCCAAGGCCCGCGCAATTTCCACGCGCTGCCGCATGCCGCCCGAAAGCTCGCGGGGGTACGAGGCTTCGAACCCGGTCAGGCCGACCATGTCCACGTAATGCTGCACGATTCGCGCGCGCTCGGGGGCAGGCTGGTTGAGTAGCCCAAAGCCGATGTTTTCGCGCACCGTGAGCCAGGGAAAGATGCTACTTTCCTGAAACACAAACAGCCGGCGCGGGTCGGGGCCGTGCACCGGTTCGCCTTCCACCAGCAATTCGCCGCTGGTGGACGGAAGAAAGCCGCAAATGATGTTCAGCAGCGTCGATTTACCGCATCCCGAAGGGCCGACGATGCACACAAACTCGCCGCGCGCGACCTCCAGGTTCACGTGCTCCAGCACGTGCACCAGGTCGCCTTCGCGTTTGCCGGGAAAGGTCATTCCCAGGTCGCGCACCACGACGGTGGGCGATGGCGACGCAACGTGACGACTTGCGGCCCTTGGCCTTGCAGTGGTTGCCGTACTCATTAGCGATTCCCGTACCCCCATTTGACTTCATCGAACCGCTCCAACTGCCGCACCAGCAGGTCGAGCGCTAAACCGATCAAACCAATCATCACCATCCCCGCTACGACCAGGTCGTACCGCTTACCGGCGTTGCGGGCGTCAATAATCAAATACCCCAATCCCGAATTCACGGCGATCATCTCGGCCGCCACCACCACCAGCCACGCCACGCCCAGCGCGATTCGCACGCCGGTAATGATCTGTGGCAGCGCCGCGGGAAAAATCACCAGGCGGAACAATTGCAATCGAGTCAAGCCGAAGTTTTGGGCCGCCCGCAAATACACCTGGTGCATGTTCTCTACCGCCGCCATGGCCGACACGGCAATGGGGAAGAAACTCGCCAGAAAAATCAGAAAGACCGGCGCCACGTCGGAAACTCCGAACCAGAGGATTGCTACCGGGATCCACGCAATCGGCGAGATCGGCCGCAGCGTCTGAATGAGCGGGTTGAACGCATCGCGGGCCGGTCGAAACCAACCCAGCATCAAGCCAAAGGGCGTTCCCAGGAACACCGCCAGCGAAAAGCCCCACGTGACCCGAAACAACGACGCGGCGATGTACTTGCCCAACAGTCCTTTCTCAATCAGTTCGATAATTCCCCGCACCACTTCCATCGGTTTGGGGAACAAGTCGCTGCCGGTCATGCGCACCGCGCCGTCCCAAATCGCCAGGAAGGCTACGGCCACAAGCAGCGGCAGCACGATCCGCGACGCGGGAATCTTCTTTCCGCGGCGGCGCGTCGGAGAGAGTGAAGCCGATGCAGAAGCGTCCATTGGGGCGCCTCCCAGACGTAGGGCGTCATTTCGGCGTCCTCACGCACGAAGGAGGGGTCCGCGTAGTCGTCAAAGTGCGCCGTGCCTTTCAATATGCCCGCCGCCACGCCCAATTCCTCGATCTCGGCGAACTCCTTCCGGTACAACTGCAAGTTGCTGTAGGTCACGCGGTCGGGCGGCTTGCTTAGCACGAACTCCAAGAGCCGCGGGTCCTGGTTGTAATAGTTCTTGGAGACGAAACCCGCGGCCTGTATGCGGTGGTCGATGGTCTGGTCGATCCACTTGCCGCTCCGCGCAATGCCGTCCACCAGGCGTTGAACCTGGTCCCGTTTGTTCTTGATGGCGTCTTCATGCACCACCAGCACGCAAGAGATGAAATTCGGCCAAATGTCCTTGGTCAGGTAGAGCACGCGGCCGTAACCGTCCAACTCGGTCTGGGCCATGAAGGGCTCGCCCGAGGTGATGGCGTCGACCGATTCGGTGTACAGCGCCGCGGGCATGTCGGGCGGAGGAAGTTCGAAAAGCTCGATGTCGTCAATGCTCATGCCGCGGTCCCGCAGCGCGCGGAAGATGAGCAGGCGCTGGTTGGAAAACCGGTTGGGCACCGCCACGCGTTTGCCGCGCAGGTCCTCAATCCGAAAAATCCGCGAGTCCTTGTGGACCATCAACGCCGTGCCGTCGCGGTGGCCCAGGTACACGATTTTGACCGGCACGCCCTCTTCCCGTAGCGACATCGCCATGGGCGCGAGCATGAACGTGGCCTCCAAATATCCCGACAAAAACGCTTCTTTGATTTCGGGAAAACCACTGAACCGAACTGGCTCGAAATGTCCTTCGCCCTCAATGTTCTTGTTGATGAAGTGCGTGACCGGACACGTCAAATGGCAGGTGACCGGGAGGAACCCGATCTTCATCCTTTTTTCGGCCGCGGCCCGGCGTTTGAGGTCGTCCCAACCCAGATTCAGCCAACCATGGACGACGGTAATCACCGCGGTCCAGATCAGGATCGTAATCACGAAGGTGTTTCTGACGTTCATCACGGTTCAAGCACGCAGGAAAGCCTACCGAGGAATATCCGGCGCCCGGCCCCGCCCGTCGCTTGCGGTCTCGGAGGGAACCGCCCAAGCGCTGTCGTCCGCCTCGTGGGGCCGCCGGGCCTGTTGTAGCAACGCGATCAGTTCGCCCAATTGACCGGCCTCCAAATGTCCTAATTGGGTTTGATGACACTGACGCACCGGTTCGTCCAGGTCACGCAGCAATTCCAGTCCTTGTTCCGTGATGCACAACTCGACGACGCGCCGGTTATTGGCCGGCCGGTGCCGTTCCACCAGGCCGCGGGCGACCAGTTTATCCACCAAGCGGGTAATGTCAGGGGCGCGAGAAACCAACTGGGCCGCTAACGTCAGGGTGGGCAACGACGCGGGATGCACGCCCCGCAACAACCGCAGCGCGTTGTATTGCTGGGCCGTTAAATCGAACCTGACAAATAAGGCGTCCTCCTCGGCTCGCAACCGGTCGTAAGTGCGCCAAAGGTTCAAATACGCCTCTTGCTGCAGGGAATCGAAGTGGCGGGGTTTACGCATAAAGTTGTGACCCAATTTTCCGCAAGTGTAATCAATTTACTCATTCACACAATAGTCGTCCAGACAATTAATTCATCCGTGATGCGTCCTTGCGTCGGTAGCCCAAGCACCGGCCCAACAGCTCCTTTTGGTGGACCACGAGCTTCGTCACTCAAGACAGTTCAATTTTTTCTATCGGGAAAATCGTAATTCCTTGGAATCCCAGCCCAGAGCGAATAAACTGTGCAAGGAACGGGCTTTGCTCATCCGAGGCTACGCGATCAACGCCCGCCATTATTGCTGGACCGTGGCGAAAACATCAAAACTTATATAGACAATCACGAAACTTTATCCGATAAACGGAATTCAATACGTTGGGGACCACACGCGGTTGCTCTTAGCCACCCAACCCGTTAAAACCACCAGAACCTTCCAACAACCGGAATTGATGCGGTTCGCCCGGAACCCACCTTCCACCCGCGTTGTTCCCCACCTTCCCCGAGTTAGACGCGATCGCGCGTTATCCGCCGCACCCAGTAGACATGGACACTCGTAACCTTCAATCCCGGTTTCCTTTGAGCCAGCGCGGTAGGCGGTGCGCCATTGCCGCCATCGGCGCGTGTTTGGTGACGTGTCTTTCCGCGAATGATTTGGCCGCCCAAGGTTCCTCTTCCACTGCGGATTTCGCAAAACAAATTCAACCCGTTTTTGCCAAATACTGTTATACCTGCCACGGCGACGGCGCCAGCGAAGGCGAATTGGCGCTCGACGGTTTGGTAAACGCCGCCGATCGCGCCGCCCACCACGACCGCTGGCTCGCTGTCTGGAAGAACCTGCGCGCCCAGACCATGCCGCCTTCCGACGAGGACCAACCGACCGCCGAGGAACGGGAACGCCTGATTACCTGGATCCAGCGCGATGTATTTCAACTTGATCCCAGCAATCCCGATCCTGGTCGCGTGACCATTCGCCGCATGAACCGCGAAGAGTACCGCAATACCATTCGCGACCTGTTGGGCGTTGAGTTCCAGGTGCGCGACGCCTTTCCGGCAGACGATACCGGGTACGGTTTCGACACGATTGGCGACGTGCTAAGCCTCTCGCCGTTGTTGATGGAAAAGTATTTAGAAGCCGCCGACGAGATCGTCCACCAGGCCGTTACGTCGGAAGGCGTGAAGAACGCGAAACGCACCGTCTGGGCCGCGCGTTTCTCCAACGCCAAGGATAATGAGGTAGCGCCGTGGGCGCCGCCCGCGGGCGCCGAGGAACGCAAGCCATTCACCCGAGAAATCCTTCGCACGTTTGCCGACCGCGCTTTCCGTCGCCCCGTGGATGAGCCGACCCTGGATCGCCTGGTGGCGATGGCGCTGGAAATCGACCAGCAACCCGACACGCTCTTGGGCGAAGGGATCGCGCATGCGATGGTTGCTGTGCTGACCTCGCCCCGGTTTCTCTTCCGGGCGGAAGTCCAGCCGGAACCGAATAACCCCGGCAAGGTGGTTCCTTTGGACGAGTTCGCGCTGGCGTCGCGCTTGTCGTACTTCCTGTGGAGTTCGGCGCCGGACCAGGAGTTGTTTGACCTGGCCAAGCAAGGAAAGTTGCGGGCAAACCTTCGGCCCCAGATTGATCGCATGCTGGCCGATTCCAAGTCGGACCGGTTTACGCGCAACTTTGTGGGCCAGTGGTTGCAAACGCGAGATGTGGAGACGATCACCATCGATGCGCGGCGGGTGCTGGGACGGAACTCGGGGCGCGACGCCGCCCGCATCTTCAACGACCAAGTGCGGCGCGCCATGCGCGACGAAACCGAACTGCTATTCACGCACCTGGTGCGAGAAAATCGAAGCGTTCTTGAGCTGCTCACTGCTGATTACACGTTTTTGAATGAACCGCTGGCGGAGTTTTACGGCGTCCCTGGCGTTCGAGGCCGCGAGATGCGCAAGGTTCAATTGCCGGACAGCGCGCATCGCGGCGGCTTGCTGACGCATGCCAGCTTCCTGATCGTCACGTCCAATCCCACCCGCACGTCGCCGGTCAAACGGGGGCTGTTCGTGCTGGAAAACCTGATGGGATCGCCAACGCCTCCGCCGCCGCCCGATGTGCCGCCCTTGGAGGAAACGCGCAACCGCGGGAACAATCTCACGATGCGCGAGGCGATGGCGATCCATCGCGAACAACCGTTGTGCGCTTCCTGCCACAATCGCATGGACCCGTTGGGTTTGGTGTTGGAGGAGTACAACGCCCTGGGCCTGTGGCGCGACCAGGACCGTGGGAAGCCCATCGAAACCGCGGGCGAGCTCATCACCGGAGAAGAATTCACCAACACGCTGGATCTGGCCCGGGTGATCGCCACCGCCCGCCGCGGTGATTTCTATCGATGTTTGACGGAGAAAATGTTAACTTATGCGTTAGGGCGCGGAGTCGAATATTACGATTCGCCGACGATCGACGGAATTGTCCATCAGTTGGAGAATGACCGCGGCCAGATGCGCACGCTGATTTTTGCAATCGTGGAAAGCGCCCCGTTTCAGAAACGGCGGGGCGACGGGAAGTAACCTTTAGACACCCAAGGAGCCTGTCATGGCCAATTCCTCCCGACTTAACCGCCGCCACTTTTTGCGTGGCGTAGGGGCCTGCGTCGCGCTGCCGGCTTTCCATTCCCTCCTGCCCACCGCTGCCGCGGCCGCCAAGGCGGCGCCCGCTACGACCGCCTCGGGCGCTCCTCTGCGGATGGCGTTCCTGTATGTGCCCAACGGCGTGAACGTTGAACACTGGCGGCCCCAGGGCGAAGGCGCCGACTACCAGTTAAGCCCCACCTTGGAACCGCTGGCCGAGTACCGGCAGGACTTCCAAGTCTTCTCGGGATTTGAACATCAACACGGGTGGGCTGGTCCCGACGGCGCGGGCGACCACGCCAGGGCGAACGCCACGATCTTGACGGGCGTGCGACCCAAGAAGACCGCCGGGAGCGACATTCACTTGGGCGTATCCGTCGATCAGTTCGCTGCACGGCACGTGGGCCGGCTGACGCGGTTCCCCTCGCTCGAATTGTCTTGCGACGGCGTGCGCAAGAGCGGTTCATGCGACTCGGGATACTCCTGCGCCTACCAGTTCAACCTGGCCTGGAGTTCCGCAACCACCCCCGTAGCGCCGGAATCAAATCCTCGCCTGGTGTTCGAACGGTTGTTCGGCGCGGGCAACAACGAAGAACGCAAGCGAGAACTGGCCCGGCGCCAGGCGCAGCATCGGTCGATTCTCGACTTCGTGCGCGACGACGCCCGCCGCTTGCATGGTCAATTGGGCCGGAACGATCAACAAAAATTAGACGAATACTTGACGGGCGTTCGCGAGATCGAACGCCGCATTGAACAAGCGGAGAATTTTGAAACGCCCAATCCGGGCGTTGCCGCGCCGGACGGAGTTCCCCGCGAGTACCGCGACCACATTCGCCTGATGTGCGACATGCTGGTGTTGGCCTTCCAGACCGACTCGACCCGCATCGGGACCTTCCTCCTGGCGCACGACGGCAGCAACCGCAGCTTCAAGGACCAGGGAGTCTCGGAAGGACACCACGAGTTGTCGCATCACCAGAACGACAAAGAGAAACTCGAAAAAATCGGCAAGATCGACCGTTTCTACACCGAGCAGTTGGCGTACTTCCTGGGCAAGATGCGCGGCGTCAAAGACGAGGACGGCCGCTCGTTGCTGGATAACTCGATGGTGGTCTACGCCAGCGGCCTGGCCGACGGCAACCGCCACAGTCACGACAACCTGCCCGTTTTGGTCGCGGGCCGCGCGGGCGGCGCCTTCACGCCGGGCCGGCACGTGAACCTGGGCGAGAACACGCCCATGACCAACCTCTACGTTCGCATGCTCGGCGAGATGGGAGTCGAGACCAAGACCTTTGGCGACTCCACCGGCCGCCTGGAAAAGGTGTAAGTTTCTGGCGGCAAGTCATTGATCCAAGAAGTGAAAAGGGCGGGCGTTTGTACACGCCCGCCCCAATCGCTTCAGAGTTGCTCCAAGTAGGGCGGGCAAGCCATGCGCCGACCCACCATTCGCCCGTTGCGGTGGGTCGTGAAGACTTGACCCACGGTGCGAGATTACGGGAAGTGCCCCGGTTTACGCTTTGGCGTGCTTTTCGCGGACGCGCTCCAACAGTTTTTTCGTGGCGCGAATGCCTTCCATCTCGCCCAACTTCCCGCCTTCGTATTCGATGCCCACGTAGCCGTGGTAACCGGCGTCGAGCACGATCTGCATGATTTTGAAGTAGTCGGTGCGCGTCTCGTTGCCCTGGTCGTCAAAGTCGTGGCTCTTGGCGCTGACGGCCTTGGCGTAGGGCATCAAATCTTTGACGCCTTGGTAACGATCGTAGTCGTGGAAATTGCCGAAGTCGGGTAACGTGCCGCAGTTGTCGCGGCCCACTTTTTCCATCACGGCCGCCAGCCACTTACCATTGGACGAAAGGCCGCCGTGGTTCTCCACGATCACGTTCAAGCCGTGCTTGCCGGCGAACTCCGACAACCGCCGCAGCCCATCGGCCGCCAGTTTGAGTTGCTCCTCGTAGGGGCCGGACGAAGCGGCGTTGACCCGCACGGAATGACAGCCGAGGAACTTGGCCGCTTCCACCCACTTGTAATGATTCTCGACCGCCTGGGTGCGCCGAGCGTCGTCCGGATCTCCCAAGGCGCCTTCGCCGTCGACCATGATCAGCAGGTTTTTGACGCCCAGGTCGGCGGCTCGCTGCTTCATGTCGCCCAGATATTTTTGGTCATTCGCCTTATCCTTGAAGAACTGGTTGACGTACTCGACCCCCTCGATGCCGAATTCCTCCTTGGCCGTCTTGGCGAAGTCCAAGTGATTCAGCTTGCCGCCAAAGATAGTGCGATGCAGCGACCACTCGGCCAGCGAAATCTCGAACGGCTCAGTGGGTTTCTTGGGATCGTCGGCGGCGAACAGACGCGGCGAGGTTAGCGATAGACCCCACACGGCCGAAGCGGCGGCGGTGGTTTTGAGGAAATCGCGGCGCGGAAGCTTCGTTTGCATGGTGCTATTCTCGGAGGAAGGGAAAGGCGCAAGACAGTGCGAAACCTTGGCTAGTATAAATTGACCCACCGCAACCGACAACGATGCGCCCGCGGCCAGTCGCCTTTCCCCAAAGTATGCGGTCTTTCAGAGCCAGGTTTCCGCGAACCTTGGCCCGCTAATTGCGTCACTTAACTCAAGGCCTGTGTTCTCATCCGCCCGGTTGGGCTTTGGCAGGCGGCGTGAAATTGCCGCTACGCCAAACCGTGACAATCGGCTGGGACGGGAATATACTTAACTACGGCCCGGAAGGTTTCGGCGCCGTGCAGAGCCTATGGCTCATTTCCTAAATACGAGGTTTTTCCAGCCCGTGCACGAAAACGAGCGTTCGCAACGCGTCGCCAGAGAAAAGACGATTCTCGTCCGCGTCATTCTGCCTGAGCATTCCTACGAAGACGATCCACTGGAGGAGTTGGAGGGCTTGGCCACCACGGCTGGCGCCCGCATCATGGGGCAGTTAATCCAGCGTCGCGACAAGCCGGATCCCGCCACCTACCTTGGCAAGGGCAAGGTCGATGAGTTGAAGACCCTGGTCGAGCATCACGACGCCGACGTGGTCATTTTCGATAATGACCTTTCTTCGGGGCAGATTCGCAACCTGGAGCGGACCCTGGGGGTCAAGGTGCTGGACCGCACCGAGGTCATTCTCGATATTTTCTCCACGCACGCCCAAACCTATGAAGCGCGGCTTGCGGTCGAGCTGGCCCAGTTGGAGTATTCGCTGCCGCGGCTCAAGCGGATGTGGACGCACCTTTCGCGCATGAAGATGGGCATCGGCATGCGCGGCCCTGGCGAAAAGCAATTGGAGACCGACCGCCGGTTGGTGGAGAAGCGCATTCACGACCTGCGGACCGAACTGCGGACCATCGAGCAGCGCAAGGAACGGCAGGTGGCCGCGCGGAGCGACCACATGACCGTCTCGCTGGTCGGTTACACCAACGCCGGCAAGAGCACGTTGATGAACGCGCTCACAAAAGCCGAGGTGAAGGCCGAGGACAAACTGTTCGCCACGCTCGACACCCGCACCCGCCGCTGGCAACTTCCCAACTGGGGGCCCGTGCTGCTGAGCGACACGGTCGGGTTCATTCGCGACCTGCCGCACGGCTTGATCGCCAGCTTCAAGGCGACGCTGGAAGAGGCTCGGCAAGCCGACCTGTTGCTTCATGTTGCCGACGCCAGCAATCCGAACGTGCTCGCGCAAATCTCGGCCGTATACGAGGTGCTCAAGGAACTGGGCATCGAAGAGAAAAGCACGCTGCTGGTGCTCAACAAGGTTGACGCGTTGGAAGCGCCAGCGCAAGTCGAGAGCGTCCGCAGCCGCTATCCAAACGCGGTGTTGATTAGCGCCCGCCAGCGGCGGGGCCTGGACGAGTTGGCGCACGCCGTAAGCGACGCGCTCAGCGCCTCGTTCCTGGATCTTGATATTGAATTGGGTGCGGAGAATGGCCGGTTAATGGCCTATCTGGCGGCCCACGGCGAGGTCCTCTCCAAGCGGTATCAGGACGAGCGCGTCACGATCCACTGCCGATTGCCGAAAAAGCACTTGGGGCGCATCAGCGAGCCGGGGGTCGTCGTTCGCGAGCATGTGAAGACGGCCCAGCCGGCGGAAAGCCGCGGCGACGCATCTTCCGGAGCGGTCGAAAACGTCGCGTAGGAGCGAGGCATGGCCAAACGCGACCTGACCGGCGCCCGGACGATTGTGACCGGCGCCTCCAGCGGCATCGGGCGCGAGTTGGCGCACGAGTTGGCCCATCACGGCGCCCGGCTCGTGGTTACCTCGCGCCGCGAAGACCGCCTGCGCGAACTTGAAGCGGAACTCGTCGCCGCGGGCGGCGAGGCGGTAGCGGTGGTCGGCGATGTGACCGAAGACTCTCTACGTCGTCAGCTTCTTGAAACGGCCGTCGCCCGCTGGGGAGGGTTGGACCTGCTGGTGAACAACGCGGGCATGGGGGTCTTCGGCCCTTTCCGCGAAAGCGATCCGCAGCGCGTGCGGCGGATCATGGAAGTCAATTTCTTCGCCCCCGTGGAATTGATCCGCGCCGCGTTGCCGCATCTGATGAACGGCCAGGCGCCGATGATCGTTAACGTCAGCTCAGTGCTGGGGTATTTCGCTACGCCGAACAAGAGTGAATACTGCGCCAGCAAATTCGCGTTGCATGGCTTTAATGACGCGCTGCGCATGGAGCTGATGGCCGACGGCGTCGA
>JAANMV010004382.1_pt1 | contig 11170 bp, 8 predicted proteins | sample 7279661 | NCBI WGS metagenome assembly JAANMV01 (sample SAMN14094540, study PRJNA606508) | bioreactor metagenome | isolation source: A lab-scale SPAN reactor treating ammonium-rich wastewater day 121 | place: Ireland: Galway | collected 2017-05-16 | reverse complement strand
AAGCCACGGTTCTAAACAAACCCTCCAGTATCTCTTCCCGGCTAATATCCTAAGAATCATTCCAAACCTGGTCGCAAAACCGAGTTTGGAATTTTTTTTTGGATTTTTTGATGCTGGGTAGGTGCAAAGATGGTGCTTAATCCGGTGTTGTTAGTGTTGTTTTGCACGTGATCAACAAAAAGAAAAAGGGCCGACAATTCGACCCTTTTCTACTCTTACAAGCCCCAGAGCAGCCTCCTGGAGCTATTTATTTTCGAATCACTTTGCAAGCAGCCTTTGCCCTTTGACTGATGCTGCGAACGATCTCACAAATGATATTTGACATGCTGTTCCTTTCTGGTGAAAATTGTCCTCGGACAGATTCTTATGCCAGAAAGAAAGAGCCCCACGATTGTGAGGCTTTTCTGCTTTTGAATCAAGGCAATGGTTAGCGCATCAGCACCATCTTCTTGCTATCCACGAAGCCGTTTGCTTCGATCCGATAAATATACAAGCCCGTAGCAACATCTGAAGCATTCCAAAGTACATTGTAGTGACCGGCTGCACGTCTTTCGTTAACAAGTGTGGTAACAATCTGCCCAAGAGTATTGAATACTTGCAGCTTCACACTAGATGCCTCTGGCAGATCGAACTCAATCTCTGTACTGGGGTTAAAGGGATTTGGGTAGTTTTGATATAGTTGGTAGGTAGTCGGAATGCTCGCCTCATCTACGCTTTCATTGGATCCACTGAGCATTGCTTCAATTCGCGCGAATGCCCATAAGTCAGGGTCATTTTCTTGTTCTATTGTTGTATGAAGCGCGTCTAACCCCCGGATCTGACTTTGGCCCCCGTCTCCACGCCTACCCAAGATTCCCCAGTCGCTATTCTTCAATTCTGCCAGCAGTGCTTCCAGCGCTGCTTTCTGATATTTGTAGTCGCTGTCCGCTTGGTTCATCAATGACAGATATTCATCTTCTGCGCTTTCTATATCCCCCATCTCAACAAGGCACCATGCTGCAGAGGCTCGTGCTGCAAATTTCAAATCTGCTTCACTTGTGGTGTCCGCAATATCTTGAAAATAAGCCCGCTGAGTAGCCCAGTCTTTATTGGACATCGCTTCACAGAACACTATGCGATCAGGACAGAGGTTGGCTTCTTTGCTTCCAGGATAATATTTTATTACCGAATCGTAGCCCGCAATGGCAGCACTCCACAGCCCCACCTCCTCTTGGTCCCACGCCAACCTGAACACTTCATATGAAGGTGTAATCAAATCGCAGGGAATATAGTTAGACAGCACGCAACGGTTGTTTGTTGTTCCGTCGGCATCGTTGCCGCTATTTGTCCATGTGGCTGGAACACGCCCGGCTGGATTGCCACACCAATGATTGCCTGTAATGTCCTCGTCATAGAATTCTCCGTTGCACGCGAGAATTAAGTCGCCATTATCGCCACAGATGAGATTCCGCCCATTACACAAATCTGGAAGAGTCGAGCAGAAATTGATCTGTGTCCTAATGCCTGGCACGGTGAGGTTGTTTAGAAAAACATTCTTTCCGTTTGGGGCCATATCGAGAACACCACCGAGACCCGTGAAACCGGGGCCATTGTTAGCATTGCTCTTGATACAATGAAGCCGCATTGAACCGTGCGTAACCCGAGTGCCTCCGAACTGTAAATTACGGCTGTTTAGAGTGCTAGGTCCGTTCTCGGTAAGCGACGTACCACTCATATAAATGTGACTACTCGCCACCGACCAAACTCCGGTATACCCGCATCTGCTTATGCTGCCATTCGTTATGGTTACGTTTGCGCCACCACAGGCCGCCACTGCGCCATGATACCGACAATCTCGAATTGTGTCATTCGACAGAGACACCCGCCCGCCATAGAGAGCCAGGGCACCGAAACCACATGCGGTAAATTCACTGTTTGTTACTCCCACCCTTCCGCCGTCTCTGCTACGCACTCCTATCGAAGCGTTATCAAGCCGACACCAATCTAATATGTTTTGGCTACTTGTGCTGTAAAAACAGAGCCCTCCCCATGCATCTATCGGATTAGAGCTAATGCCTTGGAAGTTGATTCGTGCCTGCACTGCTGCATCTGCTACCAAATGTGCCCCCACTGGAACTGAAAGGGAAACCCCGGGAGAAAAAATCACTGTTACTCCTGGATCAATCGTTAGGCTTCCGTCACTCGGGACAGAAATTGAAGCCGTCACATAGTAGGGCGAGTGTGTAGTAGTCCAGTGACCATTGGGGTTCGGCTGTGGGTTGTCAAAGATTGCGTTGTTGACCCGATAAGACCGAAGGACATAGTTGCGGAGCGAGTCAGACAACGTAATAAAGACCAGTCTGCCTCCTGCTTCCTTAATATGAACGGTGGGGTTGTAATTCAGGTTAAGTGGTGCGGGGAATGGTCCGGAATCGCGAACCCCATTTTGCAGGGAATCTATGTTACTCCATGTGAATAGGCGTTGATTGTTGCGATCAAACCCTATTAAGCCCACCCCCGGCACTAGTGCACACTCGTGAAGCCCCGATAACGCACCATCAGAGCCAAGCCCCCACGCCTGAGAATCTAATCGTATCGTGGGGTCTGTTGAAGAGGAGGTCAGATGATCAATGCGCCCATTTAGTCCATCGCTTATGTAAAGATGTGCACGATTCTGGGAATCAACATAACCTGATATATCACTCATCCAGCGAAAGCCGTATCGAGAGCCAGTAAATCCTCCATAGCTGGACAGAATGTTTCCTGTCGTGTCTGTACGAAACACCCTTTGGGTTGCCTCGTCAGCTATGAACAAATTGTTGAATGCCGCGAACACTCCCACTGGTTTTGCAATGGAGGGGTTAGCAAAAGCACTTGTCTGAATGAATTGGTGAGCCACCGGGTTGAAGCGATAAAGGCGGACAACTCCTCCTACCTTAAACGTGACAGCTAATCTATCTGATTGTGGAATAAAGAATGTCCCCTGCTTCACCTGACACATAGACGTAGCTGAGTGCCAATTGTCCGAGGAAATGCTCGAGCGATATACGCTGTCTGTGCTCAGGCCTTCTTGCAGGTCCATCCTAAACTCTGTGAATAGGCGGCGCACAGCATCGAGTACCACAAATCGATAGTCTATTTCTGAAAGCTTGATTATCTCCACGTCAACGGGATGGTCAAACCCGCGATCCACGCGATCCGTTGTGTCGGTAGAATCTATTGCTTGAATAATCCATTGATTGGAAAGACTGTCCAATCCTGGAATTGCGAAAAAATCTGCTTCGCGGGTCAGTGTTGGATCGGCAAATGTCCTCGCTACAAAAAGGACAAGAGATAATAGAACATATTTAGACATGATTCATGCTCTCCTTAACTCCATTATCGCTGTTGCTCAATCTTTTCCCAATACTCTTGGTGAAGTCGTTCATACTCTTCTTGCTGATACGAAATCCATTCGGGTTGGCTCGCTTGACCGCGAAAATCAGGTGGGAAAGCGAAACCGTGTCTCGAATACATTAGATCGTTATACTGCATCGCTTTCTGATAGTCCCCGGTTTGGGCAGCGCTTGTTCTTGCACCGTCGAGTCCGTGCGGGTCCGCCCACCCACGTTGAATGAGAGAATCCGCAAGGATCAATGCCTCGCCGTAACGTTCAGCGTCTGTATTTACTAAAATATGATTGCCAAGCAAACGTTCCTGATCTGCATCCGAACACGGTGTGATCACAATTAGTGGAAAGGACCAGCCTTGTGCCGTTCCGATCCCTTCAATCGTCCATTGAACATGAAACTTGATTGTATCCCCTGCCAAGTCGTCGGGTATCGTTAACGCAAAGTAACGGTTCCAAAGCACACTGTGTTCAAGACCGTTCTCATCGCCAGAACGAAGAAGACTATCCGCATATCTCTGTTCGCCTTTAGTGAAGTAAAAGGGATTCATACGCTCAACCATGTCTGCGCTATATACTATTCCCTCTGTACCCCAAAAGCCAGCCTCGATAATTAACCCCGCGGGCCAGGATGAATCAAATGGTGTTTGCTTCAATGTTGGCCAGAATGAGTTTTCCTTCGGGAGCACACTCACATTAACACGGAGCATGGACCCGGCTAAGGTGATCGCGAAGTAGTCTGGGCCTACACGTTCTGGGGAACAATTTCCTCCGACTGGATCTCCAAGATTCACGTTTAAACGCACCGGTGTCTTTTCTTGCGAGAGGCAATCGCTTCCGAAAAATATGAAGGTGGCCGCCACCACAATTACAAAGATTGCTTGCGGGAGTCTGCTGATTTGACGGTTCATTAGTCGGGCCTCCGATCTTATTCTCGCGGGTTTGTCTGCTTTCACGGTCGGTAGAGTTTCTGGCTCTGACAGTTGTATGTCCCGTCGTTGATGAAGCCCCAGCTTTCAAAGTTATCGTAGTTATCCACCCAATCTTCCCATCCTGTCGATGTGTTGGGAGGGTGGTTGAACGGATTTTGAAGCGGACATAGAATAGAGCCGCCAAATTGATCGCAGTCCGGGTCATTCACCGGGCAATGGTCATTAATATCTATAGCATGACCAAATTCATGGGCCAGCACTTTTCTCTTGAATATTGTTCGTACTTGTCCTGAATATCCAAACGGAAGGTTGTTGTTTTGTTGCCAGTACTCAACTTTCTCTAAAATTGCTTGGAGTAGAACGGCCATACCCGCATTCCCACTAATACCGAAACCGTCTTGCTGATTACAGTGTCCCCACTCTCTGGCGGTATCTCCTGCTTGGTCAATATAGATTGCAACTTGCTGAGAGGCCGCCTCACCATAGTTTCCCCAATCAATGAAATATGGCGGCGCCGGTAATGTGAGCGATGTGTTCCATGCATTGAGCCCGCCTTGTCCATAGCTTCCCTGTTTAAAATCAACCCGCCTAAAAGTCCATCCTTGCCAAGTAGTGTCGAACGTAAGAGGGTTACAAACCACTATCTCGGCTCCAACCATACTATCCAGCAGTGGCTTAAAGTCTTGTCCAATATCCAGATCTTGAAAGGCACCCGCACTGTCAATGACGAGTATTTGCTTTGTTTGAGGTGAGGTTCGTCTATGTGATCCGTCCGCATTTACAAAACCCCTGTTCTCTTCCCACACGGTCAGCCCATCGCCATCTATAGAGTCCGATCTGCTATGAAACCTTGCGAGATAGTTGTGAGGAATATGAAGGGTGTCCGACTGAACACTTGTGTCGCGGCAAGCTCGCACAAAAAGATCTCCTTCTGCGCCATAGTCCAACACTCTAAAATAGAAATACAGTGGCGTCGTGCGTAATACCTCGCCCGTAGAAATAAAATGGTAAACGAAGGCGGTATCCCCTGAGAAAGTGCTGTCAGATAATTGCCATCCAATAAGCTGTGTGGTTTTGAAGTCTTTAATCTGCTGGGTCTCGCTGCCGGGAATCGATGCGTTCATGGCAATCCCTTCATAGGTAGAGGTCCGAAAAAACGCCTCCAAGGGTCCAACGGGATCGCTAACTTGTATGCGGTAGCACAACTGCTCTCCATAGCTTGGGAGCCACGCATTATTCGTATCGGGGCTCGAAACTGGCGTGATCGTGATAAGGCTCGTCGAGCCTGCTACCGGCGCCGAGGCCACGTATTCAGTATAGGTGTTTGTCTCTTCATCATAACCAGAAGTGCCTCCTGCCGGCACATTAGGGCAATCGCATTGGTCCATTCGACGAAACCACTCTCGCCTTATAGTAGAAATGCAAAGATAGACCTGCGTGTAATAGTCACAGCTATTTACAACATATCCAAAAGCATTCGGGCCTTGATAAGTGTGGCAGATGTTTTCGGGATCCTCTATCGCCACGTTGCCCAGACAAACTTCGTTCAGGTTGCAGCCTGCGCAATTGTAAACATACTCGCAGTCCGTTGCCTTACTAAAGGCTTTGCTTTGAAACCAATGGATGACCCAGTGCCCATTATTAAACTGTACGTTGTTTCCCCACGACATGCTCCTGAATACCGCTGTCGTAGAGTCTTGGGCTATCGCTCCATTGAGGCCAAACGAAAATACTATTGCAATGAACGAGACGACATGCAACCAAGGCTTCACTTTACATCTCCTCGTTTTCATTTTCAAAGGTGATAACTTCCACAATGCTTCTGCAATCGCAACAAAAGCGCGAACCCCACCCGCTTCAAATAATTGACTACAGATAGAATTCGCGTCATATTCGTGGTCTCCGAGCTAAGTTGTCCGACCAGTTTCCCAAGACCTGCGTTAAATGTATCGAACGGCATTGATGATGTCAACTTGACCATATTTATCTCCTGATATGTTTGTCTCATTAGATGTATCCGTGTTGCAACTGTTTGGCAACTGACAATGAAAGTAAATCCAGCACTTTGCCTCACGAACAGTGTCACACATCCCGTTTGAAATCGATTTTCAGTTTTGATATTCAAACAAAGAGGATTGCTCGGAGAGCGAAGTGTTCGTGAGTGTGTTACAATTTACAATAGGGCAAGGAGCAAAGCAAGAAAGTTGTAACTGGTATTGCAAGTCATTGATTAGTTAAAAGATAGGGTTGCCCCTATCTTCTCAGTTTGCAAGCAGGGTTAGCGTCGCAAGGTCAAGTACAATCTTGTTCGGCAACATCTCATCATTGACAAACCGCTTCACAAGGTTGCACACAACGGAAGCAGCCATTAACGGCGTATAGCATATCGTTCTGGCTGTGCACCGTTCTTGGAATGCTTGATCATCGGGTACAATCGATTGTGAATATCGCACTCGGTCATCTCGAATCTGCGGTCGAACAGTATGGACAACAAGTGTCTCCAGTCCCATGCGAGCATCGACATACAACTGCACCTGTGGTTGATCACGAATCGATTTCCAAATCGACTCGCGCGACTTCATGGAATCCACTGCGCTGATGACAACGCCTGACTGCTGCCGACCGTCATACTGCATGCCGATAGTGTTTGGCAGCAATCCGGTTTGGATGTCAACGAGAATCGAGAACGCGTCAGCCTTCAACATTCCTACATCAGACATCCCATAAACCTGATTGCTGACATTGTGTACATCCACGATGTCCGCATCGAAGCATGTTAGATTGCAAACTCCCATCTTGGTAAGATACAATCCCGTGACGCTCCCAATGCTCCCAAGACCGATCAAAGTCACTTGCAAGTTCGCAAGTTTCTCGGCATCGACAACATCTTGCTGTCTTAGAAATCGCATGTCGTTCATGTTGTCTCCTAGAAGGGTTCGAGTTCATCACGGTCCAATCCCAGCCAATTCAATTCGTCATCAAGTTCTTCGGCTGTCAAAGCACCGCGTGTGCTGGCTTCGTCAAGTTCATCCAGAATCATGTCACGTCTGACCAATTGATCCTCGCGACTTCGCTTCAGAAACGTAGTCTCGCGGACTTTGGCTTTAAACTCGTCAAAGCACGCTTCTGCCAGACCGTCTATTAGTGGATATTTCACTTCCCATGTGACATCAGGAATGTACATGTGACTCGGGTGGTACTGGTCCAGACGCATCTGTGTGTCACGACGCTTGTTGACAACCAGGGATAGCAACCATTCATTGTTCGCGAGACCGCTGATGCAGGATTCATCTTGACCACTCCAGAAGACAGACATGCTGCCATGCGAATGTGCCCAGCATCGAAGTTTACGCGAATCAATTCCCTTAGCTTCAAGTTCGGATATCAAACGCGCAACATCGGCGACATCCATATCGGTCTCGTCGGAAGTGCAATCGTGCTTTACCAAGTAGAAATCTGTTACGATCAATGTCGTCGTGCGACCCGAATCAGTGCTCACGACTTCATCCACGAGCCCGAGACAACTAACTTCGCCCTTGGCAAAATCTGTCCATAACCAAAGCTTTTGCATCGCGGTCGCTTCAATTAGAATCTTAACTCCTGCTTCAACCGGCTGTCGCGGCGTCCTCTGCGAGTTCTGCATCGGCATCCTCCTCTTCTTCTTCATCAGCCTTCGGATGATTAGGGCATTCATCGGCATCGTGGTCATCGTATTGCTGACAGTGTTCACACCACCAGCAAGACTCGCAATCTGAAATATCGTGCCCGTAGTCATCGCACCATGAACAGTACGGGTCATCGTCGTCGTTGTCCTCAACGAAGTCCGGATCCCACTTCTCGATCTTTTGAAACGGGTCGCTGCTGTTGTAGCTATGCAGAAACTGATGCACCAATTGAAGCAATCCATGCAGATCAAGTTCACCTGCGAGTCGCGACACAAGGTGCCCAATGTTGCCCCAGCATATGTTGTTGGGATCATCCGTCACATGCGGATGAATGTATCCGTTGCATTCGGTTCCACCGCTGATCAACACTTTGCCTTTGTCGAGATCAACTTCAACGACGTAAGGCTCGAAGTGATAACGGCCGCCGTCGTGTTCAAGTGTGATCGGATACGTTTCTGCAAGCACAGACTTCTCACACACATTGATATGCGAGTAGCAACTGGGAACCAGTCGCATCATTTCGACAAATGTTCGCGTCGCCTTGGCCTTGATTAAGTCAGGCGCTTTGCTGAACATGTTCAGTATCTCGCGGTCGCCTTCGATCTTCCGTGACAGCGTCATTACTTGCATTGACAACCTTTCAAGTTCGTATCGGTCATCGCGAAGTGAAATCGCAAGTTCATGCTTTCGTTCGGCAGCAACGGTCTTCAACGTTTCAATCAACGATTGTCGTTGCGCATGTCGAAATGCACGGCACATTCTTGACAGATGTGCATCAAGAATATTCGAAGTCACGTCGACACGTGGCTCACCATACAATACTAACCACGTCGGTGTCACCTTCCCGATAAGCACCGATTCCATCACAAGCGGATCACCGAACAGATCCAGACAGAACTGTGATGTTGCGTCGGCATTAACATAGACAGCCACACCGACTTCATGCCACTCGGCAAGTTCGTTTGCATTGGTGATCAGCGCTATCGGCGTATGCAGCTTCTGTTCGTAGAACCTGATCAGGGTTCTGATTTGTTCAATCATTAGCATTCCTCCGGAGGCAAGAGAGGGCCATGACCACGTGGATCACAGCCCCCTCTGAAACTTGAGACTACGTAGGACAGGTAGTCTGAAGCACCCTCCTATGCGCCTCCCTTTACCATCGGAACAAGGGTCAACACGGCATTGTCGACCAGCACGTCCGAATCGAAGCACGGGCTGCCGTTCAGGTGCCGGGTGTAGCTGGAATCCTTCGGGAAACCGGCTTCCGCGATGGCTTGTTCGACTGTTGTGCCGTCACTGACTTGAATTTCTTTTGCTGACCTGCCGAGGCAGAGGACTTTGACTTTCACGAGACTCTCCTTAGGGGGTTGGATACGAAAAGAGCCCTGCACAATGCAGAGCTCTTGCTTCAGTATGTTCTTATGCCAGAAATCAGGCATAAGAGTTCAAGTGGAAGTACTTGCAGTAGTCTTTCCGAACCATTAAATTGGTAACCATTAAGCCGTTACCCTCACTACGAAGCGAGATTGTCATGCAGCAGCGCAAAAAGCCGTCAGAAGAAAGAAAGAACCGCAAAGTTGCAATCTATTGCCGTGTTAGTACTGATCAGCAGGATAGGGAGGAGGGGGGAAGTCTTGACACGCAAGAGACTCGCTGCCGAGAGTATTGTAAATTTGAAAGTCATGAAATCGTCGAAATTTACAAAGATGTCGCTAGTGGTGGAACAATGGAACGACCCAGTCTGCAGCGACTATTTGCAGACGCACGTGACGGCAAATTTGAATTGATAGTGGTAACGAAAGTGGACCGATTCAGCCGGAGCATTGTTGACTTTCTGAACACGAATCAGACCCTGATTGATCTTGGGATCGAGTTCTATCCAGTGGATCAAAATATCTTCGGGACGAAAGGACCGGAAGGCGAGTTAATGCGAAACATCTTGCTTGCATTTGCACAATTTGAACGCGAAATGACCCGCAAACGTACTACAGAAGGGATGCGTGCAAAGATCGCTCGTGGAGAGTGGCGTGGTGGCCCGACTCCGTTTGGATACGAGAGTGAAAATGGAAAGCTAGTCATTGACAATCAAGAAGCGAGTATTGTTAAGAGAATCTTCGATGAATACCTTGGTGGGAAATCCAGCTATGAAATCACTGCAATGTTCAATCGCGAAGGACTGCGTTCACGTAAGAACAATCAATGGTCTGCCCAAGGCATCCTCCGGATTCTTCAAAACCCAGCTTATATCGGCAAATTTCGTGATCCTATTGACGCCACGAAGTTCGTTCCCGGTGTTCACAGGGCGATAATTGATGAAGACACATTCCAAAAAGTGGAGAGCATTGCCGAAAACACGCGGATCAACCACTACTTCAACAAAACGCTGCCAAACGAGGCGCTGTTTTCTTCGTTCATTCGATGTGGGCATTGCAATGCTGTAATGACACCCTACAGAGCACACAAGAACGGCAAAGCACATACCTACTACCGATGCCAAAATGCAATGAAACGTACGTCATCGGTATGTCCATTGAAGCAGGTCAGCAGTGTTGATGTTGAAGCAATTGGAGTTGCACTGCTTCGATTGTTGTCAGTAAATCAAACACTACTGAATTCCGTCTTAGATAAAGCCAGCGGAAACCGTGATGAAGAAGTCGGCGTGTTGAAGCAACAGCGTGACCAAGTTGTTCGAAATGTCGTCGATGAACGCCGCAAACTTGAAAATTTGATGGTTGCACTTGAAAGCCCAGCCGCTGACGATGTTCGCGAGAGTATCTTCGGACGGATTCGCGACATTAACAGTCTGATTCAGGGCATGGACCACCGAATCCATGAAATGGATATCGCAATGGAGGCGTTGAAGCAGCCTTCAAGCAACCTGGGTGATCTACGGGACTCCTACCAGTACTTCTGGACGCTATGGCTGGGAATGTCTCCAGAAGACCGTAGGAGGGCAATTAGGGTGCTGGTCAAGGAAGTGCGACTGACCAAGCAAAAAGACGACCGCGTTTTAATTCAGTTCGAATTGATAAGTAACGTAAAAATAAAAACCTCCACCGGACTGGGTGGAGGTTCTGACGATCAAGTTCGCAACATTGTAGCGAATGGTAGCGCGTACGGGATTCGAACCCGTGTTACCGGCGTGAGAGAACTGCAAATAAAGTCATGTAAATGCTTGTTTTAACTCACCGCTGGAACCAAGTGAA
>JAANMV010004380.1_pt1 | contig 11175 bp, 7 predicted proteins | sample 7279661 | NCBI WGS metagenome assembly JAANMV01 (sample SAMN14094540, study PRJNA606508) | bioreactor metagenome | isolation source: A lab-scale SPAN reactor treating ammonium-rich wastewater day 121 | place: Ireland: Galway | collected 2017-05-16 | reverse complement strand
ATCTATCCTGTACCTGATCCAACTTTTCCTTTTTTAGGTGTACATTTTACCCGGCGTTTAAACGGTGCTGTGGAGGCCGGACCCAATGCTGTTTTTGCTTTTCGTAAAGAAGGTTATAAAAAAACTGACTTTCATTTAGGTGAACTTTTTTCTTCTCTACTGTGGCCTGGTTTTTTAAAAGTCATGTTCAAATACTGGTCAATGGGTCTGGGGGAATTTTATCGCAGTTACAATAAATCTGCCTTTACCAAAGCCCTGCAACGTTTACTGCCAACGATTGAAAAAAAAGATTTAGTTCCTGGGGGGTCAGGGGTCCGGGCCCAAGCCTGTGCCAAAGACGGTAAACTAATAGATGATTTTCTAATTTATGAAGATGACAAAATTATCAATGTCTTAAATACTCCTTCACCTGCTGCCACCGCTTCACTAGCAATTGGTGAAACCATAGCCCAGATGGTCATAAAGAAAATATAATTTCTGTTAATAAATAAGCAAAAATGCTAAGATAGACTTGGTATTTTTATGTCTAAAACAAAAGAAAAACTAATAATCATTGACGGTAACTCCACACACCTCGCTGTGCTCGGTTGCGGAGCAAGTGCCAAAAATTAATATGGTTAAAAAAATTGATAAATTAATTATAGTAGATGGAAATGCCTTGTTACATCGAGCTTTCCATGCCATTCCCCCACTGACTACTAAATCTGGACTCGTAGTCAATGCGGTGTATGGTTTTGTTACTATCCTGATGCGGGTATTGAAAGATATTAAACCAAATTATGCCGCTGTTACTTTTGATCTTAAAGCGCCAACCTTTAGGCATGAAGTTTACTCTGATTACAAAGCTACAAGAGTTAAACAACCAGATGAACTGTATGCTCAAATACCGTTAATAAGAGAAATTGTTCAAGCTTTCAATATTACTATTTTTGAAAAACCGGGCTTTGAAGCCGATGATTTAATCGGTACGATTAGTCGTGCTCTTGATCACAAAAAAGACATTGAAACTTATATTGTCACTGGTGACTATGACACTCTGCAACTAGTTGATGACAATACCAAAGTTTATACTTTAAGACGCAGTTTAAGTGACACTATTATCTATGATACCAAAGAAGTAATAATAAAATACGGTGGTCTGAAACCCAATCAACTAATTGATTTTAAAGCTCTACGTGGCGATCCATCTGACAATATCCCCGGGGTCAGAGGAATAGGTGAAAAAACTGCCATTGAACTCTTGCTGGAATTTAAAACTTTGGAAAATTTATATAACAAGTATCAAACAAGTGTAAAAGTTAAGCCACGCATTAAAGAATTACTTACCACTTATCATGATGATGCTTATTTATCAAAGACATTAGGCACAATCAAAACTGATGTACCAATAAAATTTGATCTTGCTAATTGTAAATTGCATAGCCCAGATAAAGATAAACTAATCAAACTCTTTCAAGAGCTTGAATTTAAATCACTACTGGGAAAAATTCCCGAACTGGAACAAAAATTAAACTTAACCCAAACAAGTCTGCAAATCGCCACCGCCAAGAAAAATAAAAAAATATCTACAGCTAAATATCAATTAATTGATAATGAAAAAAAATTACAAACCCTGATCAATAAATTAAAAAAAATAAAACTAATTTCTTTGGATACAGAAACTAGTAGTACTGATGCCTTACAAGCTGAACTGGTTGGTATAAGTTTATCCTGGCAGGCGGGCTTGGCATATTATCTTGATTATAAAAAACTGAAATCCAGTAAAACTTTTATTAAATTTATTTCTGTACTAATAAATCAGCCAAAAATAATTGGTCATAATATAAAATTTGATTTAAATATACTCAATCAAGCTGGCATTGAACTAAATAAAATTTATTTCGACACTATGATTGCCGCTTATTTATTAAATCCCGGAGAAAGGCGTCTAAAACTTGATAATTTGGTATTCAGCGAATTTGGCCACGAGATGATTCCGATTGAATCACTTATAGGTAAGAAAGGAAAAAACCAACTCTCAATGAAAAGTTTACCAGCTAAAGAAATTTGTGATTATGCTTGTGAAGACGCGGATTTTACTTGGCAGCTTTATAAAAAGTTACAGCCAGAGCTAACAAAAAACAATCTGACCAAACTTTTTCAGGATGTAGAAATGCCCTTGATAACAATTTTAGCTGCTATGGAAAAAAATGGTATTAAAATAGATAAATTGTATTTAGCACAATTAAATAAACAGGTTACTGAACAAATTAGTAACTTAGAAAAAAATATATACCAGCAAGTCGGTGAAGAATTCAATATCGCCTCGCCCCTACAACTTAAAAAGATTCTGTTTGAAAAATTGGATATTCCGACTGAAGGCTTGAAAAAAATAAAAACCGGTATTTCCACGGCAGCTGGTGAACTAGAAAAAATGCGTGGACTTCATCCCGTGATTGATATGATCTCTGATTACCGCGAACTAGCTAAACTACGTTCTACTTATATTGAAGCCTTGCCGAAACTAATCAATCCTCAAACAGGCAGAGTGCATACTAGTTACAATCAGACTATTACCGCCACTGGCAGATTATCTTCTTCTGATCCCAATTTACAAAATATTCCTATTCGAACAATTTTAGGTAAAAAAATACGCGGTTCATTTATAGCTGAAAAAAATCAAGTTTTACTCTCGGCCGATTACTCACAAATAGAATTGCGAGTAGTCGCTCATTTGGCAAATGACGCCAATCTTATTCGCGCTTTTCAAGAAGGCCAAGATATTCACCGCACTACCGCTGCTTTTATTTTTGATGTTCCCTTTGCAAAAGTAGATAGTGATATGCGTCGTAAAGCCAAAGAAGTAAATTTCGGCGTACTTTATGGTATGGGACCATTTGGTTTAGCTGAACGGACTGGTATTTCTCGAATGGAAGCTAAACAATTTATTGAACGTTATTTTAAACGTTTTCCCAATATGAAAAAGTTTACTCAAAATATTGTCACCCAAGTAAGAAATCAAGGATATGTTGAAACTATGTTTGGTCGGAAACGTTATTTACCAGAAATAAACTCCAATATGGCTCAAGTTAGAAACGCTGCTGAACGAGCAGCTATCAACTTACCAGTCCAGGGTACTAGTGCTGATATTATGAAACTTGCTATGATTGCTGTTTGGCATAATATTTGCTCTAAAAACTCTGATATAAAAATGCTACTGCAAGTCCATGATGAATTAGTCTTTGAAGTACCAGCCAGTCAAGCTAATCAAGTAGCTAAACAAATAAAAGCTACTATGGAATCTGTTACCTCTCTCCAAGTACCACTAATAGTTGATGTTAAAGTAGGAAAAAACTGGTTGGAAATGGAAGAGTTAGAATTTAGAAGCTAGAATTATGAATTAAGCATGAGCTAACTAATAAACTCTGCCTGAAAGCAGAGTTTATTTAGTTTATTTTATTATGTGTCTAAGTTCTAAACAAATGTTACATTGGCAACTGTATCACCAGCTACTTTAAAACGCATTACCCGCACACCTTGAGTGGCGCGTCCTAATACTGACACAGACTTTAAAGGCAATCTTATCACTTGGCCCTTTTCACTCATGACAATCAAATCTTCTTCAGCCAATTTAGCATTGACCACAAAAGCAGCTACGGTTTTACCGGTCTTACTTGTTACTTTAGCCGCTTTGACGCCACCGCCACCTCGGCCTTGAGTTTTAAATTCAGACACCGAGCTACGCTTAGCAAAACCATTATCCATTACTACCAACAACTGTTCTTCTTTACTGGGTTTACCTTCAAAAATCAAATCAATACCCACTACCCAATCATCTTTCTTTAAGCGAATACCCCGCACCCCAGCAGCTGATCTACCCATAGCTCTCACCCCGGTTTCTTTAAATCTAATTGCTTGCCCTCGAGCGCTAACCAACATGATATCATCTTTACCACTAGAAGGTTTGACCCACTCTAAATTATCATCAGTTCTCAATTTAATAGCTATTAATCCACTGCGACGTACATTATCAAATTCGTCAAATTTTACCTTTTTGATAATACCCTTCTTAGTAACCATGACTAAAAATTTATTATCATCCCTCACTTCTGACAAAGCCAGAGCGGCTGATATTTTTTCGTCTTGAGATAATTGTAAAAAATTTACAATAGCCTGGCCCTTACTTGTTCTACTACCGACTGGTACATCATAAGCTTTGAGTTGAAATACTCGACCCCGCGTAGTAAAAAATAATAAATCAGCGTGAGTCATGGTAGTAAACAAGTGTTCCACCACATCTTCTTCTTTGGTTACCAGTCCAATCACACCCTTACCACCACGGCTTTGGGTTTTGAAAGTATCAGGTGGCAAGCGCTTAATATAGCCATCTTTGGTTACCACTACTACCGTTGATTCATTGGGAATCAAATCTTCCTGAGAAAATTTATCAATAGCGTGAGGTATTACTTGGGTTTTACGCTCATCACCATATTTATCTTTTAAATCAAGTAATTCTTGTCTTATTACCCCTAAAATCTTTTTATCACTTTTTAAAAGTTCAGTTAACTCTTTGATCAATTTCTTTTTATCTTTCAATTCTTCTTCCACTTTCAATCTTTCCAAATTAGCCAGTTGTTGCAGTTTCATTTCCAAAATAGCAACTGCCTGGCGTTCAGATAATTTAAATTTTTTTATCAAATTCAATTTTGCATCTTCTCTGTCTTTTGATTTTTTGATGGTATTGATAATTTTATCAATATCTTCAAGAGCCATTACCAAACCTTCTAAAATATGTGCTCTGTCCTTGGCCTTATCCAAATCAAATTGCGTACGTCTAACAATTACTTCTTTCCGATGTTTAATAAACTCATTTAATATGTCTTTCAAAGTCAAGACTCTGGGTTGTAAACCATCTACCAAGGCCAGTAAATTGACATGAAAAGCTGACTGCAATTCAGTATGCTTATATAATTGATTTAAAACTTTCTTCGGGTAAGCATCTTTTTTCAACTCTACTACCACCCGAATACCTTCTTTATCTGACTCGTCACGTAAATCTCTAATTCCTTCAATTTTTTTATCCCTAACCAATTCGGCTATTTTTTCTAAAAGTGTTGCTTTGTTCACTTGGTAAGGTAACTCAGTAACAATTATTTGCCACTGACCTGATTTTTCTTCTACAATTTCAGTCTTGGCACGGATAACAATTCTACCTTTACCAGTAGCATAAGCAGTCTTAATATCTTCTTTATTAAAAATAATTCCCCCAGTAGGAAAATCTGGTCCTTTGATAAAATCCAATAACTCATCGATCTCTGCCTCAGGATTGTCAATTACATGTATAGTCGCATCAATTACTTCGGAAACATTGTGCGTGGGTATAGAAGTAGCCATACCGACAGCAATACCCATAGCACCGTTCAATAATAAATTTGGCAATTTGGCAGGCAATACTTGAGGTTCATTATGACTACCGTCATAGTTGGGAATAAAATTTACCGTATTTTTATCTAAATCATACAGCATTTCTTCTGCTAAGGCGGTAAGCTTAGCTTCGGTATACCTCATCGCCGCCGCACTATCGCCATCCACAGAACCAAAGTTACCTTGACCATTGACCAAGGTATAACGCATGGCAAAATATTGAGCCATTCTGACCATACTATCATAAACCGCGGAGTCACCGTGCGGATGATATTTACCTAAAACTTCACCAACCACAGTAGCTGATTTTCTAAATTTAGCATTGCTCCGCAAACCAATATCCCACATCGCATACAAAATTCGCCGGTGTACCGGTTTCATACCATCACGTACATCCGGCAAGGCACGGGATACAATTACACTCATAGCATAATCCAAATAAGATTGCTCCATTTCCTGGACCAACGGTCTTAGCTCGATTCTTTGCTCAATTGGTTTATCCTCTGGTAAATTATTTTTTTTGGCACTCATAAAATTTATTCTCCTTGTTCATTTATTAATTCTACTGACGTTGCTGTAGAAGTAGTGGTACTGGCGGTAGTGGTTGCTGTTAAACGTACTTTCATTTCATCAATAATATCGGCTTGTTGTTGACTTTGATTAACTGCACTTTCAACTTGTTGCCAGGTAGTCTGTAACTGATTTTTAAAATTATCATACTGATCTACTGTGACTTGACTCCGTTTTAAAATATTGTTGAAAAAAGTGTTATCAACCTGCGCTTGACGACTATAACCAAACTTTGTCACCCAAAATATCCAAATCACTATTACTAAACCAAAACTTATCAACAATAAATAGATTAACTGCTTTTTTTTTGCTGGTGTTAGTTGCGGTAAAAACAGCATATTAAAATTTATGCTTCAATAATAACTAACTTGGTTTCTTCACTTGGTAAATCCTTTTTCGCAATTTTTAATTTCTCAACTTTCTCTGGTTTAGTTAAACCGCTAACCTTGATAAATTCATCTATCTTGGCTAAATCCAATTTACTACCACCAAAAGCATACTGCATTGGTACAATCACCCGCGGATCAATTTGTTGGCAAATCTTGGCTGCTTGTTTAGGTGATAAACCGTCGCCCCCACCCACTGGTACAAATAGAATATCAACATTTACTAAATTTTCTAATTGCGCCTCGGTTAATTCACCTTGGGTAATATTACCCAGATGAGCCATGGTCATATTTTCTCCTTCAATTACATACATTATTTTACCTGTCGGAATACCTTCAGTATTGTATTCTGGTATGCCATAAACAAATATTTGTTTTACTTCATATTCTCCTGGAGCCTTAATAACAAAAGAGTCGCCAGTTATATTTAACTTACTGTCTAATTCACCCGAACTAGACAAAACTAAATCTGCCTCCATTTTGGGTTGACGCATACCTAAACTTTTAGTTTGATAAGGGTCAATAAGCAAATTAGAATCACCATTTTGTGGTGACTTTATTTGCATTCTAATAAATGTTTGTCCAAACCATTCTGCTTGCATATTTTGTTTAATTTAAGCTATATCCACAAATATAATTTTAACACTTTTTGTCAGTAAAATCAACTCTAAAATCATACTAAATTCACAGTCATTAAATCTGCATATCAGACAGTTTTTTAGCCTCTTCTTTGACTTGATCAATATCTTTTTCCTCACTATTTTTTTCATTTTTTTTGTCAGTTTTATTTTTCTCCTCCCACTCATGAATGGTGGTAGCTTTACCAGTATCAGCATGTGCCCAATCGGTTTTTTTACGATTGATTAACTCTTCTTTTTTCCGTAAAACTCTTTGCGCTGCAGGAGTCAGGTCATCATTTCTCAAATCAACTCTATCAGCGACGATTGATTTTTTTATTTTCTCTCGCCAACTCCCGGGTTTTTCCCGACCAGTAAGTTTTTGTACCATTTTATCAGCTGCTTCTTGTTTTCTTTCCATCTGTCTAACCTTTTTTATATTTTCTTTTTTAACCTGTTCTAAATAACCTTGATACTCTTTATCTTTTTGTTTAACAAACTCACGCCATTTTTCACCTATCTCCGGCTCGTGTTCTTGCATTATTTTTTGCCACTGACTAGCTGTCAAAAGTTTACCTCCGGATAAAGCCTGCCCTCCCAACTTCTGTTTTAACTCCTTAACCTGTCTGGTGTTCATTTTTAAATGTGAACGTAAAAACTCTTCTTGCTGTGTTTTACCAAGTCGCAGTTGATTTAATTTATAAATAGGCTTTTTACTTGAATACCACCCCATGGTTTAGAAGATAGAATTAAGAATTAAGAATTTAGAATAATTAATTTAAATTTGATTTATAATTAATAATTTAAAATTTATAATTTATATTATCATTATAACCCAAAATACACTAAACTTGCCAAAATTCAACCTTTCCTATAAAGTAATAAGGTTATTCCTACTATTTTATTATACCTGTGGTAGGCAGGGCCTTTTAGTCAAAAAGGTTAATTCTAATAATTAAATGACAACAAAATTTACAAATGATTCCATTCCCACTTCAGGCAAAATGGCTGAATTGATGGAAGAAATCAAAAATCAAAAATTTCCCAAAACAGGTGAGCTAGTCAAAGGTACGGTTATCAATCTTGGTAAAAATGAAATTTTACTAGATATCAATGGCCTGACCACTGGACTAGTACGCGGCAAAGAATTGGAAGATGAATCAGGTGACCACACTACTCTCAAAATAGGTGATGAAGCTTATGCCACAGTTTTGGAAGAAGAAAATGAACGCGGTATTTTGGAACTTTCTTTCCGCCAAGCCGGTCACCAAAAAGCTTGGGAAAATCTCGAAGAAATAAAAAGCAAAGGTACTATCATCTCCACCAAGATCATGGATGCTAATAAAGGCGGTTTGATGTGCAAAGTAGGTGGTGTCATGGGCTTTATGCCTGTTTCCCAACTAACAACCGAACATTATCCTCGGGTTGAAGGTGGTGATAAGAATAAAATTTTAGAAATTTTAAAAAGTTATATTAATCAAGATTTTGAAGCCAAGATTATTGATGTTGATGAAAAAGAAAATAAATTAATTGTTTCCGAACGTGCTGCTTGGGAAGAACAACAAAAAGAAACTATTAGCCAATTCCAAGTAGGTCAAGTAGTTAAAGGTAAAATAACTGGTGTGGTTGACTTCGGTGCTTTTGTGGAATTTGGTGACAATATGGAAGGACTAGTGCATATTTCGGAAATTGCTTGGCAAAGAATTGAAAATCCCAGAGACTATATAAAAATTGGTGAGGCAGTTGAAGCAAAAATAATTGAAATCGATGGTTCAAAAATTTCTCTTTCCATCAAAGCCTTGCATGATGACCCTTGGAAAGATGTGGCTGTCAGATATAAAATCGGTCAAACCGTCAACGGTAAAGTCCTAAAAACCAGTGATTTTGGTGCTTTTGTTGAACTAGATAGAGATATTCATGGATTGGCGCACATCAGTGAATTAGCCGATTATCCTATAAAAAATGCCGGTGAAGTACTAAAAATTGGTGAAAATTATGACTTTAAGATTGTTTCCATAGAACCTGAGGAACATCGATTAGGTTTATCACTCAAAGCCTTTAAACAAAAAGATAAACCAACCACTACTGCAACAAAAACTGAAGAAAAAATTACTACTGAAATAAAAGAAGAACCTGTTAAAGCAGAACCTAAAGTTAAAAAATCAACTCCTGATAAAGTTGAGAAAAAAGAAAAAAAAGTTAAAGCTGACAGTAAAAAATAATATTCAAACTAAATCCGCTCCGACTCAACAGTCGGAGCGGATTTTTTAATTATAAATCTAATAAATAGCTTCCACCGCTACATCCTGATAAAAAAACTTTATTATTTCTTCATAAGTAACACCATTGGCTGCTTTGATCATGGCACCTACGCCAGATAAACCAACCCCATGTCCTAACTGACTAAAACCTTGCTCTTCTGGTACTACTACAGCTTTAATCCAAGGGTAAGGATCTTGAAACCAAACTTCACTCCAATTTTTTGTTCGTCCATTACTACGAGCAAAATATGGAGTTACCGCTACCTCACCTTGATAAGTTACCATCTGACCAAAAGTTTCATCAACCGCGCGCCCTAACTCCGGATGCCTTAACTCATTGGCATAACCCCGATATACCTGATCATAAAATGCATCAATATGAAAACCTTGATTACCATGTTTAAAATTGTCTTGCCGATGCCAATAGGCATAAGTTCTGGCTACCACGGTCATGGTTTTCAAATATTCAATATGATCGTTAGCTCTAGTTTCCCCTAAACCCTTTAAATAATCCTCCAAAGGTAACTCATTGATAATCCAAGTCTGACCAGTACTAGTAGCATGATAAATTTCCAAACTACCACGAAACTGATTGTCAGCTAAAGTTTGATTCCAGCTAGGAGGATTGGAATAAGAGTCAATTACTAAAACTGAATCATCTTTTCCTACCAAACGCAAAGGCTGTTCATACTCATGAGTCATGTTTTGGTGGGTAAAAAAATACTTTTTTTCGCGGTTATCATACCACATAAAAATCGGCCAATCACCATTGCTAGATAACACCAACTCCTCACCGGCAAATAGTTGAAAACTGCCTAAACTACTGAATTTTTCCACCCTTTTCGTCCAAAATAACCCCACCCGAATTGGCGGTGAGGTTAATTTTATTTTTTGTATAGGCAATATTTCTGGGATGGTGGCGGCTTGGGCAATATTAGTTAACAACCAACTGTTTAACCAATTTTCCAACCGTGCTGACGGCGGACTGTTTTTATTTTCCTGTTCCACTACCTGAGGCATAACGTTTATATTTTTGGTATCATCAGGAAAATAAATAATAAACTCAGGTGATTCGTCAAGAATAACTTTATTATCTTTTAAATATTTAAAAACATCATGACCTTGTAAGTATTCACTTGCCAGTCGTAACACCCCAGCGGAAAAACTTATAAATAAAACACAAATAAAAAGAGACAAGCCAAGGCTTGCTATTAAACTTTTTCCAGTTTCAATTTTTTCACCTCTTTCTAAAGATATTTTTTTCTGATTTTCATCAGTAGAAAACACTTTGTCCATATTTTATTTTTATTTTTATTTTTTGTTGGATTTATTTTTTGAATCTAATTTTGGACTCAAAAAAGTAATAAATCTAACCTATATATCTATATTTTAGCATATTTTTTCACTTTTGTCAATCAAAATAAAAACTTTCGTTTTTAACTTCCATTCTTACTACATATCGTCCACCGACTTTTAAGTCATTAGTAGCTTGTTGAACAATGCCAACTAGTGTCAGCAAAATTACATTTTATTATATGTTCAGGTTGGGTATAATATCCCAAACCTTTTTGCTGTCAGCCGAAACAGTTATCTTGATTGTTATTTTATTAACTACCCTTATAACAGAAATTTAGTCGTTTAGTGAATTAATACCTTGTTCTTTAAGTTTTTCAAGATGTTCTTTCATTGTCTTGACTTGTTCAGTTGGGTGTCCCTGCCAAACAGTCACTTCTCCAACAACTCTGAACGGTTGATTTGAACGGAAAGATTGTGTTGGGTTTCCTGGAAATTTCTTGTCTGTTAGGTCTGGGTCATTTTCAAATTCTCCGGTTGGTTCTACTAAATAAATTCTTTCCCGTCCGTCACCAAAAGCGAGTTCTGCTCCCCAAATCGCAGCGTCCAATGTCGCTGTTAAAAAAATGTATTTTGAATTTTTCT
>JAANMV010004378.1_pt1 | contig 11176 bp, 5 predicted proteins | sample 7279661 | NCBI WGS metagenome assembly JAANMV01 (sample SAMN14094540, study PRJNA606508) | bioreactor metagenome | isolation source: A lab-scale SPAN reactor treating ammonium-rich wastewater day 121 | place: Ireland: Galway | collected 2017-05-16 | reverse complement strand
GTAAGGCCAGATTCCCAGAAAAGTTATGGGAAATCAAGAGGAATTCGACCCACTTCCGCAACGATCGATGAGGCCCGGCGGCGAGCAGCGTAAGTCGTTGATTCACAGATACTTACACCAAAGCACCCGCGACAAGAACCCCCCCGCTTTCGGTGCCCAATTAAGGGTGTTGCCGGCGCTGGCGATCGCGGCGGGGGCATCGATCGTAAATCACTGCTCACTATTGATTTACGCCCGTCGCGCCGCGTCCGGTCCAAGCAACCAAGTCGCCGCGACCGCCGTCGATGGTGACCCACCCAACAAGGTATCCCCCTAAACAGGCTACTTGCCCGAGCCTGATCGGAACGTGTACGTTCCCCGCGTCCTACCCCGCTCGCCCCCCGCCAACCCTCGCCGCGCCGCCTCCCCAGCCCCATGTGGCATCTCTTCATCGACACCGGCGGCATGGCCGAGAGGTACGTGTTGCAGCACACCGGCTTGCCGCAGTCGCCATAATCAGCCAGCAGTTTGGCCTCGTCCCGCACGCCAATTTGGCGCATCTCGATGCGGGTTTGCAACTCGTTGGCCAGTTCTTTGACCAGCCCGCGAAAATCAACGCGCTGCTCGGCCAAGTAATACACCACGACCCGTTCGCCGCCGAACACGCGTTCGAAATCGACCAATTGCATGTCCAGCCCCAATCGCTGCACGAGTTGCTGGCAGGTTTGGAACTCGTGCCCCTCATGGGCCTTGAGGTGATCCAATTCGTTGTCGTCTTCGGCGGTCATGCCGCGCAGGATTTGGCCGCTCGGCGGGTCCTTGAGGTAGCGCACGGCCTCGTCGGTCGCCTCGCACAGAATTTCTCCCGCTTCCAATCCGCGGTTGGTTCGGGCGATAACGCGCGCGGCCCGCTTATATTTTTCGTTTCCGCGCGTGGCGAACACGCCCAGGAAGCGCATGGCGCCGTAGCGCACGACATACTTTGGCATAAAGAAAACGCCGCGCCGGCGGCTGAATAAACGACGTTCTTCCTCCGTGAACCGCTTCTCAGTATACCCCTTGAGGGGCTTCGGTAAAGATGCTCGCTTCCGGCAAGGGGCGCCCGCGCGATGGGTGGCGCCGCCATTTCCTGGAATCGGTTCTAGGGTTGGGCTGCAAACTTCTCGGACCCGCCCACGTCCCACACGCGCAGCGAATCCTTGTGGCTGCCAGCGGCAAGCAACTTGCCATCGGGAGAGAAAGCCACCGACCATACGCTGCTGACAAACCCGTCGTGTACGGCCTTCTCGGTCTTCTGCGCCACGTCCCACAGACGCACGGTATGATCGTGACTGGCGCTGGCCAGCACGGCGCCATCGGGTGAAAAAGCCACGTCGTTGACCCAATCTTTATGGCCTTCCAACACGCCCGCCGACGCGCCGGCGGCGTCCCAGAGCCGAATCTTGCGGTCGGCGCCGCAGGTGGCCAGTTGCCCCGAAGACGACCAGGCCATCGACAAAACCGCGTCCTCGTGGCCTTCCAGCTTACCCTTCTCGCTGCCGTCCTGCCAGTTCCAGAGCTTTGCCGACTTATCGACGCTGCCCGTAGCTAGGGTTTGTCCATCGGGCGCGAAGGCCAGGCAAAACACCGCGGCGTCGTGAGCCTTGATGCTGCGGACTTCTTTCGGCTCGGCTTCGATGTTCCAGATGACCACTTGCCCGTCTTCGCCACTCGAGGCGAAGTGTTTTCCATCAGGAGCGACCGCCGTGGCGCGGACCCAGCCTTTGTGCTTCTCCAGCGTGGCGAGGGGTTTCTTTTCGGCCACGCTCCACACGATCACCTTGCCGTCGTAGCCGCTTGTAATCAGTTTGGCGCCGTCAGGCGTGAAGTTGAGCGACCAGACACACGTGGGATGACCTTCCAACGAGGCGCTCAGCTCGCCCGTGTTGGGGTTCCACAATGTTACGTCGCCGGGGCGGTACAGCAGACTTTCGCCCCCGGCCGTGGCCAGTACGGCGCTATCGGGCGAGAACGCCAGCGACGTAATCCAGCGATCGTGTTTCGCCAAGGCGGTTGCATCGTCTTGGGCCTGAACCGCAAGCGGCGCCATCGCCAGTCCCATCAAAGCAAGTCCACGCAGGATGCAATGAAAAGAGAACCAAGACATGTCAACCTCTGGGAAATCGGAAAGAAATGAGATAAGCAGATGTGCGAGGGAATAGGATACTCAGTATGCTGCGCCGAAACAACGCGGAGACTCGACATAGCCCGGCGGCTTGGTTAGCTTTAAACACGCATGAACACTCCCTGACGCCCGTTCCCACCCTCGGCGCCGCGCGGGAACGCGACGTGCCGTCACACTACCTAAGGCCCTTGCCCAATCAAGCCGGCATCCCACCAATGACAAAGAATGCGGCAAAACCGCAAGCGACATCGCTTGCGATTCCGCCGCTCCCAATAGAACGCGTTGCCGTTTTCGTTCATGGAAATTAACCAGCGGACCGGCGTTCGCTGCTCATTTCTTTTTCCAAAGAACCACCATGATCCGTTGCTCTCGTACTCGATGGTTTCTCTGTCTGACGATGTTGTTCACGGGCGCGCAGGCTTTGGCGGCCGAGAAGCCCAATATCCCCATCGGACCGCGCGGGGACCTGCCCAAGACCGATGACGGCCGCGCGCTGAACTTCGATTTCGAGAACGGCACGACCGAGGACTGGACCGCCGATGGCGAAGCGTTTTTACAGCAACCGATTCGCGGAGAGATCGACAAGAACCGTCCCTTTGGCGAAGACAAGGTGGCGCTGCACACGGGCGAGTACTGGATTGGCGGTTACGAGAAGCTGCGCGATACGCCTGTGGGAACCCTGACCTCGGCGCCGTTTGCAGTGACCCAGCCGTTCGCCAGCTTCCTGATTGGCGGCGGCGCGCACGCCCAGACGCGCGTGGAACTGGTCCGCGCCGATACCCAGCAAGTCTTCTTCAAAGTTTCGGGCCGCAATAGCGAGTCGATGGCGCCCGTGGTGGTCGATCTGCGTCCCCACCAGGGCAAGCAGATTTTCGTCCGGATCGTCGATCAACACACGGGCGGGTGGGGCCATGTGAACTTTGACGACTTCCGCCTGCACGCCAAGAAGCCCCAATTCCGCGAACCGCCGGTCGAGCCGCAACCTTCCGAAGCGCCGCCCTTGACCGTGTTCTACCCTCACGCCGGCCTCGACGCCGAAGCAGCCGCCAAGGCGATGGAGCTTCCCGCGGAGTTCTCGGTCCAAGTGGCCGCCGCCGAACCCGACGTACAACAGCCAATCGCGCTGGCGATTGATGATCGCGGCCGGTTGTGGGTCGCCGAGGCATATGAATACCCGAACCGCGCGCCGGAAGGCGAAGGGCGCGACCGCATCTTGATCTTTGAGGATACCGACCTGGACGGCCGTTTCGACCGTCGCACGGTCTTCGCCGAGAACCTCAACCTGGTAAGCGGGCTGGAAGTAGGCTTTGGCGGCGTGTGGGTCGGCGCCGCGCCGTACTTGCTGTTCATTCCCGACCGCAACGGCGACGACAAGCCCGATGGCGAGCCGCAAGTACTACTCGACGGCTGGGGCTACCACGACACGCACGAGACGCTGAACGCCTTCATCTGGGGCCCCGACGGTTGGCTGTATGGTTGTCATGGCGTGTTCACGCATTCCAAGGTCGGCAAGCCGGGAACGCCCGACGGGGAACGCACGCCGCTCAACGCCGGCATTTGGCGCTATCATCCCACGCGGCATGAGTTCGAGGTCTTCGCCCACGGCACGAGCAATCCGTGGGGCGTGGACTTTGATGACCGCGGCCAGGCGTTCTGCACGGCCTGTGTCATTCCGCACCTGTTCCACGTCATCCAAGGCGCGCGGTATCACCGGCAAGCGGGGCAACACTTCAACCCGCACACCTACGACGACATCAAGACAATCGCGCGGCATCGCCACTACGTGGGTAACCAGTGGAACAATAACGACCGCCGCCGCTCTGACGAACTGGGAGGCGGCCACGCTCACGCGGGCGCCATGGTCTACCTGGGCGGCAGTTGGCCGGCCAACTATCGCAACCAGATTTTCATGAACAACATTCACGGCAACCGGATCAACATGGACCGCCTGGCGCCGCAAGGCTCGGGATACGTGGGCGACTGGGCGCCGGACTTTCTGTTGACCCGCGATCAGTGGTCGCAGGTTATCAACCTGCGTTATGGTCCAGATGGGCAGGTGTGGATGATCGACTGGTACGACGCCAACCAATGCCACCGACCGGAAGAAGGCTCGCACGACCGCACCAACGGCCGGGTGTTCCGCGTTGCGTACAAGGGCGCCAAGCCCGTGGCGGTAAACTTGCAGCAGGCAAGCGATGAAGACCTGGTGCAATATCAGTTGCACGCCAACGATTGGTACGTGCGGCACGCCCGCCGCATCCTGCAAGAGCGCGCGGCGGCGGGGAAGCTCTCGACCGCAGTCTCTGCCGCGCTGGCGAAGATGGCGCTGGAGCACGCCGACGAGTCGCGGCGCCTCCGCGGCTTGTGGGCGCTGCACGTGACCGACGGGTTGAATGCAAAGTTAGCGCAGCAATTACTAAGAAGCGACTCCGCGTTCGTTCGCGCGTGGACGATTCAACTCCTGATGGAGCAGGCGTCTCCGGAAACGCAGACCCAATTTCTCGATACGTTCAGCCAACTGGCGAAGGACGATCCTTCGCCGGTGGTGCGGTTGTACCTGGCGTCGGCGCTGCAGCGCCTTTCCTTGGAACAGCGCTGGGATATTCTTTCAGGTTTGACCACGCATGCCGAAGACGCATCGGACCATAACCTGCCGCTTTTGATCTGGTACGCCGCCGAGCCGCTGGCCGAGGTCGATGCGCGGCGCGCCTTGGCTTGGGCGCTGGCGGCCGGGAAGAACATTCCCTTGCTTTCCGACTTCATGGTGCGTCGTCTTGGCTCGGACCCCGACAAGGCGTTGGCCCTGCTGGTGGAAGGCTTGCGCGACGCGGCCGACAACGCCACGCGTTTGACCTTCCTGCAAGGGATGAACCAGTCGCTCCAGGGCCGGCGTCAGGTCCAACCGCCGCAAGGCTGGAATGACGTTTATACCGCTATTGCCAAGAGCGAAGATTCCCAGGTGACGTTCCAAGCCGCCGTGCTGGCCGCCACCTTTGGCGAAGAACAAGCCTTGGCTTCCTTGCGCGATCTTGTGAACGATGCAAACGCGCCGGCGGCCCGGCGCACTGAGGCCCTTGGCGCCTTGCTCAAAGTTCGGGACGCGACGTTGCCCTCGTTGCTCCAATCGCTGGTGCGGCGTGGCGATCTGCGGAGCGCGGCGTTGCGCGGTCTGGCCGCCTTTGACGATCCCCAAACGCCCACGGCGGTTTTGGAAGCCTATGCGCAGCTTAATCTGCCGCAGCGGCGGGATGCGCTGGGAACGCTGGCGTCGCGCGCAGCGTACGCCAATGAATTGCTGACCGCCGTCGAGAAAGGCCGCATCCCGCCCGACCACCTGACGGCCGACCTCGTGCGGCAACTGCGCAACCTGGGCGATGAGAAACTCAACCGGCGCATCGAACAAGCCTGGGGCGCGGTGCGAGAAACCACCGCCGACAAGGCCCAACTCATCGTTCAATATAAGGCGTTGCTCGCTTCGCCCGACGCACCCGCCGCCGACATGGAACTGGGCCGCGCCGTGTTCGCCAAGACGTGCGCCCAGTGTCACGCATTGTTCGGCACGGGCGGCGACGTGGGGCCAGACATTACCGGCTCCAACCGCACCAACTTGGACTACCTGTTAAGCAACGTGCTCGACCCCAGCGCGGTGATGGCCAAGGAGTACCGTCCCAGCGTGGTCCACACCATTGAGGGCCGGGTCATCACGGGCATTGTCAAACAGGAGGATGCAACGGCGCTCACAATGCGAACGGCCAACGAAACGGTGATCGTTCCCCGCAGCGAGATCGACGAGATCCAGCTTAGCCCGCTGTCGATGATGCCCGACAACCTTCTGCAACCGCTGGCGCCGCAAGAGGTGGTGTCGCTGGTCGCCTACCTGCAAGGCGGAGGACAAACGCCCTTATTGGCCACGCCGGAAAGCGCCGCGACGTTCTTCAACGGCAAAGACCTGACCGGGTGGCGCGGCGACGAGGGGCTGTGGAGCGTCGAGAACGGCGAGATCGTGGGCAAAAGCGCCGGCATTAAGAAGAACGCCTTTCTAATGAGCGAGCTGGCGGTTGAGGATTTCCGCCTGACGCTGGAGGTCAAACTCACGCCCAACTCCGAAAACAGCGGAATTCAGTTCCGCAGTCGGCCCATCGAAGACGGCCAGATGCACGGCTACCAGGCCGACGCCGGCGCCGGCTGGTGGGGCAAGCTCTACCATGAACACGGCCGCACGCTGTTATGGGACAAGCCCGGCGACCAACACGTGAAGCCTGACGACTGGAACCAATACGAGATTGTCGCCGTGGGCAGCCGGATTCGCACGTTTCTGAACGGCCAACCGTGCGTGGATCTCGACGACCCGCAAGGCGAGCGGCGGGGAATCATCGCGTTTCAAATCCACTCGGGTGGACCGATGGAGATTCGTTTCCGCAACTTGCAGTTGGAACTGCTCCAGGCACGGCCCGACCAGGGCCAAGCCTATCCGTCCTCGGTGGGCGGCAAGGCGGAAAGTGAAATCCGCTTCGTAAAACGAGAACTTGATAACCGCTTCCGTAGCGAGGGCGTCGCCGTGGGCGACTTCAACAACGACGGCCTGCTCGACCTTGCCGCCGGGAGCGTGTGGTTCGCGGCGCCCGATTGGAAGATGCACGCGATTTTGGAGAAGCCCGAGGAGTTCGATCCCAAGAGCTACAGCAAGTCGTTCTGTAATTACGCCGAGGACGTGAACGGCGACGGCCGGCTCGACCTGATCGTAGTTGATTTTCCCGGCGCGCAGACGTGGTGGTTGGAAAACCCCGGCCAGGCTGGCGGCGCCTGGAAACGTCACGAGTGCGTTCCCGTGACCAATAACGAAAGTCCCGCATACCTTGACGTGAACGGCGACGGCCGCCGCGAGTTGCTCTTCGGCATGGAAGATGGCCGTCTGGGCTTTGCCGATCCGGCAGCCGATCCCGCCGCGCCGTGGCGCAAACGCGGGTTCACGCAGTATAAGGCCCCCGGCACGGCCCGCTTCGCGCACGGCCTGGGCGCGGGCGACGTAAACAACGACGGCCGGAACGATGTGATCGTCCCGCAAGGTTGGTGGGAAGCGCCGCCCCAGACCAGTCCGCACGGCGCCGCGTGGACCTTCCACCCGGCCAACTTTGGCGAACCGTGCGCGCAGATGGTTGCGTATGACTTCGACGGCGATGGGGACAACGACATCCTCAGCTCGAGCGCCCATCGTCACGGCATCTGGTGGCACGAACAGACGCCCGAGGGCTGGAAGACGCACGAGATCGACAAGAGCTTCTCGCAGACCCACTCGCTGGTGCTGGCCGACATCAACGGCGACGGTCTGCCCGACTTCGTGACCGGCAAACGCTGGTGGGCGCACGGCGGCAAAGACCCCGGCGCCAGCGAACCGGCGGTGATGTTCTGGTTTGAGTTAACTCGCCAGAACGGCAAGCCGGTCTGGATTCCTCACCAGTTCGACCACAACAGCGGCGTGGGCACGCAGTTCGAAGTGGCCGACGTGAACGGAGACGGCTTGCTCGACGTCGTCACCGCCAACAAACGCGGCGTATTTTATTTTGAGCAAGTGCGCGAGTGACGTTGTCTTGGCAGTGGTCTCTAGCCAAAAAATCGCGTAGAGCCGGAGACGAACGAGTCGCCCCCTCGGCGCCGTGAACCTAACCGCGCTGATCTTACCCTTGTTACATGGGCTTGGTCGCCACCGAGGTGCTGCGGGAAACATGCGTATCGGCGGGGCGGGCGGCTTCGATTAAGGCGTCCACGTCATCGCGAATGCGCTGGTACATAAAGAACGCGGCGAAGATGCCGATTAGCCCCAGCACAAACAGCATTCCCAGCGAGAGATCGACCAACGGATCGTTCAGTCCGTACTTCTGGCCCACGTACAGCATGAACCCGCCCACCAGCGGCACCGCCACGGTCAGCACCAGCATCCGCCCCGCGTCGCGCACCATGCTCCGCAGGTGCTTCTCTTCGTGCTTCTCGCCCGTCGAAACCGTCAACAACGCCGGGTAGAAAACGCGAATCACCACGTACGCCGTACCAAAGAACGGGTACGCCGAGACGATCATGCCGCACACCAGCATCGAGAGCGCAAAGTGTACCGCATGCAGCCACGAGAGCGGCAGGAGCGCCGGATACAATGCGCCCGCCAAAGACCATAGACCGATCCCCACCGTGGCCGCGTAAAACGCCAGCCGCAGCGCCCTGCGGCGGGCCAATTCCAGATCTTCGCCCAGGGGCGGTTCGGAAGGCGCACGGCGCCCCAACGGTGTTTCGGCGGCCGACACAAACCGCAACAACCGCGAGGGAGCTTGTTCGGTTCTCGCCAGCGTGCGGTAAATCGGCCACGCTAACCAGAACAGCACCGCGAGACCCAAGGGAAAGAACACAGCGTTCACGCCCAGCGCCACGCGCTCGAACGCGGCCACTGCCCCGGGATTCGTCGCCCCGACCTTTTGAATGATGACCGTGTTGTTGTAGGTGTAGTTGAACACCGCGGCCACGATGTGCGGCACAAGGATCGCCAGTATGAACGTGGCCAGCGGATGCCGCCGCGCATGCGAGCGCCAACCCTGGTGCGGCGACCGGAGCAACATCTGCGTGTGCGGCCGCGTGCAAAGCCACAAGTGCCGGCCCAACTCTCCGCCGTGGGCAAAGCGGTCGGCGGGTTCGGGCGCGAGGCACTTCACCAAGACCGCGTGTAGTTCGCGCAGCACCGGATCACGTCCGAGCGGTTCGGGAGGCTGCGGTGGCTCCTCGCGCCGCCGCCGGGCGAATTGCTCCAAGGTGTTTGACCAGTCGCCGTCCATCTCCTCGTTGGGGAACGGCCGGCGGCCGAACAACAACTCCCACAACACCACGCCCAGCGAGTAAACGTCGCTACGGCCGTCCAGGGCTTCGGGCGTGCGGGTGTGCGCCGGGTTGCAGGCTTCCAGTTGCTCGGGCGGCATGTAGGCCAGGCTGCCGCCAAAGTACGCGGCGGGCGTGGCGCCGTCCAACTGCGAGCTAAAACTGATGTTGAAGTCGGCCAGCATCGGGGCGCCATCAGCGCTCATCAACACGTTGGCCGGCTTGATGTCTCGGTGCAGCACGCCATGCGCCTCGGCGTAGTTCAGCGCGTACGCGAGTTGCATCCCCAGGTGGCACACGACCATCGGCCAGGTGGCCGCGTCCAGTTCATTGTGAATGTACGAGCCGGCTGTCGGGTTCTCGCCCCGTTCGCTCAGCACGTCCTCCACGGCGCGCAGCAGCAGCGAGCCCGTGCGCTCGGCCAATGGAATGTGGCGGGTGCGTTCGATTACGTCGGCCAGCGTGCCGCCGGGCACGTACTGCATATACAGCAAGCACAGGTGTTCGTGCGGCAACACGCGCTGGTCGTACACCCGCACAATGTTGTTGTGGTCCAATTGGGCCAAGGTTTGCGCTTCCTGCCCCTTATGCGCCGAGACCTTGAGCGCCACGCGGCGCTGCATTGATTTTTGTTGGGACAGGTAGACGCTGGCGAAGGAGCCTTTGCCCAGCCGCGAGAGGATCAAAAAGTCGTCGATCGTCTCGCCCGCCTCCATGTCGCGGACGCAACGGCGGGGGTAGAGCGCGGTCGAGGCCATGGGGTCGCCCAACCCCATCAGCCGCCGCAGCCGGCTTTCCTGCTTGGGGAAACGCCGGAAGTACTCGCTGACGTCCACCTGTTCGCCTTCGGAGCGGCGCACGTGGAACTCTTCGTAAATCAAATCGGCCGGGGGACCGCACTCGCCGTTTAACTCGGGAAACTCGGCGGCGTACTCCTCAATCTGCCTGGGCAGCTTCTCTTTGTAGCGAAACTCCAGATCGACCTTGATCAACTCCACCAGCGTCAATTGCCGCAGCACTTGCGGCTCCTGGGGAAGATGATCGTCCAGCACCGGGGGCCGCTTCTGCGTTTCCCACGCTTCCAAGAACGCCTCGACGCGGTCCGCCAAGGCGTCCCAATATAGCGTCGCGTTCTCCAGCGTCGGCTCCATGAGGCTAGTTCCAGGCATGTCAGATGGCGCCGCGGCGGGTCGGTCGCGGTTATTGAAACAGAAAGAAGACCGAAGTGGACGAGCTTGTTCGTTCGTCGTTAACCCGCACCGGAAGAGATGGTGATCCGTCGAAACGTTCGTTTGGAAAATGGAAAAAATCGCAACTTCATGAAAAAATGATCGCACGAGAGGAGTTGCCGTATCCTACCGCGCCGCAGGATTCTTGGCACGCGCTGCTTGGTTGGCGGCTTTCCATCGGCTACGATAACACGGTGGGGTGTGGCTAACCTGGGCGAACGGCGACACCGGATCAACTTCCTATGGACGACGACGCAACCCTCGTGGCGCGGGTGGTGAACCGGGACCAAGACGCTTTGGCCCAATACATCGAGGCCAACCGCTGGCGGTTGATGGCCTTCATCGAGCGGCAACTGGGCGGCGCGCTGCGCCGCAAGGTGGAGCCGGACGACATCTTTCAGGAAACCAGCGCCGACGCCGTGCGGGCCCTTCCCGACATGGACCTGGCAGGGCGCGAGCCGTTCTCCTGGCTCTGCCAAATCGCCGAGCGGCGCATCGTCGATGCCCATCGCCGCTTCTTTGGCGCGCAGAAGCGCGACGCGGGCAAAGAGGTTCCCTTGGGACAGCAGCGCGGCGGCACCAGCAACGTCGGCTTGATCGACATGCTGGTGGCTAGCATGACCACGCCCAGCCAGGCATTCTCGCGCAATGCCCGCGAGGCGCGGCTGATGGACGCCCTGGACCAACTGCCCAACGATCAACGCGACGCGCTCCGCATGCGGTACCTCGAAAACCTGCCTTCCAAACAAATTGCCGAAAAGCTCGGCAAGACCGACGCCGCCGTGCGCGTGATGCTCACCCGCTCGCTCAAAAAGCTGCAAACCATCTTGATCATGGAAGGACATTAGAACGCATCTCGGACAAGCGTGGCGAATTCAATGTAGGTTACTCGCTCCGCGGTTGTGAATCTTTCCGTAGCGGCGGCGCATGCCCCGCCCCTACGACCACC
>JAANMV010004376.1_pt1 | contig 11183 bp, 9 predicted proteins | sample 7279661 | NCBI WGS metagenome assembly JAANMV01 (sample SAMN14094540, study PRJNA606508) | bioreactor metagenome | isolation source: A lab-scale SPAN reactor treating ammonium-rich wastewater day 121 | place: Ireland: Galway | collected 2017-05-16 | reverse complement strand
ACCTTCGTCAAGGGGCCAGTCTCGCTGGACAGGGATTGCACAGGATGCATAGTGAATCACGTCACCGGAGAGGCCATGACGGCGAGTGATACGAACCGAGTGCGGCAGTCAGTCGTGCTGTTGATAGCGGAGAGTCCCGCCGCGTCCCAGGAGCTGGGTGAGGCCATTGAGGCTCTGGGTTGCATGTGCCATGCGGTGCACGATCTGGCCCAGGCCGAGAACATTTTGACGCACTATGCCCCGGACTGCGTGGTGATGAACTACGCCACGCCCGACGGCCACGGGGCGGAACTCATAGGCCTGTTGCGCCGGCGCATGATGCACAAACGCACGCCCATTGTGCTGATTACCGGCGAGATCACGGAAGTCGAACTCGAGCGCGCGGTCATGCACGGCATTTATGCCTACCTCGCCAAGCCGTTCAGGGTGGAAGAGCTCCAGAGGCTGGTCGGTGCGGCCATTGCCGACTACCAGACGGCGCGCCTGCGCAAACCCTAGCAGGCACTGCGCATAGCAGTTCTCCAAGGCCTGGTTTGTGTTTCCTGACTGTTTCTGATTCAGATGTTTGCCCGCGCGGTGGTCGGCGACCCGGGGTGCCTACCGGCCGCCTTGCTTCGCCGACTCCGAGGTTGCGCTACGTCAGGGGGTGCGGGCCACGCCTGATTCAGACAGACCCCGCTTCGTTTTGCATCGCCGGCCGATTTCTCCCTCTTTGGCCCTGCGGCGCGCTGGCCCAGCACAGTGGTGCTGAGTTTCGGGCTGACGCTGCGGGCAGTACAGTGTTGCGGCAGTCATGCTGGACCTGCCCGTTCAGGAGGACACGCCATGCATCTGTTGTTCAACTTGCGCTGGTCGGTTCTCGCGGCCGCTCTGCTCTGGATTTGTGCGCAACCGACGCCGTGTCTGGCTCAAGACAACAAGAAGGAAGCGACGGTATTAACGCTGCCCAACGCCAGTGAACTCAGTGGACAGTTCACGTTGCATCAGGGGCGGCAGCCCCTGCGAGAAGAGTTCGCTGATGATGAGTCCTGGGCAGAGGCCCGTGATCGTTGGCAAGAAGGCGGCCGCGAGCTGAGGTCCGGCGCTCAAGTCGCTTTACCTGAGGGACATTGCCTGATGTTCACTGGGCATCGCGGGATCAAAGACGCGGATCTGGCGCACCTCAAGGGCCTGACCGGGTTGCAGATTCTCAGTTTGTTCGATTGCAGACAGGTCACGGACGAGGGACTGGAACACCTCAGGGGCCTGACCGCCCTGCGAAGCCTGGAGTTCCCCTGGGTCAACAAGATAACGGACGCAGGGCTGGCGCACCTTAGGGGCTTAACCTCGTTGCAGATACTCCGTTTGGAGCATAGCAGCCAGATCACGGACGAGGGGCTGGAACACTTCAAAGGCCTGAACGCCTTGCGTAGCCTGGATCTTGCCTGGTGCAAGAAGATCACGGACGCAGGGCTTGCGCATCTCAAGAGTTTGACCTCGCTGCAGAGCCTCAGCTTGCATGGTTGCAGCGCGATCACAGGCGCGGGGCTGGCGCACCTAAGGGGACTGACCGCGCTGCAGACTCTCAACTTGTACGGTTGCAGCCAGATTGCGGATGCAGGGCTGCGGCACCTCAAGGGCCTGACCGCGTTGCGGAACCTCAGCTTGCACGGTTGCTATCCAATCACGGATGAGGGGCTGGAACACCTCAAGAGCCTGACTGCCCTGCACAACCTGGTCCTGCACGGCTGCTACCGGATCACGGATACGGGGCTGGCGCACCTAAAGGGCCTGACCGAATTGCGCAGCCTTGACCTTGAATGGTGCAAATTGACCACCGACGCAGGGCTGGCGCACCTCACGGCTTTGACAGCGTTGAAGACCCTGGACCTTGCACAATGCGACAAAATCACGGACGTGGGGCTGGAACACCTCAAGGGTCTCACCGCGTTGCAGGGCGTTTTCATTGCCGGTTGCGAGAAGATCACGGCCGCGGGCGTTGCGTCACTGAAAGAGGCACTGCCTGCGGTAAGGATTTACCGCTGAGGAGGCTCCTGTCCCTTTGGCTCTTGGTCCTTTCGGCGGCCAGCCAGCGTTGAATCCCGATGCAGCAGCGCCGCGCTACTCCGCGTGATTGCTGCTAGAATCCCGCCACGTTCGCGCGGGAGAATCCCATGCCTTGGTGGGGGTGGCTGCTGATCGGCATTGCCGGCTGGCTCTTGTTCACGGCCGTGGTGGACCTGCTGCAGCGCAAGCACGCCATCATTCGCAATTTTCCGCTCATTGGCCGCTTCCGCTACGTGATGGAGAAGTTCGGGCCGCCCTTGCGCCAGTACTTCTTCCAGAGCGACCTGGGCGAGCGCCCCTTCACGCGACTCCAGCGGGCCTGGGTCTATCGCGTGGCCAAGGGGCAGAACTCCACCGTCGGATTCGGCACCCAGCTTGACCAGGACGCGCCCGGACTGATCAAGTTCCACCCCAGCCCCTTTCCCACGCTGGACCTCAAGCGCAGCGACGCCATGAAGCCCGTCGTCATCGGCCCTACGCGCGCGCGCCCTTACGCTTGCCGTTTTGCCGCCAACATTTCCGGCATGAGCTTTGGCGCCCTCTCGAAAAACGCTGTGCTGGCACTCTCGCGGGGCGCCAAGCTGGCCGGCGGCTACATGAGCACCGGCGAAGGTTCCCTGAGTCCCTATCATCTCGAGGGCGGCGCTGACATCTCTTACCAGCTTGGCCCGGCCTACTTCGGTTGCCGCACCCAGGAGGGGCGCTTTGACCGAGTGAAGTTCAAGGAGCTGTGCGAGCGCCACGAGCAGATCAGGATGATCGAGATCAAGCTCTCGCAGGGCGCCAAGCCCGGCAAGGGCGGTGTGCTGCCCAAAGAGAAAATCTCGGCCGAGATTGCGGCCATCCGCGGCATTGCCCGCGACGAAGACTGCCACTCGCCCAACCGGCACCCTGAGTTTGACGACGTGCCCGGCCTGATGCGTTTCATCAATGAAGTGCGCGATCTGGCAAAGGGGCGCCCTGTGGGCATCAAGCTGTGCCTCGGAGGCGAAGAGTTCATCCGCGACGTCGCGCGCTACCTGCAGGGCCACGATGACGGGCCCGACTTCATCCAGATTGACGGGGCTGAAGGCGGCACGGGCGCCGCCCCCATGAGCTTTGCAGACCGCATCGGCATCAGCCTGCAGGAGGCCCTGGTCATCACCGACAACATCCTGCGCGAGCACGGCGTGCGCGAGAAAGTCGTCGTCATCGGCTCGGGCCGCCTGGTCACTGGGGCCGAGTGCGCGATTGCGCTCGGGCTTGGCGCCGACTTGTGCATGGTGGCGCGTGGCTACATGTTCGCCCTGGGCTGCATCCAGGCCCTGCAGTGCAACACCAACCATTGCCCGACGGGCGTGGCCACCCAGAACAAGTGGCTGATGCGCGGCCTGGACCCGACGGAGAAGTCCGTGCGCGTGGCCAATTACATGAAGGCCCTGCACCACGACATCATGGCCATTGCCTGGGCGCTGGGGCTGGAACAGCCGGGCGACATCAACCGCGAGCACATGAGCATGATCGTTGAGCCGGGCCGCCGCGTGGCGCTGACGGAAATATATCCCACCACGATGAAGGCTTTCCGCGAGACCCGGATACTTCGCAAGCCCCAGGCCAACGTTGCATGATTGTCGCCGTGGCCAGTTTGAGGCAGTTGCTGGCCCTGCCAAACCTGGGCATGCCGGGCGTGGGCCGGGTGGAGGTGCGCCTCGACCTTGAAGATGCCTGGCGCGAATTGCTTGCCAACCCGGAGCTGCTGGGCGTTTTGGCGGCGAAACTGGGCCTGCCGTTGATTGCCACCTGCCGGCGCAAGGCCGAGGGCGGCCGCTTTGAAGGCCACGAAGACGCGCGCATGGCCGTACTCCGGCGCGCAGCCGCGCAGGCCGATTTTGTGGATGTCGAGCAGGGCGTGGTCCTTGACGTGGACCCCCGCAAGGTCATACGCAGCCATCACGACTTCGGCCCCATGCCCCAGGACCTTCAGGGCCTGCTGGCCGCCCTGAAGTCCGAAGGGGGGGCGGAGTTCAAGCTGGCGGTCACGGCGGGCCACCTCAGCGACAACCTGCGCCTGCGCGACTTTCTGCGGCAGGCCGGGGGCGGCGTCAGCGCCTTTGCCATGGGAGAGTACGGGCTGCCCTCGCGCATTCTGGCGCTTGCGTGGGGCAGCGTCTCGACCTATGCCGCGCTGGACGGGCGCGCTTTGGCTCCGGGCATGCCCTCGGTCGAGGATCTGAGCAGGCTATATCGCGCCGCGGACCTGGGGCCGTCGACGGCCGTCTATGGCGTCACGGGCCTGCACGTCAGCCACAGCCTGAGCCCGAAGCTGCACAACGCGGCCCTGGCCCAAAGCGGCATCGGCGCCGTTTACCTTCCCCTGGCGGCCACCAGCGTGGCCGACTTCGTGCAGTTCGCGCGCAGCCTGCCGCTGAAGGGCGCGAGCGTGACCGTGCCCTTCAAGGAGGAAATGGCGCGCCATTGTGTGGCGCTGGATGCCGCGGCCCAGTCCCTGGGCGCCGTGAACACCGTGACGCTCGATGATCGCGGCAGCCTGCGGGGCGCCAACACCGACGCGCCGGGCTTTGCGCTTGCCCTGTCCGAAGAGTTCGGAGCTGTCGCTCCCGGCTGCCGGTTCCTCGTGCTTGGCGCCGGGGGGTCAGCGCGGGCCGTGGTGCATGCCCTGCTCAGGCAGGGGGCCTATGTGGGGGTCCATGCCCGGCGCCTTTCCAAGTCCGAGGAACTCTGCCGCGGCACGGCCGCGCGGGCTGTCGCGACCTTGAACTCGTCTGACGTACTCTGGGAGTGCGTCGTGAACTGCACGCCCTGCGGCATGGGCGGCGCTCACGTGGATGAAATGCCGCTGCCCTGGCACGAACTGGAGCCCGCCCTCCATCCCAAAGCCGTGTTCTATGACCTGGTTTACGAGCCGCCCCTGACACCGCTTCTGGCCCGCGCTCAGGCCCAGGGCTTTCACATTGCCAATGGGCTTTCCATGCTGCTGCGGCAGGCCGAGGCCCAAGCCGCCATCTGGGGTTATCTGCCCCTGCGCTCACGCCTCGAGGCGCCGCCTGGGCCCCGGCGCAAGCTGGTATGGTTGATCGGCTATCGGGCCAGCGGCAAGAGCACGCTGGCGCCGCGCCTGGCCCAGCGCCTGAACTGCCCATCCTTTGACCTGGATGCCCTGCTGGAGGCGCGGGCCGGCCGCCCCATCGCCCAGGTGTTCGGCCAAGGCGAGCATGCCTTTCGCGTGCTGGAGGACATGGAACTCAGCCTTCTGGCGGCGCGGCAGCGCGAAGGTGTCGTGGCCACGGGCGGAGGGGCGGTGCTCAACCATCGCCTCGTGGAGACCATGAGGGAAAGCGGAACGGTGGTCTACCTTGACGCGCCCGATGACCTGCTCGTGGCGCGGCTGGAGCAGGACGCCGCCGCTCGCCCCTCACTCACGGGGCGGCCCGTAGCCGAAGAGGTGCAAGAGGTCATGGCTTGGCGCCGCCCGCTGTATGAGCGCGCCGCCCACATCGTGATCCCGGTGTCGGCCGCCAGCACCCTTGAGGCGCTGTCTTCCGAAATCATGGCGCGTTTGCCAAAGTGAACCGCGATGGCCTCCGCCGAAACCATCGAAATCGCCCGGGGCATCCCGCCCGGCTTTGTGCTTGCCTGCGCCATGGTGTTTGGCGCCTTCGTGGGAAGTTTCACCAACGTGGTGGCCTGGCGCCTGCCGCGCCAGTGTCTGAGCATTAACAATCCGCGGCGCAGCTTCTGCCCCAAGTGCAAGACGCAACTGGCCTGGTACGACAACATTCCGGTCCTGGGCTGGATTCTCCTGCTGGGCCGCTGCCGCTACTGCCGCAAGGCGATCTCGCCGCGCTACCCCCTGGTCGAGGCGGCCATGGCCGCGCTGTTCGGTCTGGCCGTCTGGCGCACCGTGCTTTCGGGTGGGCCAGGCGCCCTGGTCAGCGTCGAGGCCTGGCTGTTTGCGCTGGCGGCCGTGGTGGCCATCAGCGTCCTCATACCTGTGGCGCTGATTGACTGGGACTTGACCATCATTCCCGATGAGCTGGCCGTGGGCCCCCTGCTGTTCTTTGTGCCCATGGCCGCGAGTGTCACCCACATGCGTACGGGCTTGCCCCCGGACTTGGACCCCCTGCTCTTTCATGCTCTGCCGCTTTGGCTCAACGGCGTGCTCAGTGCTCTGGTGGCGGGCGCCGCCGGCAGCCTGACGCTCTGGCTTATCGGCAAGGCGGGCAACGTTCTCTTTCCGGGACGCACGGCCAAGATGGGCGGGGAGAGCATGGGCTTTGGCGACGTGAAGCTGGTGTTCCTGCTGGGGGTCATCCTCGGCTGGCCAAAGCTCGTGGCCGCTTTTTTCATCGCCATACTGCTGGGTGCCAGCGTGGGCCTTGTGCTGCGCGTGGCGGCACGCTTTCTCGCCGTGCCCTTTGGGCCCTTTCTGGTGGCAGGGACGCTGGCCGCCCTGCTGTTCACGCCCGAGATCCTGCAGGCCGTGGACTGGTACATTGCCCTGATTACGCCCCAAGGGGTGCCGCCGGCGCGGCTGGGTTCATGAGCGCGCCGGAGTCCCTTCGCGGCGCCACGAATGAGGAAGTGCATGTCGAAATACGTCACGGTCATCAACGGCCGATTTGTGGATGAGAAGGACGCCCAGGTCAGCGTGCTGGACCACGGCTTCCTGTTCGGCGATTCCATCTACGAAGTGGTGCGCACGGTGCAGGGCAAGCTGTTTGGCGCGCGCCAGCACCTCAAGCGGCTCCACGCCTCGGCCGACGCCCTGGGCTTGAAGCTGCCTTTGATGGACGAGCAGTTCATCGACTTGATGCGCGAAATGCACCGGCGCAAACCCGGCAGCGAGAGCTACTTGCGTGTTATCGTGACGCGCGGCGTGGGAGAACTTGACCTTCACCCGGCCAGTTGCACCTCGCCCACCGTCATCGGTATTGCCAAGCCCCTGCCACAGTGGCCGGCCGAGAGTTACAGCCGCGGCGCAAAAGTCATTCTGGCGGGCGTGCGGCGCAACCCCAAGAACGCCACAGATCCGGCCATCAAGAGCGGCAACTACCTCAATAACGTGCTCGCCATCGTTGAGGCCCGGGCCGCCGGCGCGGCCGAAGCTGTCATGCTCAACGTCCAGGGCCACGTCACGGAGTGCACCACCAGCAACGTGTTCTTGGTGCAGGGCGGTGAGCTGCATACGCCCGACCTGGGCGAGGGGTTGCTGGCTGGCGTGACGCGCAGCTTTGTGCTCGAACTCGCCCGCAAGCTCTCCCTGCGCTGTCATGAGCGGGCCATTTCGGCCCAGGAACTGCTGGCCGCCGACGAAGTGTTCATTACCAGCAGCACCCGGGACATCATGCCCGTGGCCGCCATCGGCGACATTCCCCTGCGCCACAGCCCCGGACCTGTGACCAAGCGCCTCATGGAGGCCTTCAATACCGTCCTGCTCGATCCCTCCAACCTGATTGCCTGATGCCGCGCAAGCTGATTGCTATCGCCAATCCGATTTCAGGCAAGGGCAAGGCCGCAAAGCTGGGTCCGCGGCTGGCGCGTCTGGCCCGTGAAAGCGGTGTCGAGATTCACCTGCGCCTGACGACCCACGCCGGCCACAGCCAGGAGTTGGCGCACGATGCCAGGGCCGAGGGTTACGACGCCATCGTGGCCTGCGGAGGTGACGGCACGGTCAATGACATCGTCAACGGCATGCGCGACAACCCCCTGCCCCTGATGTTAGTGGCAATGGGCACGGGCAACGTGTTGGCCAAGGAAATCGGGGCCACAGCCAATCCCATGCGCTACGCACAAGCCCTGCGGGAATGGAGACTTCTGAGCCGTGACCTGGGGCAACTGAATGGCGGGCGGCTCTTCACCTGCTTCGTGGGTGCCGGCTTTGACGGCGAGTGTACGCGCCAGATAAAGGAAGCGAGGCAGGGTGGCAGCATGAAAATGTGGCAGTACGTTCCGGCCATCTGGCGGGCCATTGCCAGCGCGAACTTCACGACCATCAGCGCCACCCTTGATGGCTCACAGCGGGTGGAGGGCGCCAGCTTTGCACTGGCCGCCATTACGCCGGCCTACGGCGGACCCCTGGCCCTGACGCCGCAGGCAAAGGCCAATGACGGCCTGCTGGACGTGCTGACGATTCATGAACCCATCACCTTCCTGAGTGTAATGCGCCTTCTGGCACTGGGATTTGTGCGGCAGATTGCCTCCCACCGCCGCGCCAAAGTGACAAGGGCGACTACGGTCGCCCTTGAAGCTCGCGAGCCCGGCGGCCGCGAAGTTCCCATCCAGGTGGATGGAGACTTCGCCGGCTACCTGCCTGTGGATTGTCGCATGCTTCCGGGGGCCCTGCAGATGCTGGATCCCCGTTGAAACTCAAGCCTTGATCGGCACTTTGACCTTGACCCCCGGTTTGAGGCTCACGCCGGGGTTGGCCTGCTGGAGGCTTTCAGTGGTCACTCCCTTTCCTTTGAAGCGTGTATGGGCGATGGACCACCAGCTGTCACCCTTCTGCACGACGTACTCTTCAACCCCTCCGGCTGCAGGCTTGGGCTGTGGCACCGGGGCCTGTGGAGTCGCTGCTTCCTCTTTATGCGCAGCGGGGGCCGTGTTCACTTCCGCCATGTCGCCGGGGAGTTCCTGGCGTTGCAGGTCCTTGGGGCCAACTCGGGCTTCGATGCGCTCTGGACCCATGACGTCGGGACGTTCATCGGCGACGACGTCGCGGGCGCGACTGAGCACCTGATCCCAGATCAGGCCCAGACCCAGGCTGATGACGCTGGCCACAAAGATGGCGATCTTGATCCCACGGTCCATATCTGACTCCCAGAGTGTCGGCAAAACGCCGCTTCGGATTTCGGCGTTTGCGGGCTGGAACTGAAGGGGCGGGTCAAGGCGGCAGATGGCGGAGGGAGTAAGTAGAGGGAAGATGGTGAGAAAGATTGACAGAAGCTATGCCGTACTTTATATTTCATAAACTGCAAAGTTACCGGACGCAGAATGCCGATAAGCGCCCAAGAGGCCCATTCTAAGGGCTTGGGCGAGTATCGTGAGGCCAGTTGCCCTGCGGATTCGGCCGGTAATGTCAAGGTCAGGGTTGGGTTCGAACAATTGTGGTAGAAGTAATGGTCAAGAACAGGCTTGACGCTGGAAAGTGTCACGCTAATGTCTTGGCCGTCTTTGCACGAGTTGCCCTTGCACATCACGGAAAGGCTGTGCCAGGGCTCTCCGGTTGCGATGGACGGACGCGTATCCGGAATTTCCGAGTTCTTTTTGGGAGAGCGAGGCATGGTTAAACTTTGGTCGACGGCTCTTGCGCTGCTGGTTGGCGCCAGTGCCTGGGCCGCGCCGGCGTCGGCGCAGTCCAATGAAGTGGAGAAGCTGCAGAAGGAGCTCAGCGAGCTCCGCACCGAGATTGACACGCTCAAGTCGGTGAAGCGTCAGGGCGGCGATGAAGATCCCGCGCTGGCCACGAAGCTGAAGGGTAACGTTTTCTCGTGGGCCACTGAGGACGGCAAGTTCGCCCTCACCATGAGCACCCGCGTCCAGGTTCGCCTCACGTACAACGACGAGCGCGGCCAGGATGTGGACTCTGACGACGGCGCTGGTGTGCGCGCCGACTCGACAAACGGCCGTGACTTCTGGAACTTCCGTATTGTTCGCGCGAAGACCACCTTCACGGGCAACATCTTCGAGAAGGAGTGGAAGTACGAAGTGGTCCTGAACTGGACCGAAGCCGGCAGCAACCAGCTGGTTGAGAACGCTTTCTTCACCTGGGCCAAGTACAACGAGATCAACGTCAACGTCGGCCAGGCGAAGGTTCCCTACAGCTACCAGTTCAAGGTTTCGAGCGGCCGTCAGCAGTTCGTTGACCGCTCGATCGTCAGCAACACGTTCCACCAGGACTGGGGTAAGGGTCTGTGGCTGAGCGGCGTGATCGGTGGCGACACCCCCTGGGTCAAGTACTGGGCGGGTATCTTCAACGGCCGTCAGCGCAGCAACACCGACTTCCGCAACGCGGATCGCGCCCTGAGCCCGGACACCTTCGGCGCCACGGTTGACGCTGACCTCATGCCCTCTCTGCGCGTTGAAACCCACCCGTTGGGCAACGTCGCGGACGACATGGTGGACATGCGCGACCGCGAAGCGAGCAAGAAGATCCTGTTCAGCGTCGGTATCGGCCTGAACTGGTTCATCAGCCGCTTCAACGGTGGCACCATCCGTCCCGCCGGCACGAGCCCCGGCTCGGGCCGCAGCAACGTCGGTCACGACACCATCAGCCTCACGATCGACGGCCACTTCCGCTTCTACGGCATCAGCGTCAACATCGAGTGGCACCACAGGCACACCGAGTTCCACAACTTTGGTCCCAATGATAACGACGGCACGGCCAACAACCGTAACCGTCCTGGCGACCTCACCGACAACGGCTTCCTCATCGAAGTGGGCTTCATGATTCTGCCCAAGCAGTTCGACGTGGGCGTCCGTTTCGGCATGGTGGACAGCGATGAGTACTGGCGCAACGGCAGCACCAACAAGCAGCACGCCCTCGCTCCGGACAGCACGGAACTGGGCCTGGTTGTCGGTTACTACCTCGCCGGTCACAACCTGAAGATCCAGCTCGACTTCACCTACATCACCTACCAGCTCGCTCTGTTCACGGACGGCCAGGCTGTCAACGGCCCCCCGGGACAGGCGATTCCGAGCCGCAGCGCCAGCAGCATCGGTGCTGACAACTCGGACTACCTGAACGTTTGGCAGCTCCGCGTTCAGCTCCAGTGGATCTTCTAAACCACTGGCTGGTCGAGTGACCAAGTCGAAAACTTCCCGGGCGGCCATCAGGCCGCCCGGGTTGCATTTGCAGAGGCCATCAGGCCGCCCGGGTTGCATTTGCAGAGGCCATCAGGCCGCCCGGGTTGCATTTGCAGAGGCCATCAGGCCGCCCGGGGAGGCCGCCCCTTACCCGTGCAAATATGATTTAAGTCCGGCGCACAAGATGCGCCCGCGCAACGGTTTGCGACGCCCCCCTGTTTCTTCAGATTTCTCCGCGGCTCCTGTGTCCCAAAGTTCCAAGCCATGAGGGCGCGCTTTGCGCCCGCCTTTTGGGAGACCCCATGGCCGCCAGTCCGCACATCGTCCAGCAGCTC
>JAANMV010004375.1_pt1 | contig 11184 bp, 6 predicted proteins | sample 7279661 | NCBI WGS metagenome assembly JAANMV01 (sample SAMN14094540, study PRJNA606508) | bioreactor metagenome | isolation source: A lab-scale SPAN reactor treating ammonium-rich wastewater day 121 | place: Ireland: Galway | collected 2017-05-16 | reverse complement strand
ATCCTCGGCCTGCCCGACGAGTTCCAACTCGTCTTCGCCATCGCTCCCTTCGCCCTCGGCGCGGGCTTCATCACCGGCCGCGCCGGACTCATGGTCCTCGCCGGCGGCATCCTCGCCTACTTCGTTCTCACCCCCATCGCCTTCCGGCTCGGCTGGATGCCCGCCAGCATCACCCCCGCGACCGCCCCCGGCTACGGCTTCGGTGCGTTCAACCGCCCGCTCGGCATCGGACTCCTCCTCGGCGGCGCGATGATGGGCATCATCGCCGCTCTCCCCGCCATGCGCGCCGCTCTCAAGAGCATCGCCGTCGCCAGCCGAATGCCACGCGGATCGCGCGACGAACTCGGACTCAAGGTCCTCCTCGCCGCCATCGCCGGCGCGCTCGTCCTGCTCTTCATCGCCGCCGACTTCGAGGGCAACAGACCCCTCAATGAAGGCAAGCCGTGCCCGGTCTCCGGCCTCAAGGTCTCCGATGAAATCGAACCCGCCACCTACAAGGGCTACCTCATCCGCTTCGCATCCGAGCAGGCCGCCGCCGCATGGAAGTCCGCCGGCGCATGGACCACGGCAACCCCCTCCGGCGAGACCTCAACCGTCGTCTGGGACGACGCCCAGAAGGACAAGTACCTCGCCTCCATGAACGCCAGGCCCGGCGCGCTCGCCGCCCTTCCCTCGCACCTTCGCGCCGCCGTGATCGCCATCGTCGGTGCGCTCTGGATCTGGTTCGCCGGCATCATCATCGCCCAGTGCACGGGCATGACCGACTGGTCCCCGATCTCCGGCATGGCGCTGCTCACCGTCGTCATCGTCATGCTCCTCGCGGGCACGGGCGCAGTCCTCAGCGCGGTCCTCCTCGGCGCGGCCCTCTGCGTCGCCATCACGCTCGCCGCCGACATGATGGCCGACCTCCGCACCGGCCACCTCGTCGGCGCAAGGCCCGTCAAGCAACAACTCCTCGAACTCTGCGTCGTCCCCGTCGGACCCGTCGTCTGCATGTTCACCGTCCTCCTCATCGCCGCCGTCAACATGAAGACCTACGGCGTCGCACTCGGACCGGAAACCCCAACCAGCGCGCCCCAGGCACAGGCCCTCCAGGCCATCATCACCGGCGTGCAGGGCGGCGAAATCCCCTTCGCCCTCTACGGCTGCGGCGCGCTCCTCGGCGCACTCCTCGGACTCGGTGCCTTCAGCGGACTCGGCGTCCTCGTCGGACTCAGCATGTACCTCCCATTCTTCTACATCGCCACCTACGGCATCGGATGCCTCGCCAACATGGCCCTCGCCAAGGTCAAGGGACGCGCATGGGCCGAGGAATGGGGCGTCCCCTTCTGCGCCGGTCTCATCGTCGGAGAATCCGTCCTCCAACTCGCCATCAACTGCGTCGTCCTCGCACTCGGATGATCGGAGACACGCGATGAAACTCATCGGCTCACTCGTCGTCATCGCCTCGCTCGTCTTCGGCGTCCTCTGCGCCGCCACCGCTTACCTGCCCAGGCTCTCCCTCGCTGACGAACAACTGCTCGGCCTGACGCTCAACGCCCCCGCCGGCGGACCCCCGCCGCTCGCCCGACCCGGCGACGTGCTCACACCGGAACTCCTTGCCACGTTGCGCGCGAACGGCGTCGAACGCGTCCGTGTCAAGGAGTTCGCCTTCGCCCGATGGTCCCACGCCTGGTGGTTCGCCCTCGCCGTCGTCACCCTGACCGCCGGCGGCCTCACCGTCAAGCAGGCCGCCAGGATGCAGTACGCCGCACCTGCCGCGGGCGCGCAGCGCGAGTCGCCCGCCTCCTCTGCACGCGAAGCCCTCGCGCGCATCCGCGAGATCGCTTCCGCTCTCGCCGATGAACTGCCCCGCATCGCGGACGAGCATGAACGCTGTCGTACCATCGTCCACCGACTCGACGAGGTCCAGCGCCGGCACGCCCTGACCATCGTCGATGCCAAGCCCGCGCTCATCGCCGGACTCGGCATGGCCGGCTTTGCCGAGTTCATGGACCACTTCTCCGCCGGCGAACGCAACCTCAACCGCGCCTGGTCCGCCGCCGCCGACAACCACGCCCCCGAGGCCGAGCGCAGTCTCGACGCCGCGCACGCGCCCCTCGCACAGGCGGCTTCCATGCTCGGTGCATGAGAACGCCCCGTGCGTCCGCGCCATGCGGGACGTGCGCGGAGCGCTCTCCGGCGAGGCCTACCGGGATCGGCGCCGCAGCAGCATCGCGCCGCACCCAAGCCCGAGCAGGGCGATCGAGCCGGGGGCGGGAACGATGTACGTGAACACCGACTCGATGACCGCGCCCTTGTACGCGCCGTCCGTGAAGACGCCGTTGGCGTCGATCGTGAACGCCGAGTAGTACCGGTCGCGGACCTTCGGGTCGCGCGGATCGCCGGCCGGGTAGTCGTCCGTGGCCAGGTAGCGCCGCTCGAACGCCTTGTCCTCGCCGTCGTCCCATCCGCCGCCCCGGAACGTGCTGTCCGGGTCCGCGACGTAGATAACCGAGTTGTCGGTGTCCACCGCTGCGCCCGTCATCACGTGGAACGAACCCGCCCACCAGAACGGAAGCTTCGCATCCGCCGTGATATGCACGACGACGGCACGGTTGCTGTCGATCCCCGCAGCGAACGCCTCGAAGAGGTTCGCGAACCCCGTCGCGTTGTCCTTCGCACCGTCGTTGCGGTCGCGACGGACCTGCTTCCCGTTCAGATAGAACCGGTCCACGATCGCCCCCGCGTAGCCCGCGTTCGCGCTGTAGGTCAGCACGTCCGGCGCCCACGCGCACGCCCCGTTGTTCTCGCCGAACCGCTTGCCGGCCACGATGGCGAGATCCTCCAGCGCGTAGCTCGCCCTTTCCAGCCAGTTCTTCCCCTTGTGCTCCGCGCCCGCGCCCTTGCGCTGGCTCGCGTCGAAGATGCCCGGGAACCGGTCCTCCATCGACGCGATCGCGTTCGTCCACGCCGCCGTGGCGCACCACCCCCCACCCTGCTCCCACCAGTCCTTGCTGTCGTACGCAGGAGCCAGCGGCTTCGGAATCCACGTCTTGTCCCTCGCGGGGTCCGTCTTCTGGTGCTGGTAGAAATCGGGAACGTCCACCTTCCACGCCGTCTGCGCGGAGGCGACACCGGCAGCGACGGCCAGCGCCAGCGTTGTAGACGCGGTTCGCAGGGTGATTCGAGAGTTCATCGCGTGCTCCTCCTGGGTCGTGCTTCGGTGGGACCGGACAATCCAGCCCTCGAGACACGAACGCGGAACGCCCACCCCGCTCACGCACACACACGCCGATTGAACGAAAACGGAGGCCCGGTCGTGCCGGGCCTCCGTGAGCGCATCCTTGAGTCGCGCCTTGCCCTACTGCCGCCGCAGGTACCCCGCCTCCAGCGCCCGGTCGATCCGCTCGCGCGAGTCCGCCAGGTGCGCCTTCGAGTACGGATCGATCCCCTGCGCCTCCGGCCTGTCACCGATCGCCGCACGGATGTCCCGCAGTTCCTGACGCGCCAGGGTCGCCAGCGTCTTGCCCGAGGCGTTCGGCCAGTTCATCCCCGTCGACAGGTCGATCAGCCGGTCGAGGTGCTCTCGTTGCAGATTCCGCCGAAGGCTGCTGATGTACGGATCCCGCGCGGTCGCGCCACGCGGCACGTTCGCCAGCGGCGACCACACCTCGTTGCGGATCGCCCGCAGCACTTCCGGCACCGTCAGCGCGTCCTGCCCCGACACCGTCCGCAACTCGTTGTCCAGGATCCGCCGCAGCCGTGTCGGGTTCATCAGCATCGTCATCGCGCTCGCCTGCGCCCCGAGCACCTGGTCGTGGATCGGCACGTCCTGCGGGTCGCCCCAGTTCGAGTCGGGCCACTGCTCCGTGCCCAGATGCGCCAGCAGTTCCGGCGTCAGCCCCCACGCCTCGTCCCGGAACGCGTTCTCGATGACGAACTTCAGCGCACGCCGCTGCCGCTCCACGTCCACAGGCCGGATCGGTTCCGGCGCGCCGGGGTCGCCCTTGCGGTACTTGTTGAAGTGCGCCCCGCCCACCCAGTGCGACGCCGTCGAGAGCGCGCCCAACTGCTTGCCAAGCAACTGGCTCCACGTCTGCCGCGCCTTCTGCCACGGCTCGCCGTCCTTCACCGCCTTGTCCAGCAGTTTCGGCCGCACGTGCCGCACGAAACGCATCTCCGAGTCCGCGAAGTCCAGCGAGTTCTCACCCAGGTCCCACGTCTTCGCATGCGGGTCCGGGCCGGGCTGGCCCTCCTCGCTCGAAAACCCGTGCCCCGGCTCCGCCGCCCGGGTCGCCACCTTCCCCGGATCGTCGAACGTGTACCCCCACTCGATCGCCCAGTGGTCGTAGGTGCCGATGTCGATGCACCCGTAGTCCCCCTGCACCAGCCCGTCGCCCTCCACCACGATGTTCGACGGCGCATAGTCCATCACCGTCGAGAGCATCGGCCTCTTCCCTCGGAAGCCCTCCGAGTTGATCTCCGCGAACGAGTGCGCCGCCGATCCCTTCCAGTTGTGCATCAGCCCGAGCGTGTGCCCCACCTCGTGCATGATCACGTCCTTCAGCAACGGCCCGATGAACTCCTCCGGCAGACCGTCGAGCAGGCTCGCCTCGTCCCGCTCGCCACCGTCCGGCAGGATGATCCCGGCGTCCATCGCCAGCCTTACGTCCGCCACCGACAGCGCCAGCCCCGGCATCGCGGCGCACACGCCCGCACGCGACCCCGCCCCCGGCTGCTCCCACACCATCGGCAGCATCGTCGGCGGCGCATCCGCCGGGTCCGCCGTCCCGTCGCGCAGCGCCCGTGAATACACCGCCACGCGCGCCCGGTCCTCCGGGTCCGCCAGCCGGTACCGCGGATCCCACTGCGGATGGTCCAGCAGCCACTCCGCCGTCTCAGCGTCCAGCGAACGCATCGCCGCCGCCGCCAGGATCGAAGTGCGGTACTGGTGCGCCCAACCCGCCAGGAACCCCTCGTCCATCACGATATCCGCCTCGTAGATCTCCCCCGTGTCCGGGTGCGCATGCACAGGACCGATCGCAAACCCCATGTCCGCGTTCGTCCAGCGCACGAACGAGTACCGGATGTCCTCAGGATCCTTGTCCATGTGCGCGCCCGTCTGCGCGTCCTGTTGATACACCTCGATCGCGTTCACGATCCCCACCCGCTCGAACGCCTTGTTCCAAGCCAGGATGCCGTCGCGCACCCAGCGCCGGTACCGCACCGGCGTCGTGTGCTCGATGTAGTACACGATCGGCTTCTTCGGGGGACTCAGGGCACGCGACGGGTCCGCCTTCTCGACGTGCCACCGGTTCACGTACCGCATCGTCTGCCCGTCCACCCCGCGACGGTTCCGGTCCGTGAACGCCGTGTAGTAGTACCCCACCCGCCGGTCCGCCTCGCGCGGCTGATACCCCGGCGTCTGCGGCGGGACGCCGATCGAGTAGTGCACCGTCACCAGCTGCCCCCCCGCGCGCGGAAACTCCAGCGTCAACTCCACGTTCGACGGGAACGTCTTCGCCGATTTCACCTTCGCCAGCGACACGTCCGCCCCGCGCGTGAAACCCCCGAAGAACGCCCCGGACTGCCGAAGCAGCACGTCGTCCAGGTCGATCACCGGGCCGCCGCCCGGACCCATCGCCACGATCGGCGTCGTCAGCACCACGCGGTCCGTGTAGATCCGTTCCGTCGCCGCCCGCGACTCCGCGTCACCCGTCGTCCGAACCTCCATGTTCGGCTCGATCAGCGCGAGACGCTTGTCGTACTGCTGCCAGGAGAGATACCGCGCGTCCTGCCCGATCGCGTAGTGCCAGATCGAGTACACCCCCGCCTGCGTGTCCCCCCCCGCCACCGTCGGCACCACGAAGAACCGCTGCCCCTCGAACCCCGCCGGCAACTCCGCCAGCATCTGCCCGTCCCGGTCACGCACCCACACCGTGTACAGCGGCGCGGACCCGTCCGCAGGCGGCGTCACCTTCCGGTACCCCTCCGACACCTTCTCGAACGGGGGGTAGTCCTGCTGCCCGACCGCCGGTGCCCCGAACACAGACCCGGCCAGAACCACGATCGCAACCGCACGGCAACGGACAGCGTTCATCGGCGACTCCTCACCCCATCCCTCGGGGTCTACGCCCCACAAGGCCGGGAACAACACAATACCACCACCGGGCAACCGGGCTGCGGAGGCAGCGGAGACTCCGCTTTGGCAAGAGGATAGACGCCGAATGCGGCTACTCCTCGGATGCAAGCGCCTCCAGAACCGCGGCGAGGTCGGCCGCGTCGACGACCTCATCGAAGTTCACGTCTTCAGGCGCGGCGAGCCACGCGGCAACGTCGCCGGGGTCCATGTAGCCGCCCAGGTTGATGTCCTCGATCTGGAGCACGCGCAGCCGATAGTCGTAGTCGTGAGTCGCACGCAAGAAGGCTTTCGCCCGTTGTCCGAGGCTCAATGAGGTAGTCATACGGTCGGTGCGACGAAGGGGCCGCTGATGAGAATGGCACGCGTCGCGCCGCCCGGATGCATCGTGTGCGAAAAGGACGCCGTCACGTCTTGCCAGTCACACGACGTGTCGCTCACCGGCTTGCGCCGAACCGTGAACGGCTTGCCTTCGCCGACCGCCGTGATCGACCCGTAGTGGTGCAATGACACCGACGGCCATGCGCTGCCGGGCCCCACGCGGCGCGGAGCGTTGGAGTAGTTCTCGCACTCGTCATCGCGGAGCGTGCTGGACGCCGGCGAGCAATCCTTGAAGTGGACGCTGAACGGCACGACGCCCGCCGCCCCGCCGCCGAGCGAGACTGACGTCTGGTCGTACCACGGGATCGGCGCGAGCGAGACGCCGTCGACGGTCACCGATCCGTTCCCGAGCGTGCCGTCGTCGCCGGTCATCCAGACGCCGCCGTCGTCGCGGGCGTTGATGATAACCTGTCCCTGCAAACCGCCGGAAGCCTCGACGACAATAGGACCAAACAGAGATTCGCCGATCAGGATGTCGCCCCCCGGCATGCCCTTGATCTTGATCCGACCCCGGTTTTGCGAGGTTGACTGGTCGGTGTTGGTCTGGAGGTTCCTGCCGACCTCGATGATGCGCCCGGCCAGGAAGTCACCCTCGACTTCTATCGGTTCAAGCACTGATCGGGAGATTGTGATGTCCGCGTCAAGATCACCGTCAACGAATACCCCTTCCTCGCTTCCGACCTCGGGGTCACGAAGACGGTCGAGCGAGAGTGATCCCGAGAAAGTTCCGCTCGTGACCTCCAGAAGCCAGACGTCCCACGTGTCATCGCCTCCGGGGTCAGATGCGACGATGTCGGCGAAAATCGCACTCGCGACAACGGCCCGGATATCGCCGCTTGTCGTGATCGATACCGGAGACGTGGAAGTGCCGATCTCGCCGGCGACGGTGATCGAACTGATCGAGCCTTCCACTGCGATGTCCGCCAGGAGATCACCAGCGACGTCGGTCACTTGAGTGATTCCGCCGCTCAGCGCCGTGATCGGCCCCTCGATGTCGCCGCTGAAGGTTCTCACTCTCTTGATGTTGCCCGCGCTCAGGCGCACCCGTCCGCTGCTGCTGATCGATGCCGCTTCGACGACGAATCCGCCGCCGTTGCCCGGTTCGTCAGCGTCGATGTGGGCCTGAACCTGCCCATCGACATCGAACCGGAATACCTCATTGACCAGCACAGAGCCGGTCAGGTTACCACCGATTCGACCAGCAAATCGTGATGTTCCGATGCCCGAAGCGTCCAATCCTCCCCAATGACGGCCAACAGCAGCGATCAGAACATCAGCCTCGTTGAGGCTTCCGCTTCCGAGCACGATGTCCAGCGGAAACGCGCCGGGGCCGCCCGTGAAAGTCAGCCGGCCAATATCGACAGTTGAACTGCTTGTGGTGATGTTGACTCGCTTTGCGCACGTCGACAGATTGAACGTCGCATCCTCGCCAGGATCCAGGAACTCATCAATCTCTGTTCCCGGGCAGCACGGTGCGCACCCGCCGTCGTGACGTGTCACGACGACGCGCACCCACTGGGCTTTGGCGGTCGTAACCAGCATGAAGAGAGCGACGCCAACGAGCAGCAGCCGACTAGTCCGTGCCATGAATCATCTTCTCCTTCGCGTTCGTAGGCAGAAGCACACGACACTCGCAAGCACCCATGTGCCAGGAGCGGGAATCGCAGTGGCGATTCGAAGACCTGGACTCGTTCCACCATATCCAGGAGACAGCCCTTGGATCACGGATACATGGTCGTGGACGATGTAGTTGTCGTCACCAGCGGCCGCCCCGAGCAGTCCCCTCGCTCGTTTGTCACCGGGCGGCAGGATTTCCTCATTCCATTCGACGGTTCCCCCGGTCGTGTCGAGCAGGCCCCACGGCGAGACCATGTCGCTGTAGGCGCCGAGCGGGATGTCCCACTCGCCCCACGACGGCAGGTGCAGGCCTGCGTTCGTCGTGCCCTCGCCCGGCATGCCCGGAATCGGCGGCTCGTCCGACATGTTCGGATAGAGCCACCATCCGCCCTGACCCTCGCCGTACCGGTCGGGGTCGTAGTTCATCGCCTTGAGCGCCTCATCAAGCGTTGGAATCCAGAATCTGGCGTCCGGGAGATGTGTGGGGTCATCTGTGAACCGGGAGCCGTCATCCCCCCACGTGGACGCGTCGTACGCGCCGTACTCAAGCGCCGGGAGCGCGGACGACTTGCCGTTGTGCAGCCAGTTGCAGAACATCGCCGCCTTGCGCCAGCTGATCCCGCCCACCGGCAGCAGTTCGGGGGTCGCCACGTTGCCGCGCAGCCGGTAGCGCTGGCCAGGCCCGTCGTAGGTCGGGTCTGTCTCCGCACCCCAGAAGAACGGACGCGCGAAGGTCTTCATGTCGTCCGATTGCGTGGAGAACGTGTTGACGAACTCGAGCCACTGGCCCGTCGTCACCTCCGTGCGGCCGATCCGGTACTCGTAGTCCACACCCCCGCGACCGTAGGCGTAGTCGGGGCCGAAGGGGCTGTCACCAAGGTACGGCTCGTTCCCGACCGCGCCGATCGTCACCCAGTCGAAGTCGTAGTCCTCTGTACCGGAAGCACGGAGCGCCATCACCAGCATCAGTCCCGCAACCACGACCAGCCATCGAGCCATCGCATCACCTCCTTGCAATCGACCAGAAGCAACGCGGACCGTCCGTGGACCGCGCGAGCCGGCGATCTTGCCGCGGCAGCCTACCGCCCGCCCCGGCAGGCCTCACCCTCCCCTTCCGCGGGACCGAAGATATCCTGCACGAGTCCACGCCCGGAACGGAGAGACGAACACGGAGCAATCTCGATGACACGGCTTCACATGGGTCTCTTCCTCTCGATCTCCCTGTGCTGCGCCGCCTCCGCCGCTCCTCCCGCCGTCTCGCTCGGCTCGCTCCTCGCAGAGATGGTCGACCGCGACGCCATCGCACGCCTCCCTCACCCGTCCTACACCTGCGCCCAGGCGAGCAGTTACGACCGCCGATCCGTCTCGCCCGACGACCACGAAGGCTGGTTCGCCAACCACGACACCAGCCAGTTCGTGCGCGTCGAGGAGCGCGACGGCCGGCGCGAGTTCGTCATGATGGACGCCCAAGGCCCGGGCGCGATCGTTCGCATCTGGTCCGCAAACCCCAAGGGCATCATCCGCGTCTACCTCGACGGCCATCAAACCCCCGCCCTCGAAGCCCCCATGGACGCCCTCCTCGGCGGCACATGGTCCCCCGGCCCCTTCGTGCTCGCCCCCCCCCTGGCCGCCACGCGCGCCCGCGGCTGGAACCTCTACCTCCCCATCCCCTACGCGACCCGCTGCATCGTCACCAGCGACGCCGACGGCTTCTACTACCAGGTCAACTACCGCACCTACGAACCCGGCACGACCGTCGAGCCGTTCTCGATGGACGCCCTGCGCGCGCAGGCCAACTCCGTCGCCCGCGTGCAGCGCGCCCTCGCCGAGCCGATGCGCGGCTTCGGCCCGCGCGGCAGCCGCGGCGACACCGTCATCTCCCCGGGCCAGACCGTCCCCTTCGATCTCACCGCCGGCCCCGCCCGCGTCTACGAGTTCTCCGTCCGCCTCGAAGCCGACGACATCGCCGACGCCCTCCGCACCCTCGTCCTCGAAGGAGAGTTCGACGGCGCACGCACCATCTGGTGCCCCCTCGGCGATTTCTTCGGCTCCGGCGTCGGCGGCAACGACTTCGAAGACTGGTGGCGCACCGTCTCCGACGACGGCCGAACACTCCACGCACGCTGGCCCATGCCCTACGAACGCTCGGCCCGCCTCGCCATCACCAATCTCGGCACGCAGCCCGTCACCCTCAGCGTCGTCCTGCGCGCCCGCGGCTGGGAATGGAACGAACGCTCCATGCACTTCCACACCACCTGGCGACAGGAGCACCCCATCCCCACCCGGCCCATGCGCGACTGGAACTACGCCGAGATCCACGGCCGCGGCGTCTACGTCGGCGACACCCTCGCCGTCATCAACCCCGTTCCCGACTGGTGGGGTGAGGGCGACGAAAAAATCTACGTTGACGGCGAAATCTTCCCCTCGCACTTCGGCACAGGCACCGAGGACTACTACGGCTACGCCTGGTGCTCACCCGAACTCTTCACAGGCCCCTTCCACGCCCAGCCGCGCTGCGACGGCCCGGGCAACTACGGGCACACCACCGTCTCGCGTGTCCGTCTCCTCGACGGCATCCCCTTCAACCGCTCATTGAAGTTCGACATGGAGGTCTGGCACTGGCAGGAGTGCGAGGTCGGCTACGCCGCAACAACCCACTTCTACGCACGCCCCGGCACGACCACCAACGTCAACCCGAGCGAAACCGAGGTCAAGCGCGGCGTCATCAACCCGCCGCCTCTGCCCCCCCCCTTCACGATCGAAGGCGCGCTCGAAGTTGAGAACCTCCGCATCCTCGCCGGCACGCCCGGCGTCTCCATCGTCAAGCAGGACATGAGCGGATTCGGACGCGACCGCTGGAGCGGCAACGCACACCTCTGGGTCCAGGGACGCGCCAAGGGCGACTTCGTCGAGATCGCCGTCCCCGTCGAAGACGAGCGCGCTCGCAAGGTCACGCTCCACGCCACTCGCAGCTGGGACTACGGCATCGTCCAACTCAGCGTCAACGGCACGCCCGTCGGCGAACCCATCGACCTCTTCTCCGGACGCGCGGGACTCTGCGAACC
>JAANMV010004369.1_pt1 | contig 11198 bp, 8 predicted proteins | sample 7279661 | NCBI WGS metagenome assembly JAANMV01 (sample SAMN14094540, study PRJNA606508) | bioreactor metagenome | isolation source: A lab-scale SPAN reactor treating ammonium-rich wastewater day 121 | place: Ireland: Galway | collected 2017-05-16 | reverse complement strand
GATTACGAGACCGCGCTGGGGGACATCCTGGATCCCGTGGCCACGGGGCAGGCTCTGGAAGGCTGTGAAGCGGTGATCCACCTCGCCTGCATCTCGGACTGGAGTCACATTCGCTCGGGACGGATGCAGCAGGTCGTGGTGCAGGGCACCCGCAACGTGCTGGAGGCGGCTCGCCGGGGCGGTTGCCGCCGAGCCGTCTACGTCTCCTCCAGCCTGGCCGTCTGCGCCAGTGAGACGCCCCGGGTCTTCGACGAGTCCTCCCCCGCTTCGCCGCATCTCTCCAGCCTGGTTTACGCCCGGGCCAAGGTCGAGGCCGAAGGGTTGTGCCGTGCCCTCTGTCGGGACGGACTGGAGGTCGTGATCGTGAACCCCTGCGAGGTGTACGGGCCCAGGGATGAGCGCCTGGTGACAGCGGGAAACCTGATCGATTTTGCCAGGAGCTCGCCGGTGCTGGTGTGCGACGGCGGAACGTCGGTGGTGTTCGTCGAGGACGTGGCCGAGGGGATCCTGGCCGCCCTGCAGCGCGGCAAGGCAGGAGAGCGCTACATTCTGGGCGGGGAGAACCTCACGGTGCGCCAGTTGGCGGAGCTCACCCTGGAGTTGCTGGGTCGTCAGCAGAAGATCGTCAAGATGCCGAACATGCTGCTGCGGCCCATCGCCTGGCTGGGCCGCACGCTGCGCCTGCCGCTGCCCTTCGAGCCGGAGGTGATCCCCTACGCCACGCTCTACTGGTTCATGGACAACTCCAAGGCGTGCCGGGAGTTGAACCTGTCCTTTCGATCGGCCCGGGATACCCTGGCTCCCACTTTGCGCTGGCTGCAAGAGAGCGGCCACATCGGCTGAAGTGGAGTGATGAAGGTGTTGCAGAAACCTGCGCCGACAGACTTGTATGGAGGCGCCCCCCGAAGGAGAGGCAAAACCTTCATCACGGAACGCTCAACGGCTAATCCCCCCGGGTGCCCAGCACCTGGGCGGGGTTGAGCCGGAAAATCTGGCGCAGGGGCAGGATGATCCCGGCCAGGCTGAGCACCAGGCTGATGCCGGCCACCTGGAGCAGCGTCTTCGGCTGCAGCGCCAAGCTCAACTGGATCAGGTCGCTCTGGTAGCTGTTCACCAGCCAGGCTCCCAGCGCCAGACCGGCGGGGATGCCCACGGCCAGGCCGGCCAGCCACAGGAGCAGGGTCTCCACCACCAGCATCCTGGCCAGGATCTCATAGCGCACCCCCAGCACCAGCATGGTCACCAGCTCGTGGGTTCGCTCGGACAGATTCATCGTGGTGGTGCCCATGACCAGGGCCACCGCCAGGATGCCGGAGAAAGCAAACATCAGCCCTTCGTAGCTGGTCAACATGCGCAGGAGGTCGTCGATGTCGCCGACCATGTCGGCCAGATTGATCACCTGGGCTACCTGACCGTGCTCGAGCAGGCGCCGGGCCAGGGTTCTGGCCGTGCCGGGCTGGCACCGAACGAGCAGGGTATTGATCCCATCCGGGGGCATCGGCTCGGTCCGGGCCATCTGCTGCTGGAGCCGGGGCAGGGCCAGCTTGAACGGGTTGCTGAGGGGCTCGAGCAGCACCGGCCCGACGCTGTAGGTGACAGGGCGAGCATCGCGGGGAGTGGTCATCCTCAGAGAGACCCGATCGCCGGGACGAACTCCCAGCTGGCGGGCCAGAATCGGTCCCATGGTCAACTGGTCCCCGCAGCTGACGGGCCGGCCCTGAAGGTCCAGGAGCCGCAGCAGCTGCGCCTGCTCGGGCACACCCCAGACGCTCCGCTCCACGAAGGCGGACTCCGAATCCACCCGGGAATGGCAACGCAGGTAATGCTCCACCCGCTCCACTCCCTTCCAACGGGAGATCGCGGGCAGGTCGGCCGGGCTGTAGATTCCACTCAAATTGACCTGGAGATCGTATCGATGCACCTGACTGAGGTAATACTGCAAGGTGGAGGCCTGCCCGTCCAGAAAGGCCAGAGTCATGACGATCTGGGCCACCCCCGAGGCGATCCCCAGGACGCCGGCCAGAGTACGCAGCGGGTGGCGCAAGAGGTTGCGCAGAGGCAGGCGAACGAGGTAGGGAAGACCGGCAAACCAGGCTCGACCCGTTCGGACCGGCTGAAATTCGGCTCGCAGGGCCTGGACCACCGGCAGGTTGACCACCCGGCGCGTGGCCAGCCAGCCTGCCAACAGGCTGGAGCCGAGCGCAAGCAAAGCGGCCAGCAGATACCACCACGGATACAGGCTGGTCTGTACGAACGGAATGCCCAGAACGTCAGTATAGAGCCGGGTGCAAAAGTCGGCCAACAAGCAGCCGGTCCCGATCCCCACCACCCCGGCCAGCAAGCCCAGACTGGCGCACATGCTGGCGTAGAGCCCCAGGCACTGCCACCGGGAGAACCCCAGGGCCATCAGAATACCGATTTGACGGCGTTGCTGATTGACCACCTGCCAGAAGGCAACGAACAGAAAGAGCGAGCTCAGGGTCAGAAACAGCGACGGGAACAAGACCGCCATGGCAGCGAAGGCTTCCTGATCGCGGACCAGCATGGAGTAGGAGGGCTGCTGCTCTCTCATCACGGCCGGTCCGAAGAGATAGCGCTCGGCCACGGATTCGGCGGCCCGGGCCACCGCCTCCCGGTCGGCTCCCGGTCGAATGCGCACGTGAATCTGGTGGAAACCGGCCTGGTGAGACAGACCCTCCACCTCGCCGGGCGCACCAAAGACGATGGCCAGATTGCGAGCCGAGGGAATGGGGTCCTGGCGGTCCTCGGCCAGCCAGATATACTCCGGGGTGCTGACCAGACCGACCACCCGGAAGGAGGCGCCGTCCCGAACACCCTCAAATCGCAGGGTGTCTCCCAGGTGAATCTGGTGGGCGGCAGCAAAGCGACGCTCCAACAAGACCTCACCCCGCCCCAGACGAAGAAGTCGCCCCTGGTGGAGGTGCACCCGGTTCACCTCGCCCTCACTGCCCGGCGGCAGGCCGTGCAGACGAGCCCGCGCATAGCGAAGGCGTCCTCTGGCCTCGCTGCCGACCACCACGCGCCCGCCGACCACCTGGCGACCGGTGGCCACGGCCACGCCCGGTAACTGGCGAATTCGCTCGACCACGGCCAGCGGCGCGCCCTCGACCTCCAGGGTGAAGTCCAGAAAGGCCAGTCGCTGATAGGTCAGCTCGGTGGAAAGCCGGAGATTGAGAAAAGAAGAATAGAAGGCCACGAAGAGGCAGACGGCCATCGTGACGATCAGCCAGGCCGCGCCAAAGGGGAGCCAGTGCTGGCGCAGGTCGCGCCAGCCCTTCAAGAGCAAGCGGGGCAGCCTGATCAGTGGCTTTGAGAGCGCGCGCGCATCAGGTCCTGCAGGTCGCCGATGGTTCTCAGGTTATCGATGTCGCTATGCTCGAGCGTGACCCCGAGATTTTCCTCGAGGATGATCACCATCTCCACCAACGTGATGGAGTCCATGCCCAGATCGCGAATGGCCTGGCTCCTGGTCAGAGTGCCAACCTCCGGGAGAGCGACATGCTTGAGGGCATCGCGCAAGGCCTCGAGAAATTGCGGGTCAAGGGGCTCCTCGCTCATGGGAGCTGAGGTTTCTCGCCCGGACACACTGCCCCCTCTTTGCTCGAGTCGAAGATGCGTTTAGCGCAGCGCGGGCTTCTCCAGCACGCGATAGACTTTGTAGCGGCGGCCTCCCAGAACCCGGGCCAGGCTGTTCATGGGCTGGTTGTCCTCCAGCACCCAGGACACCTCCAGGGCCCGCCATTTCACGCGCACTCCCTCGCTCAAGACAGCGTTCGCCAGGGCACCGGCCACCATGGCTCCGGAGAGATCGGCGCCGAGGTCGCGCCGCACCCCCAGCGCATAGCCGCGGAAGCGGTCAATGGACTTGCGCCCCCACAGGTAACGCAGCACGAAGCCAGGTGTGAGGCGTCCTCGGGCGGCTTTGATGAGGGGGTTGTAATTGGGGAGAAGAAACAGGCTCCCGACATCCCGACCCTCATAGCTGGCCAGCCAGACCAGCTTCGGGTCGAGAAAGTAGCGGGTCAGGAGCAGCAAGGCCTGCACCTGCTCCTCATCGATCGGCTCGAAACCCCAGTTCCCGGACAGCGCGCTGTCAAAGACCTCAGCCATGCTGCGAACGTCCTGTGTAAGACGCGAGCGTTTGAGAGCGCGCACCTCGACCCCGCACTGCTCGGCCCGCTGAGCCGCCCTCCTGGCCACCTCGAGCCGCGCGCTGTCGGGAAGGATCTCGTAGGCATAGAGGTCCTTGAGCTTGTGCATCCCGGCCTGCTCGAGATAGTCGAGATAGTAGGCCGGGTTGTAAGGCATCAGGAAGTAAGGCTCGTATTCGAAGCCCTCCACCAGGAGGCCGCTGTAGGACTCCTCGAGACGGAAGTGGTACGGTCCCCGCATGGGAAGCTGAGGAGCCAGCTGGTGAGCTTCCTCCAGCAGCCTGACCAGAGCCTGGCGGTGACCCTGAACGCACTCCATGAAACCAAAGTGCAGCGCGTCCCCGTGGATTTTCACTCCCACCCGGGCCACCGGCTCTCCGTCCTCCAAGGCCAGCAGAAAACGCCTCTCCGGGTCGCGCAGTCGCCCCATCAGCTGGCGCAGGTGCATCCAGACCGGAGGGACCCACAGCGTGGCCGGGTCGCTGTGGACTCGCCAGGAGAGGTCCATGAAGCGCCGCACCTGAGACTCGCGGATCACGGGCACGATCTTCAGCATGAATCGTCTCGCGCAACCCGGGCATACTGCTCCAGAAGGTCACGGCACAGGACGTCCCAGTGCTGAGTCCTGGCAAAGGCGGCCGCACGCTCCCCGAAGGTCCTGCGCCGCTCCGGGTTGTCCACCAGGTCCTCGATCCTGGAGCAAAAGTCTTCCACATCCCTGGGCGCGGCATGATAGCCGTCCACTCCGTCGTGCACGATGTCTCTGGGCCCGCCGCATGCGGCAACCACGCAGGGAAGTCCGCTGGCCATCGCTTCCAGGACCACGTTGCTGAAGGTGTCGGTCAGGGAAGGCTGCACGAAGACATCGGCCGAGGCATACATCCTGGCCAGCTCGGTCCCCACCAGCCGGCCGGTGAAGACTGCCCGAGGCATCAGGCGCCGAAGCTCGCGCTCGCGCCTTCCGGTTCCGGTGACCACCATGCGAAGGTCCGGCCGGGTGGTCTGAAACCGTTCGTAAATGCCGGCCAGGGTGCGCAACTCTTTCTCCCAGACCAACCGGCCCACGAAGAGCACTCTCCGGGTAGCCGGGCCGCACAGGTCGTCGGCATACGCGGGGTCGCGCCGGCCGGGGTGGAAGAGCTCGGTATCGACTCCCCTGCCCCAGATTGCCAGGCGACCCGCCTCGATGCCCACCTCCACCAGTTCGGAGCGAATGGAAGGAGTGGGCACAAAGAGTCGATCGCAGCGATTGTAAAGCTTACGCATGAACCACTCGAACAGCCTCTTCATGCGCCGTCCCAGCCGGGGCCATCGCCGGAAGTAATAGGGAAAATAGGACAGGAAGTGGGTGTGATAGATGGATACCACCGGGATGCCCCTGCGCTTGCCATAGCTCAGGGCATACCAACCGAGGAAGGAGGGCGAGCTGAAGTGGATGAGGTCGGGGGCGAACGCGTCCAGACTCCGGCCCAGCCTGCGGCAGAAGAAGGGCCAGCTGAGCGGGGCATCGTCGTGAAAGGGATTGATGAGCCGGGGCACGACCAGCAGCGGAAAGGGCAGTTTCACTCCCGGCGAAGGGGGGTAGCCGGTGACCAGCAACAAGTCGACACTGGAGGCGGGTACCCGCTGGATGAGAGAGTGAAGGGTGTGGGTTACGCCGTCCACGCCCTCCTTCAGGATATCCGAGAAAAGAGCCAGTTTAAGCCGTTCTGACAAGCTGGAGCCTTCGAACGGCAACGGCAGCATCCTGCAGGAGCGATCCCCCGAAACCAGAAGCGAGCTTCAGCGATGACAGGGGCGGTCGACACTCTTGAAAGTCCTGGATATCACCGAGTTCTATTCCGAACGAGGAGGAGGAGTGCGCAGCCATCTGACGCTGCGGGGCCGCGCACTGGGCGACCTCGGCGTGGAGCAGGTGGTGGTGGCGCCCGGGCCGCGCGAGGAGGAGGCTCAGGGTGCAGGCTCGCGGTTGATCCGGCTGCGCGGGCCGTCACTCCCGTATGATCCGACTTACCATCTGCTCGTTCGCCTGGACCGCCTTCGCCAGGTCGTCAAACGCGAACGACCGGACGTGCTCGAGATTCACTCGCCCTACCTGGCAGCCCTGGCGGCACTGTCGATTCCACGCGCCTACTTTGGAATTCGCACCTTCGTGTGGCACTCCGACTTCATCGACACGCACCTGGGCCCCTGGCTTTCCCGGCGATTGCCAGGCCCGCTGGTCGGAGCCCTCAGGGCCACGATGTGGGCTCTGGTCCGCTCCCTGGCGGCCGGCTGCGAGGCAACCTTCGTGGCCGGGCAGGGCCAGGCGGCCAAGCTGCGCGCCCACGGAGTGCCCCGGGTGGTGCACCACCCCTTCGGGGTCGACCGGGCCACCTTCTCACCGGCGGCGCGAGACGAGGGCCTGAGGAACCAGTTGTTGGAGGGGGCCCCAACCGGGTCGAAGCTGCTGGTCGGAGTGGGACGCTTTGCGGTGGAAAAGCAATGGGACGTGGTCATCGAAGCCTTTGCCCGCGTCAGAGCCAGGCATCCGGCCGTGCTGGTGCTTTTCGGCGACGGTCCGGAGCGTTCAGCTCTGGAGCTTCTCGCCCGGGAGGTAGCCGGGGTCCGTTTCGCCGGCTTCTCGCACGACCGTGTCCAGTTGGCCGCCTCGTTGGCCAGCGCCGACCTCCTGGTCCACGGCTGCCCCTTTGAGACCTTCGGACTGGCCGTGGCCGAGGCGCTGGCCTGCGGCACCCCGGTGGTGGTCCCGGATCAAGGTGGAGCTCAAGAGTTGGCCGGGGAGGCCGTCGCTGAGCGCTACCGGGCCGGGAGCGCCCTGGCTTGCGCGGCCGCCATCGAGCGGATGCTGGAGCGGGACCAGGCGAGCCTGCGCCAGGCGGGAGAGCTGGCATCCCAGAGCATTCCGGAAGTGCGCGAGCAGAACATTCGGCAGCTGGAAACCTACCGCAGGCTGCTCCAGACGGGCGCCTAGCATGCGCGTGCATGTCTCGCTGCACGACGTCTCCCCGGTCTTTGAAGCGGAAGTCGAAGCGGCCCTGGACCTCTGTCACCAGGTAGGAGCCCGCCCGTCGCTGCTGGTGGTTCCCAACTATCACGGACACGCGCCCCTGTGGGAGGCCCCGGCCTATTGCCAGCGACTGCGCTCGCTCCAGTCCGAAGGCCACGAGATCTACCTGCATGGGTATCTGCACCGTTGCCGCAATGAGGCTGGTGCCCGAGGTGACGGACGGCCGGGCCCCTTGCGCCGCTTGATCGCCCAGCGAGTGGTCTCGGCCGGAGAAGCCGAGTTCAGCGACCTCAGCCGGCAGGAGGCCGCCGAGCGACTGGATCAGGGGCTTGCGCTCTTGCGGGAGGTGGGACTACGTATCGACGGCTTCGTTCCTCCGGCCTGGTCGATGCCGGGCTGGGTGCACGGACTTCTGGCCGAACGGCGGGTCGGCTTCACCGAGGATCACTTCCGGGTGGTGGATCCGACCAGTGGCTCCACCCGACTGACCGTATTGCTCAACTACGCCAGCCGGACGCGGCTTCGACTGTATTCCACCGTCGCATACTGCCGTCTGGCCCGCTATGCGGGCTGGCTGCTCCCGGCGCGCATCGCCATTCACCCGCAGGACCTGCGTGTTCCCCTGCTGCAGCGCGAGATTGTCGGGTTACTCAACTGGGCGGCAGGCCGGCTGGTGCACCGGGGACGAGACCTGCTGGGTCGCTAAGCCTGATCTTCAGGCGCACCCAGAAGACGACGGCCACCACCAGGTGAACGAGCGAGGTCGAAAGCGCGATCCCCGCCAGCCCGAGTGGGCCGACCAGGAGCGCATTGAGCAGCACGTTCAGCCCGGCATTGAGCAGCCCCATGGAGACCATGATGCGGCTGTTCTGGAGGGCCACGTGGGCGCGCGCCAGGATGAGCAGGGCGCCGAAGGGCGGCACCCCGACCAGCGCCCAGGGCAAGATCGCAGCCATCCGCTCGACCCCGGACGCATCCATGCTCCCGTGCAGGAACGCCAGACGAAGCAGCGGGACCCGAAGCCAGAACAGCGCGAGGCTGGCGGCCGTCAGGAGAGCGCAGACCGTCAGCAGCGAGCGCCGCAGGGTTTGCTCGAACCGCTCCAGAGACCGGTCGGCCACGCTGTGCGACAGATGAGACAAAAGGACGGTCAGGACCGTTGCCTGGGCCAGGGAGTTGGGGACCGAGGCCACATCGGTTGCATAGCGTAGTAGCGTGCCTCCCCCCACGATAGAGACGAAGCCGGCAAAGAGCTGGTCGATGAAGGGGTTGATGCGGGTCACCGTAGTGCCGGCCACTTCCGAGCCCAACAGTCCCGCCAGCCGACGAATCGGCTCGGAACGAGCCAGAGAAAGCCGCAGTCGAATGGCGGCCGGACCGAGAGCCAGGCCGGCCAGCAGCGCGGCAGCCATCAACTCGCCCAGCAGCATTCCCGTGGGGACTGCCAGGATGCCCAGCCGAAATCGAGCCAGCCCCACGAAGATCAGGCAGACCAGGATGCCCAGGCCGCTCGAAACCGGGTAGGCAAAATACCAGCTTCGGACATTGAGCAGCCCGACCAGAAAGGTCCGCAGGGTGAGTGCCACCAGGAAACACGAGAACAAGAGCACCAATGCGACCGCCAGCCCCAACATTGGCCCCTCGACAAACAGCCATGCGGCGGCGATTGCGGCTCCCCCCAGGACGGCCGCCAGGACCGGCCCGAAGACCAGCAGGTGACCCAGGACCGAGCCGGCCACAGCCGGAAAGAGGTCCGGCTCACGCCGATCCAGCTCGATCAACACTGGCATGAGGGCCGAGTCGTGAAATCCCGAGCTGAGCAGAGCCCCGGCGAAAGTGAAATAGGCCCAGAGGAGAAAAAAGAGGTCGGTTTCGTCCGTGCGGCCGAACCAGGCGGCCAGCAACAATGGAAACAGCAACTCGCCACTTCGAAGGACGATCTGCACCGGCAGCAAAAGCAGCGCCGTGCGCGCCACAGCGGGAGGACCGGACATCTTTCGAGCAACTGCGGCAGGACCAGGGAAAACGCCTGCCTGGCTGCTGAGATGGACCGAGGGAGGCGCTCTGGCCTGGATTCTGGCAGCTGTGCTCCTGCTGCGCCTCCCGGGGCTGGGCTGGGGCATCCCCGGTCCCGATGGCTGGGACGACGACGGCGTGGCCCCGCGCGACTTTCTGGTGGGAGTCGTGCAGACGTACCAGCCGGGAGAGTTCTTCCGCTACCCGCCGGTGCATTTACTGCTCCTATCGTTCGTGACGCTGCCGATCTGGCTGGTGGGCGTCCTGAAGGCCACCGCTCTCACGCCGCAAGCCCTCGTCCACGAATTCATCCAACCGCCCTATATGACGATGTTCGCGGTCATCGCCCGCCTGGTCACGGTGCTGATGTCGCTGGGCGTGGTGGCTCTGATGGCCAGGCTGGGCGAGGAGCTTTACGATCGCCGGACGGGCCTGTTCGTGGCCATCGTGGCAGGACTGAACGCGCCCTTCACGTACTATTCGCAGACCAGCAACCTGGAGGTGCCCTACCTGTTCTGGAGCCTGTTGGCGTTGGTCGAGCTGGCCCGGGCCATGGTTCGCCATGAGCCCGGCCGCCTGCCCACCGTCGGGTTGCTGGCTGCCCTGGCGGTGGGCACGAAAGATCAAGCAGGCGCTCTACTCTTGTGCATCCCCCTGGCCCTGGCGAGCTGGTTTATCCTCGACCCATGGCCCCGCAACGAGTCGCGGCGGGTGCTCGGGAACCTTGCCCGGGCTGCTATGATAGCTTTTTCTAGCCTGCTCCTGATCGATGGCGCTCTGGTCAATCCCCACGGCTTTGCCGCTCGAGTACGCTTTCTGCTCGGCAGCGGCAGTCAGGACCACGCTCTGTACCCGGACTCGTGGGCCGGCTACGCCAACGTCCTGAGCGACAGTCTCCTCAGCTTTGGCGCGTTTTATCCCTGGCCTTTCCTGCTGCTGATGGTCTGGGGCCTGGTGCTGCACCTGGGCCAGTGCAGGCCCGGCAACCGACTTGTAGCCGGACTGCTACCCCTCCTCGCTGCTTTGTCCCTGACCCTGGCCTTCAACTGCCTGGCCCGTCGGACCGAGCATCGCTTTCTGCTCCCTCAGACCCTGCTGCCTGGCTTCTACGCGGGAATCGCCCTGAGCCGATTCAACCGACGCTCAGCCGTGGTGGTGTTGGCCCCGCTGGGGGCCTGGGCGCTTTTCAACTGCCTGGCGGTCGACGCCAACCTCCTGCGCGATCCTCGCTACGACGCCGAGGCATGGCTTCAGGCCCACGTCCGACCGGGAGAGGTGATCGAGGTCTACGGCAACCAGGTATACTGGCCGCGTCTGCCGGCCTGGGCGCGCGTCGTGCGAGTCGACGACACAGCCGTAGAGAGGCGCAGCGCGCTGCTCGAGGTGACCGAAGTTCGGGCCCCCTACCAGGATGTAGAGCAACGCCGCCCCCGGTGGATCGTGGTCTCCGAGGTGTTCTCCTCTCGCTATCGCTCGCAGAGGACGAAGTTGGCGGCGGGCTACTACCGGGACTCGGCGGCCCGAGAATACTTCCAACGTCTCGAGCGCGGGCAGGCCGGCTACCGCGTGGCCCACGTCTCCAGGTTCGACTCGCGAGTCTGGCCCCGGGTGCAGATTTACGCCAGCACCGGCAACGAGATCTGGATCTTCGAGCGTCGGAGCGAAGCGCAGAAGTCGGCCCCGTAACTTGCCGCGATCAACACTTGTTCTGCGCGCAGCGATCGGCGTGGCAGGAAGACTACTGGTCAGTGGCCAGCCACGCCCATGAGCTCTTGCTGCCAGACGCGCGAGCGCCCGCGGGCATTGAACTCGCGCTCGACCCGCTCACGGGCGGCCGCCCCCTGACTGCGGCGTGTCTCGGCCTGGCGGGCGTAGCGGACGAACTCGCGCCCCAGCGCGGCCACATCGGGAGGTCGACCGGGGACCAGGGTCCCGTGGATGCCGCCCTGGATCATCTCCCCCAGGCCCCCCACGTCGAAAGCCAGCACGGGTTTGCTCAT
>JAANMV010004367.1_pt1 | contig 11204 bp, 10 predicted proteins | sample 7279661 | NCBI WGS metagenome assembly JAANMV01 (sample SAMN14094540, study PRJNA606508) | bioreactor metagenome | isolation source: A lab-scale SPAN reactor treating ammonium-rich wastewater day 121 | place: Ireland: Galway | collected 2017-05-16 | reverse complement strand
CGTGGAACACGTCCGGCGGGAAGTTCAGCGGCCCGCACGGCACCCCGCCCGCCCGCAACGCCTCAATCCACGCCCCGGTTGTCTTCGTCATGAAAAGGTCCTCGACCTCGCGGACCAGCCGCGTGAGCCGGTCGTACGCCGCCGGCGTGCCGAGTTCGAACCCCGGCTCGATACGCGGGTCGTCCACACCGGTCACCGCCCGGAACCGTGCGTTCAGCTGGGGGCTCAGGCACCCCACGCTCACGAAACTGTCCCGCGTCCGGTAGTGCCGGAAGTAGATGTTCGCGTACCCGCCTCGCACGTAGTGCCGCTCCCAGATGGCCCGCTGCTCCTCAAATGCCGCCCCGCGTCGGCGCGCCTGCGCCATCTCCGCCCGGTACGGTTCATCCTTCTGCGCGTCCGTGGCGCCGAACCAGCTCAACAACTGGTGCCCGAGCGCCATCGCCGTCGAGAGCAACGAGGTCTCCACCCGCTGCCCCTGCCCGGTCAGGTCGCGGTGCCGCAGCGCTGCCACCACCCCGAGCGCAGAAAACGCGCCCGTCCCCATGTCGTTGAATGCCGGCCGGATGTTCATCGGCGCGCCGTCGCGCTCGCGCGCGGTCAATACCGATGTCCCCGACATCGCCTGGACCACCACGTCGTACCCCGGGTCGCCTCCGAAGGGCCCGAGTTTCCCCAGCGGCACGTGCTCAAGGAACACGATCCGCGGGTTGATCGCGGCGAAGTCTTCATACGCCAATCCATACCGCGGCAGGTCCGCCGGCTTCATCGACAACATCGCCACATCGGCCCACCGCACCAGCGCTTCCACCACCGGCCGCGCCTCCGGCCGTGTCACGTCAAGGCAGATCGACCGCTTACCGCGGTTTACCAGGGTGAAGCCCTTGCTCTCTCCCGGGAGGATCGGTTCCATCGTGGAGCGGATGCCATCTCCGGCCGGAGGCTCCACCTTGATCACGTCCGCGCCCATGTCGGCCAGCAGCAGGCCGGCAAACGGGATGGCCAGCGCCTGCGCAAACTCGACGACGCGCACGCCTTCGAGCGCGCCCGGTGGCATTGGTTCACTCATGGCCGCGAACGATACAGGATGCCGCCGCCCGCCTACCGCTCTTTCAGCAGGTCCCGGATCTCCCGCAGCAGGGCGATATCCTCGGGTGTCGGGACGTCTTCAGCCACTTCGCCCCGCTTTCGCCGTGCCGCCAGCGCGTTCAGCGGCTTCACTACAACGAAGAAGATCACCGCCGCGATCGAGACAAACGAGATTACGGAGTTGATGAACGCCCCGTACAGGAAGCGCGAGTCATTGATGGTGAAGTCCAGCGCGCTGAAGTCGGGCTCCCCGGCAATCGCCGCGATCAACGGCGTGAACAGGTTCTCCACCGCCGAGGTGACCACCGCCCCAAACGCAATCCCAATGATCACCGCAACCGCCAGGTCGATGACGTTGCCTCGAAGTACGAAGTCGCGGAACTCTTTGACCATCGCCGCACCTCCCGATTTCCGCGGCATACTACGGCCAAGCCCCGTCAGCCACAACGGAGCGATCACCTGCCGCTACGTGTAGGAAGCCGCCTTCACCTCCCCGCCCGCACCCCGGCGAACCGCGTCGATGCAGGCAGCCACCGCCGCCACGTACTCGTCCGCGCTCGGCTCATGCACCGGCGTGGCCATCACGTGGATGCCGTCCGGGTCGGTCGTGCGGCCGCTGTACCACCCGCGCCCGATCATCTGCACTGCTACCGCTCCCATATCCACTCCCTCCACCCCATACGCAAACGCATACAGGGGCGGCGCTCCGTGCACGCGCAGCCCGTCGATCACTGAAAGCCCGGCGATGATCCGCGCCTTCGCCCGCATGCTCGCAGCCGCGATCTCCCGGTACCCTTCCCGCCCGAGGAAGTTCAGCGCCGCCCACGCCGCGGCGATCGCCCCGCCCGGCCGCGTCCCCGTGAACGTCAGCGATGAGTAGATGCCGCTCGGCCAATCGTCAAACGTGTACCGCGCAAACTCCCGGTGAGCCCGCGTCCGGAAGGTCACCGTCGAGGCGGGCTTCGCCGCGTACCCCGACTTGTGCAGGTCGGCCGAAATCGATGCGACCCCGGGCACGCTGAAATCGAACGGCGGCACCTCGTACCCCACCTCCCGCACAAACGGCGCCAGGATCCCGCCCACGCATGCATCCACGTGCAGCCAGAGCCCGCGCTCGGCAGCGATCGCTCCCAGCTCCGGGATCGGGTCGACCATCCCCAGCGAGTAGCTCGGCGCCGAGGCGTACAGTCCGACCGTCTCCGGCCCAATCGCGGCCGCGATCGCAGCCGGGTCCGCGCGGTAGTCCGCTCCCACCGGCACGCGCCGTACCTCCATCCCCAGCAGGTGCGCCGCCTTGTTCAGGGCCGGGTGCGCGGAATGGGGCGCGACGATCTCCGGCTGGCGCACGTCCGGACGCTCCTTGCGCGCCCATTCCCGCATCGCCGTGATGCCCTGGAAGATGCTCTCCGTCCCGCCCGAGGTGAAGATCCCCGCAGTCTCCTCGTCCCCGCCCAGGAGGCTCCGCACGATCGCGAGCACTTCGTTCTCCATCCGCCCGATGCTCGGGAACGCCTTCACTCCAAGACCGTTCTCTACAAGGAACATCCCGAACGATTCCCGCAGCACGTGTTCCAGTTCATCGTTCGCATACCACACGAACGCGCCATGGCGGCCGTGCTTCCAGTCCAGGTCGTGGCCGCGCATCGCCTGCATCTCGGGCTCGAGCTCCGCCCAGGGCCGGCCCTTCTCGGGCAGTTGCATCACCATCGCTGTCCTCCATGGCGCGCCCGCGCCGCGGCAGAGTCTACCGGGGCGCCCCGTGCCGCGCAGGCCTCACGGCTTCGGGATCAGCCCCGCCTCCTCCTGGATCGCCTTGATGATCACCCGCGCAGCCTTCTCGCCACCTTCTCGCAGCAGGTGCACACCGTCGGGGTGCCGCATCAGCTTCACTTCGCCGTCGTCGTCCACCACATAGGCGTCGTACCCGCCGCTCGCCGTCGTGAACAGCGGCCACAGGTCCACGTAACGCACCCAGTACCGTTTCGCCGCCTCTTCCTGGTAGATGACGTTCAACTCAGACATCCGCGCCGAGAACTCCTCGCTCCGCATGATCGGCTGCCCCACCCACAGCACCATCCGCCCCTCGTGCTTCAGCAGGTCCATCACCCCGGCGACCCGCCGCCGGTACTCGACCGCCCAGCCGTCGTCGCCCGGCTGGTAGATGTCGCCACCGGGCGTCTTGATCCCCTGCGAATCGTTCGCCCCGAACATCACCACGTACACGTCCGCCGCGTCGCTCGTCACCAGCCGGTTGAACTCGCCCGGCCAGTCGAAGAAGTCCGGCCGCGTCAGCCCCGAGGAGAGCTGCGACTCCTGGGCCGGCGTCATCACGCCCGTCTCCGATGCCTGCCGCACCAGCGCTTCGCCCAGGATCTTCGACATCGAGTCCCCGCCGACCCACACCCGGAGCGGCGCCGTCGCGTCCGGCGTCCGCACCAGCTGCTTTGGCGGCGTGGGTGTTGGAGTTGGTGTGGGAGTGCGTTCGGGGCGCGGGGTCGCGGTCCGGTCAGCCCCTCCCTGGCCCGGAGTGGGCGTCCCGGTTGCGTCGCCGTCGGCGTCCGCGGGCAGCTCGAACAGGTCGCCCCCGCTCTCGCGCCCCAGAGCCTCGTCGGCCCACTTCCGCGGCTGGTCCAGGTAGAGCGCCCGGCTCACCGCCGCGAACGGTTTCCAGACCGCCACCCAGAAATCCCTCTCTTTCCCGAATGGCTGCTTCTTCGCGCCATCCTCCAGCCACGGCGCGTTCAGCAGCACCGCAATCAGCAGCGCCCCGACGATCACGCCGAATACCCGGCCCGGCTTCGCGCCCAGCCGTTCGCCACTGCCCAACCGCCGTTCCTCTCTCGCCACCTGGCCTCCCGGAACCTCAGAACTGGAAGTAGATGAACGGGGCGACCCCCTCGGGGCCGAACACGTCGATCGCCACCAGCCCCACCGCCAGCGTAGCCGCCTGTGCCGCAGGCGCCAGCCGCGAAAACTCCACCTGCACCCGGTTCCCGAGCGTCCGCGGCAAGAATTGGACAAGGATGCTTCCCGCGATCACCGCCAGCATCACCGGTGTCACCGCGGGCGAGGCCTCGCCCCATGCCGTCCACATCCGCCCCAAAATCTCCCACGCCGTCCCGAACGTCTCCGCCCGGAAGAACACCCACGCCAGGCAGACCACGTTGAACGTCACCACCCACTGCACCACCGCCGTGGCCCGCCCCAGCGTCAGCGAGGTCCGCTCCCGTATCTCCCGCTCGATCACCAGCCCGAACCCGTGAATCGCGCCCCACACGATGAACGTCCATGCCGCCCCATGCCACAGCCCGCCCAGCACCATCGTCAGCACCAGGTTGCGGTAGATGAATGCCTTCGTCCCCCGGTTACCCCCGAGAGGGATGTACAGGTAGTCCCGCAGCCAGCGCGAGAGCGTCATGTGCCACCGCCGCCAGAAGTCCTGGATCGAAAGCGCCCGGTATGGCGCATCGAAGTTCTGTGGGAACCGCAGCCCCAGCAGCAGCGCGCATCCGATCGCGATGTCTGTGTACCCGCTGAAGTCCGCGTAGATCTGGATTGCGTACGCATAGACACCGACCAGCACTTCGAAGCTGCTGTGCGTGCCCGGCGAGGCGAACACCGGGTCGGCAATCTCCGTCGCCAGGTAGCTCGAAATCACGACCTTCTTGAACAGCCCGAACAGGATCAGCTGGAACGCCGGCGCCGCGTCGATCACCCGCTGACGCATTGGCTCCCGCAACTGCGGGGCGAACTCCGTCACCCGCACGATCGGCCCCGCCACCAGGTGCGGGAAGAACGAGAGGTACAGGGCGAAATCCAGCGGGCCCATCGGCTCCACATCGCCCCGCGCGATATCCACGAGGTAGCTGATCGCGTGGAACGTGAAGAACGAGATCGCCACTGGCAGCGTGATTTCCATCAGTGGCAGCGGCAGGTCCACGCCCACCCGGTCGAACGCGCCCACCATCTCCGCGGCGAAAAACCCGTAGTACTTGAACCATGCCAGCGTTGAGAGGTTCGCCGCCACGCCAAAGCCCAGGAACCACTTCCCGCCCCGCCTCAGCCCGTCCGGTCCCCGCATCCGCGCCAGGTCGTATCCCATCGCCCAGTTCGCCGCCGTCGACCCCACGAGCAACAGCACGAACTTCGGCTCCCAGAACCCGTAGAAAAACCAGCTCGCGGCCACCAGGAACACGCGCCACCACAGGTGCCACGGCCGGATCAGCCACGCAACCGCGAAGACCGCGACAAAGAAAATGGCGAAATCGATGGTCGGAAAGAGCATCGGTCTCCAGTCGCACCCCGCGCCAGGTTGGGCCCCAACCGGCCCATTTGTGAGAAGGGTCACACAACCGTGCGATTCGCGCCCCGGCTTCGCCGAAAGGCTGTTGTCACCATGTCCCCGGTTCGGTAGGTTGAACGTGGAACTCTCTTGAGTCTATGGAGGCTTCCCGGTGGTTGTGGTGGTGGTTGTCGTCTCTCTCGCGGGAGGTGCCGGCGGCGGTCTCGCAGCCTTCGCTTCCGGTGGCCCGCGGTGAGCCTGTTTGCCGCCGCCTCGCACAGGTTCCACGCCCTTTCGCTCGCTGCGATCGGTTTCGCCGCCATCCTCGCGGTGGGCGTCAGCGTCCTCCAGGATCGCGATGCGCACCCCCTCCGGAATGTCGCCTCGGCCGGTCCCAACAGCACAGCTGTCCCCTTGCGGGTGCCCGGCCTCGCCTTCGACGGAACCCCGGAGCCCCCGCCAACCCCCGTTCCGGCGCCCACTCCCGAGCCGAGCCATCTCCCCGCGGGCCCCCGGGGCCTCCGCCTCTGGTCCGACGGCGACTCCACCTCGTACTTCATGACCGAAGCACTCTTCGCCGAATGGGCAGCCCGCGGCGGCGCCCCCGTCCGCGGCGCCGACTACAAGATCTCCTCCGGCCTCTGGCGCGACGACTTCTTCGATTGGCCCGCCTACATCCAGGCCGAGATGGCAACCTACGACCCGGATGTTGCCGTCTTCATGGTCGGCGCCAACGATGCCAACCAGGTTTCCTCCTACGACGAATACGCCGCCCGCGTCGGCAGGGTGATGGACCTCATGTACCGCGAAGGCCGGGTGGTCGTCTGGATGGGCCAGCCCTGCATGGGCAATGAGTCGCTCGCCGCGAACGTCCCCGCCCTCAACCGCATTTTCCAGGAACAGGCCGCCACCCGCCCCTGGGTGGTCTACGTCGACACGTGGGCGCTCACGTCATGGTCCGACGGCTCCTACAGCCAGTACCTGCCCGACGAGAACGGTGTCGAGCAGATGCTCCGCTATGCCGATGGCATCCACTTCACCGGGGCCGGCGGCCGCCGCCTGGCGATGGGCGTCCTCACCGCCCTCTTCTCTTCCGATTGACGCCTGGCGTCGCCAGGGGCTGCCTTCGTTCGTCCTCGAACCGCCCCCCTTTGTTAGCATGGACATCCGATGGCGATGCTCCCCACACCCACGACCCACGTCGAGGATACGGCCGACACCCAGAAGGAGCCGCCCTACCACCTCATCCTTCTCGACGACAACGAGCACACGTACCAGTACGTCATCGCCATGCTCGGCAGCGTCTTCGGCTACGCGCCCGAAAAGGGCTTCGCCATCGCCTGCGTCGTGGATAGCCAGGGCCAGGCCATCCTCATGACCAGCGGGCTCGAAGAGGTCCGGCTCAAACAGGACCAGGTCCACGCCTACGGCGCCGACCCCCTCATGCCCGGCTGCAAGGGCAGTATGACCGCCGTCATAGAACCCGCTGAGTAAACTCTTCCCCTCTTTTTTGGATCTTGGCCAGGATTTTCCGCCTGATACCAGTCCACAGACGGCCCGCCGTGCGTATACTCCGCGGCTGAGCAATCTATTGCTCCTATAGGTTGCGCACACAGTAACAGGGGGAATGTTCAACAGTGTCAGGCACCGATAACTACTGGACCCGCAGGATGGTCAACCAGGGCCTGTCCCGCCGAAGGCTGCTTGGGGGAGCAGCCACGGCAGGGCTGGGCGCCGCCGCTTTCGGCCTTGTCGGCTGTGGCGGCGGCGACGATGATGACGACGACGCCGCCAGCCCGACGGCAACCACGGCCGCCGGCGAGACGCCGGGCGCATCGCCCACCGGAGCTGCTTCGCCCACGCAGGCCGCGAAGCCGAAGGGCGGCACCGTCCGCTACACCAGCGCCGGCAATACCTGGGATACCTTCGACCTCGATCGCTCCCGCTTCACCCCGGTCTCGGCCCTCTTCGGGTGGACGAACCTCGGCGTCCTCCAGTGGGACAGCTACACCAAGGGTGTCATCGGCGGCGGGCTCGCCGAAAAGTGGGAACAGCCCGACCCGCAGACCGCCGTCTTCACCATGCGGCCCAACGTCTTCTGGCATAACAAGCCGCCCGTCAACGGCCGCGCTGCCACCGCCGACGATGTCGTCAAGTTCATCGAGCGCAATCTGGCGGGCAAGACAGCCGACGGCGTGGAGGACCCCAACTTCTACCGTAAGTCCTCATTCCAGACCGTCGACAAGGTCGAGGCTGTCGATGCCAAAACCGTCAAGGTCACCTTTAAGCGGCCCGACCCGTTCTTCCAGAACGTCCTCGCCGGCGCCTATACCAAGGTCCAGGCCCCCGAGGCCGTTGCCGCCTTCGAAAAGGACTACGCCAACCTGAAAGCCGAGCTCGTCATCGGCACCGGCGCGTTCGTCCTTACCGACTTCAAGGCCGAAGGCACGCTCAGCCTCGTTCGCCACGAAAAGTTCCACACCCAGGTCAACTGGGATGGGGTGAAGTACCTTAACCTCTTCACCGACCAATCCGCCCAGCAGGCCGCCTTCGAGCAGAAGCAACTCGACACGTTCGCCCCAAACGCGAACCTCGTCGCCGAGGACCTCTTGAAGCGATTTGAGGGGAAGATCACCGAGACCAAGAGCTTTTCGGCGAACCCCCAGGCCGGCACCTACTACGGCGGTGCTGCCCCCTGGAACAACCAGAACCTCATCGGCGCCATCTTCCGCGCTCTCGATCGCCGTACGATGATCAACTCGCTCCTCCAGGGCAAGGGCGTCCTCGCCGGCAACAACCCGCCCACCCAATCGGCCTTCGCCATCAACGAAGGGGAGCTCATCAAGTTCCCCGGCTACCTCGAAGACCGCGCCGCGGACGAGGCCGAGGCCAAGAAGATGTGGGAGGCTGGCGGCGGCCCGGCCCTCGGCGAAATCATCGTCGATATCCCCGACATCTGGGAGGGTCTCTACTCTGGCGGCTCGGCCCTCATCACCGCCCAGCTCAAGAAGGTCCTCGGCAACAACTTCACTGCCAAGATCGAGCCCTACTCCACCATCACCGGCAAGATCGTCAAGCAGGGATACGGCAACGGCAAAAACAACATCTGGTACGGCTGGATCACCGAAATCACCGACCCCGAACCGTCCCTCCTGAACTACCTTACCTACAACTCCAAGCAGCCCCAGTTCCAGTCCTATGGCGTCAAAATCGATAAGGTCGACCAGCTTACCGACTCCCTGGTCACCGAGTTCGACCTCGCCAAGCGCCAGGAAACGAACAAGGAAGTCATGCGGGAACTCCTCAAGAACTATGGTGCAGGTGTCCCGTACTCCCTCGTTGGCCTCACCCGCAACATGGTCTGGAACTACTACCATCCCGCCGAGACGGCACCGTTCGTCACCAGCCACCAGGCTGGCACCGAAGCCTACTTCGACCAGACCGACCCGACCTGGCAGGGCCGTCCAGCCTAGCCAGGATCACCACGCCCACCCCCAGACGGCCGGCACACCCGTGCCGGCCGTCTGTTTGGCACTTTGACCCTTTCTCGATCCCTCCGGTAGGCTCCTCCCGCACGCCATCCCCTCCCGGAGCAGCTTTGTGGCAATCACGCCCGCCGACGACTTCCTCATCCACCAGACCCCGTATACCTTCGACCGCGTCGCCACCACCGACCGCAACTTCTACGACCGCTACTTCTTCAACGGCTACCGCCGTGATGGCGAGGTCTATTTCGCCCTCGCCATGGGCGTCTATCCCAACCTCGGGGTCATGGATGCCGCCTTCAGCGTCGTCTCGAAGGGCACCCAGTACTTCGTCCGCGCGTCCCGCTTCCTTGGCAGTGACCGCATGGATACCCGTGTGGGCCCCATTACCGTCGAAATCGTGGAACCACTGAAGAAGTTCCGCATCAAGATCGCGAAAAACAAGTGGGGCATCACCGCTGACCTCCTCTGCCAGGCCCGGTCCCTCCCCTTCGAAGAGCCCCACTTCCTCCGGCTGTCCCGCAACGTCCCGGTGATGGACTACACCCGCATTACCCAGCACGGCGAATGGTCTGGCAAGTTTTCCGCCGGCGGCCAGTCCTGGGACCTGGGAACCGACACCTGGTGGGGCTCCCGCGATCACTCATGGGGCATCCGCAACGTCGGTGGCCGCGACCCGCGCGGCGCCCCGCCCAGCGAAGCCCCCCAGTTCTTCTGGAACTGGGCCCCGCTCAACTTCGAAGACCTCTGCACGCTCTTCACCGTCTCCGAAAACCCCGACGGCACCCGCTGGCATGAATGCGGCGTCATCCTCAAGCCCTACCCCGATGCCTCCATGGAAGAAACCGCGGTTGATCACGACCTCCGATTCCAGAAGGGCACGCGCTGGCTCGAGTCCGCCACCATCACCCTCCGCCCGCCCAAGGGGAAGGAACTCAACATCGAGATCAAGCCCATGTACTCCTTCCTCATGAAGGGCATCGGCTACGGCGAACCGACGTGGGGCCACGGCATGTGGGTCGGCCCCGATGAGGTCGATGGGGGCCAGTATGACCTCGCGGCTGAAGCCCCCATGGCCAACCTCCACGTCCAGCAGATCTCCCAGGTCACCGCCGGCCGCCGCAAGGGCATCGGCATCTACGAGGTCATCCTCATGGGCCCCCACGCGGGCTATGGATTCAAGGACATCCTCGATCCCGCGAAGTAGTCTCCCGGGGATCGACATTCGCCGATCCCCATTCGACAATGGACACATGCCTATCTACGAGTTTCGTTGCGGCGACTGCGGCAAGGTCACCAACTTCTTCACCCGCAAGATCGATACCGAGGTGAAGGCGCCCTGCGAACACTGTGGCAGCGCCAAAACGTCGCGCCTCGTCTCCAGGTTCGCCCGCTCCTATACCCGGGCCGACATCATCGATAAGTACGGCGACCCCTCCGATGGCGGCGGGCCCGATACCTACCGTGACCCGCGCCAGATCGGCTCCTGGGTCGAGAAGCGCTTCGAGGAATACGGCATGGACCTCCCCGAAGGCGCCCGCGAGATGATCGATGCCGCCCGCGACGGGGAACTCCCTGAGCCCGTGAAGGATCTCTAGCACCGCGCTCCCAACCGAACAGACTGGACCCCGGCATGAGCGACACCACCCCGCTCGAAACCATCATCCCCCGCATCCTCGATCACTTTGCCGCCAAGAACGCCGCCCGCGAACAGGCGCTCTCCGCCAGCCGTGCCATCATCCGCATGAGCGCCAATAGCATCCGCGCCGTGCACCGCGGCGAATTCACGGAAGCCTCCCGCATGCTCGACGAAGCAAAACGCGTCCGCGACGATGCAGTCGCTGCCCTCGAAGGCCACGCCGATGTCTATTACGCCGGCTTCCTCCACGACGCCCAGAAGGAATACGCCGAGGCCCGGACAACTCTCGCACTTCTCACTGGTGGGGCCATCCCCTCACCGGAAGAGCTGGGCGTCGAGTATCCCGCCTACCTCAACGGCATCGCCGAAGCCGTCGGCGAAATGCGGCGCATGATCCTCGACCGCCTGCGCGCCGGCCACTTCGATGGCTGCGAGGAAATCCTCGATGCCATGGACCACATCTACTCCGTGCTGGTCACCATCGACTTCCCCGACGCGATGACCGGCGGCCTCCGCCGCACCACGGACCAGACCCGCGGCATCCTCGAGAAAACCCGCGGCGACCTCACCATGGCCATCGTCCAGCGCCAGGCCATCCGCTCCCTCCCGTCATAGGCGCGCGTGTCAGCAAGCGCGAGGATCGTGAAAAACCACACCCGCCTCGCCCCAACCTCGGGATCGGCCCGCCGCCGGCCGTCATAGGCGCGCG
>JAANMV010004366.1_pt1 | contig 11205 bp, 9 predicted proteins | sample 7279661 | NCBI WGS metagenome assembly JAANMV01 (sample SAMN14094540, study PRJNA606508) | bioreactor metagenome | isolation source: A lab-scale SPAN reactor treating ammonium-rich wastewater day 121 | place: Ireland: Galway | collected 2017-05-16 | reverse complement strand
CCGAGGATGAGCCGCCCGCCCGACAGCACGTCGATGGTGGCGAGGATCTTCGCCGTCAGCACCGCCGGCCGGTGCGGCACCACCATCACCGAGGTGACGAGCCGCAGCCGCGAGGTCCGGGCGGCGACGAAGGTCAGCTCGGTGAGCTGCTCGTGCCGCTCCGCCCGCGCGCCGGCGGGGAACTCGCCGCTCTCGGTGTAGGGGTAGCGGGAGGCGATGTCGGTCGGGATCACGACATGGTCGCTGAAGGTGGCGTAGTCGTAGCCCATCGCCTCGCCCTCGACGCAGATCCGGGTGAGGGCGTCCGGGGCCGACAGCGGTCCCGCCGTCGGCGCGCTGAAGCCGACCTGCATGGGCTCCTCCCCTGGATTGCATCGGGTCGGCCGATACCACACGATGCGGCCGATCCTGCCAAGGGCGCGAGGACAAGCGACGATGGGTGCGGTGGGCTACCCCCCGGCGGTCGGGCTGGAACAGAGGCCGCTCGCGGAACTGATGGCCGAGGCCGCCCGGCTGCGCGACGCGGGGCATGGGCGGCTGGTCACCTATTCGCGCAAGGTGTTCATCCCGCTGACGAAACTCTGCCGGGACGTCTGCCACTACTGCACCTTCGCCCAACGCCCGCGCGCGGGGCAGCCGGCCTACCTCTCGCCGGACGCGGTGCTGGCGATCGCGCGCGCCGGCGCCGCCGCCGGCTGCACCGAGGCGCTGTTCACCCTCGGCGACAAGCCGGAGCTGCGCTACCGCGCGGCGCGCGAGGCGCTGGACGGGCTCGGGCATGCAACGACGCTCTCCTACCTCGCGGCGATGTGCGCGCTGGTGCTGCGCGAGACCGGGTTGCTGCCGCACGCCAATCCCGGCGTGATGACGCGCGAGGAGATCGCGGCGCTGCGCGCGGTGACGGCGAGCCAGGGGATCATGCTGGAGAGCGCCAGCGCGCGGCTGTGCGAGCCGGGCGGCGTGCATCACGGCTCGCCCGACAAGCACCCGGCGGTGCGGCTGGAGACGATCCGCCTCGCCGGCGCGCTGCGCGTGCCCTTCACCACCGGCATCCTGATCGGCATCGGCGAGACGCGGGCGGAACGGATCGAGGCGCTGCGCGCGATCGGCGACCTGCATGCGCGATACGGCCACATCCAGGAAGTCATCATCCAGAATTTCCGCGCCAAGCCCGGCACGAAGCGTGCGGGCGCGCCGGAACCCGATCTCGACGACCTGCTCTGGACCATCGCCGTGGCACGGCTGATCCTTGGGCCGGAGATGAACATCCAGGCGCCGCCGAACCTCTCGCCCGGCGTCTATCAGCGCCTGGTCGAGGCCGGGCTGAACGACTGGGGCGGCGTCTCCCCGGTGACGCCCGACCACGTGAACCCGGAAGCGCCCTGGCCGGCGATCGAGACGCTGGCGCAGCGCACGGCGGAGACCGGCAAGCTGCTGGCGGCGCGCCTGCCCGTTTATCCATCCTACGCGCGCCAACCTGGGGACTGGCTCGCGCCCGAGGTGGCGACGCGGGTGCGCCGCATGAGCGACGCCGAGGGGCTGGCGCGCGAGGATGACTGGTCCCCGGGCGAGACGACGCCGCCATGCCTGCCGCCGGTGTGCGCGGCCGCGGTCGATGCGGCCGTCGCGCGCGCGGTCGAGCGCGCGGCGCAGGGCGAGAGGCTGGAGCCGCCGGAGATCCTGCGGCTGTTCGCCGCGCGCGACGCCGACTACCGCCACGTCACCGGCGCCGCCGACGCGCTGCGCCGCGCCGTCAGCGGCGAGGTGGTGCGCTACGTCGTCAACCGCAACATCAACTACACCAACATCTGCGCCTATCGCTGCAAATTCTGCGCCTTCTCCAAGGGCAAGACGCACGAGGCGCTGCGCGGCGCGCCGTACGACCTGGCGCTGGACGAGATCGTCCGCCGCGCCGTCGAGGCCTGGGGCCGCGGCGCCACCGAGGTCTGCCTGCAGGGCGGCATCCACCCGGACTACACCGGCGGGACCTATGAGGGCATCTGCCGCGCCATCCGCGCGGCGCTGCCGGAGATGCACATCCACGCCTTCTCGCCGCTCGAGATCACCCAGGGCGCGGCGACGCTCGGCCTGGCGGTGCCCGGCTTCCTCGCGCGGCTGCGCGCGGCCGGGCTCGGCACCCTGCCGGGCACCGCGGCGGAGATCCTCGACGACGAGATCCGCGCGGTGATCTGCCCGGACAAGGTGAGCACGCGGCAATGGCTGGAGGTGGTGCGCGCGGCGCACGGGCTCGGCCTGCGCACGACCTCCACCATCATGTACGGCCATGTCGAGGGGGCGCTCTCCTGGGCGCGGCACCTGCTGGCGCTGCGCGACCTCGCCGCGGAGACCGGCGGCATCACCGAATTCGTGCCGCTGCCCTTCGTGCACATGGAAGCGCCGATGTACCTCCGCGGCCTGGCGCGCCGCGGCCCGACCTTCCGCGAGGCGGTGCTGATGCACGCGGTGGGGCGGCTGGTGCTGCACCCGCACGTGACGAACATCCAGACCTCCTGGGTGAAGATGGGGCCGGCGGGGGCGGCGACCTGCCTCGGCGCCGGCGCCAACGACCTCGGCGGCACGCTGATGAACGAGAGCATCTCGCGCGCCGCCGGGACGCAGCACGGCCAGGAATTCCCGCCCGAGGCGATGGAGGCGCTGATCCGCTCGATCGGCCGCCTGCCGCAGCAGCGCGACACGCTGTACCGCCCGGTGCCGGAGGAACGGCGCGCCGCCTCCTTCGGCGCGGCGGAGCTGGCGCCGATGGTGCAGACGCCGCCGTCGCGCAGGCGGGAAGCGGCGCCGCTGCTAGGCTGACACGCCCTCCGCCGCCAGGAAGGCGCCGGTGCGCGTGCGCGCGGCGCGCGGCAGGCGCAGGAAGGCGGCGAGGTCGTCCGGCGTGTCGATGTCGGTGGCGATGCCGGGCACCCCGCGCACCACGCCCGGCGCGATTCCGGCGCGGCGCGCCGCGTCGAGATGCGGGAAGAAGCTGTTGTCGCCGAAGCGCAGCGGCACCGCATCCGGCGGCGAGCACAGCACGGCGTTGGAGCCGAGATCGTCGCGCGCCGGCGCGATGGTGAAGGCCGGCGGCGTGGCGCGGCGATGCGCGGCGAGCACGGCCTCGACCTCGGCGGCGGTGACGGCGGGGATGTCGCCGGGCATGGCGAGCATCCCCGCGCGGCCCTCGCCGGCGAGCAGGCGCAGCCCGGCGGTGACGGCGCCGGTGTGGCCCTCGCGTGCCCCCTCCGCCGTGACGCGCGCGCCGATGCGCCCGGCCAGCGCCGCGGCGCGCGGCTCGCAGGTGACGACGAGGATGCCGCCCAGGCCGCGCGCGGCGGCGAGGGCGTCGAGCACCTCGCCCAGCATGATCTCCGCCAGCGCCCGCCGCTGCGCCGGCGACAGCAGCGGCGCGAGGCGCTGCTTCGCGCCCTCGAACGCCTTCACGGGCAGCACGGCCCAGATATCGGAGCCTGCCGTCATGGCACGCGCCGCAGCGCATCCGCCGCGGCCAGAACGGTGCGGGCCAGCGCCTCGCGGTCCTTGATCGTCACCATCAGCGTGTGCGCTGGCGTCACCCGCGCCCTGATCCCGGCCGTCCGTCCGGCATCGGCGTGATCGACCACGTAGCCGTCGAGCAGGTCGCCGTAGCGCGCAGCGACCGTCGCCGCGTCCGGCGTGAGGCCAAGCTCGCGGAGCATCTTCGCGGTCGGCCCCTTCACCGCGCGCCCGCCGATGACCGGCGACACCGCGACCACCGGCGCGCCGCACGCGGCGATACCCGCGCGCACGCCGGGGATCGCGAGGATCGGCTCGATGCTGATCAGCGGGTTCGAGGGGCAGATCACCACGGCGCGCACCTGCCCGCCGCGCAGCGCGGCGAGGAATTCCGGCTGCGGCCGCGCCGCGGCGGCGCCCTCGAAGGCCAGTTCGCGCACCGCCGGGGCGCATTGCCGGCGGACGAAGTAGTCCTGGAAGTCGATCCACCCCTCGGCGGTGCGCAGGCGCGTCCGCACGCGGTCGTCGCTCATCGGCAGCAGCCGTGGCCCGACGCCGAGGTTGCGGCAGAGCGCCGCCGTCACCTGCGACAGCGTCTCGCCCGCGCGCAGCCGCCGCGTGCGCTCGACATGTGTCGCCAGGTCGCGGTCGCCGAGGCGGAACCAGGTTTCGCCGCCCAGCTCGCCCAGCGCCTGCAGGAAGGACCAGGTCTCGTCGCGCCGCCCCCAGCCGGTCTCCGGGTTGTCGAGTCCCGCCAGCGCGTACATCAGCGTGTCGAGATCGGGCGAGATGCTGAGGCCGAGATGCTCGAAATCGTCGGCGGTGTTGGCGACGACCAGCAGCTCGTCGGCCGGCAGCAGGCGGGCGAGGCCGAGCGCCAGCTTGGCGCCGCCGACGCCGCCGGACAGCGCGACGACCAGGCCGCCGCCGCCGCTCACCGGAACAGATCCTCCGCCGCCGGGCGCACCAGCTCCGCCGCGGGCGACGGCGGTGCGCCGCCCCAGCCCAGCCCGCGCAGCAGCACGGCGGGCTGCGCCTCGGCGCCCTGGCCCATGAGCAGCGAGGCGGCGGCGGCGATCTCGTCGGCGAAGCCGGTGATGCTGACTTCGAGCGTGCGGCCGAACAGGTCGGGCCGGCCGCGCAGGTCGAGCAGCGCCGGCAGCCCCGCCGCGCCGAGCGCCACCCCGACCGTGCCGCGGCGCCAGGCGCGGCCGAAGCTGTCGTTGATCACCACCGGCAGGCCGAGCCGCGCGTGCAGCGCCGCGGCGCTGGCGTCGGGATCGCGCGGCAGCAGCAGCACGCGCTCGGCGCCGTCCTGCGGCGCGACATTGGAGCGATCGACCCCGGCATTGGCCATCACGAAGCCGAGCCGGTGCTGCACGATCAGCAATCCCGGCCGCGCGCGCACCACGCGCGTCGATTCCGACAGGATCACCTCGACGAGGCGCGGGTCCTTCTGCGCCTCGTCGGCCAATGCGCGCGCGCGCGGCGAGGGCGTGACCGTGGCGAGATCGACGATGCGCCCCTCGGCCTTGGAGACGACCTTCTGCGCGACCACCAGCACGTCGCCGGCGCGCGGCTCCAGCCCGAGGCGCGCGAAGCCGGCGCCGATCAGCGCCGCCAGGTCGTCGCCGGCCTGCACCATCGGGATGCCCGGGAGCGCGACGGCCTCCAGCCTGCCGGTGCGCATCGTCCCCCTCAGCCGAAGCGGCGGCGCAGCAGCGGCAGCACCCGCTCGGCGTAGAGCCGCAGGAAGCGCTCCTGGTCCGGTCCCGGCGCGTGGAACACCAGGTGGCGGAAGCCGAGACCGACATAGGCGCCGATCCGCTCCACATGCTCCTCCGGATCGGTGGAGACGATCCAGCGGCTCGCCGCGCGCTCCAGCGGCAGCGCGTCGGCGAGCTGCTCCATCGCGAGCGGATCCTCGACCGACAGCTTCTCCTCGGCGGAGAGGGCGAGCGCGGCCCAGTGGCGGGTGTCCCGCATCGCCCGCTCGCGGTCGGTGTCGAAGGAGACCTTGACCTCGATCATGCGGTCGAAGCCGGCCGCGCGCGAGGATTCCGCCAGCCCCTCCGCGACCTTGGGCAGCAGCGTCTCGGTGTAGAGCTCCCATTTCTTGCCGCTGGTGCAGATGAAGCCGTCGGCGTTCCGGCCCGTGTATTTCGCCACCAGCGCCCCGGCGGCGGCGACGTGGATCGGCACCATCTCCGCCGGCCGGTCGTAGATGGTGGCGTTCTCGGTGCGGTAGTACTGCCCCTCGAAACTCACGCGCTCCTCGCTCCACAGCCTGCGGATCAGCGTCACGCTCTCGCGCAGCCGGGCGAAGCGCTCCTTGAATTCGGGCCAGTGCAGGCCGGTCGCGGGCACCTCGTTCAGCGATTCGCCGGTGCCGATCCCGAGCACGACCCGCCCCGGGAACATCGCGCCGAGCGTGCCGAAGGCCTGGGCGACGATCGAGGGGTGATAGCGGAAGGTCGGCGTCAGCACGCTGGTGCCCATCACCAGCCGCGAGGTCCGGGCGCCGAGCGCACCGAGCCAGGCGAGCGAGAAGGGCGCGTGCCCGTCGGTATGCTTCCAGGGCTGGAAGTGGTCGCTGACGAACACCGAATCGAACCCGACCGTTTCGGCCAGGCAGGCGAATTCCAGCAGCCGGGAGGGGGCGAACTGCTCCGCCGACGCCTTGTAGCCGAGCCTCAGCATGCCACCCGCCCTCCTGCCGCGCCCGGCGCTGTGTGCCGGGCCGCTGATCCTATAGGATCGCCGGCCCGGAAGGACCAGACGGGCAGAGGAGGCGGAGGGGATGCAACTCGGCGTGGCGCTGCCGCTCGACGACATCGGCGGCGATCCCTCGACGCTGCGCGAATTCGCCCAGGCCGCGGAGGCCGAGGGCTATGACGAGTTGATGCTGGCCGACCACGTGCTCGGGGTGAACGCCGCCAGCCGGCCGGGCTGGGACATGCGGCGCGCCACCTCGGCGAACCTGTACCACGACCCCTTCGTGCTGTTCGGCTTCCTCGCCGCCTGCACGACGCGGATCGGCTTCTCCACCCAGGTGCTGATCCTGCCGCAGCGCCAGACCGTGCTGGTCGCCAAGCAGGCGGCGAGCCTCGACGTGCTGTGCCGCGGCCGGTTCCGGCTCGGCATCGGCATCGGCTGGAACGCGGCGGAATTCATCGGGCTGAACGAGAATTTCCACGACCGCGGCAAGCGCTCCGAGGAGCAGGTGCAGGTGATGCAGGCGCTGTGGGCGGAGCCGCACGTCACCTTCAAGGGGCGCTGGCACAGCATCGAGGATGCCGGCATCAACCCGCTGCCGCCGCGCCGGCGGATCCCGGTCTGGTTCGGCGGCCATGTCGATGCGACGCTGCGGCGCATCGCGACATGGGGCGACGGCTGGATGATGCTGGCGCACCCGCCGGGCGAGGCGGCGCTCGCCGCCTTCGCCACGCTGCGCCGCCATGTCGAGGCCGCGGGCCGCGATCCCGCCGGCATCGGCATCGAGGTCTGGGTCTCCACCGGCGCCGGCACGGAGAAGGACTGGCGCGAGGAATTCCGCTTCTGGAAGGCCGCCGGCGTGACGCATGTCACGCTCAACGGCTTCTACCGGAACTACCACCACCAGCGCATCGCCGGGCGCGGCATGGTCGATCACCTGGACGCGCTGCGCCGCTACCGCGCGGCGGTCGCCGACCTACTGTGACGGCGCCGCCGCCGCCGCCGCGTCAGGTGTCGGCGAGCGCCGCCAGCATCCGCTCGCGCGCCGCGAAGTCGCCGTCCTCGTGGATGGGCTGGATGCAGAGATGCGTCGCGCCGGCGGCGAAATGCGCGCGCAGGCCGTGCCGGATCGCCTCGGCGTCGCCGTGCAGCACCATCGCGTCGATGAAGCGGTCGCTGCCGCCCTCGGCGAGATCGGCCTCGGTGAAGCCGAGGCGGAGCCAGTTGTTGCGGTAATTCGTCAGCGCCAGGTAGCGGGCCAGCTCCTTGCGGCCGAGCGCGCGTGCCCGCGCCGCGTCGGTCTCCAGGCAGACCTTCTGCTCCACCGCCAGCCATTTCGACGGGCCGAGGATCGCCGCGGCCTGCGCCGTGTGCGCCGGCGTCACGTTGTAGGGCAGGGCGCCGCGCGTCCGCTCGGCGGCGAGCGCCAGCATCCTCGGGCCCAGCGCGGCGAGGGCGATTGGCAGCTCGTCCGCCGGCTCCTGCCCGCCCCTGGCGATGCCGTCGAGATAGGCACGCATCGCCGGGATCGGCTTGTCGTAGCGGTGCCCGCGCAGCCCCTCGACCGTCGGGACGTGGCTGACGCCGAGGCCGAGGACGTAGCGATCGCCCCCGTGCAGCGCGTTCAGCGTCGCCAGGCCGCGGCGCGCGGTGAAGGCGTCGCGGGCGTAGATGTTGGCGATCGAGCTGCCGATCACCAGCCGCCGGCTGTTGGCGAGCAGGAAGGCCCCGAGCGAGAGCGATTCGTAGCCGCGCGATTCCGGATACCAGAGGGCCGAGTAGCCATGCCCCTCGACGCTGCGCAGCAGGTCGCGGAGTTGCGGCCCGCTCAGCCGATCGGTCGAACACCACACGCCAAGGCGTCCAAGCTGCATCATCGGGTCCTCCCGTTTCGCAAGCGCCGCCCGCCGGTCCCGGCCGGGCGGCCTGCCGAAGATCCGTCCGCCGGCCGCACCGGCTAGCCGGCCCGCTGGTACAACGCGACGCCGTCGCCGCGGATCTCGCGGTCCAGCTCGCCGGCGACCAGCAGGCGGTTGAGATGGGCGAGCGTCTCGGCGATCGCCGCGCCGAGGGCGCGCTGGTCGAGCGGGCGGGTGAACAGCACCTTCGCCGCGTCGAGGGCGGTGCGCGGCGCCGCGGCGCAGGCGTCGTGCAGCATCTCCAGCCGCTCGGCGTGGTGGGTGGCGATGGCGCCGATGCGCCGGTGCAGCCCGTAGAACGGGTCGCCATGCGAGGGCAGCACCAGGATCTCCGGCGGCACGGTCAGCAGCCGCTGGTTGGAGGCGAGGAATTCCGCCAGCGGGTCGCCGTCCGGCTCGGTCGCGTGGACGCCGACATGCGGCGTGATGCGCGGCAGGATCTGGTCGGCCGAGATCAGCACGCCGAGCTCGGCGCAGTAGAGGCAGGCCATCTCCGGCGCGTGGCCGGAGCCGGTCAGCACGGTCCAGCTCCGGCCGCCGATGCGCAGGCCGTCGCCGGCGGCGATGCGCCGGTGCTGGCGCGGCAGCGGCAGCACCGCGCGGACATAGAGCGGCCCCCTGCCGGCGAGGAAGCGCTGGTACTCCTCGCCGCACCCGGCGCGGCGGGCGAAGGCGACCTGCTGGGCGATCATGTCCTCGCCGGCATCGAGGCGGAGCAGCCGCGCCTGCAGCCATTCGGCGCGGGTCATCAGCAGCGGCACGCCGCCCCAGCGCTGCGCCAGCCAGCCGGCGAAGCCGACATGGTCGGGATGGAAATGCGTCACCAGCAGCCGGGTGACCGGCTTGCCGTCGAGGCCGGCGGCGAAGACCTGCTCCCACAGCGCCGCGGCGTCGTCGGTCTGCGCGCCGGCATCGACGACGAACCAGCCGCCCTCGTCCTCGAGCAGCCAGAGATTGACGTGGCGCGGCGGGAAGGGCAGCGGCATCCGCACCCAGCGCAGGCCGGGCAGGATCTCCTTCGCCTCGCCCGGCGCCGGGGGCGATTCGGGCAGGGCGGGTTCGGGCTGGGGTCGGGGGGTCACGGCGGCTTCGCTCCTCCGTCGCACGCGGACGGGGCCGCGATCGGTCACGATGGGACTGCCGTGCGCGGGCGACGGGACGGTTGACCCCGGCCGGACGGCCCGCCTAGCGTTCCAGCAGGCGAAGCAAGAATCAATCCGGGGCGGCGCGGTTCCGGAGCCCGCCGCCGGCCGGAACCAGCATGGAACGATCGGAGCGGAGCGAGCGACCGAATGCCAGACACCCAGCAGCCGCCTCCGAGCGAGCCGCACTTCCTCTCGATCGCCGAGGCGGCGCGGCTGATCGCCCGCCGCCAGCTCTCGCCGGTGGAGCTGACCCAGGCGCTGGCGGCGCGGATCGAGGCGATCGATCCGCAGCTCGACGCCTATCTGCTGCCGGTGCTCGACCGCGCGCTCGACCAGGCCCGCGCCGCGGAGGCGGAGATCATGGCCGGCCGCCAGCGCGGGCCGATGCACGGCATCCCCTTCGCGCTGAAGGACATCTTCTGCACCGCCGGGATTCGCACCACGGGCCATTCGCGCATCTGCGCCGACTTCGTGCCGGCCGAGGACGCGACGACGGTGCGCAAGCTGCACGAGGCGGGCGGCATCCTGCTCGGCAAGCTGGCGACCCATGAATTCGCGCATGGCGGCCCGTCCTTCGACCTGCCCTGGCCGCCGGCGCGCAACCCCTGGAATCGCGAGCACTTCACCGGCGGTTCCTCCTCCGGTTCCGGCGCCGCGGTGGCGGCGGGGCTGGCGCTCGGCGCGATGGGGTCGGACACCGGCGGGTCGATCCGCAACCCGGCGGCGCTGTGCGGCCTGGTCGGGCTGAAGCCGACCTACGGCCTGCTCAGCCGGCACGGGGTGATGACCAACTCCTACAGCTTCGACCATGCCGGGCCGATGACCTGGACCGTCGAGGACTGCGCCATCATGCTCCAGGCGCTGGCCGGCTTCGACCCGAAGGACCCGGCGAGCGCTGGCCGGGCGGTGCCGGACTACCGCAGCGGGCTGGCGCAGGGCGTCCGCGGCCTGCGCATCGGCGTGCTGCGCCACCTCTACGAGGAGGACGTGCCGATCGCCCCGGCGGCGCAGGCGGCGCTGGAGGAGGCCTATGGCGTGCTGCGCCGCCTCGGCGCGACGCTGGAGGAGGTGCGGATCCGCCCGGCGCAGGACTACTACGACGTCAAGATCGTCGGCGCGGAGAGCGAGCTCTTCGCCGTGCATGCCGAGGATCTGCGCACGCGCCCCGGCGATTTCGGCGAGGATTTCCTCGGCCGGGTGCTGGCCGCGGTGCTGTTCGACGGCGTGGACTACGTCCAGGCGCAGCGCGAGCGCCGGGCGATGATCGCGGAGATGGCGCCGCTTCATGAGCGCTTCGACGCCCTCGTCACCGCCGCGCCGGGCCCGGCGCCGCGGCTGGAAGCGTGGCGCACGGTGATGTTCTGGCAGAAGCCCTCGCTGGTCACCCCGTTCAACGTCACCGGCGGCCCGGCGCTGGTGCAGTGCATCGGCTTCACCGGGGACGGGCTGCCGCTGTCCATGCAGATCGTCGGTCGGCCCTTCGACGAGGCGACGGTGCTGCGCATCGCCCATGCCTATGAGCGCGCCACGCCCTGGCGCGAGCGGCGGCCCGCGCTCGATCCGAACGCGTCCTTCCCGACCGCGCTGCCGCCGGTGCCGGATCCGCCGGCGGCGGAGATCGGCCAGGCGCGGCGCGACGAGCTGGCGGCGATCGCCCGCCGCGCCGGGCTGACGCTGAGCGAGCGGCAATTCGCGCATCTCTGCGCCGCCGCGCCGCATGTCGAGGCGATGAGGGCGCGGCTGCGCCGCCGCCGCCGCGGCTTCGGCGAGGAGCCGTCGAGCGTGTTCCGCTTCCCGGGACCGCCGGGCTGAGAATTGGCGCCGCGCCGCGCCGCGCCGCATCCCCGCGGCCGGCCGGATGACAGGAGGAGACGGCCTTGCCCTACGCGCAGTCCGACGGCGTCCGCCTCTACTACGAGGAGACGGGACGCGGC
>JAANMV010004361.1_pt1 | contig 11215 bp, 9 predicted proteins | sample 7279661 | NCBI WGS metagenome assembly JAANMV01 (sample SAMN14094540, study PRJNA606508) | bioreactor metagenome | isolation source: A lab-scale SPAN reactor treating ammonium-rich wastewater day 121 | place: Ireland: Galway | collected 2017-05-16 | reverse complement strand
CGCTCGATGGTGGCCAGGTGCTGGTGATTCCCGAAGCAGCGGGGCAGAGCACGTTGCACCTGTGGGCCAGGGACGGCACCGAGACCAGCTTCGCGATCAGCGTCGTGCCTGCCGACGCCAATCGCCTGCTCGACGAGATCCGCGCGCTGCTCGGCGAGACGAGCCGGGTGCGCGCGCGCATCGTCGGCGACAAGGTGGTGCTCGAAGGCAGCGAACTGTCCGAGGAGGAGGCGACGCGGATGACCGAGATCGCACGACGCTACCCGCAGGTGGTCAATCTCATCAGCCGCGTCGGCCTCGAGCGGATGATCGAGATGGACGTGCGGATGCTCGAGATCCGCCGTGACCTGCTCGAGGACATCGGCGTGCGCTGGAACGCCAGTCTGCAGGGACCGAGTTTCGGCATCCTCGGCGATCTCCACCGCAGCCGTGCGTTCCAGGCGGGCGGCGCTGCCGCCGAAGCGGGTCTCGAGACACGTACGCGCGTTGCGCCGTTCGCGACGATGCTCGGCCTCGCCGGTTCGATCACGTCGATGATCAACCTGCTGGTGAAGAACGGCGACGCGGTCGTGCTCGCTGAGCCGCGCCTGTCGTGCCGCAGCGGCGGCTCGGCACGCTTCGTCGCCGGCGGCGAATTGCCGGTGCCCTTCGCCAGCGGCCTGGGTACCGTGTCGGTGGGTTTCAAGGAATACGGCGTGAAGTTCGACGTGAGCCCGGTGGCCAGCGAGTCGGGCGTCATCGCCGCGAAGATCGCCACCGAGATCTCGGCCATCAACTTCGAGATCCAGGTGCAGGACGTTCCCGGCCTGCTCAAGCGCCGCGCCGAAACCGAGGTGAACCTGCGCGAGAACGAGACGCTGGTCATCGCCGGGCTGCTCACCGAGGAGTCGTCGAAGTCGATCGACCGCGTACCCGGGCTGGGGACGCTGCCGATCCTCGGGCAGCTGTTTCGCTCGCGCGATTTTCGCGATCGCAAGACCGACCTCGTGGTGTTCATCACGCCGCGCTTCGTCACGCCGGAGAGCCCTGCGCAGCGCGAGGCCGTCGAGCGCAGCGCACGGGAACTCGGTCAGGCGCGCGAGCAGCTCCGGATGGCAGACTGACATGCTCACACTGATCGTCGAAGCGCAGGACGATGCGCCGAAGGCGCTGCGGATTGCCCGTTTTCCGAGCCGCATCGGTCGCCAGGCCGACAGCGACGTGCGTCTCGCGGGCTGGCGGGTGGCGCGGGTGCACGCCGAAATCCACCGCATCGAGCACGGCTTCAAGCTGGTGGATCGGGGCAGCCTCGGCGGTACCTGGGTCAACGGCGAGCGCATCGTCGAGTACGCGCCGCTGGCCGAGGACGACGAGATCACGATCGCCGGCTACCGATTGCGGGTGCATCCGCAGGCGCAGGGCTCGGCAGGCGATCGGCACGCCGGCGCGCGTTCCGCGGGCGAGAGCGACGCGCGAGTCGATGCCGGAGCCGCCGTACGAGGCGATCCCCGAGGCGATCCGCGAGACGATCCCCAAGGCCATCCACAAGACGCTTCACAAGACGATCTGCAGGGGCGTTCGTCATCTGAAGCGTCTCCTGCAACGCAGCGCCACGTGCCCCCGCTCGGGACAACCGCGTACGCCAGTGCCGACCTCGAGTGGCGCCGGCTGCTGCATCGACGACTCCTCGCCGCGATCGACTTGCGGCGCCAGGATGTCCGACAGCTCAGCGCCGCCCAGTTGCGCCAGCAGATCGAGCAACTGCTGCGCGAGCTGCTCGACGACGATCGTGCGTTGCCGGTGCAGGTCGACCGCGAGCGGCTCGTCGGCGAGGTGCTCGACGAGGCGGTCGGACTGGGGCCGCTCGAGCCGCTGCTGCGCGACGACACGATCACCGAGATCATGGTGAACGCGCCCGACGAGATCTACGTCGAGCGCGACGGGCGCCTCGAGCGCGCCACGGCCGCGTTCACCGGCGAGGACGCGGTGCGCGCAACGATCGATCGCATCGTCACGCCGGTCGGGCGCCGGGTGGACGAAGGTTCACCGATGGTCGACGCACGGCTGGCCGACGGCTCGCGGGTGAACGCGGTGATCGCGCCGTTGGCGATTCGCGGGCCCTCGATCACGATCCGCCGCTTCAATCATCGGCTCTACGGGCCGCAGGACCTGGTCAGGAGCGGCTCGGTGTCGCAGCCGATGCTCGATTTCCTTGCGGTGTGCGTGCGCACGCGACGCAACATCGTCGTCTCGGGCGGCACCGGTTCGGGCAAGACCACGCTGTTGAACCTGCTGTCGAACCTGATTCCGCCGGATGAACGGGTCGTCACGATCGAGGATGCCGCCGAGTTGCGCCTCGCCCACGCGCACCGCGTGAGCCTCGAAGCGCGGCCTGCCAATGCCGAAGGTCGCGGACAGGTGACGATCCGTGACCTCGTGCGCAACGCATTGCGCATGCGCCCCGACCGGATCGTGGTCGGAGAGTGCCGTGGCGGCGAGGCGATCGACATGCTGCAGGCGATGAATACCGGCCATGACGGCTCGCTCACCACGGTGCACGCGAACAGCCCGCGCGACGTGGTCTCGCGCCTCGAGACGATGGTGTTGATGGCCGATGTGGAGATTCCGGTGCTCGCGATCCGTGAACAGGTCGCCGCGGCGATCGACATCGTCGTGCACCAGGCCCGTATGACCGACGGGCGTCGCAGGGTGGTGGAGATCGTCGAGTTCACCGGCCTCGAAGGCCAGCGCGTGCTGATGCAGCCGCTGTTTCGCTTCGACCGGCGCGCCACCGTCGATGGCGCGGGCGGGCGCTTTACCGGTTGCGGCAACCTGCCGCAGTTCTATGAGGTGCTGCGCGGCGAAGGCATCGACTGCGATCTTTCGATTTTCCGGGAGGTGAAATGACCACGGTCGCCTCGATCGGGCTGTGGCCGGTGCTGTTCGCGGTGTTCGCGGGCGCCGCCGCGCTGCTCGGTCTGGGCACGCTGATCGGAGGCCGGGTCGCGCAGCGCCATCGCGAGCGTTTCGAGCGCACGGTGGGCACGCGCATGCGCGAGTCGTTCCTGTTCGTCGACACTGCGCGCCTGTTCGTGCTGCAGCACCTGGCGGGCGCCGCAGCGACGCTGGCCGCCTGGCTGCTGAGCGGGCGATGGCAGGTCGCGTTGCTGGTCGCGCTCGCTGTCGGCGCGATCCCGTCGCTGGTTCTGCGCCGCTTGCGCGCCCGCCGGGTGGAGGCGTTTCGCCAGCAGATGCCCGACCTGTTGATGCTGGTGGCAGGGGGTCTGCGAGCCGGAAGCGGGCTCGGGCAGGCGCTCGCGCAGGCGGCTGCCGAGATCGAACTGCCTGCGCGCCAGGAGCTGGGGCTGCTGCTGCGCGAGCAGCGCCTCGGCGTGGGGCTCGACGAAGCGCTGGGAGGCCTTGCGCGGCGCATGCCGATCGAGGAGACGACGCTGTTTGCGTCGGCCCTGCGCATCGGCGCCGAGTCGGGCGGCAGCATGGCCGCCACGCTCGAATCGCTCGCCGAGGCAACGCGCCGCAAGCTGGCGATCGAGGGCAAGATCCGCACGCTCACCGCGCAAGGTCGGTTGCAGGCCTGGGTGATGGGCGCGCTTCCGGCGGTGCTGGCGGTGCTGTTGTTCCTGGTCGAACCGGTGGCGATGCGCGCACTCGTCGACACCTGGCAGGGGTGGGCGGTATCCGCGACGGTGGTGGCGTTGCAGGCGGTCGGCGTCGTGCTGATTCGCCGGATCGTGGCGATCGACGTATGAGTGGCCGGCTGCTGCTGTCACTGGCCGCGATCTTCGTAGCGATCGTTGCGCTGCTGCTGTCGCTGGCCAGCGCCTGGAGCCGGCCGCTGCCACAGGCGCCTGTGCCGACCGTGCCGCTGCCGCTGTTTTGGCGGCCTGCCTGGCCGTTCGTACGCCGGCTCGCTCCGGCGGCGGGCCGGTGGATCAGCGCATTGCAGCGCGAGCGACTGCACGAGTTGCTGTCGCGCGCGGGTCTCGATCGCGCGGTGGCGCCTGAGCAACTGGTTGCCGCTCAGGCCGTGGCTGCCGTGGTGGTCGGTGGCATCGTGTTGCTCGGCGTCTGGGCGGGCGGCGTGCTCTCGGTCTGGGCCGCAGCACCGGCAACGGTGCTCGGTGCGATGCTGCCGCGGATCGCCATGCGCGAGCGCGCCACCCGTCGCCGCCACGCGATCCTGCGCCGGCTGCCGCACGACCTCGATCTGATCACGCTTGCGGTGGAGGCCGGCCTGAATCTGGGTGCGGCACTCGGGCAGGCCGCGCGGCACGGGCCGCCGGGCCCGCTGCGCGACGAATGGCAGCGCCTGTTGCGCGACGTGCGCGCTGGCCAGCCGCGTCACGAGGCGCTGCACGCGCTTGCCGCGCGCGTCGGGCTGCCCGCCATCTCCAGCATGGTCGCCGCGCTGCTCACAGCCGAGCGCCAGGGCGCGAGCCTCGCGCCGATCCTGCGTGCGCAGGCCGAACAGCGTCGCACCGAGCGCTTCCTGCGCGCCGAGCGGCTCGCGATGGAGGCGCCGGTGAAGATGCTGTTCCCGCTGGTCGTGTGCATCTTCCCCGGCACGTTCGCGATTCTGCTGTTTCCGGTGGTGCATCAGTTGCTGAGCGAGGGCGTGCTGTGAAATGCCGCGCAACGGGCCTGCACGAGCTGCGGTTTTTCGGCCTCGATGGTCAGCCGACGTGCATCCGTGTGGCGCGCGCCTGCCATTTCGTCGCGCGGCTGCGTGGCCTGATCGGCCAGGCAGCGCCAGCGGCCGGGCAGGGTCTGTGGATCGAGCCTTGCTCGGCGGTGCACACCTTCGGCGTGCCCGATCGCCTCGATCTCGCATTCGTATCGGCCCGCATGGTCGTGCAGCGGATCGACGCGGCGGTGCCGCCGCGGCGCATTTGCATCGGTCATGGCGCGTGCAAGGTGCTGGAGATGCGCGCCGGCGAAGCGGCGCGCATCGGGCTGCGCGCGGGCATGCGGCTCGAGTGGGCGGTCGGGATGGGCATGCAGACCGTGAGTGCCGGCGCTGCACCTGGAGAGAAGCGATGAGACTTCGTGCGCATGACCATTCCGCCGCGATACGCTTGCGGCGCGGCGTACCGATGATCGCGGCCGCTGCCGTAGCGATACTCGGTGCGTGCACCACGCAGGCGATGCAGCCGATGCAGGCGGCGCCAATGGCGTCGTCGGACGGGGCGGCACAGACCGCGTCGATGCCGACCGCCGGAATGCCCGACGCGCCGATCGATGCGTTCGATCCGCCGCCGGCCGCTGCTTCCACGGCCACTCGCGCCGATCTCGCAGGTTTGCTGAACGAGGGCGAGGCGGCCTATCGCGCCCGGCGCAACGATGCGGCGCTCGCCGCCTTCGAAAAGGTCGTGGCGCTCGACGCCGATCAGGCACTGGCCTGGTTGCGCATCGGCAACCTGCACCAGCAGCGCCGCAACTGGTTCAAGGCGCTGGGTGCTTACCGGCGGGTGGCTGCGCGTTCCAGCGGCGACGGCCTCGATCCGGCGCTGCGGGCCAAGGCGCTGTACAACCTCGCAATGATCAATCTCGAACTTGCGCAGCAGACGCTGCGCACGCTCGAGAGCATCGGACCGCCCGCAGCGGCGGCGGGGCCGCGCGAGCCCTTGTCGGCAGCGGTGGCCGCAGCACGACGACGCCTCGAAGCCTTCGCGTCGCCGGACGAGCGCGCCGCAGTGTCCGGCCCCGCAGCGGCCGGGTCGACCGGCTCGCGCTCCGAGGCGTCGACCGGCACCGCGGCCGCAGCGCAGACCCTGGCGCCCGCGCCGCGGGCGCCGTCGCGCGCGGTGCCCTCGCGTGCGGTGCCCTCGCGCGAGGCGCGGGCGCGTGGCGAACCGGAGCCCGAGTTGCCGCGGATCGATTACATCCGCGGAGTGCCGCGGCCATGAACAAGGCGTTCGCTGCGCGTGGCACCGCTTTCGTCGAGACGCTGGTGGCGGTGCCGATCGTGCTGCTGCTCGGGCTGGGTGCGCTGCAGTGGGGGCTGCTGTTTCACGGGCGCACCGCGCTCGAGTACGCGCTGCTCGAAGCGGCACGCGCCGGCAGCGTCGCCCAGGCGCGGCCCGATGCGATCGAGGCCGGGCTTGCGCGTGGATTGATGCCGTTCTGGTTCGGTCTCGACGCGGGCCGCCCGTGGGCTGCTGCGGTGGCAGCGTCGGACGCGCAGCTACGACAGGGGCTCGCCGCAGGCTGGCTGTCGTGGCGGCAGCTGGCTCCGTCGGTCGAGAGCTTCAGCGACTGGGGCGAGCCGGCGCGTGATGCCGCTGGCCGAGCGGTGACGAGCCTCGTCGAGATTCCCAACGACAGCCTGCAATGGGCCGCACTGCGGCGGCCCGCCGGCGGGGTGGCGGGCGTGCGCGGCGACGAGCCGATCGGCACGCATTCGCAGCAGACGCTGAACGACGCGAACCTGCTGAAGCTGGAGCTGCGCTACGGCGTGCCGATGAACGTGCCGCTCGTCGGGCGCATCGCGGTGTGGGTGATGCGCATCGTCGATGGCTGCGTGGCGCCGTCGGGGCGGCGACTTGGCACGATCGATCTCGGCGTACCCGAACCGATGGCTGCGCCACGCGCCTGGGCTTGCCCGATCTACCTTGCGCCCGACGCGGCCGGCAACCCGGTGCCGCGCTGGCCGGTGCGTGTGAGCGCGATGATACGCATGCAGAGCCCGGCGCGGCAGAGCGCGATGACACCACACCGGAGGCAGTCGCCGGTTCTCGGCGGCGTGGCGGGGTCGGGGAGCGCGGGCCCGGGCATGGCGGGTCCGCGTATGGAAGACATCGATGACCCGGTGGCCTCGGAGTCGCCCGCGCCTCCCGCGCCATTTGTCCCGACCACCAGCGACGCTCCGATGACGGCGACGACGGACAACGACGGCAGCGGTCGTCGTACCGACAGCGGCTGGCTGGGGATCGGTGCCGAACGGGCGTTTTCGGTGCCGGGGGTGTGCACGTAGTTGCGCGAAAGCGCTTCGACTGTGAAGTCTCGCGAGAACAGTTCAGCGCGGCGCGGGGGCTCGAGATCACCGATGATCCGGCGCAACTCGCGCGCGCTGGGCGCATGCGAAGCGGGACGTGCGGCTGTGTTGGCGGCGGTGGCACCGCAACTGCGCGATTTTCGTGTCGGTGATGTGCGCCACTCGCTGGCCGATATCGGCCGGATGCGTGCGCTGCCCGGCGATGCACCGACGAACCGGCTCGATGCCGGCCTGGCCGCGTCGATCGGCTGGTATCCGGACTATTTTGCGAAGCGCGGAGCAGCGTGGATCCCGGTGCGCAGCTTCGGGCCAATCCCCGCGTCAGCGCGACCGGGAATCGCCCGCACCCGTCAGCGGATCCTGCCGGAAATAGTCGCGGAACAGCGCATACAGGGACGGGTAAGCGTGCGCGAGCGCCTGCGGTGCGGTGAAGAACGTCTCGGCGGCCACCGCGAAGAACTCTCCGGGGTCGGTGGCGGCGTACGGATCGAGTGGCAGTCCGTCGTACAAGGCATCCGCGGCGGCCGATTCCGGGTCGACGTGGCGCGGAATCGCCGCTTCGATGCGGTCGAGTCTTATGCAGAAATCTTCATAGGCTGTGGTCATCGTGTGCGTCCAGCGGGCGCGCATCCCGGCCGGCAGCGGCGGCGCGCCGTCGGGCGAGCCGTCGACCATGTCGAGCTTGTGCGCGAATTCGTGGATCACCACGTTGTAGCCCGCATGGGCGCCGGCGGGGTCGGCATCGGGCCAGGACAGCACGACCGGACCACCCTGCATCGCCTCGCCGGCGAGTTCGTCGTGGTACTCGTGCATGACGCCGGCCTCGTCGATCTCTTTGCGCGGTGCGACGAAGCGATCGGGATACACGACGATTTCGACGAAATCGCGGTAGCCGGACAGGCCCAGATGCAGTGCGGGCAGGCAGGCCTGCAGCGCGATCGCGATGCGCACTTCGTCGTCGATCACGAAGCCGGCGGCGCCGCTGAACGCCTTGGCCGCGAGAAACGCCTCGCACTGGCCCTTCAGCAGCGCGCGTTCGGCCTCGTCCAGATGGTCGAGGAACGGCAGACCGGCCGTGATGCGCTGCCATTGCGCGAGGTCGATCGGTTCGGTTCGGGCCAGGCCCAGCAGTTTTCGCAGCATGAAAGGTTCAGGGGCGCTTCGGCGGGTGCGGCCCGTCTGCCTATAATCGGATGCGGGGAGCGGATCGGGCAAGCGCGAGGCTAACAGGACACGGGGATGGGTACGCAGCCGGTCGCCGTCGGCGCGACGCAGTGGCAGCCGGGCGCCGCGCACGAAGAGGCGGTGCGGCGTGCGCTCGCCTGGGCGGGCGAGCGCGCGGGCGACGCCATCGGGCGCAGTGGCGAGCGCCACGTCGATCATGCCCGCGCGACGATCGACATCCTGCGCGAACTGGGTGTCGACGAGGCGGTGCTGGTGGCGGCCGCACTGATCTCTCCGGCCGATCGCCTGCCGCTGCGCGAGATCGGCACGCAGTTCGGTGACGAGGTGGCGCGGCTGGTCGAGGCGATGCGCCAGATCCAGCGGCTGCGCGAACTGCATGCGGTGCCGGGTGCGGCCGCACAGGGCCGGGCCGAGACGCTGCGCCGGATGTTGCTGACGATGGCGGCCGACATCCGCGTGGTGCTGTTGCGGCTGGCCTCGCGATTGCGCACGCTGCGCCATCACGCCGCGCAGCGTCACCCCGCCGATCCGGCGATCGCGCGCGAGACGCTCGAGGTGCTGGCGCCGCTGGCCAACCGCCTGGGGCTGTGGCAGCTCAAGTGGGAACTCGAAGACCTCGCGTTCCGCTTCCTCGACCCGGACACCTATCGGGAGCTCGCGCGCCAGCTCGAGGAACGTCGCGCCGCGCGCGAGGCGTTCGTCGAGGCTGCGATGCAGCGGCTGCGCGACGAACTGGCCGCTGTCGGTCTGCGCGCCGAGGTGAGCGGGCGGCCGAAGCACCTGTACAGCATCTACAACAAGATGCGCAGCAAGCGGCGCGCGCTCGACGAGATCAGCGACCTGCGTGGACTCAGGGTGATCGTCGACACGGTCGCGCAGTGCTATACCGCTCTGGGTATCGTGCACGCGATCTGGAGCCAGGTGCCGCAGGAGTTCGACGACTACATCGCGCGGCCCAAGCCCAACGGCTACCGCTCGCTGCACACCGTGGTGCTGGCCGACGACGGCCGCCCGCTGGAGGTGCAGATCCGCACCGGCGAGATGCATCACTTCGCCGAGTACGGCCTCGCCTCGCACTGGCGCTACAAGGAGGGCGGTGCGGGTGCGCCGGCGCGCGGCGCGCGCGCGGCCGGGACGGGGCACGACGGGCAGATCGCCTGGATGCGCCAGCTGCTCGCCTGGCAGCGCGAGGTCGGCCAGGCGCTGGGCAGCGCACAGGGCGCCGATACAGCCGCGACGGCCGCCCCGGCGCACCAGCGCGGGCCGGGGCAGCAGCCGGTCGCCCAGGCGGCGACCGAGGAACGCATCTACGTGCTCACGCCACAGGCGCGGGTGATCGAGCTGCCGGCGGGCGCCACGCCGATCGACTTCGCGTATCACGTGCACACCAGTCTCGGGCATCGCTGCCGCGGCGCACGCGTCGACGGCCACATGGTGTCGCTGAACACCGCGCTGCAGAACGGCCAGACCGTGGAGATCGTCGCGGCCAGGGAGACCGGTCACGAGGGGCCGTCGCGCGACTGGCTCAATCCGCAACTCGGTTACGTGCGCAGCCCGCGCACGCGCAACAAGGTGCGCCAGTGGTTCAACGCGCTCGAACTGGCGCGCGACACGGCGGCGGGCCGCGAGCGGGTCGAGCGCGTGTTGCAGCGCGAGGGGCGCACCGCGCTCGCGCTGGAGGAGCTGGCGCATCGGCTCGGGTTCGAGGCGACCGGCACGATGTTCGTTGCGGTGGCGCGCGACGAGATCGGCGTGCGCCAGCTGGAAGAAGCCGTGCGCGGCCCGGCGCCGGCGGCCGGTGGCGTGTCGGCCGAGGCGATCGGGCAGCAGGAATCGATCGTCGCGCCACGCCGGCGTGCACGCGAGCCGGGCAGGCGCGGCGATGACGTTCTGGTGGTCGGCATCGATTCGTTGATGACGCAGCTCGCGCGCTGCTGCAGGCCGGTGCCGCCGGACGCCATCGTGGGCTTCGTCACCATGGGGCACGGCGTATCGGTGCACCGCGAGTCGTGCGCGACGTTCGCGCGGATGGCCGATCGCGCGCCCGAGCGGGTGATCGAGACGGCGTGGGGCGAGGAGACGCTGCGCGGCGGCGCTGACGGCCGCACGCGGCGCTACCCGGCCGACGTCGAGGTGCGCGCCAGCGACCGGCCCGGATTGCTGCGCGACATCACCGAGGTATTCGCGCGCGATCGGCTGAACGTGACGGCGGTGCAGACCTTGTCGCGGCAGCAGGTCGCGAGCATGCGCTTCACGGTCGAGGTGCCGGATGCCGGGCAGCTGGCTCGCACGCTCGTTGCCGTGCGCGACATTGCCGGCGTGATCCAGGCGCGCCGGCGCTGACCGGCCGGCGCCGCGCCGGTCGAGCAGTGTCGCGGGGCCGCGCCGACTCCGTGGCCTGACAGTTCAAGGGGCCGGGGGACGCTGGGCCGACTTCGGCCGGAACGCCTTGCAGACCGCATCGTGGGTCTCGACGTACGGCGCACCGATCAGGTCCAGGCAATAGGGGATCGCGGCGAAGATGCCGTGCACTGTCTGGCGGCCGTCGGCGTCCTTCAGGCCTTCGAGCGTTTCGCGGATCGACTTCGGCTGCCCGGGCAGGTTGACGATGAGCGCGCGCCCGCGCACGACGGCGACCTGGCGCGAGAGGATTGCGGTAGGCACGAAGTTCAGGCTGATCTGGCGCATCTGCTCACCGAACCCCGGCATCTCGCGTTCGCCGACCGCCCGTGTCGCCTCGGGGGTGACGTCGCGCGGCGCCGGGCCGGTGCCACCGGTGGTGAGCACGAGGCTGCAGCCTTCGCGGTCGACGAGTTCGACCAGCGTGCGCTCGATCCCGGCGCGCTCGTCCGGGATCAGGCGCACGACCGGCTCCCACGGCGAGACCAGCGCCGCTGCGAGCCACTCCTGCAGCCCGGGCACGCCCTGGTCCTGGTAAACGCCTTGCGAGGCCCGGTCGCTGATCGAGACGAGTCCGATGCGGATCGGGGAGGTGGGGTGGGTCATGGCCGTGGTGCTCCTCGTGTCCTCGTGTCC
>JAANMV010004360.1_pt1 | contig 11215 bp, 11 predicted proteins | sample 7279661 | NCBI WGS metagenome assembly JAANMV01 (sample SAMN14094540, study PRJNA606508) | bioreactor metagenome | isolation source: A lab-scale SPAN reactor treating ammonium-rich wastewater day 121 | place: Ireland: Galway | collected 2017-05-16 | reverse complement strand
CGGGCGGGCACGGCGGCGGCGAAAACCATCGCCGCGACACTTATCACGACCGGCGGCGCGCAGCTATTCGTTTCGCCGGTGCTGGTCGTGCATTTCAACCAGATTTCGGCGTGGGGGCTTTTCGCGAACCTTATCGCGATTCCGCTTTCGTCCTTGCTGTTGGTGCTGGGGATTTTTTATAACCTAATCGGCTTGTTCGGCATCGAAATTTTGAACCGCGCGCTCAGCTACGTATTGTTCATCGGGCTGAAGGCGCTGATAATCACGGGCAAAATATTCGGCAACCTGCCGTACAGCGATATGAAAATCGCAACGCCGGAGTGGCGCGAAATCGCCATTTTTTATGCGATGCTGCTCCTTCTGGGCGAAACTTGGCGCTGGCGGCGGACGCTATTCAAAACGGGAAGGATGTTTGTTCCTTGCGCCCTAATCGCGACGCTTGGAGCGGTTTTGACGCTGTCCGCGACGGCCGGCGAGCCGGCGCGGCCGAGGGTTGTCGTGCTAGCGACAGCGACAGGGCTTGCGATGTTCGGCGAGGACGCCAGCGGAAACACGTTCGCGATAGTGCAGGCGGCGGGGCAAGTAGCGACAAAGCGTAATCTCGCCCGCAAATTGCAGGCGGCGATGCGGCATTACGGCAAAGACGCGCCGGCGTCCATTACCGTTTTCGGCGACGCAGGCGAGGAAGGGCTGTCCGTCCTTAGGGCGATGAAACCGAGATGGCTCAATCTCGCGACCGCCGGGCTTGACAGCCGGGGTGCCGGAAGGGGAACTGCCGTGATTGGCGGCGCGACGGGAGGCGGCGAAGGCGCGGCCGGCGCGGTTTCCGCAACAACTTCGGACGATTCGGGACAAGTGATTTTTACGGGGGACGGGCTGGCGGCAGGATGGAAAACGCTCGATAAAGACAAGCCGGAGCGCATCGTTATTTCGGTTGCGATACATGGACGCGAGGCGCTTGTTTTCCTCGGCGAACCGACGAAAAAACAGGTTCAGACGGAAATCGAGAAAAGTAGGCCGGACGCGGCGCTCGCGGGCGCGCGTACGGCGGAGCGGATATCGAGCCTGCTCGATTCCGGCGGATTGGAAGCGATTGAAACCGATGCCGCGATTACAGGAAGAGACCAGCCGCTGCCGCTTGAAATTTATTTCGACGAGGAATCCGCAAGAATAGCGATAAGACCGGCGATGAGGTAAAAGTTTTTAAATCTATGCGATTTCATATTGACTGCGCTCGCTTTTCCTCGGCCTTCGCGGCTTTCGCCAGATCTTTCGGACCCGGCCAGCCCGCAAGCCTTCGCTTCACGTTCCAGTTAACCCCGTAAATAGCGATTGCAATTAGCATAAACTGAATAGTCAATACTACCGCCAAAAAAGATAATTGCAATGGAAATCCATTCGAATCTTCTTTAAGCATTCGTCTTATGGTAGCATCATCAATGCAATAGTACCGAGTGAATTCAAGTACGCTTAAGGGCATAGTAGATTGAGTTATTGCAGATAATATGTTTATTTCCCAATTAAAAAGCAAATCAGGCCCGAATACTATGACTGACATTCCAACGTTTAAAAACCAAAATACAATCAGTAAACCATATCTCACGAAATCGTTCGAACCAAGCGTTACCAAAAAAGCGGATATGAAATAAGCAAGCGTAGCACAAACACTACATACAACAAAAAGTATAATGATTTCCTGTACGGTTGGTATAATATTAGGAGCCCCATATTGCGGCGCATTATGCAGTTGACCATACCGAACTCCTGGCCAATGAATATTATAACAGCCGCCTTGAATGTAAGAAATACTGGTAATCAATAGCACAATAATTGCAGGAAATGTATTGGGAAGTTTGCCATATGTAATATCAAGAGAATGCAATGCGCTTGAACGCAAAAATGCAAAGCGGTCTTGCGCGCCGTCGACGCCGTAGAACATCCAATGCAGCGGCATAGTAACTATCCAAAGGCTTAATGCTACGGGAAGAAAGGATAGCGCCGGCATTTGAAACAAAAAATCAATTACATACATTCCCAAAAAGGTGTTTACAATGCCAGCGCTTTGATAAAAGTGCCATAGCTTGCCGCTACCTAAGCCATAAAGAAGCAAAAATGTCAAAAGAACCAAAAGGAAATATATGAACTTGCTTGGAAAACTAATGCTTCGATAATGCCGTGCAAACAACCGAATATCTTTTACGAGCACGGGGTTGGCGATAAGGCCGCGGCGAATCGGCCAAGGATCGCCCTTTCCCACAATCGGCAAAACCTCTTCCCTTCGCGTCATTCGCTTGCCCTAGCGCAGCGCGACTGCTTGCGCGCCCAAAGAATAGCACGATTTTCAATATGAAACTTAAACCCGCAATTCATGCGCGGTGTTATACTTTCCGCGTGCGGGCAAAGATCGCAAGAGGCATTGCTGCGTTCGCGCTGTTGGCGGCGCTTATCGCCGGCGCGGCGTTCGCGGTGTTCAGATCGGCGGGCGGCGCGCTCGAAGTCGGCCTCTCGGAACTCTCCGCGGAGATTGCGAATGCCGAAGCGGCCGAAATCGCGGACGCGAGCGCGCTTTCGAGAATCGACGTCGCATCGCTCGAAAACGGCGGCAGGTTCAATCCGTCCGGCGCGTCCGTAACCGGCCTTACAATTCACAAAAAACACCCCTCGGCACTCGATTTCGGAGAAGCGGGCAGGTTTTTCGCAGTGAGGGCGGGCGACGGCGTGGTGGCGATTTCGCGGGAGGAAATCGTCGCGCCGGAGGGAGCGGCGATATCCGCGGCGGTCACTATGCTCGCGTCGAAACTTACGGACGTTCCGCCGCCGCTGGGCGCGGAAGGCCGGGGAGTGACGATTTTGCTCGTACACAAGGTGATTGCGGAATAAGGAGATTGAAATGGCAGTTTCGATTGGCGATATGGCGCCGGCGTTCACGCTTGCCAGCGGCGCAGGCACGAAGGTTTCGCTCGCGGATTTCGCGGGTAAGTGGGTGGTGCTTTATTTTTATCCGAAGGACGACACGCCCGGTTGCACGGTCGAGGCGTGCGGATTTCGCGATTCGAAAGCGGGGCTCGAAGACCTCGGCGCGGAAATAATCGGCGTAAGTCCTGACGGCTCGGAAAGCCATGCGAACTTCGCCGCGAAGTATGACCTCAATTTCACGCTCCTCGCCGACCCGGAGCATAAAGTTGCGGACGCGTACGGCGCGTGGGGCGAGAAAAAGAATTACGGAAAGATATATTTCGGCATTAAACGCTCGACGTATTTGATTTCGCCGGAAGGCAAAGTTGCACATATCTGGCCGAACGTGCGCCCGGAAGAGCATTCGGAACAGGTAATCAAAAAGATTTGCGAGTTTAAAGGCGAATAATCCCGCTAAATCCGCGCTAACCGGAGCCGGTCTGGATTGGCGCAATTTTGCGGGACATTGCGCGCGCATATTGACTGTCGGCAAAATTTTTGATAATGTACTTGTTTCGGGAGGATATCTGACCGAATGGCCAAGAAACCTATTGAACCAATCGAACCTGAAGTAGATTCCGCGTCCGCCGTCAAAAAGCGCGTCGCGAAAAAGACGCCCGCCAAGACCGAGGCGGCCAAGCGGCCGCGCGAGACCGCCGAAGGGTATAAAATTTATTACTCCGACGCAAAGCGCGACGCATACAGCAAGGGCGACATCGTTTACTTCGAAAAAGTGCGCAATTGGATGGACCGCGGCAAGCTGGTGGAGGCTTATGCCAAAGTCGTATCCGCCGACCTGTTCGACGGCGACGTGCCTTACATCGAAGTATCGTTCGGCGACGCGAAAAAGCTGAACAAGGTCGACCTTGGCGACGACCTTCGCCGGTTCATTCTCGAAACCAAATAAGTTTTGTCCCCGGCCAAGTCCGAAAACCGCGGAAAATAGCGCGGAAAGTTTTCGCGCTTATTTAGCGATTAATCGAAGAATTTGGTTTCGACTATTTTGCGCAAACGCGCGTCGATGACGTCCACCTGTCCGTTTCGCTGGCGGTATTTCACGGCGGCGTCGCGGCTGCACACGCCGAGCGCGAGCATAATCACCGCGGCGTTTCCGCCCTGGTGGCCGACCGCGAGCATGTCGCTTTCGAGCGAGTATTCCAGCCATTCTTCGACGAAGGGATAGAGCCTCGCCATTACGTGAAAAAGCGACTCGCCGCCCGGTGGCGCGATTAGCCCCGCGTGGCCGCGCCATCGATCGTATTCGTCCCCGATTTCGGCAACGATGTCGGCTTCGAGTTTCGCCTCCCACTCGCCCAGCGAGCCTTCGCGCAGCGCGTCGGCGATTTCGATTTTTTCGGGGGGGAGACCGCTGATAATCGACGCCGTCGTAATCGCGCGCGAGCGCGGCGATGAAACGACGCGGGCGAATTGCACGCCGGAAAGCCCGGCCGCTACGCGGCGCGCCTGCTCGACGCCGGTCTCGTTAAGCGGGATGTCGGTTGCGCCTTGATAGCGGCGCATCAAATTCCAATCGGTCTGGCCGTGGCGGGTGAGGTAAAGCACGCCTGATTATACATAGCCTTCGTTCCATCTTGCAGGGCTGCGCCCGGTTGTTCGCATTAATGAAGTAAAACAATCACAATTGGCGGAGAATTCCGGCAGCGGCTTGACGTTTGAAATATACGAGGCCGGCGTACACGGCGGCGCAAGCCGTGGCGGAATATGAAAACGCCGTGCTATGGAAGAAACCGCCGAGAGCAATGAGCGAAACGCACATAATTCCGCAGAGAAGACCCATAAGAGTGTTTTCGTCGAGCGTAAAACCGCGCCTCTTTTTGCCGATTATCGATTCGGCGATTTCGCGCGCGGTTAAAGGCGCGATTTGCTGCGGCGGCAGCTCTAAGCTCACGCTGCGGGAGATTTCGATTGCGGCGGCGGAAATCGAAGCGTCGGCTTTCGAAACGGAGCGCGCGAATTCGATTTCGGCAGCGGGAGCGCCGGATTTTTCGAGAGCGGAAACAAGCGAATCGGCGCCGGTATCGCCTTCGAGAAACATAAGCCACATATCGCCGTTTTTTCCGGCTAGGAAGCTGTCGAGCCTTTCGGCAAATTCACGTTCGTTCATTCAGGCATCCATCCTTCGGCAGCCGCGCGAGCGAAAAGCGCCGCCCTTGCGCGTGCGAGCCTTGTTTTAACGGTGCTTAGCGGCGCGCCCGTTATTCCGGCGATTTCCTCGCCCTTCATTCCCGCAAAATAAAACAGCGATACCGCTTCGGCCTGTTCCGGCGGAAGCTGCGAAACGGCCCTGCGGAGGTAATCTTTTAACTCGGTTTTATAATGCCGCGATTCGAGCCCGGCGCCCTGGCCGGCTTTGTCCCGCATCGCCGCGGCAATTTCCGGTTCGATGGAAACTTCCCGCCGCTTTCTCAGCATTTCGCGCCCGGCGGAGCGAGCAACGGCGTATGCCCACGAGGAAATTTTCCCGTCGCCGCGCCACTGGCCGATGGTTTTCGATATTTTAAGCGCGACATTTTGCGCCCCGTCTTCCAGTTCGCCAGCCGGAAGTCCGGAAGATATCAGAGCGGAAATTACGACGCCTTTGAGCGAATTCAAAAGCTCGCCGAGGGCGCGCGCGTCACCGGACGCGGCTTTGCGGGCGAGAAGAGCCTCGCCCGCCGCCGCCGGGTTTTCAAGCGCGCCCGCCGCAATTTCGCCAGTCAGCATTGCCGTCCTCAATTATCGCTCTTTTTTCCGTTTTTGCCGAACGTGATTTTATGGACGACGAGGAAGCCGATGCCGAGAATAATCGGGAGAAGCGGCACGGCCAACGCGGGCAGCGCGTCCGCGCCTTCCATCGAGTATGCAAGCGCCATCAGCGGGAAAAGGGCGAGTCCGGCGAAAATCAGAATTATGCCGGCTTTTAGGTTGCCGTACGGATTCGGCTGCTCAGCGGGAAGGCTGAACTGTTGAAGCTGGCCGGCATCGACGCCCTTTTCGATAGACTTTTCGAAAGTCTCGAGCATTTTCGTGCGCAGATTCGCGGCAGTCGTTTCCCTGATCCACACGATCAAGACGACCATTGCAAACACGCCGAGCGGAATAAGAATATCTGCATCCATCGCAAACCTCCGGTGAACTGACGAATGCATGATGCGCCGTGGCGCGAAAAGGTTTCATAAAAAACGCAAGAAAAATATTGCGCTGCCGAACTGCCGAACATCTTCCATCAGCAGCGGGTCTTAAAAGGTTTCTATAGTAAAATATTGAGTCATCTCCGGAGGAGCGCCATGTGCGGAATTGTGGGACTCGTTTCAACCAGAGACGTCGTCGAGCCTTTGATTCACGGGCTCAAGATGCTCGAATATCGCGGATACGACTCCGCGGGAATCGCCGCGCTCAACGGCGGGGAAATCGAAATCAAGCGCAGTCAGGGAAAAATCGCCGACCTCGAAGCGATACTCTCAGGAGAGCCGGTGCACGGATTTTCGGGCATCGCGCACACTCGCTGGGCTACCCACGGCGCTCCGAGCGTGAACAACGCGCATCCGCACAAAGACTATTCCGGCAAGTTCTGCCTTGTCCACAACGGGATAATCGAAAACTATCAGACGATAAAGGACCGGCTGAAGGCAGAGGGCATCGAGTTTTCGAGCGAGACTGATACCGAAGTAATCTGCCAGCTTATCGGGCATTATTACTCGGAGGGAAGCGAGTTTCCCGAGGCGGTGAGAAAAGCCTGCAACGACCTTGAGGGTAGCTTTGCAATCGCGGTTCTTTCGAAAGACGATCCGAGCACGATTGTCGGCGCGAGAAATCAAACGCCGCTGTGCGTGGGACTCGGCAAAGGCGAAAACTTCGTGGCGAGCGACGTGACGGCGTTTCTTCAGCACACCAAAGACGTGATTTACCTTAACGACGGCGAAATGGCGGTCGTCAAAATGGACGGCGCGGAGTATTTCGACATCGCAACGGGCGAAGCGCTGGCGAAGAAAACCGAGCATATCACTTGGGACGTGGAGGCCGCGCAAAAAGGCGGATATCCGCACTATATGCTTAAGGAAATCCACCAGCAGCCGAACATTCTCGTGGACGTATTGCGCGGGCGGTTCAGGGTGGGCGAAAGCCACCTTAGCATGCCGGAAGTGGAAGAGTTTTTCACGCCGAATATCAGCCATATCAATATCGTCGCGTGCGGAACGAGTTGGCACGCCGCGCTGGTCGGCAAATTCATTATCGAATCGATAGCGAGGCTGAGGGTCAGCGTGGATTACGCCAGCGAATTCAGATATCGCAATCCGATGCTGGACGAAAACACGGTGACGATGGCGATTTCGCAGTCGGGCGAAACCGCGGACACGCTTGCCGCGATTAAAATGGTCGAGGCACAGGAGCGGCCCACGATGTCGATTTGCAACGTTGTCGGAAGCGGAATTACGCGGCATTGCCGGCTTAATCTCTATACGCAGGCAGGGCCGGAAATCAGCGTGGCATCCACGAAAGCGTTCACGAGCCAGCTTGCGACGATGTACCTTCTCGCGATAAAGCTCGCCGAAATGCGCGGCGAACTTGCCGCCGCGACTTTTCAGGATTACCTGCGCGAGTTAAGGGCGCTGCCGAGAAAGCTCGCCGAGGTTCTGGAAAACACGGACGAGCTTAAAAGGTGGGCGAAGCTTTTCCACAAGCGGCCGAATTTCCTTTTCATCGGGCGCGGCGTGAATTATCCGGTGGCGCTCGAGGGCGCGCTGAAACTTAAGGAAATCAGCTATATACACGCCGAAGGATATCCCGCCGGCGAAATGAAACACGGGCCGATTGCGCTTATCGATGCCGATTTTCCGACCGTGGTCGTCGCGCCGGCGAGCGCGACGTTCGACAAAGTGAAAGCGAATATGGAAGAAATTATGGCGCGCGACGGCGACGTGCTGGTGGTTACGAACAGGCCGGAAGAATTCCGCAGATTCACGCCGTTCATTTTCGAGATACCCGAAGTGGACGAGATTTTCAGCCCGATGCTAACGACTGCGCCGCTGCAGCTTTTCGCCTATTACACGGCGCTGCGCCGAGGATGCGACATAGACCAGCCGCGCAATCTGGCGAAGAGCGTGGTCGTGGAGTAATCGACACCGCGAGAAGCCGGCGCGGGCGATTTTGAAATTGAAAAACTAATCTCCATCAAGCTCGCAAGACTGAAATAAACGGCGGCTGCGGGAGTATCATATCGCCGGTTGCTTACGTATCTGGAAAAGAAAATAGCCGGAAGCCTGCTGTTCAATATGCGCAGGCTGCCCCTTATCGCGCGATATACGTTCAGGCTGCACCTATTGTCCGCAGTCATCGACGCGTTTTTGATGGGCGGGTTCGTTTTCGCTTTCGCGGATATGGTGCTTAAGCGCGCGCTGTCCGCGTCGGACTTCGAGATTACGATTTTTACGATGCTCGGACCGGTCACGACGCTGTTTTCGATGCACTGGGCGAGTTATATTCAAGGGCGCAACAAAGCCCCGTATTTTTTAATCGCGGGCGTTTTCGGCAGGCTCATTCTGGTTTCGATGCTCTTTTGCCATACGCCGGCGATGTATCTTGCCGTTTTCGGAATTTCGAGCCTGTTCAACACGCTTCTGATACCCACGGCGAACAATATTTTTCAAAATAACTATCCCGCGAGCCTGCGCGGCCAAATATTCGGGACGGTCGCGGCGACGGCGACCGTGGCGAGTCTGCCGATGGCGTTTTTCGCGGGCAAGCTTTTGGAGATGAGCGAGGATACGTTCCGGTGGGCGTTCGCGGCGGCCGGCGTGGTGGGGTTTTTCAGCGTGATGATTTTGCGGAGCATACGCATAAGGCACCGCAAAATAGAAGAGGGAGAAGCCTGCCCGCTGCCGGAAGTGCCGGGAATCGTGGAACATTACAAGTATGCGCATTTTCTATTGAACCTTCACAGAATTACGGTCGCGCCCGTTAAAGAAACCATCGAGCTTTTCAAAGCGAATCCGCTTTACGCGAAGTTCGAAGGCGCGTTCATGATATACGGCTTCGGATTTATGACGGTTTTCCCGGCGATTCCCAAATGGTTCGACGAAGTATTGCAGCTTAGATACGATGAAATAAGCATGTCGCGTACGATTACCGCGGGGCTATGTACAATCCTTTTTTCGTACGCGCTCGGCAAAATGATGGATAGAATGAATCCGATAAAATTCTGCGCAATTATATTCGCGATACTCGCTCTTTATCCGCTTCTTATAGTTACGATAAAGTCGCTTCCGGGAGTATATATGGGCTTTATCGCGTTCGGAATTGGAATGGTTGGCGTAAATCTCGCCTGGAATTTGTCGAGTATATACTTCGCCGGAAAATCGGAAGTGAGCAGATATATGGGCGCGCATGTGACGCTTGTCGGGGTTCGCGGAACGTTCGGGCCGCTTCTCGGCTATCTTTCCATGAAATACATCGACATCGCCGCGTCGTTTTATTTATCCGCGCTGTTTTTCGCGATCGCGAGCGTGCAGATGACAAGGCTTCACATCGCGGAAAAACGCCACGCCGCGTCCGCATAAATCGGCGGACTGAATTTACCAGCGCTGCATTATTTATTACATATTCGCGGCATCCGTATGCATATATTCTATATCCAGCCGTACGGTGAGTATTCTTCGGAGGGCATTATGAATTTAATGTCCGCTCTTCCCGGCTTAATGTCTACGATGCCGTAGGCTTCGTACTGTTACCAGCGCGGCTCGTTCTTCGATTCTCTAACTTCGGTTAATACTGCGTGAATTATGTGCTTTCCGGCTGGAAGCGTCAGCTTGAATTTGAGCCTTCCATCCTTATCCATATATATCATAGAATCTTTTTGCGGCTGCACATTGCAACTCCAATCGTCAGCTCCGAATGCGCTTGTTGCATCATCCAACATGGGTGTAACTCCGGCCTTAGTCATTATTTCAGGCATATATTCAATGGACTTTCTCATAATCCCGGGGGAATAAGACCCGCTTGGAAATGCATATGACAATCCCTCGATTTTCGTCCATTTTCGCTCTCTCGACTGATTCGTGACTTCAATCTCTCCGAGCTCTGTATATATCCAGGTGGGATTCGGGTAATAACTCAAAATAGGTTCAAGCGGATCAATACTCAAATAGGGATTTCCCCGTTCACCATCAAAGAATGCGATAGCGCTTGAGGTCGGCAATGGCTTACCGCTTTCATCTAGAAAGTAAAAGTCCACATCGCACAATTCTATCGGCTTTTTCTGAATTGTTATTTCTCCAAGGTCATTATTGACGGGTACTTCCCATAACAATTCTTGATTGCCGTACCTTGGATACTCGAAGACGGAACACACAAAGCCGTTGTCAATAGCCAGAATAATTTTCGCAACCGGCAGTTCGTTGACCATTGTAATCGTGCCGTCTTCGCCCGTGCGATATGCTTTCCAGTCCCATACTTCCGCGTAATATTTATACAAGACGCCGGATATCGGCTTTTGATTCTTCCAAAGCAGCGCATATCTGAAATCCGTATTGACCATTTGAAGCTGTTCGGAAAGCACTTTGGATGTACTCATTGGATTTGTGCCAATTAACACTGTGGTACCGGGGTTTGGATTGCCGCCGAAATCTTCAACTCGAACCGTTAACGTCGAACGAAGCAAAACGTCTTTCGTTGTCAGGAGGCATGTGGAATTCGGGGTTAAGAGAACAACATCGACGATCACGCCGTCTCTCACTCTTTCAAGGTGAACGTGCTCCATAACCCTATCGTAATTCAGGTAGTTTATCTGCACATCGCCCCACGAGCTTAGAACGCCAGATTGCAGTTCGAATCTATAGTATCCATAGATATACGCCGAATGATTTGGCGGATAAATCGTTCCATCCGCCTTTAAACTACCGATTGCGGAGATAACGTAGCGGTATTTCTCCGGCAATACTCCCGCAGACGGCGCAAAGGATATTGTTGCAATTGCGGGCACCGGCCTTTCCAGCTTAACGGGATCCGGCAGACGATAGTAATCGCTTCCGCCGCATGAGGAAAAGGTAAGCGCGCACAGCATCGCGGCTGTCGCGAGCGCGACTAGCGGTTTATGAACTCCCAGTTTTCCCATTTCGATTCTCCTCGTGTCCCGGATAATTCTACCCATTACCGTAGCTTGCGAAACCTGCGGCGCGCGCACGCCGATGATTCGAAGGCGCAACCAGCAGCGCGGCGAGCGCGTAAACGAATACGCGAAAAAGTTTCCCGCTCATTTCAGCCC
>JAANMV010004358.1_pt1 | contig 11226 bp, 10 predicted proteins | sample 7279661 | NCBI WGS metagenome assembly JAANMV01 (sample SAMN14094540, study PRJNA606508) | bioreactor metagenome | isolation source: A lab-scale SPAN reactor treating ammonium-rich wastewater day 121 | place: Ireland: Galway | collected 2017-05-16 | reverse complement strand
GGTCGAGATCGTAGTAGACGAGCGAACCGACAAGTTTCCGGTCGGCGGCCTTCTGGAGGATGTCGAGGCTCATTTCCGTCGTGGACGAGGGGCTGCCGAGCGAGGCGATCGGTTCGATGGAGTCTGTCATTTTCCGGTCTTTCAAGTCCTGTAGCCCATGATCATGAGGATCAAGGCGTCGTCGTCTTCCTGATAGTCTACAGCCGCCATGTCCATGATGGGGGAAACGCCGACGGAAATCTGCTTGGCGAATGTGTCCGCGATGTAGAGCGGAAGCGGTTCCCGGATGCCGGGGGACAGCGTGGTCTCGTGAATGGCCTTGAGGACGCGGCGGCCTTGTTCGGCGTCGTTGTAGAGCGAGACGGGAACGTCGATCCTGAAGGCGGGCGTCCACTGGTGGGGTCTGTAGTAGGACCAGACCATGTTCGTCGAAGCCTTCACGAACTCGGCGTATTCCGCGTCCGAGAACCGAAGCGCGTTTCCGACCCGCTTCTTCTTGTCTTCGAAGGTACGGGCGGTCACCTGGTCCTGTTCGAAAAGTTCGGTCATCTCGCCTGGACGAAGCGCCATCGTGGAAACGGTCCTGCCGTCGAAGTCACGGAGACTCTCCGGCAGAGTACCCCCAAACTCATCGTTCGTGGTCGTGTATTTCGGCACAGCGACGAAACGCTTCGACGTGAGGACTTCCATTACAGCGTCGCGCATTTCGGATGTCCTGAGATCGAGAACCATGCGTTCCAGTTCCGTCTTGCCTTTGCCGGCATAGACGATCGCCTTGCTGATACTGATCAGGGACGAGGTGAGGGAACCGTCGATCATGACGAGTTCCGCCGAAGACGATGCCGCCAGTCTGATTTCCATGGCCGCCATGAGGCCCGTGACGATTTCCTTGTTGCGGGCGTTGCGGGGAACGCAATCCATCCAGACCTCGTTCCGCGTCGTCTCGTCCGGACCGAAAACCACGCCGACGGCAGCGCAAAGGTCGCCGATCGCGCGGGAATCCACGATATTGGCCCCGTCGACGGCGGCCAGGGTTGGCATGGCAGTTCCCGCGATGATCTCGTCCGAAACGGAATGAATGTGGCCGAGGTCGACAAGGCGTTCTCGAACGTTCGTCCGCTCGCGTGAAAATTCGGCGGCGAGCGCTGCCGTCTTCGTGGCGACATCCCGTCCCCGTTCCAGAAGACGGGAAAGCAGATCGTCGGTGTGTCCGTATGCGCCTGTCACGATGTCATGCTCCGAGAAGGAAGAAGCCCAGATCGCTCACCGCGTCGTAGGGACAGGGGCGACGGCCTTCCACGATGGCCTCCTGCCATTGTTCGAGTTGAGCGGGCGTGCAGGCAAGGGGTTTGTAGGAAGGCGGAAGCCTGGTGAGGAAGCTGCGGTCGAGGTGCGCGATCTCCCAGATGTCCATGTATTCGGCCTTGCCGGGAAGGGGTTCGATGTCGACCGTTGCCTGACGGGCCTCCGGGTCAGCGAGAAGGCGCAGGAAATTCGCGTCTGCAGACATCATGCCAGGATCGATGTCGACGGCTCCCGACTCGATTTTCCTCACGAACGCCTTCTCGAGAAGATAGGCCGTGTTGGAATCGATCTTGAACATCACCGCGGTACGGATCGTCGACAGGTTCTGACGCAACGGGGAACGGACGGCGTTGCGCGCGACCTCCGCCGCGAGGACAAGACGGCGGTCTTCGTTCTCTTCGGTGGCTGCGCGGGCGGCGAGTTTTTCGACCTGCTCGCGGGTCATGTTCTTCAGGGTCTCCGCATAAGCCCGGGCGGCGTAGCGCTGGAACAGCGGAGCGAATTCCGGAAGTTCGGGCGAGAAGCGGATTTCGTGCGCGGAGATGTCCTGCACCGGACTGTCGAGATATCCGACGCGCATGATCGCCTCGCTGTAGATATCGGCGAGAGCGGCGAATGTCTTGGAGGGATTGCCCATCGTCTCGCGAAGGAAGAGCGCGGCCTTCGTCGCGGTGAACGGATTCGTGTCCAGACGCATGCGCTGCGCCCATGCGATTTCCTGCGGCCAGACGACGATGGACAGCTTGGACGCGGTTTCGGCGCCGTAGCTCTCTCCCACCGCTTCGATCGTCCGACGGGTCACGTGATACGGATGGCGGGAGCGAACCTCGATCCAGCGGAGGAAATGGCTGTCGGGGTCGCTGGCGGCCAGACGGAACTCGCCGGCGTTGGGATGGGTCAGCATGTCGTTGAGCCATTCCTTACGCAGGGAATCCACGATCTTTCCGACCATGCGGTTGGCTTTCACGACCGCTTCCGCCTCCGTCAGGGTTTCGGGGCGAAGCGCCAGCGAACTGACGCGCTCGCGAAGAAGAAGCATCTTTCTGGAGATGTCGACCATGAAATCCCCTCCTTAGCTGATGAGGTCGCCGAAGACATCCATGTCGAGGTCTTTGAGAACGGGGTCGTTGTCTTTTTCGAGGCGGGCCTTCAACCATGTCAGGAAGGCCGTGTCCGCGTCGTTGAAGACCTTGTTCCTGTTCAGGGACCGCCACTCGGAGACGTAGTCGTCCACGTTGCCGTCCGCCGGCATCATTTCACGCGCGCCCTCGTAGCTGCGGTCGGTGAGGTCGGCGGGACCGCCCCGTTCCTCGAAGTTCATGCCGTCGTACATGTCGATCGTCTTGGAGTCCCCGCGTCGCTGCGTCTGGCGGGTGCCGACGATCTTGGTCGTGCTGGCCGCTTCGATAAGGCGAGCATGCGTCTTGGAACGCGCTTCGAACACGATTTCCACGATACCGCCGCCTTTGCCGCCTTTCGTGTAATCGTAGACGATATCGAATTCGGCGATGGCGTTCACTTCCTCTACGGTCTTCTCGATGACGTTCTTGCGGAAATTGTCGGGGCGGGGATGCCTGTCGCCGACCTTGAGGAGAGCGCGCAAGTCCTCCGGAGTCGTCCGGAATATCGGGGACTTCTTGCGGTACTGCAGTTTCATGATGTCGTACAGGTCCATCGCGTAGCTCGAATTCATGTCCCGGGCGCGGTCGATGTAGATATTCCCGTAGACGGTCGGATGCGCGATGAAATGATACAGGATCGGGTCGAACGCATAGTAGAGCATCCCGTTTTCCGATTGGGAGACATCGGCGGACAGGTAGTGCGCGGTGATGGCACGTGCTTCGTCGTTCTCGTCCTTGTAGTCGATCTCGAGAACGATCTTGCAAAGTCGCTGGATTGACTCCATGAGGTCCTTGTGCCGCTTGATGCGCGTGTAGTCCATGACCTCCTTCGTCGGAATGCGGTAGATGCCCTGCGGGGTGAGATCGTTGTACGCGCGGAAAAGGAGATAGTTGATCAGGACCCGGTCTTGCTGTTCGAGCTGGATATCGCCGCGATGGACGGCCATGATGACATGACTCGGCTTTTTCAGGACGTTGGTGTCGTCATAGACCTTCGGCGGTTGCATCTCTAACTCCGGAACCTTGCTTTGCTATAAGACCTTACTATGCATGGTATATGAGGTTAGTAAAGTCTGGTCTTGAAATTGGTAGTTCGAATTCTTGAATTAAACAAGCGGCGAACGGTGTCCGGATTTTAGGGAGAAGCGTCGGAATTCCAGGGAGAATAGTCGCGGAATTAGTAAAGTTGGCAGTTCTGCGATCTCGATAGCTCAATGATTCCAGAAACTTGATGCACGTTCGACTTCCCTGAATACTAGAAAGGAGATTGGAAGCGCCGCCGCCCTGCCTTTTTCGTATCGAAACCCGTCATTGTCCGGAACGCCACTTAGCGGGATCGACGAACGAACCTGTCCACATTCCCCGTCGGTACCCTGCAGCCGCAGAAGCCGCCGAGCGATACACCCCGTCAGATTGACGATTGGGAACGGCCAGCCCGTCGAAGACCATCGTCTCCCCGATATCCCGCACTCCGACCGTGGAACACTTCACCGCCGCACCGTGTCCTGCGGGGGCGGTCACGACGCATTTCACTTTTCCGCGCGATACCAGAGCGGCCAGCCGTTCGTACGCTTTCTGACCGCACCGCCAGGATGTTCCGCTGGAGGTCGTGCAAAGCTGTTTCAATCCCGGCGCTTCTATTCCGTTCAGGCGTAGCGGATTACCGTCCAGAAGCAGGGAATGACCGTCGTACGCCCGCGCTTGTCCGTAGAAGACCATGCCCGCGACGTATTTCGTTTCAGAGGGAGCGGACGCAGCCGTAGACGAAGTGGTAGGAGCGGGGGGTGTCTGATGCCGTTCGGCGGCCTTTGCCGCAGTCTCCAAGGCTCCCTGAGGCGCTTTGTCGAGGTCGGTACTGGTCTGGATACCTCCGGTGCGCTGTATCGACGTGGAGGACGGTAGAGGAGCGGAAACCGTCGAAGTCGCATTGGAGACGCCGCGCGTTGGAAGCGGAACGCTTGGAAGCGCCGTTTCGGGGGTGAAACCGGCCTCGACTTCCTGAGCGTGCGTAGCCGAGGAAAGCGGCGCGAGCAGAAATATCGAGGCGAGTATGAGCGCGGACGCTGCCGAAGTGTGGCGGTTCATGGATTTTCCATTGGTTATCGGTACTTGGATTGATTTTCACACCGTCCGGCATCGCGGGCAATCACTCGTTCGTCACGCGTAAAGCTTCGCCAGGGCCGTTCGTCCAACAGCATGAAATGATTCCGCTTTCCCTTTTCGCGACCGGGAGCCGACTCCAAAATTCCGGCAACGGAGGGCGGCGGTAAATCGCCGGCGAAATTCGGTTTGCCGAATCCGCATTCGGATTCCTGAATCTGTAATCCCTTACGTTCGAGATTCCGAATCTAGAAATTCGGTTTACCGAATCTTGGGTGTATGGGTAGGGTTAAGTTGTTGGATTTGTTGGTTGTTGGAATTCGGATTCCTGAATCGGGCGTTCGGATTCCCGAATCAGAGGATTAAATTCCCGGTGATACAGCGTGAAAAGGACACGTATCCTAGAATTCGAACTTCCTAACTTACCTAAAATTCGCGATTCCGAACGTCATATTCGGGATTCCGAATTCCAGGAAAGTTGGCTCATGTCGATTGCTGGAGTAATGAGGCGAGAAATTCGGTTTGTCGAATCCGAAACGGTCAAAAATTCGGATAGCCGAATCAAAAGGCATCGAAATTGAGGATTTGAGGTCTCCGATAGTGTTGACAGGGGGCATCTCGTTCGATATTCCGAATTTCGAATTCGAGATTCCGAATGGACGGACATGGATACTTCCGAGGCAAGGGCAGAAAGACTTCGTCGGGCGATGGCGGGCCGCACTCAGGCGTGGCTCGCGGAGCGCATCGGAGTGGCCGCGTCTTCGATCAACGGATATCTCAAGGGAACAGTTCCCCAGGCGGACGTATGCATGCGTATGTGCGACGTACTCGCGGTCGACATGCGTTGGTACCTCACCGGCGAATCCTCCGAGGCTGGGGAGAAACGTTCCGACGATGTCGTCCAGGTCGTTTTCCTCGATCAGCCCGACCGCGCTCTCACCTATCCGGCCAGTCATGTCGACTTCTTCGAGGTTCCCTACGAAAGCCTGTGCTGCGTCGTGGTCGGCGGCAATTTGATGTCTCCCGGGATTCCGCGCGGCGCCGAAGTCCTCGGCACGAGGGCGTTCGGGGATGTCGAGGACGGCAGGGTGTACATCGTGAAAGTCGGTCGCCGTCATTCGGTAAGGCGGATCAGGATCGCCGGGGACGGTCGTTTCCTCGCGGTCTGCGACAACCCGGCGGCATCGGAAGAAGTGGACGAGTTCCATCCGGACGACATCGTGGCTCTGGCGCTGTGGGCGGGACACGCGCTGTGAGATTGTGCGGGAGGCGGCCGGCGGCCATGATTGTACATCAACGTTGATGTGTTCGTGTGATCATGCTGAAAGACTACCCTATCCTCGAGGCCGTGCTGTCTTCGGGCTTTGCAGGCGACCGGGACGGATTCCGGTCCAATCTGGAACTCATGGAGAAGCGCGCCGCCGAACTCGGTGATTCCCAGGTCGGCGAACTGCTGAACAAGATCACTCAGACCGCCGAACGGGGGTGGGTCGAGGACAGGACGAACGTCGACGACAAGAAAGCGGCCTTCGGGCGGACGCTGGGAAGCATCGACGATATACCTCCCGGCATCATGATGCTGAAGACGAACGTGACTATGGACGAGGTCATTCTTTCCGAAAACGTGAAGATCGTCATCCACGAGTTCCTCGAGGAGCAGCAGTACAACGAGAAATACCTCGACGCCGGTCTGGAACCCCGCAACAAGGCGATGCTTATCGGTCCGCCGGGTAACGGCAAGACGGAGACGACGAAAGCGATAGCCAACTGGATGAAGGTTCCCCTCTATTACGTGAGGTACGACGAACTCGTGTCCAAGCAGCCAGGCGAAACGCAGAAGCGCCTGAACAGGGTGTTCAATTTCGCGAAAACGCATCGGTGCCTTCTGTTTTTCGACGAGATCGACGCGATCGGCAAGGACCGCGCGGATCAGGGGCAGACGGGCGAAATGCAGTCGGTGGTGTCGACGCTGCTCGTCCAGCTCGAAGATGTCCCCCCTCACGTCATGGTCCTTGCCGCCACGAACCACCCCGAAATGATAGACAAGGCGATGTGGCGCCGCTTCCATATCCGCGTGAACCTCCCGAACCCGACGATCGACGAGTACGTCAAATACCTCGCGATGAAGTTCGGTGTCTACAAACTGGCCCCGAACATCGACTTGCGGGTCCTCGCATACCGTCTCCAGGCTGAGAATTTCGCGGAAACCTCGGTTTTCGTGGACGACTGCGTCCGCACATGGGTCCGCAACGACAAGGCGATTTCCGTGGAAGAAGCGGTGGAGCGTTCCGTGATCACCTGGCCCAAGAACCGCGTCAAGATCGCGAAGTAGGCGTTCGCTCCGTAAACCATAGCATAAATTAGCGAGCTCGCTTATGCGGGTTGCCCCTTGTGTGTCGGGTCCCGTAGGAATATAGGGGGCGCAAAGCGGCGGATGGACGTCGCGAACCGCAGGCGAACATATGCATCACAGCAAAGTCGATCAGAATCTGCCTCTTCACATCGAGAAGGAACTTCTCGATTCCGTCTTCGGAAGGGAGAGCATCCTTTACATCGGGATGCTGACGTTCGCGTTTGCCGCGTTCGTCAGCTACGAAGTGACCGACGACAGCCTGTTCGGCTTCTTCCCGGTTTTTTCCTTCGTGATACTGGTCTACCGTCTCTATATATTTCGCCTTTATGAAGCGCGAAAATCCCTGATCTCGAGCCAGGATGACATCGACGCATGGGTGTCGCACTACATAATCGGTTCGGTCGGAGCGACCTTCGCGTTCGGCATGATGGGCGGATATAGCGCTTTCAGATATCCGAACTCGCTGTCGACGACTATTTGCCTCGGTGTCGTACTGGGAACGATGCTGACCGTCGTAGGGCGGAATTTCGGTTCGATCAAGAACGTTAGGTACATGACCATCGCCTGTTGCGTCCCGATGATGCTGGGGTTTCTGGCTAGCAGCATCAGGACGCGTGAACTCGCGATACTGCTCGCCGGGGTTCTTCTTATCTCGGTTTACGCGATCTCGATGTCTCTCGCCCGCTATTTGCGGTCGTTGCTCATGAGGGCGCTTCTTTCGGCGCAGAAGTCGGAAATAAGCTCGCGCCGGTTCAACGTCGCCATTTCCAGCATGCCGAACGGCCTCGTCCTCGTGGACGGCGCCGCCGACGTCGTCGTCATCAACGGCAAGGCCGCCGCCATGCTTTCGCTCGAAGCCGATTTTACGGGCAACCTCGCGGAGGGACTCCGTCGCGTTCTGGATGACCGCGATGTCGAGCGGGTGCTCGGGCAGCTGAAGCGTTCCGGTATCAGTGGATTTGAAAGGGACGGAGGGGAATTCCAGGTCGCGACCGTCGACGGTCGGTGGCTCCAATGCGAGTTCAACGAGTTAGGCGATACCGACGGGGTCATTTTCGACGAGGAAACCGGCGGGAGGCACGAAGGCGCGGCGGTTCTTATCATCCAGGACGTGACCGACAAGGTCAGGAGCAACGACGCGCTGACCGAAGCGGCGTGCTTCGACAAGCTGACGGCCCTCGCCAACCGTACTCATTGGGAGGCGCTCGTAGACAGCGCGGTGGAGGAAATGGAGCCGTCGGGCCTCGTCGCGATGTGCATTCTCGACGTGGACCGTTTCAAGCTGATCAACGACACGCTGGGTCATTCCATCGGGGACAAGGTCATAGCGGGCGTAGCCAGCCGTCTGAAGTCGATAGGCGACAAGAGACTGATTCCAGGAAGGATGGGCGGCGACGAATTCGTCGTGATGTGCGTCGGCCTGAAAGAGAAGGGGGAGGTCTTCGAACTGTTCGACCGCGTGTTCTCGGCCATCTCCACGACATATGTCATCGCGGGCAACAACATCGACGTGAGATGCAGCGGCGGCGTTATCGTGCGTCGGCAGGCGGAGTTCAACAGGCAGGCGGACATGAACCGAGCCGACATGGCCCTGTACAAGGTGAAGAGGAACCATGATCAGTCCTGGATGCTCTTCGACGAAGAACTCGAAGGGGAATACCTCTCCACCAGCATGATCAAACACGATCTGAGAGCCGCGATCGACAAGGGCAGCCTGCAGGTCGTGTATCAGCCGATATTCGACACCGAAGGCCATGCGATGGTTTCGACGGAAGCCCTCTGCCGATGGGAGCATTACGAGGTAGGGTACATATCTCCCACGCAGTTCATCGCGATGGCGGAGGAAATCGGCGTCATAGGCAAACTCACCGAATATGTTCTGCGGACCGCGTGCAGAGACTGCCGGCAATGGGGTGCTGACGTCGCCGTGTCCGTGAACCTTTCTGCGCTCGATCTCGCGAGGAACGAGATCGTGGAGATGATCTCCACGGCGCTAAGGGATTTCGACCTTCCTCCGGCCCGGCTGTGCATAGAAGTGACGGAGACCGTGTTCGTGAAGGACTTCGCCAAGACAGCCGCGACGTTGAGTACGCTGAACTCGATGGGGGTGAAAACCTCTCTGGACGATTTCGGCACGGGGTACTCCTCGCTGAGCTATCTAAGCCAGCTGCCGTTGAACAGGGTAAAAATCGACAGGGCGTTCGTCCTCGGGATCGCCGATGACCGAAAGGCACAACGGCTTTTCAGAGGCGTGGTCAGTCTGGCCAAGGAACTCGAGTTCGAAATTATCGTGGAGGGTGTCGAGGACCAGAAACAGCTGGATTTCGTCAGCAATGTCGAAGGAGTGGACATGATCCAAGGGTACATCTTCTCCGGGGTCCTGACGAAGGAACAGATGATTTCGGGACATGCGGCCCGTCAGTCGAAAATCGGTCGGCGGGCAACCGGGGCGCTGAAACTCGTGGAAGGCTGACCGCGCCAGACTCTCGCTTCCCGGACCGGGATACCCGGTGTACCCTTGTCGGGAGGCGCTTTCTCATTGCCTCTTTCCCATCTCCTGGAGGCGCTCATGATCGATCTCTGCACATTCACGGGACTTGACGACAGGTCCGATCTCTCCCGCATCGTCGCACTGTCAGCGGAATTTCCGTATCTTGAATTCGGCGTTCTGCTGTCGCGTACGCCGGAGGACAAGGACGCGCGTTATCCAGCGTACCGGCAAATCGAGAGCATCGTGAAAACGCTTTCGGGGCGCGTCCGACTGGCGTTGCACGTTTGCGGGCGCGCCGTCGGGGAGTTCGTGGAGGGGGCTTCCGATATCGATGAGCTCGTTTCGGCGGGAATCGGGCGCATCCAGCTGAATTTCAGCCTTCCGAAAGTCGCGTTTTCGACGGAAGAACTCGACGCGGCGATAAGCCGGACTTCCGCGAAGGTTATAACACAGCATTTCCCGTCGAATTCGGCGCTCGTGACAGCGTTGGCATCCGCCGACCATCAGGTACTGCACGACCTTTCGGGTGGCCGCGGGATCGCCGCCACAGATCACGTCCCGCCGTTCCCGGGGAAATATACCGGCTACGCAGGCGGTATGGGGCCGGAAAACGCGCTGGAAACGGCATCGGCTATCGCGGCGGTGTCGGGGGACACTCCCGTCTGGATCGACATGGAAAGCAGGATCAGGACGGACGGCTATCTCGACCTCGACAAATGCGAGTCCGTAGCCCGCGTGGTCAGGCCGCTGATCTCCGCGACGGGGGCCGCCGTCTGAGCGGCCCTGTCTGCGATCAGTACGCCGTCGAGATGATCGATCTCGTGCTGGACGCATTTGGCGGTCAAGCCTTCGAACGTGAGGGCCTTGCGACGGCCTGTTTCCGAGGTGTACTCGACAGTCACCGTTTCAGGTCTGCGCACATGATGTCTTTCTCCAGGGAGAGATAGACATCCTTCGGCCATCACGGTCGTGAACTCTGAAGCCTCCACGATGACAGGGTCGATCATGATCAGGCCCCCGCCGGCCTTCGTCCTCGGGCAGGAACGCAGAAGGATCATGCGTAGAGAGACACCGATCTGCGGCGCGGCAAGGCCGATCCCGGAGGTCGCCGCGAGGCTAGCCCGCAGTTCTGCCGCCAGTTCTTTCGAGGCCGCGCTCGGGGAACCGATTTCGTCGCAGATTTTACGCAGCACATCGGCGGGATGGAGGATGATCGGCTTTGCCGCATTGACCATCGGCGTCTCTCTTCTTCTTTCCGTTAACCTGACGTTACGTCACTGATTATTCGGGTCGATAACAGAAACTCAAGTATTCAGCAACCGTTCATATTCATGGCGTCATTATTTAATTACGGTTAATTGGGAGTTAAGTCATGAAAAAGATTGTCGCGACCGCATTTGTGTCCGCTTTTGTCCTGATGCAGGCGGGTGCCGCCGTAGCTGAGACGCGAGTCTATATCGGCGGTCCTGACGGCCGTGCCAGGGTGGAAGAGAGACATTCGGGATGGGGGCGAAATGACGGCCCGCATCGTCATAATCCGCCACCGCGCGTCGTTGTCCGCGAACGCAAGGGATTGAACGATTTCGAAGCCGGAATGCTCGGCTTTCTCGGGGGCTTTGCGGCGGGATCGGCCCTGGACAACGGCGGTCGCATTCCGGTCGTCAAGCAACGTCCAGACCGCTTCGAGCGTCCCCGCCAGCTACTGAAGCCATGGTCGGCTCCGTGGTATCGCTGGTGTTCGGCGCGATACAGATCGTTCGATCCGAGAACGGGTACATACCGCGACTTCAACGGAACCGTTCGGTTCTGCGAAGCGCGCCGCTGAATTTTATCGGTTCGTCCCCCATCAACGAACC
>JAANMV010004356.1_pt1 | contig 11229 bp, 6 predicted proteins | sample 7279661 | NCBI WGS metagenome assembly JAANMV01 (sample SAMN14094540, study PRJNA606508) | bioreactor metagenome | isolation source: A lab-scale SPAN reactor treating ammonium-rich wastewater day 121 | place: Ireland: Galway | collected 2017-05-16 | reverse complement strand
GCCAAGCTTCCTCTAAGCGTGCAAAACCCTGGCCTGAATTGTGTTATACCGGTCTCAGACAACCCGGCGCTAATGTCTTTTTTCCAACCCATTCGCGCTCAGTTGCGGGCTCGGCGTAGTGGGCCAATATATGCACATTACACTCAACTGGCTCACGACGCATTACAGTATCTTGATGCCATTAGGTCTCAGGAAAGCCCGGACCGCAAGCGAATACTTAATCTAATGAGTAGGGCATTCCCTGGCAGAGAGGTTTCCGATGATGTTGTAAACTCTGTAGCCTTCATTGCAATAGCACTGGAGGTACTTGGGATTGAGGAACTGTTCCGAAATCTTCAATCTGGACAGTCCGACCAAACCCCCTAATGGCACAAAGGGTAGTTTCGGCGCGACAGACGGACCGCAGTCCCCCACTGGTTCTGATAAAGAGCTCGGAGGACCAGAGGGTCCACGACCCGAACCAATCGGGCTACCGGGGAGGTCACTATGCGCAACTGGCTGCTCACGTTCAGGCCCGACACTTACGAAAAGGTCAAGGCCCACCAGACTATCGGGGTACTCAAGAATCACCGCATGCGCTTCGCCGAGTTTACTCCGGGCGATCGATTTGTGGCGTACATTACTCAGCAGCGCTGCTTCGACTCTCACGGGCTTATCGATGGAAAGCCTTTTGAAGATTGTAGCCCCATTTTTGGAGAAGGCCAACTTTACCCGCAACGTTGTCGCGTGAAGTTCAATCAGACGGGTGCTGCGGCCGCGGCCGGTGATACGCTCTGGTTTCTGGATGTGTTTAAAGACCTCGACAACACCGAGCCGACCAACCTGATTCGCTGCAAGGGCGGCTTCATCGAAGTCTCAGATCGTGACTACGACTACCTTCGTGGTTTGATGAGCGGAGCTGAGAAACCACAGGTTCTGGCTTGGCGCAACTCATAAGCAGGCTCAAAGCGACAAAGCCTCAGAGTATTTTTGCGCCGCTCGAATTGCATTCTCAGGCCGGGAAAGTTAGGTCTCCTAGGAACTCCGACGCAGGCTCGACACTCGTGACGAGGAGCTCGTCCCGAGCCCGTGTGCACGCCACGTAGAGCAGATGACGCTCCGTGTCGTACACTTCTTTCAAATCGGACTCCTCGGTCACTGTTTCGATGCGCTCCTGGAGAGGGATAATTTCGTCGTCGCATGCCATCACGGCGACAGCTCGGAACTCCAGGCCCTTGGCGAGATCCATCGTGCACACCGATACCTTCCCATTGGTTATTGCCACATGCTCGTCAAGCACGACGTACTTGAGCCCGGTCTGCTCTACTGCCTTCTGTGCACGAGACAGTTGGGCCGTGGAGCGCACGAAGACCCCAAGCTCGTGGGGGGCGACCTGGCAGGCCTTCAACCACCGGGACACGGCCTCGATCTCACTCTGGTCATCACGAAAAGAACGGATCGTTGGCGGGGGGCCGTTTAATACGGATACCGTTGCGGTCCGCTCCTCATTCAGCCCGTCCGCGTCGGTGACGCTGGGGCCCAGCAGGCGATCGGCTTGCGAGCGGATCTGGTGAGAGGTACGGTAGTTGACCCGCAGAGTCCGCGAGCGCCCGCGCACGTCCACGCCTAACGCCGTCCAGGAGAAGGGCTGCTGAAAGATGCGCTGTCCCAGGTCCCCGGCGAAGAAAAGACCGTTGGGCCGGTCTCCCGCCAGAGCGGCCAGGAAACGCAAGTGGGCGATCCCGATATCCTGCGCCTCGTCCACCACGGCATACTCGAAAGGACTCTTGACGGCGACCACCTGCGCTAGCCGTGTGAACAGCCCTGAAGGCGTGAGGAGGCTGCGCTCGGCGAGGCACGCGCGAAGTTGCTCGAATATCGACCAGAGTACAGCACGTTGATTTTCCGGCAAACGGGTCTTGCGTCCTAAGCGGACGACGTCACGATATGCCTGCCAGGTATCGATTTGCCAAGCGTCGACCACGTGGTCCCACTCCGAGAGCAGGAAACCCAGCTTGTGCTTGTGGCCCGGAACCGAGGCGGCGGCCTCCGAGAGGAGGGCGCTGAGCTCGTCGCGCCCCGCCATCGTCGGGGTGCCAAAGTGAGCGCGGTAGAGGCGCGTTCCCAGAGTCGGAAGAGAGTAGACCTCAATCCGCTCGCCCAGACGGGGCTCATTTCCCAGGAGGCGCTTGAGCTTTGTCTGCACTGCATGCGCCAGGGTATCCGAGAAGGTGGTTAGGAGCACCCGAGCATCCGGGTCACTGCGGGCGAGGTGGACGGCCCGATGGAGCGCCACGATTGTCTTACCTGTGCCCGCCGAGCCCGACACCCTGGCTGGGCCGTTGAAGTCGCGGGAAATCCAGGCTTGCTGATCGGGATGGAGGAAGACGGTCCACTTTTCCCAGGGAAAGTCGAGCGCCCGCTGCAGCTCTTCGAGGTTGGTCACGATGCGGAATCGGCGCTGGGCGTCCGGGTGCTCGAATGGATCCTCCACGTGCGCCGGCTCGGGCTTGCGCGGCTGGCCGCCCACGGCCAACTCGAGCAGAGCCTCGGCGGCTTCCGCAGGTAAGTGGTCGGTCAATGAGAGCAGGGAGTTTTCGTCGGATACCTGCTGGACGTCCGCCAGCCATTCTTCTGGCACACCCCAGCCCAGCAGCTCCTGGGGGGTGTAGGCTGCGAACAGGGGCTTCTTGGGAGTCAGTGGCTCAGACTCGCCAGACACGAACACCGGCACGAAGACTTCCCTTACCAACTCGCGGATCTCCACGAACTGAGCTGCTCCGGTGGTGGGGTGCGTTTCTAACTTGCGCCGCTCAGCCCATTCGTAGGCCTTGTCATGGTGGTCCACATAGCAAAGGAGCAGGCTACTGCCGGTTTTGTGGACGATCAAGCGCAAATCGCTCGAAACTCGCATGGACCAGAAGTTCTTGTCCTTCGCCCGGTCGAGCTTGTGGAAGCTTAGACCAGGCTGCGCAGGGTTAAGTTGCAGGTCGAAGGCGGTGGTTTTGGCGAGCTTCTGCTCGTCGGCCGTTAAGCGGCTGAGGCTGTCCTGGAACGTGTCCGCGATCAAGAACTCCATCAGTAGATGCGGAAGACCTTCATTACCTCGTCTCCGAGGTGGTTGATTACCTTCACGGCGATGCGGTTGTTGATGGGCTTCTCGAACGGGCGGGATGTGTCGCTGTGGAGTGTAGCCCAGGCTTCCTGGTCGACCTCGGCCTTTAGGGTGTTCCTCAGGGCGTTGTAGGGGTCGTTGGCACCTAGAAAGTAAGCGTGCCGCACGAAGAAGCTTTCTTCGTTATAGTCGGTGTCGAGGAACCAGCAGGCGATCCCATCGGCGTTGTCGCTAATCACCTCGCCAGTCTGTGGTTTGAAGACGTCAACCCCACGGACGCGCACTCGGTAGCGGCCGTCCGGTTCCTTTACGAGCTCGATATCGGGCTCGCCGAAGACCACGAACAAGTTGCCTTTGCCGGTGTTCTTCAGGTTGTCAGCCATATGCAGGTCAGCGTTCATGCGAGCCTTGAGAATGGGGAGCTTACCCAGCTTGCTGAACTCCGTAGTATGGGCCTCGTAGTTGAATGCGCATGCGACCAGCACGTCAAACCCGGCGTCGGCGGCCTCCCGCCCAGCCTGCACTAGATCCGCACGCTGCACCGTACCGAATTCCGGTCCGATGAAGATGGCCGCGCGCTTCTCCGTATTCCCCTCGAGGTAGCGACCCTCGCCGCAGACCAGTTCGCCAGGCCAAGCCCTGACGGTGGTGAAGTCAACCCGATCCTCCTTATGGGCCTGTTGCACTCCGGCCGTACGGAGGTTATCCAAAATCATCTGCGGGAACGTCTGCCGCGCGACATACTCGGCGCCGGGCTCAGCCACCTGGTCGATCAGCTCGTCGTTCTCGTCTACGCCCAGCATGCGGTGCGGGCTTAGGCTCTCGACCGTGAAGGGCCCGGCCACGCGGACCGTCTTTTTGTCCTGGAATGGCTTGTCGTACAGGTACTCATACTCGGCCTTGGCTGCGATGGAGGCGTTGATCTCCCGCTGGCGCCCGATGCGGCCCTTCCACCAGTCGGTGTGCAGCTTCTTTACACTCTCGGTCCAGCTGGGCTCGGCTTCCCTGGGAATCTCCCAGTCCTCCCAGCTCTTCTTCAAGGCGGCGTTGATTTGCTGGCGCAGGGGCGCGAGAGTCTCCTGCCACTTCTCCGAGAGGACATCGATCTCGGCGTTGTTGGCGATGGACTTAAGGGTGATGTGAGGCACGCGCTCGTAAACGAACCCGTGGCGGATATTGTTGCGCGTGGGTTTGGTGCTGGGAGCTGTGCGGGTGAGTTCGGCCTCCTTCAGCTGACCCGCGTTTGAATCGGCCAGCAAGTAGAATGGGTAACGAGCTCCCATGATGCGGGCTCGAGCGAGGGCCAGGGCCACGCGGGAGGTGTCGATGGTGATCCAACGGCGGCCCCACTGCTCGGCCACGTAGGCGGTAGTCCCCGAGCCACAGGTGGGGTCGAGGACCAGGTCACCGGGGTCGGTGGCCATGAGGAGGCAGCGCTCGATGACGGGCGCTCCGGTTTGAACGACATAGATTTTTGGATCTGCGCGACTTTGAACACCCCCAACGTCATGCCAAACGTTCGTAATTGCGAAGACTGGAAAATCTGAATGGTACCGAACGTAAGCGAGCTTGCGTGCGGTTGGTTCAACACGCCGTGACAAAACGAGATTCGCCATTCGGGTCTCGTCCGTCTTCCAATAACCAGGTTCGGGCCTGTAAATTTTACCGTCAACACGCACATCATAACGAGTGCCAGGGCTTTGACTAGTAATGGTATCCTTCCTAAAAATTCTCGAGCCTGGAGGAAGCTCTTCGTTTTGCCGTAAGAAGTTATTCAACGGGACTCTTTGCCCGTTCGCGAGCTCTAACTCGGTATACTTGCTGCCTCCCTCTCCTCCAACGGTCTTATCTCTGTAGAGTTGTCGAAATTTCAATCCACTGTGCGCTTTCGCATACCAGAGAACATAGTCAGAAACGCCTGCAAGACGGTTGTCGCTCTGTCCCCCCGTCTTGACAAACGTTATCAGAGATAGGAAGTTCTCATCCCCAAACACTTCATCCATCAACGCACGGACCCGGTGAACGTTCTCATCCCCAATCTGAACGAAGATCGACCCCGAGTCCGCCAACAGGTCGCGCGCGACGCTAAGCCGGTCGCGCAAGTAGGTCAAGTAGCTGTGAATCCCATCCCGCCACGTGTCCCGAAACGCCTTTACCTGTTCTGGCTCGCGGGTGATGTGGGCTGCGTTGCCATCCTTTACGTCGCGGCTTGTCGTGCTCCATTGGAAGTTGGAGTTGAACTTGATCCCATACGGCGGGTCAAAATAGATGCACTGCACCTTCCCCCGCAGCCCCTCGCGCTCAGCCAAGCTGGCCATCACCTGCAGCGAGTCTCCCAAAATCATTCGGTTGGACCAGTTCTGGTCATGGCGGTAGAACTCGGTCTTGTCCGCATCCCGCGCCACCAGGTCGAAGTCCGCGAAAAGGTCCGCCTGCCCCGGTTCCGCCCGGGCCGCGGTGCTCTGGCGCAGCAGGTCGTCGATCAGGTGCTTGGGATGTACTTTTTCTTGAATGTAGAGTGGCGGCGCCTGGACGACTAGGTCGCTCCAGTCCTGCTCGTCCTTGCCGCGCCACATGAGCTGCGGATCGAGGTCGCGATTGCGAGGGTAGCGCACCTCGCCGGGCTGCTGCTCTTCCTTGCCCATCACGGATTGGAGCTCGGCGGTAGGGATATTCTTGCGGGTGTCATCGTGCTTGAGTGCCTCGACAGACAGAGCCGAGGAAACCTTTTTGGCCATGCGCTTACACCTTCATCGGCTCGGAGCCGGCTTTCTGAATCATCTGGTCGAGCTCACTCTGGATCTTGGCGCTAAAGTCCGACTCCAATTCATAAACGTCCCGAAGCTCGGCGAAGGCCCACCGGCCATACGTGCCCAGGTGGTTCACGCCTGGAACCCAATAGGTCTCCATGGCGTCCTTTTTCTGTTTAGCGTCCTCGCGCCGGTAACCCTTGATTTCAACCACTATCTGGAGGGGGTTCTCAGGTCCGAGGTCGTCCTCCACCACCACCACGAAGTCTGGGCGGTAGCTCCGTACTTCGCCCAAGAAGTGGTATGGCACTTCTAACCCGAGGCTGTGGTTCTTGACGTAGCGCACCACCTTGGGATGGGCCTCCACCACGCGGCAGAACTCTCCCTCCCAGTCGCTATCCAGGATGACCCAGTTGACGTGGCACTTGTCGGAGCTAGTCTCCCAGCGCTCGGGGCGCGACGTGTTGAAACGCACGTGGCTGGTGGTACCCGTTGGGTTGTAGGGATCGAGCAGCGCCCGAACCGGCCTCTCGCCCTGGAAGTGACGCGTGATTGCCGCGGTGATCCTCTCGCAGGCTAAGTCCGCCAGCGAGAGATAGAGAAGCTGGCCAGGTTTAGTTTCGCCCTTGCAGATCAGGTGACTTTCCAGCCACTCGCGCGCGATGCGCTTCAGCTGCCCGAAGAGCGCCAAGTTGGCTTCGCCGTTGGGGTCGCTCCAGTAGTGGGTGACTAGGCGCTGGGTCAGGTAGTACAGGACGGTCGAAGGACGCATCGTGCCCAAGTGCGCCAAGCCCATGTCGGCGCCCTCCCCGATGATGCCCTCGTTGCGCGTCATGGAAGGCCCCACAAGGTCCGGGGTCAGCTCGAGGGTGGAGTCATCCGTGAAACTGGCCTCCAGGCGCTCCTCGGGCAACTCGACCCGATAGCCCTCGACACGGGGGAAGCGGATCTCCAATGCATCCCTCTCGGGGCGCACGGCCCGCACCACGATTGTCTCGCGAGGCTTTTGGGGAGGCGCCACGACCGGCTTGGCGGTGAAGTCAAAGGGGATGCCAAAGACATCGGCATACTCGACGTTGAACAGACCCTCTTCGTTGAGGTCGTAGGACTGTCTCCGCAGGGCGCGTCCGATCACCTGCTCGCAAAGCAGCTGCGTGCCGAAAGCGCGCACGCCCAACACGTGGGTGACAGTGTTGGCGTCCCAACCCTCGGTCAGCATGGAAACCGAGACCACGCAGCGAATGCCGCCCCCGAGTTGGCCGTGCTTGCCAACGGTATTCATAACCTCGCGTAGGATCTCGGCGTCGGTGAGGTTCTCGCCCGCCCGCACATCGCCTGTCCGCTCCACGATCTCGCGACGGAATCGCTCGATCTCATCGGCCGCCATGGCCCGGAAGCTGTCGTCGAGCGCCTCCCCGGACTCGAGTTGCTCGCTGTCGATGAGCAGCGTATTCAGATGCGACAACCGGTTTCCGTGCTCGTCGAAGTTGCGAAACAGATCGTAGCGACTGCCTTTTGTTACCTCGGACCCGTCCGGACTCCGACGCACGTAGCCGGCCACGAGGTCGTGAACGAGCTTGGAGATGGCCGTGTTCTGGCATACGATGATGAAGCAGGGCGGCACCCGGATTCCTTGCTGTCTCCACAGCTGATAGGTCTTCTCGTAGTGACCATAGAGCGCATCCAGGGCCGTCTGCAGGCGTACCGGGAGGCGGTCGGGGTCGAGCTCACCAGCTTGGCCCCGTCCCTTCTTGGGCATGTCCGCGCGAATGTTCTCCCAGAGATTGCGGAACATCGGCATGTCCTGGCCACTGATGTTTTCGGCCACCGGCACGCGAGGAAGCTTGACGATGCCGCACTCGATGGCGTCCATCAGAGAGAAGTCGCTCATCGTCCAGGGGAAGAGCGTTCCCTCGACATATCCCGAGCCGCGCAGGAAGAAAGGCGTGGCCGAAAGATCAACGACCCGCCGGATGCCCAGCTTGTCTTGGACGGCCTCTAGCCCGGTGATCCATAGACGAGCGGCCTCGTTGTTCTTCTCGGCCTCTTTCTTTTCGTCGCCCTTCAATTCGTCATCCTCTGCACGTTTGGGCTTCTCGCGGTAGCAGTGGTGGGCTTCATCGTTCAATACCAAGATGTTCTTGAGGCCCATCAGGTCGGGCATAACGCGTTGGATCATCTGACCCCAGGTCTCCAGGGTGTCGAGCTTGTCCCCCACACGCCCCTCAAGCAGCGAGCGGCCGCCGGCCGACAGGTCAATCCGCTCGCGCCGCTTAAAGGCGTGATAATTGGTGATGACGATCTTAGCGCGCTGCACGTCTTCGAGCATATCGCCGGGCAACAACTCACGCGTGGTGTAGTAGCTGTCTGGGTCGTTGGGCTTGAGTACGCGCAGACGATCCTTAATTGTCAGGCCCGGAGCGCAAATAAGGAAGCCCCGCGTGAACTGCTTGCTGGACGGCCGGCGGACCGCGTTGACTGTCTGCCAGGCAATGAGCATGGCCATCACCATAGTCTTGCCGGCGCCGGTGGCCAGCTTCAATGCCAGCCGGGAGAGCTTGGGATTGGCCTCCTGGTTGGAGGCCTCAAGATGCTCGAGAATCCGTTTCCCGCCTGCCGAATGCGGCGCGACCTCGGTCAACCAGATGATGGTTTCCGCGGCCTCGACCTGGCAGAAGAAGGGCCGGACCCCGCTGAACTCATGGTGGCGCCAGTGCTGGAGGAGACGCGCGGTTTCGGGGGTGACCATCCACAGATTGGGGTTCGTTTGCGCTCGCCAAGCGTCTACGTTACTGCGGACCTCGTTGACGATGGAGGTCAGATCATACTGTTGCTCGCGAGTCGAAAGGCCAAGCCCCTCATCGAAAAGGAACTCTTCTTGTTTCCCACGCTTGCGCTTGCGCGGAGGAGGGATGGGCGTGATGAACTCCGCCGGTCGGCGTTTCTCCAGGATGCGCTGGGTAGGCTGGCCCTTATCCAGCTCCCAGTGACGGCTGGGAGCGCGATAAGGGGAATTAAGAATTGGGTGTTCAAAAAAGGGGTTGGACTCTTGCGACAATTCTTCGCCTCCCCGGGGGATGAGGCCAGCCTTCTTAAGCTGTGGCACGTGTTCCTTCCAGCGAACTCCCCCACTAGTCCGAAGAGTCAGAGATCGGACGAAATGATCCCCCATCATCTGATAGCAATTTCATTAGCTGGCTCTAACAGGGCCGACCTGAGGCTGCGCGGGAAGGGGAGGTCTAGCGTTGGCGGCCTGTGGACAGCTTGGAAAAGTCGCAGCTGTGTAAAGGTCGGGCGACTTTACCAACCTGCCCACAGGCACGGGAGCCTCGTCTTGGCGAGGGATGGGGCCCTACCGCAAAGGCGCTACACGACTAAACGAGAGTCTCGACTTGGTGAGACCCACGTCAAATACTGAATTTAAATAGGTTTTTGGAAGAGGCCGAGCTTGAGATGGCAAAGAGCAACCAGCGAAGCCGAGCGGGGTGGGCAGTCTAGAATTGGGTAGCCGGTGGAAGTGACCGTCCTTCTCTTCTGGCGAGAAGCGGTAGAGCGCACTCCAAGTGAAAGTGACTTGCCTCCTGCGCCCTGATTTGAACCTCCACTTGGTCGGCATGCAGTGCGATCTGCCCACCGCAGTGAGAACAAGTTCTTTCTCCGCCCAACCTCGCCTCTCGATCGGAGACAATCAGGGCGCGGATGTAAGCTGCACCGCCGCTCTCCTTAACCCATGCCACCAGCTCCGGGGTAAGTCGCACCCCAACCTGAGGAGCCCCATCTGAACCCTCTGGGTACTGCCTCGGTCGGCCTCGTCCGCGCTTTGCAGCTTTCTCTTCAGAGCCTTTCACGGAAGCAAGTATAAGGCTGAAAAAATTTCCTGTCCAGGGATTGACATTTTCCGATTATCGGTTTATAGTATGTGTGCCACGGATATTGAATACGGCCATCCGCCACCCTTCCGTGAACCCCCCAACGCTGCTCAAAGGAGTACCCCTATGCCCTCTAACCGCGAAACCGTCCCCGAGAAAGCCGCCCGCCTCAAGAAGAACTACCGCGTCATCCAGGTCACCGAGCGCAACTTCATGGTCATCGGCGACCACTCCACTTACGAAGTCCGCCGCTTCAACAGCGGCTGGTACTGCAACTGCCGCTGGACCCGCTTCAACGGCACGCTCAAACCCTGCTCGCACATCCGGGCCGCCGAGCAAGCGCTGCTGGACCCGGCCTGCCAAGAAGTCGTCAAACCGCTCGCCCAGCTTCTTGCTGGGGCCATGAACTAACTGGAGGTAAGCACCGATGTCCGATACCATCACCCGCAAGACCCTGACCGTGACCGAGGCCGCCACCTTCCTGGGCGTCTCCAGGCACTTCGCCTACCAGGCCGTGCGCGAGGGCTCGATCCCGAGCATCCGGATTGGCCGCCGGATCCTCATCCCGATCCAGGCCTTCGAGCAGCTGCTGGCCAACGTTGGCAATGCCATCTCGAGCAACTAGCCCACTTGCCGGGGCCAGGCCGGCTACCCCGGCCATCTCTCTCCGCTGCGGTCTCTCGGCCCCTCTCCTAAACCCATATTTAAAAATTGTACTGACGAAGGTCTCGCCCAGTCGTGACCCTGTTTTCCTCCCGCCACCTCCGCCTTGCCCTTCTTGCCGCGCCATGACGCAGCTCCCGTGCCTGTGGGCAGGTTGGTAAAGTCGCCAGTCCTTTACACCACGCGACTTTTCCAAGCTGTCCACAGGCCGCCTACGCCAAGCTTACCCCTACCCGCCCACCTGGAGGCCCCTATGCAAGGTTCAGTCACCAAACGAGACAAACGCGGAGAAACCTGGTTGATTCGCGTCAGCCTGGGCAGAGATGCCAATGGGAAGCGGATCTACCGGTCCGAGACTTTCCACGGCAAGAAGTCCGGAGCCCAGGACAGACTGCGCGACCTGATCGACGAATTCAAGACCCACGGCGCGGACTGCCCCGAGCCCAGCAAGGAGCTGCTGCACGCGTATCTGCTCGCGTGGGCTGAGCGCACGCGGGATGAAGTGCGCCCTCGCACCGCAGCCAACCGGCTGAAGTGTATCAACACTTACTTCCCGAGCGACCCAGCCCAGATCAAGAAGTTCAGGCTGACCGACCTGGGTCGGTTGCCTCTCGGGAAGGTCTCGCCCACGGCGATCGACGAGCACCTCGCTTCCCTGCGCCGTCCCAAGGCCGATGGCACGCCCCGTCTGAGCCACAGCTCGATGAAGAAGGTCTTCAGCATCCTGCGCCAGGCCCTCCGCTACGCCGTCCGTAAGATGAAGATTGCGGTCAACCCGGCCTCCAGCGACCTGATCGACGTGCCGAGGGCGCCGAAGCAGACGAAGGCCCAGGCCCTCACCATCGAACAGGCC
>JAANMV010004348.1_pt1 | contig 11249 bp, 10 predicted proteins | sample 7279661 | NCBI WGS metagenome assembly JAANMV01 (sample SAMN14094540, study PRJNA606508) | bioreactor metagenome | isolation source: A lab-scale SPAN reactor treating ammonium-rich wastewater day 121 | place: Ireland: Galway | collected 2017-05-16 | reverse complement strand
CCGCTTCGGCCTGCCCGCGCAATTGCCGGCGGTGGTGAAGCGCGCGATCAAGCGGGCCGACCGCATCTCGGCCTGGCTGGAGGCCGTGCAGATCGCCGGTGCCGATGCCCAGCCAAGTCTGCACCGCATCCTCCGGCCAATGCAGCAGCCACCGGCCGGCGGCTGCCAGCAGCAGGCAGCCCACGGCGATGGCGCCGAACCCCAGCATCCAGCGGCGCAGGGTCACGGCTGGCCGTCCTTGCGGGCTTTGGCGAGGGCGGCGACCCCGAGGACGAGGAACACCACGCCCACGCCGAGGAAGGCGGCCTGTCCGCCAGCGGCGATGGCTAGGAAGGCCACGCCGACACCCAGATAGCTGGCACTGGCGCCTTTCAGGCGGTTGCGCGGTGTGGCCATCGCGGGAGTCCCATGTCAAGTAAGCTTGACAAGGACGATAACGGCGTCACGGAACTGTTGTCAAGCGTGCTTGACAGGTGGGCTGGCGCCGCCCGCCCCCGGGTCGGCGATCGCCACCCGGTTGCGCCCCGCGTCCTTGGCCCGGTACAGCGCGCGGTCGGCCTGCTCCAGCAGTCCGTCCAGATCGTGGGTGGGGCCGGCTTCGGCCACGCCGAAGCTGGCGCTCAGGGCGATCGGCTGGCTGGCACCGCGCGCCGGGCTGCCGGCTAGCCCGGCGCGCAGGCGCTCGGCCAGCTCGGCGGCGTCGGCCAGCGCCACGCCCGGCAGCAGCAGCACGAATTCCTCGCCGCCGTGGCGGCCCAGCAGCACGTCATAGTGGCGCAAGTTGCCGCGCAGCACCTGCACGGTGTGGCGCAGCGCCACGTCGCCGGCCTGATGGCCCAGGCTGTCATTGATCTGCTTGAAGTGGTCCAGGTCCAGCATCAGCGCCGAGAACGGACGCCGTTGGCGCTGGCACAGCGCCAGCTGCTGCTGCCCGTCTTCCAGCAGTGCCGCGCGGTTGAGCGCGCCGGTCAGCGGGTCGATGCGGGCCAGCCGGCGCAGCTGTGCCAGCTGTCGCTCCACGATCATCAGCATCAGCGCGAAGCACTGCGCCAATGTGGTGAACAACCCGCCGACATAGGTGATGTACATCGGCAGCCCGGCCCGCAGCACGTCGCCGGCGGCGTCGGGGTTGATCGGCGCCAGCGCGCGCAGCAGGAACACCAGCGCGTCGAGCAGGAAGACGCCGGCTGCCAGCCGCGTGCTGATGCGGACTTCGGCGCTTGCGTAGCGCAGCAGCAGCCACGCCTCCCAGGATTTCCAGGCGATGAACAGCACGCTGTAGAGCACCAGCCGGACGCGCAGGTCGGGGGTCACCACGCTGAACCAGGCGATCCCCAGCAGGTACAGCCCGGCCAGCGCCAGCGCGGCTTTCCACGGCGGGCGGCGGCCCACGAACAGCGCCACGCCGGCCAGCAGCAGCACGCTGCACAGCATTGCCACCACGTTGCGCAGCAGGACCAGCGCCACCTCCGGGATTGGCAGCGGCAGGCTGAACAGCGCCGTGCTCACCGCGCCGGCGCACAGGCTGCCCGCCCACAGGCGCGGCACCCATTGGTCGCGCTGCACCAGCAGGATCATCGAGAAGCCGAGGGCGATGCTGAAGTAGAGCAGCAGGCCGACGAATGCGATGGTGGGGAAATCCAGGGGCATCGCGGGCGGGCCTGGCCGGCGTGGGGCGGTGCCCTATCGTGCCTGATTTACCCGGATTGGCGGGCGGCCGGAGCCGCCGCGCGGACTACTTGTTGCTGACGTATTTCTCGCGCCGGATCATCGGCACCGGCAGGCCGATTGCCTTCAGCGCCTCGAAGTTGGCGTCCACCATGTCCGGGTTGCCGCACAGGTAGGCGATGTCGGTGGCCGCATCCGGCGCCAGTTCCGGCAGCACGTTCTGCACGTAGCCGTGGCGCACGTCGGCATGCGCATGCGCCGAGCCTTCCGCCGGCAGTTCGCGCGACAGGCAGGGGAAGTAGCGGAAGCCGGGATGGGCCTCGGCAAAGGCGCGGAACTCGTCGCCGTACAGCAGCTCTTCCGGCGTGCGCGCACCCTGCAGCAGCACCACCTCGACGCCGCGCTGGTCCATCTGCTGCGCCAGCTGCGGCAGCATCGCCCGGTACGGGGTGATGCCGGTGCCGGTGCCGATCAGCAGGTAGCGGCGGTTGGCGTCGTTGGGATACAGGCAGAAGCGCCCGAACGGGCCGCTGGCGTTGAGCGTGGCGCCGAGGTCCAGCGCTTCGAACAGCGCGGTGGCGGCGCCGCCGGGCACGTAGCTGACCGCGATCTCCACCCGCCCGTCGGCCGGCGCGTCCAGCGCCCGCCCCACCGCGATCGAATAGCTGCGCCGCGCCGCGCTGCCGTCGGCGTATTCGAAATGGATCTGGATGAACTGGCCGGGGATGCAGGGCAGCGGGTGGCCGTCGTCGCGTTCGAACGACAGGTGCGCCACGGTGGGCGCGATCATCCGGCGGGCGACGAGCTTGAGCGGGAAATGGGCGATGGCCACGGCACCGGGAACTGAAGTGGCGCTGCGTGTGCCACGGGACGTCTATGTTACCGGGATCGTGCGTGGCGGCGCCGGTCCGCCATGCCGCAGCAGGAACGCGGCGGCATGGCGGACGCGGGTTCAGGCCGTTCCCACCTGCGGCAGATCCACGCGCGGCCGGGCGGCGGCGTTGGCGGGATCCAGCGCGCGCGCCTCCAGCGAGGCCAGGAACCGCCAGACGAACAGCAGGGTGATCAGCAGCAGCCCCGGATAGCCGATCCACGCCAGCGTATAGGGCAGGGTCGGATTGCCGGCCTGCACGCTCGGCAAGTTGAAGCTGAGCAGGCCGAAGGTGATCAGCGCGCCGAAGATCCACATGCCCAGCAGCCAGGTGCCGGCTTCGAACCCGGTCAGGTAGCGGCTCCAGCGGGTGATGGTGTGGCCGCCGCCGATGCCGGCATCGTCATGCACGAAAGCAGATGCCGGCGACGTACGCCGCAGCCCGAGCGTGACCAGGTCATAGGCAACAACGGCGGTGCCGGTGGCGAAGACCAGGCCGAACACCAGGATCAGCCCCTTGTAGAACGCCAGTGCGGGGTACAGGTCGCCACCGAACCAGTTCAGCGCCAGCGTGCGGTTGATGAACACCTGCGCGGTGCCGCCCATCGCGAACGCCAGCGCGATGCCCAGCATGCCGGTGAACAGCAGCCAGAACCCGAGCCGGCCCAGCCGCTGGTCGTAGGCCTTGATCCCGCGCATCGCCGGCACCGCGTAGTAGGCGGCGGCGATGCCGAGCATGCCGAAGGTGCCGAACAGCGCCAGATGGCCGTGCGCCGGGGTGATCCAGGTGCCGTGCGACCACACGTTGGTCAGCGCGAAGGTCATGGTGAAGCCGAGGATGCCGGCGCCCACCTGTTCCAGCATCACCGAGCCGAGGATGAAATAGAACGCCGGCGCATTCTTCAGCGGTTTGCGGTCGTGGTGTGCGTCCAGGTAGATGTGCCAGAAGCAGAAGATCAGCGGCAGCGGTTCCAGCGCACTGAACAGCGAGCCCCAGAACTGCCAGAACTCCGGCGTGCCGATCCAGAAATAATGGTGGGCGTTGCCGATCAGCCCCGACAGCCAGACCAGCGACACCCCCCAGAACACCGCATAGCCCACGCTCTTGACGTTGGCATCGAACAGCAGCACCAGCAGGAAGCCGACCAGGGTGATGTGGATGACTTCCCACACGCCTTCCACCCAGTAGTGGACGACGTACCAGCGGAAGTATTCGCTGACGTCCTGGCGTTCGACGAAGAACATGCCGAAGGTCCACACCAGGGTCAGCGCGACCACGCCGATCGCCAGCCCCCAGTGGATCTCGTTCCATTCCTTGCGCGGCGGGAAGGTCTTGAGCACCACGAAGGCCAGGATCGAGAAACCGATCAGGATCACCACGTCGGCGCCGCGGCCGGCCTCCAGGTATTCCAGGCCTTCCTGCAGCCACGGCTGGCCCATCCACCAGCCGGAAACGCCCTTGGCCGCGAACGATTGCGCGAACACGTTCCAGGCGGTGACCGCGACCAGCGCATAGAACAGGAACTTGACCAGCCACGGCGCGTACAGCTCGCGCCTGGACAGCAGCGGCCCCACGAACAGGATGGTGCCGATGAAGCCCGACAGGATCCACAGGATGCCGAGGTTCAGGTGCTCGGCGCGGGCGATGTTGAAGTTGAGCGTGCCGGCCAGGATCGCCGGGTCGTAGTGCTGCAGCGCCAGCAGCAGGCCGAAGCCGACCTGGACGAAGAACAGCACGAGCATGAGCATGAAGAAGCGCATGCTCAGGCGCTGGGTCTGGTATTGGATCCGGATCATTGCCCATCTCCCGGCAGGCTGCGGATGTAGGCGACGATGGCCTTGACCTGATCGTCGGTCAGCATGGTCGCGTAGGACGGCATGGTGCCCGCGGCAAACCCGGCCACCACCTTGGCGTCCGGTGCGCGGATGGATTCGGCCAGGTAGGCGTCATCGGCGACGGCGCTGCCGCCGCCGGCCAGCGCCACCTGCGAACCCGCCAGCCCGCCCCAGCCGGGGCCGACCAGCTTGCTGCGGTCCAGCGCATGGCAGGAGGCGCAGGCGAAGTCCTTCACCAGCGCTGCGCCGGCGGCGACCGGGTCGTTGCCGGCCGGCGCTGCTGCCGCGGCCGGGGCCGTCGTTGCGGCCGCACTGCTGGCCGGCGCGCGCCAGGCCAGCGGCGACGCCAGGCCGTCCACCTTCGGTCTCGGCGGCCAGCCTTCGGTGTTCATCGCCGAGGTGTACTTGAGGAAGGCGATCAGCTGGCCGACCTGTTCGCCGGTCAGCGGCAGGTTGGGCATGTGCGAAACCTGCCCGCCGCGCCGCTGCACGCGCTCGGCGGCACCGGCATAGCGCTTCAGGTAGTCGTCCAGCCCGCTGGCCCCGGCGTCGGCGGCAACCGCGGCCTTCTGCAGCTGCACCTGCACCGCCGGCCCGGTGGGCCAGCCGCCGGCGGACGGCAGGAACGCCTCCAGCCAGGCCGGCCCGGCCTGCTCATACACGTCGGTCAGGTCGGGGCCGAAGTAGGCACCGTTGCCCAGAAGGGTGTGGCAGCCCATGCAGTTGTAGCCCTGGAACACGCGCTTGCCTTGCACGGCGTCGTAAGCGCCGTAATGCACGGCGTCGGGCGTGACCTGCCCGCGCGAGCGAGTGAACGAGGCCACCGACAGGGCGATGAAGATGGCCGCCATCATGCCCAGCGCCATCATCGCGGTGCGGCGCTTGCGCCCTTCTTCGCAGGGCTGGCCGGGGAGGCAGGTCATGGCTGCGCCTCCCCGCTGTCGCCGCGGCTGCCGTTCTTCGTGGCTTCCGCATGCTCCAGTGCATCGTGTTCGAACAACGTGTGCGTGGCCTGCAGGAAGGCGTAGAACACGTAGACCGCCAGCACGAAGCCGACGACGAAATACGCCAGCCATGCCAGCCGGGATTCCGCGAAGTATTCGAAATCGCGGAAATACGGCCATGACAGCAACAGTGCCGCAATGCTGGCGACGGCGGACAGGGTCAGATCGATGGTGCGCTTGCGCATGCCCAAACTCCTCCACGAGGCGCCGGGGCGCCTGCTGTTGGCCTGGATGGCAGAAGCTGAAGACGCGGCGATGGCCGCGTTTCGAAACTACGCCTGAACGGCCGGACATCGAATTGACCTGGGTCAAGAGGCCCGGCATCAATCCGTGCGTGGGCGTCATGCCGCTGGCGGGACGGTCTGTTCGGCCACCGCAACGTGGATGCCGGGCATCGTCCATGTGGGCACCTATACTGGCGAGCCGAGATTTGCCCAGAAACCGCGCTGTACCGCGGATCGGAGCCCGCATGCATGAGATTCCCGCGCCCGCGCTGTGCGTGCGCGACCTGCGCAAGACCTACGACAACGGCGTGCAGGCGCTGAAGGGCGTGAGCCTGGACGTGTCGCCCGGCGACTTCCACGCCCTGCTGGGCCCCAACGGCGCCGGCAAGAGCACCCTGATCGGCATCGTCAGCTCGCTGGTCAACAAGACCTCGGGGTCGGTGCAGGTGTTCGGTGTGGACATCGACGCCCAGCGCAGCGCGGCGATGCGCCTGATCGGGCTGGTGCCGCAGGAATTCAACTTCAACATGTTCGAGAAGCCGCTGGACATCTGCGTGAACTACGCGGGGTTCTACGGGGTGCCGCGCGCGCAGGCGCTGGAACGGGCCGAGCAGGTGCTGAAGGACGCCCAGCTGTGGGACAAGGCGGACAAGATGAGCCGCACCCTGTCCGGCGGCATGAAGCGCCGGCTGATGATCGCCCGCGCGATGATGACCGCGCCCAGGCTGCTGATCCTGGACGAGCCTACCGCCGGCGTCGACATCGAGATCCGCCGCGGCATGTGGAAGACGTTGAAGGAGATCAACGCCGCCGGCACTACCATCATCCTGACTACGCATTACCTGGAGGAAGCGGAGAGCCTGTGCCGCAACCTCGCCATCATCGACCACGGCACCATCGTGGAAAGCGGGCCGATGAAGTCGCTGCTGGCCAAGCTGGACGTGGAAGGCTTCCTGTTCGACGTCGAGGACGCCCTGCCGGCGGCGCTGCCGGCGATCGATGGCGCGATCCTGGTGGCCGCCGACCCGCACACGCTGGAACTGGACATGCCGCGGGCGATGGACCTCAACCGGGTGTTCGCCGCGCTCGACGCCGCCGGCATCCGGGTGCGCTCGATGCGCACCAAGAGCAACCGGCTGGAAGAACTGTTCGTGCGGATGACCGCGCGCGAAGGAGCGGCGGCATGAGCAACCAGAACCTGGTCGCGCTGGGCACCATCACCCGCCGCGAGGTGATGCGGATCCTGCGCATCTGGACGCAGACGCTGATCCCCCCGGCGATCACCATGACCCTGTACTTCCTGATCTTCGGCGGCCTGATCGGCTCGCGCGTGGGCAAGATGGGCGGGTTGGACTACATGGAGTTCATCGTGCCCGGCCTGGTGATGATGAGCGTGATCCAGAACAGCTACGGCAACATCAGCAGCTCATTCTTCGGCGCCAAGTTCGGCCGCCACGTCGAGGAGCTGCTGGTCAGCCCGATGCCGCACTGGGTGATCCTGGCCGGTTACGTGGCGGGCGCGGTCCTGCGCGGGCTGATGGTGGGCGCGATCGTGCTGTGCATCGCCATGCTGTTCACCCGCGTGCACGTGCCGCACCCGCTGGTCACGATCAGCTCGGTGCTGCTGGGCGCCACGATCTTCTCGCTGGCCGGCTTCGTCAACGCGGTGTACGCGAAGAAGTTCGATGACATCGCCATCGTCCCCACGTTCATCCTGACCCCGCTGACCTACCTCGGCGGCGTGTTCTACTCGATCAGCCTGCTGCCTGGCTGGGCGCAGGCGGCGACCCACGTCAACCCGATCTTCTACATGGTCAACGCCTTCCGCTACGGCCTGCTTGGCAGCTCCGACGTGCCGTTGTGGGTCGCCTACGCGCTGATGCTGGGCTTCGTGGCGGTGCTGTCGGCGCTGGGCCTGTGGCTGTTGAAGCGGGGCGTGGGGTTGCGCAGCTGAGCAGGAGCGTGGATTAGGTCACGTTTTCCTCATTACACTCTGCGGCTCTTCCTACACACTGGAGCCGATTCGATGTCGATGAAGACTGCCGTCCTGGCGCTGGCCGTGGGCCTGTCCCTGGTGGCCTGCAAGAAGCAGGACGATGCCGCCGCTGCCGCCGCAAGTTCCGGAGCCGCCGCCGCCAGTGAGGCTGCCGCCGCATCCGCGCAACCCGCTGCCGCCGAAGCCACGCCCGTCGCCGAGGCGGCCACCCCGGCCGTGGCCATCTTCGACATCAACACGATCCCGGCCAGCGACAAGCCGCTGCCCGCGTGGCCTTATGTTTCGCTGCCGGCCGGCTACCAGTTCTATTACACCGAAGACCTGCCCTCGCGGACCAAGGACCTGGCGCGCGTGCCGCTGTGGACCGGCGGCCAGCTGCTGTGGTTGGAAGGCAAGGTGTTCAGCGACGCGATCGACAATGTCGACGGCAAGACCTACTCCAAGTTCGAGGTCCGCAAGAACGTCCAGCAGGCGATCGAGGGGCTGGGCGGCGTGCGCCTGGCCGAGCACAGCCTGGATGAAGCCACCTTCAAGGCGAACGAAAGCGCGCTGGATGATTTCCGCGGCGAGTTCGACCGTATCGGCGATGCCTACTGGTACGGCAACGACGCTGATACCTATTTGGTCCGTCGCGCCGACAAGGCCATCTGGATCGTGTTCCATTCCAGCAACAGCCGCGGCGGCCTGATGGTGGCCGAAGGCCCGCTGCCGGAAGCGCCAGCGAAGCAATAAGCGCGCTGCGCTTGGCGATGGCGCCCGGCCAAGGCCGGGCGTTTTCGTTCCAGGCGGCGCGATGCGTCCGGGACGGGATGGAAGCAGCTGCTAGGGCACCCGCGAAGTAAGCCGTGCCCCGCGTGGCTCAGGCCGCCGGCAGCCGGAAGAACGCGGCGCTGGCGGCGGTGGCGTTGGCCGCGGTGGTGGCGGGATCCTCACCGCGGTCGCGCGCCAGTTCCTCCACGATGTGCGGCAGGAACGCCGGCTCGTTGCGGCGGTCCTTCGGCATCGGCTTGAGCGTGCGCGGCAGCAGGTAGGGCGCGTCGGTTTCCACCATCAGGCGGTGGGCGGGGATGCTCTTCACCAGCTCGCGCAGGTGTCCGCCGCGGCGCTCGTCGCAGAGCCAGCCGGTGATGCCGATGTGCCAGTCCTGGTCGAGGTAGTCGAACAGTTCCTCGCGCGTGCCGGTGAAGCAGTGCACCACCGCCGGGCCGATCCGGCCTTCGAAGTTCTTCATCATCGCCATGAAGTCGGCGTGGGCGTCGCGCTGGTGCAGGAACAGCGGCTTGCCCACGCCATCGACGGCAAGGTCGACGGCGATCTGCAGCTGCTTCTCGAATGCGCTGCGCTGCGCCGGCCGCGGCGAGAAATCGCGGAAGTAGTCCAGCCCGCACTCCCCCACCGCAACCACCTCCGGATGGGCATGCAGGGCACGCATCTCGGCATCGCATTCGGCGGTGTACTCGGTCGCGTGGTGCGGATGCACGCCGGCGGTGGCGAACCATTCGCCGGGGCGGGTCAGTGCCAGTTCCAGCGCCTTTGGCGAATGCTCGCGCGAAGCGCCGGTGAGGATGGCCTGGCGCACGCCGGCATCGCGGGCGCGCTGCCACACCGCGTCGCGGTCGCGGTCGAAGCTGTCGTGGGTGAGGTTGAGGCCGATATCGATGAGCTGCATGGCGCGATTTTACTGGTAGCCCAAGAAGACTGGTGCTGCATGCCGCCATCCGCAGCCCGACCGAAGGAGAGGCGTCCTGCTCTCGTATCCTTTGCGGGTGAACACCACTGCGTTCCCCATTTCCGAGCTGTTGCCCGACATCCTCGCGTCACTGGACGCGCAGCCGCGGCTGGTGCTGGAAGCGCCGCCGGGTGCGGGCAAGACCACGCAGGTGCCGCTGGCGCTGCTGGCCGCGCCGTGGCTTGCGGGCCGCAGCATCGTGATGCTGGAGCCGCGCCGCGTGGCCGCGCGCGCGGCCGCCGGCTTCATGGCCAAGCAGTTGGGGGAAGCGGTCGGCGAGACGGTGGGTTATCGCATTCGCTTCGAGAACAAGGTCGGGCCGAACACCCGCATCGAGGTCGTCACCGAGGGCATCCTCACCCGCATGCTGCAGGACGACCCGCTGCTGGAAGGCGTGGGCGCGATCCTGTTCGACGAGTTCCACGAGCGCCATCTGGCCGGAGACCTCGGGCTGGCGCTGGCGCTGGACGTGCAGGCCGGCTTGCGCGATGACCTGCGAATCGTGGTGATGTCGGCGACGCTGGACGGCGAGCGGCTGGCGGCGTTCCTCGACGCGCCGCGGCTGTCGAGCGCGGGGCGCAGCTTTCCGGTCGAGATCGCGCATTTCCCGGCGCGTCGCGACGAGGCGCTGGAGCAGCAGGTCCGCCGCGCCGTCGAGCATGCGCTGGCCGCGCATCCCGGCGATGTGCTGGTGTTCCTGCCGGGGCGGCGGGAGATAGCGAAGGTGGAGCAGATGCTCGCGGCTGCGCTGCCGGTTTTCGAGGTGCTGCCTTTGCACGGCGACTTGCCCGTCGAACAGCAATCGCGCGTGCTGCAACCCGCACCCGATGGCCGTCGACGCGTGGTGCTGGCCACCAATGTCGCCGAATCGTCGGTCACCTTGCCCGGCGTGCGGGTGGTGGTCGACAGCGGGCTGGCGCGCGAGCCGCGCTTCGATCCCAACAGCGGTTTCTCGCGGCTGGACAGCGTGACGATTTCGCAGGCCAGCGCCGACCAGCGCGCCGGCCGCGCCGGCCGCGTGGCGGAAGGCTTCGCCTATCGGCTGTGGCCGCAGTCGCAGCGGCTGGAGGGGCAGCGCAAGCCGGAGATCGAGCAGGTGGAACTGGCCGCGCTGGCGCTGGAGCTGGCGGCCTGGGGCAGCAGCGAACTGCGCTTCGTCGATCCGCCGCCATCGGGCGCGCTGGCCGCAGGCAGGGACCTGTTGCAGCGGCTGGATGCATTGCGCGACGGCAAGCTCACCGCGCGCGGCAGGCGGATGCTGGCGCTGGGCACGCATCCGCGACTTGCCGCGATGCTGCTGGCAACCGATGCGCCCGCACGCATTGCACTGGCCTGCGACCTGGCGGCGCTGGTGGAAGCGCGCGATCCGCTGCGCAGCCGCTCCGACGCATTGGCCGAGCGCTGGCAGGCATTGGCCGCGTTCCGCAACGGGCGCGTGCCTGCCGACGCCAACCGTTCCGCGCTGGCCGCCATCGACGCCGCAGCGAAACAGTGGCGTCGTCGGCTGCGCTGCGAGGCATCGGCGCCGGCCTCGGTGCCGGCGCATGCGCTGGGCGACCTGCTGGCGCATGCCTTCCCCGATCGCATCGCCAAACAGCATCCGCAGGACCCGCGCCGCTACCAGCTGGCGAACGGGCGGATGGCGCGGTTGTTCGATGATTCCGCGCTGTATGGCGAGCCGTGGATCGTGGCCAGCGAACTGCGCTTCGAGGCCAAGGACGCGCTGCTGCTGCGCGCCGCGCCGGTGGACGAGGCGCTGCTGCGCGCCGAGTTCGCGACGCATTTTTCCGACGCCGACGAGGTGCGTTGGGATGCGGACAAGCGCGCGCTGCGCAGCGAACGGGTCGAGCGCTTCGACGGCATCGTGCTGGCGGTGAAATCCGCCGGCCGGGTCGATCCGGCGCAGGCCGCGCGTGCGCTG
>JAANMV010004342.1_pt1 | contig 11259 bp, 7 predicted proteins | sample 7279661 | NCBI WGS metagenome assembly JAANMV01 (sample SAMN14094540, study PRJNA606508) | bioreactor metagenome | isolation source: A lab-scale SPAN reactor treating ammonium-rich wastewater day 121 | place: Ireland: Galway | collected 2017-05-16 | reverse complement strand
CGGCAAAGTCGTAGGGTTTGTCGTAGGGCGCCACAAGTGACATGCTGCCGTCGGGCTTGACGTCGTCGGCATCCACCAGTTGCACCAGGCGCACCTGGGTCTTGCTGCGCAGGTACTTGAGGTTGGAGACCTCGAACGACTGGACGATCACCGGCGATGTCTTGCGGGTGTAGCCGTACTTTGCCAGCACGGCCAGCAGGCGGTCTTCCAGCTGGAGGCCCAGGTTGACGTGGTAGGTGGGGTGCTTGGTTTCAGGGTACACGCCAATGGAGCGGCCCAGGCGCGTGCCTTCGCTCTTGGCCAGGTCCAGCACTTCTTCCAGCGTGGGAATCTGGTACTGGCCGTTGTGGCTCTGATCGCGCTCGGCCAGGGGCTGGATGGCACGCAGGGTTTTCAGCTCCGCCAGCGTGAAGTCCGAGGCAAACCAGCCTTCCTCCTGCACGCCATCGACCAACTTCCTGGTCTTGCGCGCGGCGAACTCGGGGCGCTGGGCCACGTCCGTGGTGCCCGTGATGTTGGGTTCGTGGCGGGCCACGAGCACGCCATCCTTCGTGGCCACCAGATCGGGCTCGATGAAGTCGGCGCCCAGCTCGATGGCACGCTTGTAGCCTTCCAGCGTGTGGTCAGGCAGGTAGCCGCTGGCGCCCCGGTGGCCGATCACCAGGGGGTTCTCGCCCAGAAGCGTGGGGTAGCCGTCGTCGCCGCCGCACGCGGTCAGCAAGGCCGCCGAGGCCAGGGCCAGCAGGCGGGCGGTTGCACGGGATGTGCGCATGAAGGATCTCCTCTGTAGGTTCTGAACCGCCCACTCTGATGCCGTCGCATGACAGCGGCGTGAACGCCTCCACCCGCCGCGATGCGCACCAAATACATGCATGCACGCACTTTTTTCGCCCACTCTTTGCACCATGTCAGGTATTCATGCATAGCTTTGGTGCATTTGTTCATGTCGTTTTGGCATAATCCTGTGCTGCGGTGCCGCATTGCCCGCGTTATTTCCATCCCCATAAGGCCCCTGAATATGAAGTACGAGTCCGTAGGCAGCTTCCTGGCGCAGGTAGCGCAACGCAACCCCGGTCAGCCTGAATTCCTCCAGGCTGTCACCGAAGTGATGGAAAGCCTGTGGCCGTTCATCGAGAAGCACCCCCGCTACGCCGAACACGGCCTGCTGGAGCGCCTGGTGGAGCCCGAGCGCATCATCATGTTCCGCGTGTCGTGGGTGGACGACCACGGCACCGTGCAGGTCAACCGCGGCTATCGCATCCAGCACAGCATGGCTATCGGCCCCTACAAGGGCGGCCTGCGCTTCCACCCCTCGGTGAATCTGTCGGTGCTGAAGTTCCTGGCGTTCGAGCAGACCTTCAAGAACGCGCTGACCACCCTGCCCATGGGCGGCGGCAAGGGCGGCTCGGACTTCGACCCCAAGGGCAAGAGCCCTGCGGAAGTCATGCGCTTCTGCCAGGCCTTCGCCAGCGAGCTGTTCCGCCATGTGGGCGCCGACACCGACGTGCCTGCGGGCGACATCGGCGTGGGCGGCCGCGAAGTGGGTTTCATCGCCGGCATGTACAAGAAGCTCAGCAACCGCTCGGACTGCGTGTTCACGGGCAAGGGCCTGTCGTTCGGCGGCTCGCTGATCCGCCCCGAAGCCACCGGCTACGGCACGGTGTACTTCGCCGATGAAATGCTCAAGACCCGCGGCCGCTCGTTTGACGGCCTGCGCGTGTCCGTGTCCGGTTCGGGCAATGTGGCCCAGTACGCCGTGGAAAAGGCCATGCAGCTCGGCGCCAAGGTGATCACGGTGTCCGATTCGAGCGGCACCATCATCGACGAGGAAGGCTTCACCACCGAAAAGCTGGCCGAGCTGATGGAAGTGAAGAACCACCTGTACGGCCGCGTGAGCGACTACGCCCAGCGCACCGGTGTGAAGTTCGAGGCCGGCGTGCGCCCTTGGCATGTGCCGGTGGACGTGGCCCTGCCCTGCGCCACGCAGAACGAGCTGGACGAGAAAGACGCCGCCACGCTCATCAAGAACGGCGTGCTGTGCGTGGCTGAAGGCGCCAACATGCCCTCGACCATCGAAGCCGCCAAGGCCTTCGAGGCTGCGGGCGTGCTCTACGCACCGGGCAAGGCCAGCAACGCCGGTGGCGTGGCCACCTCGGGCCTGGAGATGAGCCAGAACGCGATGCGCCTGTCGTGGACGCGCGACGAGGTCGATGGCCGCCTGCTGCAGATCATGCAGGGCATCCATGCCGCCTGCCTGCAACACGGCAAGCGCGCCGATGGCAGCGTGAGCTACATCGACGGCGCCAACGTGGCCGGTTTCGTGAAGGTGGCCGACGCCATGATGGCCCAGGGCGTGATCTGAGCATCCTGCTCACGCCAACGGCAAAGGGGCTTCGGCCCCTTTTTCTTTGGTCGCGCCATGGGGCCGATAGCCCCCCGAGATGCAGCGTTGTTGCTACCATCGGCGGCATGGGCGGGCGATGCCGGGCTGCACGCCCGTCGCACCCGGGCCAGTGCCCAGTGTGGCCCACTCCGTGCGAGGTGTTCCGTGGAAGTATTCAGCTTTTTGAACGTGATGGTGGAAAAGGGTGCCTCTGACCTGTTCTTCAGCGTCGGTGCGCCCGTCAACATCAAGATCGAGGGCGTCACCCACCCCCTGAAGATGCCGACACTGGCGCCGGGCGAAGTCAAGCAGCTGGCCTATTCGGTCATGACCGAAAAACAGATCGCCGAGTTCGAGGCGCGCATGGAGATGAACCTGTCCATGTCGGCCGAAGGCCTGGGGCGGTTCCGGGTGAACGTGTTCATGCAGCGCGGCGAAACCGGCATGGTCATCCGCTACATCAAGAACAAGATTCCGCCGCTGGCCGAGCTGGGCCTGCCCCCGGTGCTCGAGCGCCTGGTGATGCGCAAACGCGGGCTGGTGCTGGTGACCGGCGCCACCGGGTCAGGCAAGTCCACCACGCTGGCGTCGATGATCAACTACCGCAACGAGAGCGCGACCGGGCACATCCTCACCATCGAAGACCCGCTCGAATTCCTGCACGCCCACAAGCTCTCCGTGGTGGACCAGCGCGAGGTGGGCATCGACACCCAGTCCTACGAGGAAGCCCTGAAGAATGCGCTGCGCGAGGCCCCCGACGTCATCATGATCGGCGAGATCCGCGACCGCAACACCATGAAGCAGGCCATCGCCTACGCAGAAACAGGCCACCTGTGCCTGTCCACCCTGCACGCCAACAACGCCAACCAGGCGATGGAGCGCATCATCAACTTTTTCCCCGAAGACGCACACCACCAGCTGCTGCAGGACCTGAGCCTGAACCTCGCGGGCGTGGTGTCGCAGCGCCTCATCCCGGGGCTGCACCAGAAGCTGGTGCCGGCAGTGGAGGTGCTGCTCGCCTCGCCCTTCATCGCCGATCTGATCGCCAAGGGGGAGTTTTCGGGCATCAAGGAGGCCATGGGCCACAGTACCGAAATCGGTATGTGCACCTTCGACCAGGCCCTCTACAAGCTCTTCAAGGACGGGCAGATCTCGCTGGAGGAGGCCCTGCACAACGCCGACTCGCGCACCGACCTGGCGCTGCGCATCCGCCTGGCGGCCGGCGTCAACGCCTCGGACACCGGCGAGCTGTCGATCGACACCTCCACCCAGGCGCAGGCCGCATCGCGGCTGGCCTGAGCGCCACGCGCCGTCCATGGAACACTGGCCTCTGCCCTCCTTCTTCAAGGATGGGAGAGCCGCGCCAGACCCCTTGCGGGTCGATGCCATCGTCTTCACCACCGACGGAAAGACCCTCGAAGGGCAGATCGACCATTTCGATCCCGACCGCCAGACGGCCCTTTTCGTGCCGCGCAATGCCACCAGCATCGTTCCGCTGCATTTCGCGGACATCAAGAGCATCCAGCTCCTGCCGCCGATTCCGATGGTGCCGGACACGGAGCTGTCCGCGCAGTACCAGGCCGCAGGCGGCCAGGCCGTTCACCCGGACACGCGCCCGTTCTTCGTGCGCTTTGTCGATGGCGAGCAGCTGCGCGGCCAGACCCGGGGGTTCGTCAAAACCGGCCAGGGCCTTTTCATCTACCTGGTGACCGAGGCCGAGCTGTCGGTGCGCATCTTTATCCCCGGCAGTGCACTCGAATCCCATCAGGTGGGCGGGCTGCTGGGGCAGCAGCTCGTGCAGGCCCGGCTGGTGAGCCCGGCCACCGTCGAGCAGGCCCTGGAGGAGCAGAAACGCCGACGCGGGGCCGGCACGCACGCCCCCTGGGGCAGCACGCCCATCAGCGCGCCCGAAGCACTGACGGACAAGATCGGCGAGATCGGCAGCTTCTCGCCCGTGCGCCTGGGCGACATCCTCATCAGCCAGGGACTGGTGTCGCGCGAGCAGATGTTCACGGCCCTGGGGCGCATGAAGGGGCCGCAGCACCACCGCCTGGGCCACATCCTGGTGGAGATGGGCGCACTGACGCATGACCAGCTCACGCAGGCCGTGGCCGAACAGCTCAACATTCCGCTGGTGGCGCTCGGTGGCTTCACCATCCGGCACGAGGTGCTGGCCCTGGTGACCAAGGAGTTCGCCGTCGAACACCAGGTGCTGCCCCTGGTGCTGACCGACAAGGCGCTGGTCGTGGCCGTGGAAAGCCCCATCGACACCGACTACCTCGACGAGTTGCGCTTCTCGGCCCAGAAGCAGATCACGCCGGTGATCGCACCGGCCGAGGAGCTGGCGGCGCGCATCGCGCTCGAATACTCGCAGGCGGCCTTCGATGTCGTCGACCTCTCGATCGAGGAGGAACTGCGCCAGCTCACCAAGCGGCTGGGCCAGGACGATGCCACGCCGGGGCATGCCGAGCTGTACCACCAGGTGTCCGACAACGACTCGCTGGTGGTCCGGCTGGTCAACAAGACGATCGTCGATGCGCAGAAGCTGGGCGCCTCGGATATCCACATCGAGTCGTACCCCGAGCCGCAGCCCTCCCTGATCCGCTTGCGCGTGGACGGCGACCTGCGCGAGTACCTGCGCATTCCGTTCGTACTGCGCGCGCCCCTGCTCTCGCGGCTCAAGATCATGGCCAACCTGGACATCTCGGAGCACCGGATGCCGCAGGACGGCAAGATCGATTTTTCGCGCTTCGCGCCCACCCGGCTGGAGCTGCGCGTGGCCGTGCTGCCCACCTCCAACGGCCTTGAAGACATGGTGATGCGCCTGCTCGCGTCGTCCAAGCCGATCCCGCTGGACAAGCTGGGCATGGACACCGCCCTGGCCGAACAGCTCCAGCGCATGGTGCACCGCAGCTACGGGCTCATCCTGGTGTGCGGGCCCACGGGCTCGGGCAAGACGACCACGCTGCACTCGTTGCTGGCCGAGGTCAACACACCGGAGAACAAGATCTGGACGGCGGAAGACCCGATCGAGATCACCCACCAGGGGCTGCGCCAGATCCAGATGATGTCGCGCATCGGCCTGACCTTTGCCGCCGCCATGCGGGCCTTCCTGCGCGCCGACCCGGACATCATCATGGTGGGCGAGATGCGCGACAGCGAGACCGCACACATCGCCATCGAGGCCTCGCTCACGGGCCACCTCGTCATGTCCACGCTGCACACCAACAGCGCCCCCGAAAGCGTGGTGCGCATGCTCGACATGGGGCTGGACCCGTTCAACTTTTCCGACGCCCTGATCGGCGTGCTCAGCCAGCGCCTGGCCCGGCGCCTGTGCCCCAAGTGCAAAAAACCCCATGCGCCTGACGACGAAGAGCTGGACCAGATGGCGCAGGAATACTGCGTCGGCACGGCACTCGACCCCGCACAGGTGGTGGCCGGCTGGCGCACGCGCTTCGGGGCGAAGGATGCCGGCGACATCGTGCTCTACCACGCCAGCGGCTGCGAGCACTGCAACCACAGCGGCTACAAGGGCCGCGTCGGCATCTATGAGCTGATGACAGCCACGCCCGCCATCAAGAAGCTGGTGCAGACGCGTGCGCCGGTGGAGCAGCTCTTCGAGCGCGCCGCCGCCGAAGGCATGCTGCGCCTGCAGCAGTACGGCATGCACAAGGTGCTCGAAGGCGTGACCGACCTGGGCAGCGTGCGCGGCGCCTGCGCGTAACCCTGCGGACAGGCGACCATCCCCCTGCCCATGGCGTGCATTGCGCCGCCATCTGGTACCCTCCCGCGCATGTCTGATTCCTCCGTTGCCACGGCCCGCGCCGCCGTTGCAGACACCCATGCCGGGCTCACCATCGTGCTGCTCGCGCTGCTGCTCTCGATCCAGCCCGTCACCACCGACCTGTACCTCCCGGCCCTGCCCGCGCTCACGCGCGACCTGTCTGCCAGCGTCGCGGCCGGGCAGCTCACGCTCAGCGCGCTGCTGCTGGCCTTTGGCTGCTCGCAACTGGTGTGGGGCCCGCTGTCCGACCGCTTTGGCCGCCGCCCGGTGCTGCTGGCGGGCCTTGCCATCTACACCGTGGCCTCGCTGGGCAGCGCCTTCGCGCCGTCGATGGCGCTGCTGATCGCCTGGCGCACCGCACAGGGCGCCGCCATGGGCGCGGTGGTGATGTGTGCGCGCGCCATCGTGCGCGACCTCTACAGCCCGCTGGCCGGGGCGCGCGCCATGTCCAAGGCCCTCACCGGGCTGGGCGTGGTGGCCTGCGTGTGCGCGCCGCTGGGCGGCCTGCTGACGGTGTGGCTGGGCTGGCGTGCGGCGCTGCTGGCACTCACGGGCTACGCGGTGCTGACCCTGGCGCTGGTGGCGCTGCGCATGCCCGAAACGCTGGCACGGCCGAACCCGCACGCGCTGCAGCCTGGCGTACTACTGCGCACCTGGGGCACGGTGCTGCGCCACCCCACCTTCTGGGCGTTTTCGCTGCTGACCACGGCGGCCTACGGCGGGCTGTTCACGTTTCTGGCCTCGTCCTCGTTCGTGTTCATCGAAGTGCTGGGTTTGAGCCGCACGCAATACGGCTGGGTGCTGCTGTCCACCGCGCTGGCCTACTTCGTGGGTACCTTCGTCTGCCGCGCCCTTCTGGCGCGCCACGGGCTGCGCCGCACCGTGGCGCTGGCGGGAGCGCTCAGCCTGAGCGGCGGCACATTGATGGCGTTGGCCGCCTGGGCAGGCTGGCACCAGCCCTGGGCGCTGCTGGCGCCTTTCTATCTGTTCATGCTCGGGCACGGCATCCACCAGCCCTGCGGGCAGTCCGGCGCGGTGGGGCCTTTCCCGCAGGCGGCGGGCGTGGCCTCGGCGCTCAATGGATTCATGATGATGCTCGCCGCCTTCGCCATCGGCGGCTGGGTGGGCGCGCACCTAGACGGCAGCATCTGGCCGCTCGTCAACGGCGTATGGCTCTGGTCGGTGCTGCTCGCCGCCACTGCCTGGACCCTGGTACAAAAATTTGGAGAACCGCGTGAGCGCCCCTGAAGCCCCGCAAACCATCGCCCTGGCCGGCCCCACGGCCTCGGGCAAAACCGCTGGTGCACTGGCACTGGCCGCCGTGATCGGCAAACGCATGCCGGTGGAGATCATCAGCGTCGATTCGGCCCTGGTGTACCGGGGCATGGACATCGGCACGGCCAAACCCACGCTGGAAGAGCGCGCCTTCGTGCCGCACCACCTGATCGACATCCGCGACCCGCTGCAGCCGTACAGCGCCGCCGAGTTCGTGCAGGACGCCACGCGGCTGATTACCGACATTCGCGCACGCGGTGCGCTGCCGCTGCTGGTGGGCGGCACCATGCTGTACTTCAAGGCGCTGCTGGACGGCATCGACGACATGCCCGCCGCCGACCCCGCCGTGCGTGCGCAGCTTGAAGCCCAGGCCGCCGAAATTGGCTGGAGCGGCATGCACGCCGAGCTGGCGCGCGTGGACCCGGTCACCGCCGCGCGCCTGGCGCCCGGCGACAGCCAGCGCATCCAGCGCGCGCTGGAGGTGTGGCAGGTATCGGGCCGCCCGCTGTCGAGCTTTCACACTATCAAAACAGGAGCTGACAGCGCAAGCCCCAAAAGCGCTACAGCCCTTTTTTCTTTAGAACCTGAAAACCGCGCCTGGCTGCACGAGCGGATCGCGCAGCGCTTTGACACCATGCTGGCGGCCGGCTTCGTGGACGAGGTGCGCGGCCTGCGTGGGCGTGGCGACCTGCACCCCGACCTGCCCTCGATGCGCTGCGTGGGCTACCGCCAGGCGTGGGAAGAATTTGACTGGCAGGCCCGTCGCCCGGCCGGTACGCCCCTCAATATGAACATGCTGCGCGAGCGCGGCATCGCCGCCACGCGGCAGCTGGCCAAGCGCCAGATCACCTGGCTGCGCAGCATGCCGCAGCGCCAATCCATCGCCTGCGACCGTCCCACCGCTGTGGCTGATCTGGTGCACGCCGTACTGGCACGGCTGGACGGCAGCGCGCCATGAGCCTGCTGGTGGTGGACGGCCTGGCCAAGCGCTACGGCGAGGCCACCGTGTTCGAGAACGTGCAACTGAGCGTGCAGCCCGGCGAGTTCGTCGCCATCGTGGGCGACTCGGGCGTGGGCAAGTCCACCCTGCTCAACTGCATGGCCGGGCTGGACCACTGGGATGCCGGGCGCATCACGCATGGCCGCACCGACCTCGGCGCACTGGACGACACCGGGCGTGCGCTATGGCGGCGCGCGCAGGTGGGCTTCGTCTTCCAGGCCTTCCATGTGCTGCCGCACCTGGACGTGGCGCAGAACGTGGCCCTGCCGCTGATGCTGCTGGGCCGCCATGAGCCCGCGCGGGTGCAAGAAATGCTTGCCGCCGTGGGCCTCGACGACCTGGGCGCGCGGCTGCCGCAGCAGCTCAGCGGCGGGCAACTGCAGCGCGTGGCCCTGGCCCGCGCGCTGGTGCACCGCCCGGCCCTGCTGCTGGCCGACGAGCCCACGGGCAACCTCGACCCCGGCACGGCAGCGCGCGTGATGGACCTGCTGGTTGCGCAGACGCGCCAGCACGGCGCCTCGCTGGTGCTGGTCACGCACTCGGACACCGCCGCCGCGCGGGCCGACCGGGTGCTGCGCCTGCGCAGCGACGGGATCGGCTGACGGCTTGGAGCGGCTGACAAAACTCAGCGAAGCGGTTCTGGCTAGGCGCTGCGTCGCAGGCAGTACACGCAGTACGACAAGACGCAGCAACGACGCCAGAAGAGTTTTTTGAGCCGCTCTTATTCGATATTGAGGCGCTGGGCGGCGTTGCTCAGCTTCTTGGGCAGCGTCAGCGTGAGGATGCCGTTGTCGTACTTGGCCTTGGCCTGGCCGGCGTCGATGTCGGCGGGCAACTGGAAGCTGCGCGCCACCGAGCCGAAGTAGCGCTCCGAGCGCAGCACCTTCTCACCCTCGGTCTGCTGGTCCAGCTGGCGTACCTCGGCGCGCAGGCTCACCACATTGCCGTCGATGGAGACATGGATATCTTCCTTGGGCACGCCCGGCACCTCGGCCTGCACGGTGTAGCCCCCATCGGTTTCCTTCACATCGACCTTGATCTGCGACGGCGCGGGCAGGTTGTCGCCATGCAGCGGCCGCACATAGAAACCGGGCGCGATGTCCTTGAAGAAATCGTCGAACAGACTGCCACGCGATACCAGAGAGTTCATGGTCAAGCTCCTCGAAAAGGGTTCATCCAATGGGCCGCCACGCATACGGCGGCTTCCATGGAGAAGTATGCGTCCGGCACGGAAAATTTCAAGGGAGCGCGCCTGTCCGGCGCGTCGCACAATAGGCCTATGCTCGCACTGCTGCGCACCTTCTCCTGGCAGGACCTGCGGCGCCACCCCTGGCGCAGCGCGGCGGCGGTGGCGGCCGTGATGCTGGGCGTGGCCCTGGCCTTCGCGGTGCAGGTGATCAACGCCTCGGCGCTCGATGAATTCGCCCAGGCGGTGCGCACCGTCAACGGCCAGCCCGACCTGGAAGTGCGTGCCATGCAGGGCCCGCTGCCCGAAGCGCTGTATGGCCACCTGGCCACGCACCCGCAGGTGGCGCGCGCCAGCCCGGTGCTGGAACTCACCGCCCTGGCCAGCCCGTCTGCACCAGACGACGCCGCGACCCGCGTGCCGCTGCGCGTGCTGGGCGCCGACGCCCTGCTCCTGCCCGCCATGGCCCCGGCGCTCATGCCGCGCCCCTGGGATGGCGCCGACCGATTTGCGTTGTTCGCCCCTGCCACCGTGTTCCTCAACGCTGCGGCGCTGCAGGCGCTGGGCCTGCCGGCCGACGGCGCGGGCACCCCGCCCGCCATCACGCTGCGCTCCGGCCCGCAGGCCTGGCCTGTGCGCGTGGTGGGCACCGTGGCCGCCGGCGGCGCGCCCCTCGCGGTGATGGACCTCGGCGCCGCGCAAGATCTGTTCGGGCGCGGTGGGCAGCTCAGCCGCATCGACCTGCAACTGCGCCCCGGCACGGATCGCAGTGCCTTTTCCCAGGCCCTGCGCGCCCTGCCGGACTGGCCCGCCCACGCGCTGCTGGCCGAACCCGGCGACGCGGCCGAGCGCATCAGCAACCTGTCGCGCGCCTACCGCGTCAACCTCACGGTGCTGGCGCTGGTGGCGCTGTTCACCGGGGCTTTTCTGGTGTTTTCGGTGCTGGCGCTGAGCGTGGCGCGGCGCGCGCCGCAGTTTGCCCTGCTGGCCGTGCTGGGCGCCACACCGCGCCAGCGCCTGGCCCTGGTGCTGGCCGAGGCGGGGCTGCTCGGGCTGGTGGGCAGCGCCACCGGCATCGCACTGGGCACCCTGCTGGCCGCCACCGCGCTGCGCCTGCTCGGCGGCGACCTGGGGGGAGGTTACTTCGCGGGGGTGGAGCCACCACTTCGCTGGAGCAGCACGGCGGCGCTGCTCTACGGCACCCTGGGCCTGGCGGCCGCGCTGGCGGGCGGCTGGTGGCCTGCACGCGCGGCCCAGGCCCTGCCCCCGGCGCAAACCCTCAAGGGCCTGGGCCAGGCCGCGGACGCCCCGGCCCGGGGCACAGCGGGGCTGGTGCTGCTGGCAGGCGCCACCCTGCTGGCGCTGGCGCCGCCGATTGCGGGCGTTCCGGTGGCCGCCTATGTGGCGGTGGGCCTGCTGCTGGTGGGCGGCATGGCGCTGCTGCCCTGGGCCGTGGCCGCGCTGCTGCGCGGGCTGCGCCCGCTGGTGGCGCGGCAGTTGCTGCCGCTGCTGGCCCTGGAGCGCGCGCGGCGCATGCGCGGCGCTGCGGCCATTGCCATTGGCGGCGTGGTGGCCAGCCTGAGCCTGGCTGTGGCGCTGACGGTGATGGTGGCGAGCTTTCGCGGCTCGGT
>JAANMV010004341.1_pt1 | contig 11259 bp, 11 predicted proteins | sample 7279661 | NCBI WGS metagenome assembly JAANMV01 (sample SAMN14094540, study PRJNA606508) | bioreactor metagenome | isolation source: A lab-scale SPAN reactor treating ammonium-rich wastewater day 121 | place: Ireland: Galway | collected 2017-05-16 | reverse complement strand
GCCGGTGGTGGCGCTGATCTGCGGGATGGTGGGCGTGCCGCCGGAAGGCATCGGCCTGATCCTCGGCGTGGACCGCTTCCTCGACATGTGCCGCACCACCCTGAATGTCACCGGCGACCTGATGCTGGCGGCGGTGGTGTCGAAGGGCGAAGCCGAGGAAAGCCCCGCCAATCCGATGGACTGAAGCGGTCGCGGGGGCGCGATTTCCGTTTCCGGGCGGCGGGATGGGACAATAGGCGTTCCCTCCGCCTCGCCCCACGCCATGACTGCGCCCAGCCGCCGCGATCTTGCCAACGCCATCCGTTTCCTCGCCATCGACGCGGTGCAGGCCGCCAACTCCGGCCACCCGGGCATGCCGATGGGCATGGCCGACATCGCCGAAGTGGTCTGGAACGACTACCTCAAGTGCAACCCGGCCAACCCCGGCTGGGCCGACCGCGACCGCTTCGTGCTGTCCAACGGCCATGGTTCGATGCTGCAGTACGCGCTGCTGCACCTGGCCGGCTTCGACCTGCCGATCGACGAGCTGAAGCGCTTCCGCCAGCTGGGCAGCCGCACCCCGGGCCACCCGGAGAACCACGTCACCCCGGGCGTCGAGACCACCACCGGTCCGCTGGGCCAGGGCCTGGCCAACGCGGTCGGCTTCGCGCTGGCGGAAAAGCTGCTGGCGCAGCGCTTCAACCGCGACGGCCACGCCATCGTCGACCACCGCACCTGGGTCTTCCTGGGCGACGGCTGCCTGATGGAAGGCATCAGCCACGAGGCCGCTTCGCTGGCCGGCACCTGGGGCCTGGGCAAGCTGGTCGCGTTCTGGGACGACAACCACATCAGCATCGACGGCAACACCGATGGCTGGTTCACCGACGACACCCCGAAGCGTTTCGAGGCCTACGGCTGGAACGTGATCCGCGGCGTCGACGGGCATGACGCGGTGGAGATCAAGACCGCGATCGAGACCGCGCTGAAGTCGTCGGACAAGCCGACGCTGGTCTGCTGCCGCACCACGATTGGTTTCGGCTCGCCCGCGAAGGCCGGCAAGGAATCCAGCCACGGCGCACCGCTGGGCAAGGACGAGGTGCAGGCCACCCGCGAGGCGCTGGGCTGGCCGCACGCGCCGTTCGAGGTTCCGCAGGACATCTACGAAGGCTGGCGCGCGCGCGACCGCGCTGGCGCCGAGGCCGAGTGGAACAGCCGTTTCGCCGCCTACAAGGCCGCGCATCCGGAAGCCGCCGCCGAGTTCGAGCGCCGCCTGTCCGGCGCGCTGCCGACCGGTTTCGAAGCCGCGGCCGATGCCTTCATTGCAAGGCTGCAGCAGGACGGCCCGGTGATCGCCAGCCGCAAGGCCTCGCAGAACGCCATCGAAGCGTTCGCGCCGCTGCTGCCGGAGCTGGTGGGCGGCTCGGCCGACCTCGCCCATTCCAACCTGACCCTGTGGAAGGGCAGCAAGTCGGTGGCCGGCAGCGACCCGGACGCCAACTACGTCTACTACGGTGTGCGCGAGTTCGGCATGACCGCCATCGGCAACGGTCTGGCCCTGCACGGCGGCTTCATTCCCTACGACGCCACCTTCCTGGTGTTCAGCGACTACGCCCGCAACGCGGTGCGCATGAGCGCGCTGATGGACGTGCGCGCGATCCACGTCTACACCCACGACTCCATCGGCCTCGGCGAGGACGGCCCCACCCACCAGCCGGTGGAGCACATGGCCTCGCTGCGGCAGATCCCCAACAACGACGTCTGGCGCCCCTGCGACGCGGTCGAGTCGGCGGTGGCGTGGAAGGCGGCGATCGCCCGCGCCAACGGCCCGTCCTGCCTGGTGTTCAGTCGCCAGAACCTGGCCCACCAGGCGCGCACAGACGCCCAGCTGGCCGACATCGCGCGCGGCGGCTACGTGCTGAAGGACAGCGTGGGCGCGCCGGAGATCATCCTGATCGCCACCGGCAGCGAGGTCGGGCTGGCCATGCAGGCGGCGGACAAGCTGGGCGACAAGGTGCGGGTGGTGTCGATGCCGTCGACCGACGTGTTCGAGCGCCAGGATGCGGCCTATCGCGAAGCGGTGCTGCCGAAGGCCTGCCGCAAGCGGGTGGCGGTGGAGGCCGGCGTGACCGGCTTCTGGCGCCAGTACGTGGGCCTGGACGGCGCGGTGGTGGGCATCGACGGCTTCGGCGCCAGCGCCCCGGCCGATGCGCTGTTCCCGCACTTCGGGATTACCGTCGAACGTTTGATCGAAGTCAGCAACGCGCTCTGAAACCGGGCGTAGCCTTGCCCTTGCGATGATCCTGCGTTCCCGCCACTTCCGGCACTGGATGGCCCGCCTTGCACTGGCGGCCATCCTGCTGGTGTCGCTGATGCCGACCGTCAGCCGCTGGCTTGAAAGCAACGCGCAGCGATTGCCGGACGTGGTGCTGGCGATGTGCACCAGCGACGGCATGGCGTGGACGAAGCCGAGCCTGCTGGCCGACAGTGGCGCCACGCCGGCGCCGGTGCCGGCCGGCGGCATGCCCGACGACTACTGCGGCTACTGCCCGCTGCTGTCCGCGCTGGCGCCGGTGTTGCTGGCGCTGGCGCTTTTCCTGCCGCCGCTGCGGCGCCGGCTGCTGCCGGCGTCGCTGTTGCCCACCCCGCATGCGCCACCGCTGCTGCGCGGCCTGGGCGCGCGAGGGCCACCGATCCTGCCCTGAACCACAAGCGTTCCACCGGCGGATTCCGCCATCCCCACTTGTGCTTTGGAGCCAACATGCATCCCCTTCGTTCCGCGACGGCCGCGCCGTCGCGCCGCGTGCTTGCCTGCGCGCTGGCGCTCGCCCTGTTCCCCGTCTCCGTCCTCGCCGCCGACGGCGAGGAAGCGGGAAAAACCCTCGACCGCGTGGTGGTCATCGGCATGCAGACCCAGCCGCTGACCTTCGAGACCGACCCGAAGCTGCCCCGCCAGCCGGTGCCGGCCAGCGACGGTGCCGATTACCTCAAGACCATTCCCGGCTTCACCGCGCTGCGCAACGGCGGCACCAACGGCGACCCGGTGCTGCGCGGGATGTTCGGTTCGCGCCTGAACCTGCTGACCAACGCCGGCAGCATGCATGGCGCCTGTCCGTCGCGGATGGACAATGCGATGTCCTACGTCGCCCCCGAAACCTTCGATGCGCTGGTGGTGGTGAAAGGCCCGCAGACCGTGCAGTGGGGGCCAGTGGGCTCGGCCGGCACGGTCCGCTTCGAGCGCGACACGCCGCGCTTCGAGCAGCCCGGACTGCGCGCGCAGGGCAGCCTGCTTGGCGGCAGCTTCGGTCGCAACGACCAGGTGCTGGAGCTGCTGGCCGGCGCCCCGCGCGGCTACGTGCGGCTGGATGCCAACCGTTCGGAAGCGCGCGACTACGACGATGGCGACGGCGCACGCGTGCCGTCGGCCTGGCACAAGTGGAATGCCGACCTGGCGCTGGGCTGGACGCCCGATGCCGACACCCTGCTGGAGCTCTCCGTCGGCGCCGGTGACGCATGGGCGCGCTATGCCGGCCGCAGCATGGACGGCTCGCAGTTCCGCCGCGACAGCCTCGGCCTGCGCTTCGAAAAGACGTTCGCCGGCACGCTGCGCAAGGTGGAGGCCAACGCCTACCGCAACGCCGCCGATCACGTGATGGACAACTACACGCTGCGTGATCCCAATCCGCTGGGCAGCATGCCGATGCCGATGGCCTCCAACGTCGAGCGCACCACCACCGGTGGCCGGGTGGCGCTGGAATGGGGCTGGCAGGCGTTCTCGCTGGTCGCGGGCCTTGATGCCCAGCGCAGCGAACACCGCCGCCGCAATGCCATGGGGCGCGATGCGTGGCGCGCGCAGCCGTGGACCGACGATGCCGACTTCCGCCAGCACGGGCTGTTCGCGGAAGGCACCTGGGCGCTGGCCGACGCGCGGCGGGTGGTGGCGGGTGCGCGCGTGGATCGCGCCGAAGCGACCGACCGCCGTGCCACCGTCGGCACCCCGGCCATGGCCAATCCCAGCTTCGGCCAGACCCGCAGCGAAACCCTGCCGGCCGGGTTCCTCCGCTATGAGCACGACATCGTCGGCAGCGGCCTGGGCTGGTTCGCGGGCGTGGGCCATACCCGGCGCATGCCCGACTACTGGGAGCTGTTCTCGCCCACCCGCGGCCCGATGGGCAGCGCCAACGCCTTCGTCGGCGTGCAGCCGGAAAAGACCACCCAGCTCGATGCCGGCCTGCAGTGGCGCGGCGCGCGCGGCAGCGCGTGGGTGTCCGGCTACGTCGGGCGGGTCGAGGACTTCATCCTGTTCCGCTACATGAGCGGCGGCATGATGGGCAGCACCTCGATGGCGACCAATGTCGATGCGCGCATCCACGGTGCCGAAGCCGGCGGCGAGTTCCGCCCGGCCAAGGACTGGACGCTGGGCGGCAGCGTGGCATGGGCCTGGGGCGCGAACGCCGATGCCGGCACCGCGCTGCCGCAGATGACGCCGCTGGAGGGGCGTTTCACCGCGGCCTGGGACAACGGCCGCTGGAACGCCGGCGTGCTCCTGCGCGCGGTCTCGGCGCAGACCCGCGTGGCGGCAAACCAGGGCAATGTCACCGGCCGCGACCTCGGCCCCAGCAAGGGCTTCGCCACGCTCGCGTTCAATGGCGGCTATCGTGTCAGCGAGCGGGTGCAGCTGTCCGCCGGCGTCGACAACCTGTTCGACCGCCGCTACAGCGAGCACCTGAACCTGGCCGGCAACGCCGATTTCGGCTACCCGGCGATGCCGGTGCGGATCAACGAGCCGGGGCGCAACCTCTGGCTGAAGCTCAACTTCTCGCTGTGACGCAGCGCCGATGCCGTTCGTGGCGGGGGCATCCCGCCACGGGCGGCGCCGGACGGAACCGATATCGAGGTGCAAGCAATGAAGCAATGGACAAGTTTGATCGTGGCGCTGTGCCTGCTGGCGACCGGCGCCGTGGCCGGCAACGGGAAGGTGCATGTGCGCGAAGCGTGGACGCGCGCGGTGCCGGCGGTGGCACCGGTGGCGGGCGGATTCCTGACCGTGGTCAACGAGGGCGATGTCGATGACCACCTGCTGCGGGTGGAGAGCGACATCGCCCAGCGGGTTGAACTCCACCAGATGCGCAACGACGGCGGCGTGATGCGGATGCGGGCGCTGCCCGAAGGCGTGGTCGTGCCCGCGCACGGCAAACTCGAGCTCAAGCCCGGTGGCTACCACCTGATGCTGATCAAGCCGCGGCGCGCGCTGGTGGAGGGCGGCCACTTCGAGGCCACGCTGGTATTCCAGCGCGCCGGGCGGGTGCCGGCCCGGTTCGAGGTGCGCGCGATGGGGGCGGGCCGCTAGCAAGCGGATGCCGCCCGGCTGGCCCTGTCCGTGAGCAACAGGCATCCAGCCTCCTTGGCGTGCGAGGCATGGCGCCTGCAGCCCGGAGGCGCCCGTCGGGGCAGGTCGCCCTGCGGTCGCGCTTGACACGAGCATTTACATCCGTAATCTGAAGAAAAGATTACGGGCGTAAACGATGCAGATCAGCGAAGCCGAGTCGGTGGTGATGGACGTGCTCTGGGCGCGCAGCCCGCTGGGCGCGGACGAAGTGGCGCAGGCGCTGGCCGGCCGCCAGGACTGGCAGGACGCCACCATCAAGACCCTGCTCAACCGCCTGCTCAACAAGGGCGCGATTCGGGCCGAGAAAGACGGTCGCCGCTACCTGTATTCGCCGATGGTCAAGCGCGAGGACTGGGTGCTGGCGGAAAGCCGCGGCCTGCTGGAGCGGCTGTTCGATGGCCGGGTGGCGCCGCTGGTCGCGCACTTTTCCGCGCATCGGAAGCTGAGCAAGAAGGACGTGGCCGAGCTGCGCAAGCTGCTGGAGGAGATCGACGATGGCAAGCAATGAACTGCTGCAGGGTTTGATCGAGGCGACCCTGGCCGGCAGCGCCGCCGCGGTGCTGGTGCTGGCGCTGCGCCGGCCGATGCGTGCCGCGTTCGGGGCACAGGTCGCCTACGCCCTGTGGCTGCTGCCGGCGCTGGCGATGCTGGCAACGCTGCTGCCCGCCGCAACGGTGGTGGCGGCGCGTCTGCCGGTGGCGCCGGCACTGGTGCTCCCGGCAGGCGCCGCAATGGCGGCTGCGCCCGTGCCGCACGACATCGACATCGCAGCGGGGTTGCTGGTGCTGTGGGTGGTCGGTGCGCTGGTCGGCGCAGGCTGGCTGTGGCGTGCACAGGTGGCCTTCCGCCGCGGGCTCGGCGCGCTGCTGCCGCATGGCGATGCGCTGCGCGCGCAGGCCGCGAGCGCGGGCCTGCCGGCCACGCTGGGCCTGTGGCGCCCGCGGATCGTGCTGCCGGCCGATTTCGAGGAACGCTTCGATCCGGCACAACGTGCGCTGGTGCTGGCCCACGAGCGCCGCCACGTCGCCCGCCTTGATCCCTGGGCCAACGCTGCCGCCGCGCTGCTGCGCTGCCTGTTCTGGTTCAACCCGCTGTTCCACCTGGCCGCCGCGCGCATGCGCCACGACCAGGAGCTGGCCTGCGATGCCGACGTGCTCGCGGCCCATCCCCGGCAGCGCCGCCGCTACGGCGACGCCCTGCTCAACGCCCAGCTTGCGCTGCAGACCGCACCGCTGGGTTGTCACTTCGGCTTCGGCCACCCGCTCAAGGAGAGGATCATGCTGCTGAATCGTGAACGGCCCGCGCCGCGGATGCGGCGGACGGGAATGGCGCTGCTGGCGTTGGCCGCGGGCGCCACCGCATGGAGCGTGTGGGCCGCGCAACCGCCGCGGACGCAGGTGCTGCCGGCCGCCGGCGACTTCACCCTGCAGATCGAGTACAGCCGCGATACGGCCACGCCCGTACAGTCGGTATTGACCAAGCGGTTCGGCGAATCGTTCGTCTTGCCCGCCAGCGCGGCGGGCGATGACGTCGCGATCACCGCCCGCGTGCAGCCGGTTCGCATGCAGGGCAAGTTGGCTTACGACATCGCGATGCGGGTCGAACAGGACGGCAAGCAGATCGCCTCGCCGCGCATGGTGGTGCGCGATGGCCAGCCGGCCAGCCTGCGCCAGGGGCAGGACGTGGCCGGGCGGTTCCGTGGCATCGACCTGCGCATGCAGGTCGCCGCGCGCGATCCGCAGGCCGCGTTGAAGGGGGCGCCCATCTTGCCGCCGCCGCCGGCGCCCGCGGCGCCTCCCGTGCCGCCGGCACCCCAAGACATGGCCGTCCCGCCGCCGCCCGCTGCACCGGCTCCGCCGCCGCCGCCCAGGCCGGCCGTCGCGGTGCTGCAACCCGGCGCGGTCGATCAGGCGTCGCGCGCACTGCATCCGCCGCGCTATCCCGCGGAGGCGCTGAAGGAAGGCAAGACCGGGATCACCGTGCTGGTGGTCGACATCGACGCCCGCGGCGGCGTCACCGGCACCAGGATCGAGCGGTCGTCCGGCGACGCACGGCTCGACGGCGCCGCGCAGGAGGCAGCGGCGAACTGGCGGTTCACGCCTGCGATGAAGCAGGGCCGGCCGGTGGCCAGCAAGGTGCGGGTCCCGGTGGAGTTCGCGCAGGACGAACCGACGCAGCAGGCGGGTTGAGCATGCCGGTTCGGTGGAGGGAGGCGGCGCCCGCGAGCGTCGTGGTGCTGCTGTCCGCGGTGGCCGGCTGCGCTTCGCAGCCGCCCGCACCGCCGCCGCGCGAAGGCTATGCCGCCGACGGTGCGGTCAGCGCGGAAATCGTCGAAACCGCCGATGCGGATGCGCGCTACCAGCCGATGCCGGGCAGCAGCTACCTCAGCCCGCTGCCGCTGCGCGAGAACGCAAAGCCGGAGTACCCGCCGGCATTGCTGGACCGGCGCCTGCCGCCGACCGAAGTGGTGGTGCGGCTGATCGTGGATGGCGCCGGCAAGGTGGCCGATGCGCGCATCATTGATAACGCCGGCGGTGAGCCGGCGTTCGCGGAAGCGGTGCTGGTGGCAGTGCGCGGCTGGACGTTCTTCCCGCTCAAGCGCGTGACCGGCAGGGTGGTGGAGCCGCTGCCGTTCACCCAGGACTACCGCTTCGTGTTCCGCCAGGTCAACGGCCGCGCGGTGGTGGAGCTGGGCGGCTGAAACCCGCTCAGGGCGCCGACGCCTGCGCGCCCAGCGCCTGGTTCAACAGCTGCGCCAGCCGCTTGCCGGCCAGCTGCACGCGCGCTTCGGCCAGCGGGCGGAACCTGTCCAGGTAGGCGTGATCCATCTTGTGCTGGTCGTCGGCCGGATACAGGCCGTGGACATCGATCAGCCTGCAGGAGGCGGCGGCCCATTCCAGCAGCACGCCGGCGCCGGGGCGCGGCGCGGCGGGCGTGGTGATGCCGGTGTCCAGCGCGTCGGCGTAGTCGCGCAGCCCCAGCCCGCGGCTGGCCAGAATGTAGTAATCCCACACCGAATGCAGGTTGGTGCCCATCACCCCGTCGACGTAGTTCTTGCGCGCATAGGCCTCGGGCTCCAGCGGCGTGCGCAGGCTGACCTGGAAGCGGTTGCCGCCGCTGTCGGTGCGGTTGCCGGCGTGCATCGGCTGGTGTTCGTCGCCGACCAGGTGGACCACGAGCTTCAGCGCGTCGCGGCGGGCTTCCAGCGGCTGCTTGCGGTCGGCGAGGATGGCTAGCTGCCGGTCCAGCGCGCCGGCCACGCAATCGCCGTCCGGGCAGTCGCGGGCTAGGTCGAAATCGCAGCCGCCGCCCTTGGCGTTGATGTAGTGCCAGCGCGACGTGGCCTTGAATCGCTCGGGGTCGGTATTGCGCAGTTCATCGGCCCAAGACGCCACCCCGGCCAAGGTGGGCGTGGGCTCGCCGGCCAGCAGGGTGGCGACTTCGGCCTGGGCCTTGGGGTCGAGGTGGCGTTGCGCCAGTTCCCCCACCAGGGCATGGCCCAGCGGGGCCCAAGCGAGGGCAGCGGAGGTGGCGCCCAGGCAAAGCAGGGCGGCGATCAGGGGGCGGAAACGGGTGCGGATGCTCATGCCGCGGAGGATACCCCGACAGGGTTGCGCAGGCATGACGCCATGCCGTCGCGCAGTGGGTCGGCGTTGACCGTAGTCAACCGCGATGGCCGGGTGCCGCGGGCGGATTGGGTAGAATGGCGGCTTGCCCAATCCTGTCAGGAGTTAGCTTCATGGCCATCAAGGTCGGCATCAACGGTTTCGGTCGCATCGGGCGCTGCGTGTTCCGCGCGGCGGTGCAGAATTTCGGCGACGACATCGAGATCGTCGGCATCAACGACCTGCTGGAGCCGGACTACCTGGCCTACATGCTCCGCTACGACTCCGTGCACGGCCGCTTCGATGGCGACGTGAAGGTCGTGGACGGCAATCTGGTGGTGAACGGCAAGACCATCCGCCTGACCGCCGAGCGCGACCCGGCCAACCTGAAGTGGGACGAAGTCGGCGCCGACGTGGTGCTGGAGTCCACCGGCCTGTTCCTGACCGCCGATACCGCGCAGAAGCACGTCGCCGCCGGCGCCAAGAAGGTGTTGATGTCGGCGCCGTCGAAGGACGCCACCCCGATGTTCGTGTACGGCGTCAACCACGCCAAGTACGCCGGCGAGCAGATCATCTCGAATGCCTCGTGCACCACCAACTGCCTGGCCCCGGTGGCCAAGGTGCTGCACGACAAGTGGGGCATCAAGCGCGGCCTGATGACCACCGTGCACGCCGCCACCGCCACCCAGAAGACCGTCGATGGCCCGTCCAACAAGGACTGGCGCGGCGGCCGCGGCATCCTCGAGAACATCATCCCGTCCAGCACCGGCGCGGCCAAGGCGGTCGGCGTGGTGATCCCGGAACTCAACAAGAAGCTCACCGGCATGAGCTTCCGCGTGCCCACCAGCGACGTGTCCGTGGTCGACCTGACCGTGGAGCTGGAGAAGCCCGCCACCTACGCCGAGATCTGCGCGGAAATGAAGGCGCAGAGCATCGGTGCGCTGAAGGGCATCCTCGGCTACACCGAGGACAAGGTGGTCGCCACCGACTTCCGCGGCGACGCCCGCACCAGCATCTTCGACGCCGAGGCCGGCATCGCGATGGACGACACCTTCGTCAAGCTGGTCAGCTGGTACGACAACGAATGGGGCTACTCGAACAAGTGCCTTGAAATGGTCAAGGTGATGGCCGGCAAGTAAGCCGCCAACGCCTGCGCCGGAAAGCCCCGCCCCGTGCGGGGCTTTTTTCTTTCCTACTCGCCGGTTGCGGAGCGGATCAGCAGCTTCAGTTTGTCCGGCACGCCGTCCCACTTGTCGGCGTCCGGCAGCGCCGGCTTCTTCACCGCGAGCACCGGCCACTGGTTGGCCAGTTCGGCGTTGATGGCGAGGAAGGGTTCCTGCCCCGCCGGCACGTCGTCCTCGGCATAGATCGCGCCGACCGGGCATTCGTCCACGCACAGGGTGCAGTCGATGCAGCTTTCCGGGTCGATGACGAGGAAGTTCGGGCCTTCGTGGAAACAGTCGACCGGGCACACCTCGACGCAGTCGGTGTGCTTGCAGTTGATGCAGTTCTCGGTGACGACGTGGGTCATGGGCGCGACGCGGGTCTTCCAGTGTGTCGTGTACGTGGTGGAGCCGGCCATGACCCAAGTCAAGACGCGGCGACCAAGCGGCGCGATAATCGAAAGCCCCACGCAGGAGCCCCAACCGCCATGCCGCATCCGGCCGCAGCGCCCGCCACGGGGCAAGCGATCCCTGGTTTCGAGCAGATCGAGGCGCTGGTGGATCGATTCTACGACCGCATCCAAGTCCATCCCGAGCTGCGCCCGGTGTTCAATGCCGCGGTCCACGACTGGCCTGGGCACAAGCGCCTGCTGACTTCGTTCTGGACCTCGGTGATCCTGCGCGCCGGTACCTATCGCGGCAATCCGATGGCGGCCCACCACGGCCACCCCATCACCACCGCCCACTTCGTGCAGTGGCTGGCGCTGTGGCGCGAAACCGCCGACGAGCTACTGGCGCCGGCGCAGGCCGAACTGGTGCACGAATACGCCAATCGCATTGGCCGCAGCCTGCGCTACGGGCTGGGCTTGCCGGAGCCCGGCCATGCGCCGATGGCGCTGGGGCCGCGCGCGCCGCTGCTGCGCGGCGGCTGAGCCTGGCGCATGCCGCCGGCGCTGGATGGCGCGCGTGCCGGGCCAAGCCGGTGACGTGGCCGATGCAGGCGCTGTGGTAGAAATCGATTGATGAGCGACTCCCCACCGACCCCGGCTTGGAGCCTGCGCAAGCGAATGACCGTGGGGCTACTGCTGACCGCAGTGGTGCCGATGGTGCTGTTCGCCGGCAGCCT